>Ga0066658_10000776_pt1 | contig 11280 bp, 10 predicted proteins | sample GraSoiAngelo_107_FD_75174 | JGI IMG/M metagenome (GOLD analysis project Ga0066658, IMG submission 75174) | Grasslands soil microbial communities from the Angelo Coastal Reserve, California, USA - 14_0903_09_30cm | ecosystem: Environmental > Terrestrial > Soil > Grasslands | place: USA...
ACGCTGACCGCCATACCGAAGCCGAGCACAATGAACGCAGGGAAAAACGTCGCCCAATAGCTGGTCCCAGCGAAGGGCACCGCGAGCAGAGCAAACCCGGCGGCAACGATCAGCGGCCCGACGAGCAGCGGACGCCGGAAGCCATAGCGCGAAACCAGGCCGCCTGACCAGCGAGACAGAAAAAACATCAGAAGGATCATTGGCAGCGCGGCGGCGCCCGTGGCGGTTGCCGAATATCTCTGTACCTGAATCAGATTCAACGGGAAGAGGAAAAAAAAGATTCCCAGGGCAGAATAGAGAAGCAGGGTCAGCAGGTTCGCTCCACTGAATACGCGGGAGCGAAACAGCTGCAGCGGAACCAAAGGTGACTTGGCGACCCGTGACTCCACCAAACAGAGAGCGCCCAATGAAGCCACACCCGCCATCAAGCCTCCCCAAACCAGCGGATGACTCCAGCCAAACGTACTGGATTCAAGCAGCCCAAACACGAGTCCTCCCACGGCAGCGGTTGCAGTCAGGGCGCCCAGCCAATCCACATGCGTGCTCAGCCGGCTTCGACTCTCGGGAATTTGCCAAAGCGAAATTGCAACCACGGCCACCGCAAGCGGGACGTTGATGAAAAATATCCAGTGCCAGGAGGCGTGCTCGATAAGCCAACCTCCTAAGACTGGACCCGATGCGGTGGTGATGGCTGTGAATCCTGACCAGGTTCCGATGGCCTTACCACGGGATTTCTCGTCGAAACTTGCGCTGATGATCGCCAGACTCCCGGGTACAAGAAACGCCGCGCCAATGCCCTGAATAGAACGTGCGATCACCAACTGCCCGATGTTCACTGAGACGCCGCAGGCCATCGAGGCGGAGGCAAAGAGTCCAACTCCGAGCAGGAACATTAGGCGTCGCCCAAAAGCGTCGCCCAAAGCGCCTCCCGACAAGATCAACGCAGAAAGAAACAACCCGTACGACTCAACGACCCACTGCACGTCAACGACGGTGGCCTGCAGGCTGGATTGAAGCGCAGGCAGGGCGACATTGACTACCGTGCTATCAATGAATGCCATGCTCGACGCCAGAATGGTGGCCGCCAGGATCCAGGGCTGCGCTTTCGGCCCACATGGAGGTGCAGGCTTCCCGGAGAGAACGACACCTTCATCACATGGCTGCCGCATTCCCGCTCAACTTCTCCAAACCCGCCGAATCTCACGATAACGGAAACAATCCACGAGGTGGTCGTTTACCATTCCGACGGCCTGCATGTGGGCATAAACGACCGTCGAACCAACGAAACTGAATCCCCGAAGCTTAAGGTCCTTGCTGAACGCCTCGGATTCGTCTGAAGTCGCAGGAATCTGCCGCATAAACTTCCACCGGTTAAGCTTTGGCCGTCCGTCAACGAAACGCCAGCAATAGGAGTCGAAGCTTCCAAACTCATCCTGGATTTTGAGAAACCTGCGTGCGCTGCGCACGGCAGCCTCGATCTTCATGCGGTTGCGAATGATCTCAGAATTTGATGTGAGCTTCTCGATTCGTTGCGTGGAGAATCGCGCGACCTTCTCGGGATCAAACCCAGCGAAGGCGCGCCGATAACCTTCTCGCTTCTTCAGCACGATTGACCAGCTCAATCCGGCCTGTGCGGCTTCGAGCACGAGAAATTCAAAGTGCTTGCGGTCATCGTGGACGGGGACACCCCACTCGCGATCATGATATTGAAGCATCAGCGGATCATCGACGCGAACCCACGAACACCGTTTCACTGTTGCGGTTGCACTGCGCATGAAGACCGCCTTCCCAGTTATTCCTTCAGCACTTGGTGAACGAACGAAATCGCAATCGATCCTTCGCCCACAGCCGAGGCGACACGCTTTACATTGCCGCCGCGCACGTCTCCGGCAGCAAAAACGCCCGGCAAAGTTGTTTCCAGCAGATATGGCCGGCGGCCGAGGGGCCAGTGCGCGTCCTGCAGATCTTCCGCCGACAAATCCGGGCCGGTCTTGATGAAGCCCTTGCCATCGAGCGCGACGCAGCCGTCGAGCCAATCTGTATTCGGGTCGGCTCCGGTCATGACGAACACGTGCGCAATGCTCTTGTTTTCGGTTTTACTGGTCTGGTTATTCCTCCATGTGACTCGTTGCAGGTGTTCGCTGCCTTCAAGCTCAACCAGCTCAGTATGTGTGAGCAGGGTGATGTTGGGTGTTTCTTCGATCCGGCGAATTAGGTATTTCGACATCGTGTCCGCCAGCCCCGAGCCCCTGATAAGGATATAAACGTGTTTTGTGCTCTGGGAGAGAAATACCGCCGCCTGCCCTGAGGAATTTCCGCCGCCGACAACGATTACTTCTTCGCCGCTGCATAATTGCGCCTCGATAAATGTCGCGCCGTAATAGACCCCAGCGCCTTCAAAGCGGGACAGATTCTTAAGCGGCAGCTGGCGGTATTGGGCTCCGGTAGCGATAACAACCGTTCGCGCCGGAATCCGGATACCTCCTTCTAACTCGACCATGTAAGGCCGGCGATCACACTTCAGGTGGGTGCCGGTCGTCAGTAGCATCTGTGCCCCGAACTTCTGCGCCTGCGTGTATGCCCGACCCGCCAGTTCATTCCCGGAAATCCCGGTTGGGAAACCGAGGTAGTTCTCGATCCTGGAACTGGCGCCAGCCTGTCCTCCGGGAGAGAAAGTCTCAAGCAGCAAAACGTCAAGGCCTTCCGATGCGCCGTACACGGCTGCCGCCAGGCCCGCTGGCCCTGCACCCACGATCACGAGATCGCGCACACGGGTTTCGTCCACCGCCTCGTTGAACCCAAGACAATTCGCAATCTCGCGATTCGTCGGATTGCGCAGAACGGTCTGGCCGCGGCAAACCAGCACCGGGGTATCGGAGATGGCGACACCGAAGCGAGCGAGAACGCTTTCGACGTCAGCATCGCGTTCCAAGTCAATGTACGTGTATGGGTGTCCATTACGCGTCAGGAATTCTTTGATGCGCAGCGTGTCGGCCGAATGACTGGAACCTACCAGCGTGACATCTCCTTGACCCTGCGCCACCAGCTCAACCCGCCGCGCAATGAATGCCCGCATCACGATCTCGCTCAGCTCCGCGTCCGTCTGGACCAATGCAAGCAGGCTCGTGCGCGCGATTTGGACGACCTCGGAATTCTGGCGGGCACGAATACTCGCGAAAGCGCGGCGGCCGGACAGCGTATTGATTTCGCCGGTGAATTGCCCCGGCCCGATTACGCGGATCAATATTTCCTGCGTGAATGAAGGCCGCACGACTTCCAGTTCACCCGACACAACGAGGAAAACTGGTATGTCTTTGCCTCCCAGTTCTACCAGCACCTCGCCCGCGCGCACCGACCTGGACGTCCCGTGAGAAGCGAGGCGCTCCATCTGGGCCTCGCTCAACGTCGGAAAAATCTGTTCGACACGCGACTTGGTCAGCGGGATTGGAACTGTCGATTCGGCCATGAGACATTTCCTCTGAGGAAGACTTTTACAGCAGCAGGACCATGAACTACAAAGCCCTTCGGCGTGCCGAAGGGCTGCACATAGTTTCTCGTCGGTCTGACCGTCCTACTGGGCACTATTATACGGCGCCAACCGAGGCGGGCTTGGCTTTGACCAGCGGCACCTCGACCGGGTGCTCGCTCAGGAACCACACCTGAAGTTCATTGGTGCGCAGCACCTCGCCGATGAGGAGATCATTGCTGCCATCATCGCCGAGTTCCGATGCACGGCGTGCAAGCTTGCGAGTCTGGCGGATGATGATCTGATGCGCATCCAGCAATCGCGAGAGCTGCACCGGGACTTCCTCGCGGCCACGAGGCGGGCGCTCAATCTGCGTCGCCTCAGCCACATCTGCCGCCATGGCAATACTGACGCCACCTAGCGGTTGGATGCGCTCAGCAATCAAATCAAACCAACCCGACCTGTTGGTTGAAATGCTTGTCGAACAGCAGATGCAGTTGGTAAAACGTCGGGCCCGCAACTTGCCAGTGCGACTTCTTGTACAAATCGCGCAACGTCATTGGGTCTGCGAGCAATTGATTGAGCGGGGCGGTCACCTCAAGCCGCACTGGCTCTTCAAGCTCTAGCGGAAGCAGATGATTGACGGTCCCGTAGGCCTGAATTTCGGCAGCGCGCTGATGGAGCCGCGGCTGAGAACTAATGTTTTTTGGCAGTCTTGCTGGTTGTGTCATTCTTCCTCATATGGCCCTCCTTCGGGACTTGTGCCGTAGTCATATCTGCGGCACAGGCCTCTCACGCTCCCCACAAAACAGATGCGCCTTAGCCGGTTTTGATTCGCTTTTCCTCGGCGCCTCCCTCATTGGGGTGAGACAAACTAAATTGGCACACTCGCAGTTCTTCACAAATACGCGAATCGGGCTAGTTGCCCTACTGATTGTTAGTACGATGGACCTCCAGGTTCGACGTTGTCCCGCAGGCCTGGCATTTCCAGCCATCTCTTTGCAAGACTTCACGACAAGCTGATCGTAGGATTCAGGATTCGGCCTTAGCCGTGGCTGCTTTGGTCGAATCCGACTCATGACGCCTTCTGATTCACTTGCGCAAGGAATTCATGCCGCTGCTCCGAGGGCGATAGGTTTTAATCGTTCCCGTCATGGACGCCTCCACAGCAGAGCCGATAATGGCCTGAATTGATCGGGCACTCCGTCGAAAAACACCAAAACGGCGGGTTGCGACAGCCGTCCGTATGTTTTACGGAATATAGGTTCCTATCGAATATTTAGCACATGTCGATGCCACGAGATATTGAGCCACGCCTCCTGCGGTCTGCACGAACAAATCCAGTGGTGGTGCTGACAGGCGCCCGCCAAACTGGGGAAACATCTACGTTTCGACGGCTCTTTCCGGACCATGAATTCGTTTCCCTGGACCTTCCGACCGAAGCCGAACAAGCGGAAAAGGAGCCGCACAGCTTCGTTCGCCGCCACGCGCCGCCTGCGATCATCGATGAGGTGCAATATGCGCCTGGCTTATTTCGATACCTCAAGGGCGCAGTAGATGCAAGTCGCGCCCGCCGTGGACAGTTCCTGCTGACCGGCGAAAATGGCTCCCCGTGTCACCGGCCCTTACAGCGAACGGACGCGGACCATCTTCGCGGCAAGTCTCATGGAGCGCGAGGGCATAATAGAGAGGTAGCAATCCTGGTGAATCCTGAAGAGGTCTGAAAATGTTCACGCCAGACTTGAGCATTCTTCCAACCCCCCAAAGACAGCTTTGGGCTGAACTGAGAGACACCCCGAAAGAATTTGTGCTCTACGGAGGAACAGCTCTGGGCTTGCGGCTCGGACACCGCCAATCCGGGGACTTTGATTTTTTTTCCAATAAGCCCTTTCAGGCAGCCATGCTCCGGGATAGCGTCTCCTACCTGAAGCGCGCCGAGATGAGCCAATTTCAGGACAACACGTTGACAGCGATTATTGACCGCAGTGGCCCGGTTAAGGTTTCTTTCTTTGGCTCTCTGGGAATGAAACGCGTTCAGGATCCAGATCTTGTTGAGGAAAACGGCATTCAGGTTGCCTCAATGCTTGATCTGCTGGCCTCGAAGTTGAGAACGATCCAGCTCCGGGCTCAGGCAAAGGACTATAGGGATGTAGCGGCGGCCCTCACCGCCGGCTTGACGATGGCCGAGGGTCTGGCCGCCGCAATGGCGATCTACGGCAAGGAGTTCAATGGCGCCCTAAGCCTCAAGGCACTGACCTTTTTCGAAGACGGCGACCTCCCTAGCTTGCCAGTTGGCGAGCGAATGCAGCTTACTGGTGCAGCGACTAAGATAAACTTGAAACAGCTTCCAATTGTTACGGTCAGGTCTGGCCTCAGCCGGCAGGATGAAGAGCAATGACCGATTCGGAAGAACTCAGGCGAGTGGCGAAACGTGTCCTTTGGTTCAAGACCCCAGAGGAAGCGTTGAATGACTCGAAGTTGTTCCTCGCTCACGTGATGACCTACGGTACGTTGGAAGATATCGTCACAACCATGCGGTACTATTCAGACGCCGAGTTCGACCTGGTTTTAGCGGACCCTCCCGCTGGCATTTTTGATCGCCGCTCGTGGAATTACTGGAACCTCCGGTACCACCACGAACCCGTGCCGCCACTTCCGCGGCGCGAGTTTCCTACCGCTGGTCGGGCTGACGAATAGCTGTCTTTGACGGTCGCAGCATGCAAGATGTCCAAAGCGCACCAGGTACTTTCTTTCGTAGAAATTTATGCCGATAAACGCCGGATACCGGGTTCATCTCAGCGGGCGGGGCCAAGGACGATAACTAAGCCCGACGGAACTACGAACACACAGTCCGTCGGCTGGCCTGTAGACGGAATCGTCGGTGGCGCATGGTATGGAGGGTGGCGTTTCGGCGATGACAGAGTAGAGGTCGGATCGACCATTTTGGTTCTCAATTGTGCCGGCGAAAGACAGCACCTTTGGATTTGATCGTTGAAAGAAATGACATCTCTGATCAAATCAAGACAAAGTTCCGTATCGAGCGGTCCGGAGTCATCAAAATGGGCACTCCAGTTCCCGTCACTCTCACCGTGCAAAACGATTCGGAGAACACACTGCGGTTCCCTCAGGGAGGTGCGATGGGGGAAGGCGTCAGCCTAAGAGTGGTTCGCGACGAGCTCTGAGACCCGGGGAGCATTTTGAACAACACTTCTCGCTTGAGGAGGCATACTCGTTCGACCAGCCCGGAAATTATGAAGTTAGCTTTGCCACTGTGCTGGCAGTTTTGGTAGGGGAGAAGAACGGTCCGTTTGCAGACTTATGCCCGATTAGATTCCCGGTCGCGGCCGATGCTAAGTTCGTCGTCTCCAGAGCAGACTAGAGCGCCTTATCTTCACATGGATGTGTAGTCGCGTACTCGGACAAGTGCCCCTCACTGGCATTCGGGGGAAGTGAGCAATGCATTAGCGGTGGTGGAACTCCCAACAGATGCCGAGAAACCGACTCACACGCGATCCCTCAGCCATGGTGGTTCTTCCAAGCGATGGTGCCACCCGTGGAGCTCTTATTGCCGCACATAGTGCCCACCGGCCTTTCTTTCTTTTCGCTCCTCTTTTCTTTCTTTGGCCTTCTCGCCAGCTTTCCACAAAGAAATTTCGCGCCTGGGTCACCTAGAAACGACGATCGCCAACGCGGTTGACCCACTACCTCGCCGGTTTTGTCTCTCCTCATGCGCATTTCCCGTTGTAAAACCTAATGACGCTAGACTGTCACGGCACGGCCAGATGGAACAGGAAGGAACGAGAGGGAATCGGAAGAAATTAGACGAGGTAGTATGCGGGGGCGTAGTTCAGCTGGTTAGAACGCCTGCCAGGAGGCCGCGGATTCGAGTCCCGTTGTTCCCGCCATAGTTACTTTGAACTGGTCTTCCTCGCTGCTCTTTGCAGGCGACGCCCGAAGGAACTACCGTAGTAAGTATTGCGCTTAAGGGCGGAACGTCCAACGAAGTTTCACAGCGACGAGGTCGCTTTGCGGGACGATGCTGACGTGAGGGTCAGTAACGATCCTTTGCCAACCACGATTCCACACAATGAACAGATCATTGCCCGGTCTTATCGTCCAACGAAGGCGAGTATTCGTACCCACGTTTTCTGAGGCCGTGTCGTACTGGATAAAGCTAGACAACACGAGATTGGGACTCCAGGCATAAGCAGTGCGGGCTGACCACAAGCGTTGTACGAAGTTTCCCGCCGGTATATGCCCAAAATCGTTCTCTAATTCGAGGTCCAGTTGGATTCTGCCCCTCGGTGAGGTCCATCGAAGATAGTTCTCCCACTGCGTCAAATGACCGTTGTAGAAGGTCCCGAACCAGGTTGTCGTTCCGAATTGCAGGGATCGATGCTCGCTGGTTTGCGCTTCCAGGCGCCAGCGAGTGAAATCGTAAGAACCAGGAGGAATCACCACACCTGGGGTGACTTCGAAGGGGGTGAGGAGGGTCTCGGCGTGTGGGTCCCAGTTGAATTCAAAACGGTCGCCCGATTCGAAGCGGACGTTAACCGGTGCCATAAAATACTCCCACGATTCCACAATCCCCCTCGTGTCCGTGTAGCGGGAGTACTGGTTTTCAAAGAATTCCTGCCGTATCCATCTGAACGGGCCATCTTTTGAAGGGCGTGGTTGGTAATTGCAACCAATCGACGTGTGTCGCACTCCGGGCCGGGGAAGGAACCCCAAGAGTGGTTCGAGCCCATCACCATATTCATTGATGCCGAAATTGCAATCCAATAAGTCGTTGGGATAGTCGATCTTGAATCCCCAACCCAGTTTGCTGCCCGGACCGACATCACCTTGTGTTGTGGCGCTCCACGCACCCAGGAGTAGATTCTTATTGCCCTGGAATTTGGACGTATGCCAGATGGCGTCTATGCCGGCCAATGTGTTGTGACGCAGCGCTGCTGGGTCCCCGTTCGTAAAAATCGTGCCGATGCGCAGATTCTCATTGAAGTCATAGGACGCCCGGCCGGCGACGAGATTCGTACCCGGAACTCGGGGAGACGGCAGCGAAAGGTCGGCTACGACTTGCGGAGAGACGGAAGTTTCGCGAGTCTGGACATCGAGTAGGGCTAGGTTCCAGTTGCCGACACGCCCGTTTAATTTCAGGCCCGCGTTGATGGGGATCGGTTCACCATCCAATAGTCCGATTTGGCGGCTGAAGAAGGGAATGAACTGCGGCGACTCACCGCCGAGCCCAAGCCCGAAGTCGTACTGATTCGTGCCTTCGAGGAAGAAAGCTCTCTTTTCAGGGAAGAATAAGGGGAAACGAGTCAGGTTGATTTGGCGGGTATCCACCTCCGTCTCCGCGAAATCCGTGTTGAGGGTCAAGACCGTGGTTAGCTGTGAAGTCGCTTTCCAAGTGATCTCACCACCAGCAGTCGCTTGCCATTTCCGCGGACTCTGTCCGTAGAACTCTTTCGTCTTCCCGATTCCGTACGGGGATATCTCGATTCCTCGGCCCTGTTGAAGGTCGCCGACGCCGGTCAGAGTACCTGTTCGGCTAAGGTCGTAAAGGAGGGAGTCCAGGGTTGGGGAAGACCAGCGCAACGCAAGTCTCTCGCGGGGAACGTACCGTTCGAGGTTGAGTCCCCATTCGCGCAAGCCGCGAGAGAAGCTCAGTGTTCTCGATGGAATCATGATCTCGGCGGACCAGCCATCGGTCGCTCTCGCAGTTCTGGCGTCCCAGATGCCGTCCCAATCAAGGGACGCACTTTCAGGATTCGCAATCAGACCATCCGTACGGGTGCCCGCTGCGTTGATCTGAAAGAAATAGCCGGTGCGGCGATCTCCGTAGGTATCCAGAACGATGCTGACGGTATCGTCGGTATGGGTTTGGCCGTCCTGGCCCATCGTTTCGTCCCGGCGCATGGTGTGGATCGAGAGTCGATCTGGATGCGGATCTTTGCATTGGAAGCCGAAGAAGATGCGATCGTCGCTCACGATAATGCGTACTTCGGTTTCGTATGGAGTGGCGGCGCCAGGTTTCGGCGACTGCTCGACCAGTCTGAGCACGGGGGCATCGCGCCATTCAGGTTCGTCCAGGCGTCCATCGAGCACGATGGAGGACGGAATGCGTATCAGCGCGGCTGAACTAGGTCTATCCGTGGCGGAAGAGGGATGATTCACGCTTAGTAATACCAGGACGACGAGCAGCAGACGCAGCCCTTGGATCGATCCTGCGGCCGAAAACATTCGCCCAGAGTGCCTGTTCATTCAGCGCTGGCTTCCTCTGGTGGGCGAAGTTGTCGGAAGGAAAAATAGAGAAGCAGGTCGTAGACGACCTTCAGTGTACCTGCGATGTAGAAAGGCAGGTTGATGAGGTCAGGCCGGGCGAAGAGGAATCCCGTGAGCAGCGGACTAATCGCCGCACCTGTGGTGCGCGCTACCCCTGTGAAGCCTCCGGCAGCAGATCGCTCTCTGGCTTCCACAACGGCCATGGTATAGGACTGCCTCGTCGGAACGTCCATCTGGCTGATGCTAAAACGGAGAAGGAGGACAAAGACTGCGAGCCAGAGCGTAGGCATCAGTGGCACGGCGATCAAAAGAAGATTGGAAGGCAGGTGAGTGACGACCATGGTGCGTACCAGCCCAATCCGGGTCGCGAGGCGCGAAGCGAGCAACGCGGAAATTCCAGCAAAAACGTTCGCCCAGAAAAAGATCCCGCCTAATGTCCTTGGTTCGGTTCCGAACCTCAAGTAGAACCAATACGCCGCGAAGCTCTGGATCACGAAGCCGCCCGCGAATGAGTCGAGCGCGAAGAGCCCTGACAGCTTCAACACGATATTTCGAGACTTGCCGAGCCCGAGAAAGTTGCCGATGGGCGAAGCTCGACTCCGATCCGACTCGTCCCTCACCTCAACCAGCGACGACATTCGCATGAACAGACAAGCAAGAACGATTCCAAGGAACGAATATAAAAGGACGATCGATCGGTAGCTCGCAACTGTTGTCATTGAGCGCTGCTGCAAAGCCTGAGTCACCACGCCACCAAACAGAGCGCCGAGCGCCGTGGCAAGCGATCCAGTCAGTGTGTACCAGGCGAAAACTTCTGTGCGCAATTCCGACGGGATCAGATGGGACAAGGAGGCTTGTTCGATCGAGAGGAACGGCCCGACTTCATGGCCGCTGGGGCTGATAACACCGATCGTACCCGCAAGGATGAGGTAGACCAGATTGCTCGTGGCCGCGAAGGCCAGGCCAGCCAGCGCCATCAACACCGCCCCTGCGATCAGCATCCGGCGCCGACCGATCCGGTCTGCCCGTGTCGTCAGGTACAACGACACGACGATGTCCCCAGCCAGGGTCAGGGTGAGGAGCAAGCCGGTTTCCGATTCGGATAAGCCCAAGCTCACCAGATAAAAGACGAGAATGACTGAAAGCGATCCGTACGCAAAGAGACGGGTGAAGCGAGTGACAAAAAGGAGCCAAGCGTCGGTTGTGAGAGCTCGAAGAGCCGCCGGAAATAGGGTTGCACTAGACATTTCAAATCACGATTCTCACACGCGCGACTGGACGCCTAGCGATGGATTGCGTCATAAACAACCATACGCGCGACTGCTTTTCCGTCGTCTTCCTGTTCGGGAGCGTAAACGCGGTGTGTGGTCGGATCGATCGCGAGGCTATGGACCGCGTGTTGAACATGGAAGTCCTCGAGTTTTCTATAGTGATTCGGGTCGTCTTGGTGGAAAACGGCAATGGCTCCGCTGTAGCAGGCCACGTAGATCCGGGCTAAACCCGGGTCGAATTTGATTACATCGGGACCG
>Ga0066658_10000782_pt1 | contig 11253 bp, 8 predicted proteins | sample GraSoiAngelo_107_FD_75174 | JGI IMG/M metagenome (GOLD analysis project Ga0066658, IMG submission 75174) | Grasslands soil microbial communities from the Angelo Coastal Reserve, California, USA - 14_0903_09_30cm | ecosystem: Environmental > Terrestrial > Soil > Grasslands | place: USA...
AAATCGGAAGAGAATAAGATGACTGCTCAGAATGTATTCGTAATAGGGGCCTCGGCCGGGGGCGTAGTTGCGTTGAAGCGCCTTGTAGGCGCCCTTTCTCCGGACCTGCCGGCGGCGATCTTCGTGGTCCTTCACGTCCGCAGCGACACGGAGAGCCTGTTGCCGCGGATACTGAATTCCTCCGGTCCGCTGAAAGCCGCCCACGCGGTCGACGATCAGATCATCGAGAATTCAAAGATCTACATAGCTCCCCCCGATCATCATCTAGTGCTCGAGAAAGATAGAGTGCGGTTGACGCGCGGTCCGAAAGAGAACCGACATAGACCCGCCGTGGACGTTCTCTTCCGATCTGCCGCCCGAGCTTATGGCGAGCAAGTTGTTGGAGTCGTGTTAACCGGCTTCTTGGACGATGGCACCGCGGGTCTGATGTCCATCAAATTGCGGGGCGGAGTAGCCGTGATTCAGGATCCTGCCGACGCGCAATATCCGGCGATGCCGCGCAGCGCCCTCGAAAATGTGGATGTGGACTACTGTATGCCGTTGGATGAGATCGGGCCTTTAATCGTTCAACTGGCTGTAACACCGAACGGAGCCGATGAGATTAAGGATCAAGGCGTGAACGAATCGGCTAAGGAAGAAGTTGAGATAAAATCCGTCACAAACGGGGCGAATGAGACGAAGGTTGAAGAACAGCTCGATGCGATTGGGAAGCCATCCCATTTGAGTTGTCCTGAATGCGGCGGGATTCTATGGGAAATTGAAGAGGGCCGCCTGGTCAGGTTCCGATGTCATGTCGGCCACGCGTTCTCACCAGCCAGCCTTGCTCAAGATCAATCCGAAAGCATCGAACGCGCCCTCTGGGGAGCCGTGCGCGCGTTGAAGGAAAAAGCGATCCTCAACAGGAACATTTCCGACCGTGCTCGCGGGCGTGGAGACCGGGCGACAGCGGCGAGCTTCGAAGAGTACGCCAACGAAAGCGAGGAATATTCGAATTCACTTCGGCGTCTAATGCAAGACAAATAGGGTGTGCGGGACTGCGCCGATTTCGTCGGAAAGTCGACTCTGGAGCGACGTCGAGGTCCAGCGGTTAACCCATCCCGCCGCCAAAGCTTTCCATTATTCCTTTCGGATTCAACCGGGCTAGAAGACCAGCCTCACCGCGAGCTGAATGTTGCGAGGCCCTCCGCCGCCCAGGAACGGATTGCCTATTCCGACGTCCGGAGTCACCGTGATCGGCAGAAATCCGATGCCGCGGCCTGTGGCCGGATCGATTCCGTTGAAGCTCGCGTCCGCCGAGAAACCGGGCAGCAGCGGTGAAGCGAAATTCGGATGATTGAAGACATTGAATACTTCAGCCCGGAACTGCACCTTTACGCGCTCCGTTATCGCGGTCGTTTTGAATAAGGATAAATCGACGTTTGCATAGCCAGGTCCGATCAGCGAATTTCGGCCGAGGCTTCCAAAGTGCTGAGTCCCAGGTATGCAGGAAGCCGCGCTCCCGTCGCCGTTCGGATCCAGCGTGCAGGGAACTTTGAACGCCGACAGGTTCAGAAAGTTATCAGGCGAATGGGCGCCGGCATATGGATCGCCGACCAGATCGGGCCTCGGAAAGAACTCGCCCGTGCCGTTGTAATCGTCGAACAGGTTCACGTGAAACGGGCTGCCGCTTCGCACCGTCAGGATTCCATTCAACTGCCATCCGTTTCCGATTCGTGGGAAGCGCTTCCAAAGGTTCGGCAGTTCGTAGCTGGACGCCCATACAAACCGATGTCTCACGTCGAAGTTTGAATTGGCGCGCTCCTGATCCACTCTGAAGCTGTTGTCGGGCTGAGTCGCATTGGCAACATAATCCTGCCCATCCGAAGCGTTGTCGATCGAATGCGACCAGGTGTAGTTGATCATCGAAGACAGTCCGTGATGATTCCTCACCTGCAGGCTGGCTTGCAACGAGTGATAGTTCGAATTCGCGGTTGTCTCGAGCTGGTTCACATAAAAGAATGTGCCGCCCGACGGCGCAAAGGGTCCGTTGTCGAACGGCCTCGCGGTGGAGACCGCGGGATTCGTAGGCTGATTGATATCTCGATAGCGGAACAGTTTGGTTCCGATCGAGCCTACATATCCGGCCTGCACTACGACGTTCGGCGTAACTTCATGTTGAATATTCAAGTTGAAGTTTTGGACGTAGGGAGTGCGCGAGCGCCGGTCGATCGCGAACACGTCCGAATCAAGAAAGTCCGTGAAGATCGGCGCCCCTGATTGAATCCGGCTTACCGTCGAAAACGAAAAGAGGATTGGAGACGGTCCCACCGGATTGTAAGCCGGGCCGGGATTGAAAGTGTTGAATGGAAGCTGACCCACAAAGAAATCCTGTGAAAAAGCGTCATAGAACAATCCCCAGCCCGCGCGAATGACCGTCTTTCCCTTGCCGGTTACATCCCATGCCATTCCGATTCGCGGCGAGAAGTTGTTAAGGTCGCGATTGTACAACCGGTCGAGCCCATTGGGGCCGACCTGTACCAGTCCTACCGCCGGATCGAAGTTGCTAAGCAGGCCGTGCTTTTCATCGATCACTCCGAAGTAGTCGTATCGAAGCCCCAGGTTGAATGTGATTCGCGAGCTTACTCGAAATGAATCCTGCGCATATCCGGCGTGAGAATTCTGAAACGTGTTGCGGCGGGAATCACCGATGGCGGAACGGCCGCCGCTCAGCGTACCGCTCAGAAAATCTTCGAGCGAAGCGAAGTCGAGCCGCCCGCGATAACCCGCATCGAAGAACGCGTTGACGAAGGTGCGCCGAAATTCATAACCGAATTTCAAATCGTGCCGAGTCAGCTTCCACGAGAAGTTATCGATGAAGTGCCAGTTGGTGTCCACGCGCGCCCGCGGAACGGATAGCGTCGAGCCCAGCGACGCCAGCGAGGAGCCGAAGTTCGGATCGTTGCGGATTCGAATAAATGGAAGCCCGAAGTCCTGCGGTCCGGCGATACCGGTGTTGAGGCCGATGGTTCGGGGATCGAAGCCGTTGTCCTCCGGAAAGAAACCCTCCGTAAACCTGTTGTATCCGAAGCGAGACTCGTTGACTTTGGTAGGTGAAAGAACCTTCAGGTAGGACAGCGAAACCAGTTGCACGCGAGTCGGAGTAACCGTGTTGAAGCCCGGCAGCACGTTGCCCGCGAGTATCGCCAGCGGGAACGATTGATTGCTGTCGCCGAAATAATACCGGCCGGTGATGCTGTTGTGTTCGTTGAACGTGTGATCGATCTTTGCGATTAGGCTGTCGACGTTATTGCTGGCCGGAGTCGTAACGGCGAGATTCGGACTGGGATCAAATAACGGCCGCGGGCGGTTCGGAACGGGCCATGGATTTCGCGCAAGCAGTCTGGCTATTACGGGATTCCGCGGCCCGCCCAGCGCCGCGATTTCGCGTGGATCCGGCACTCTTGCAACCGAGTTCAAACCCACGTCCTCGCGCTGGCCTTCGTAGCTCGCGAACCAGAACGTCTTGTTGCGAACGATCCTGCCTCCGGCTGCAAATCCGAATTGCTGATTACTCAAGCCGGTTTGATTATCCGGCTTTGTGTTAAAGAAATTTCGGGCGTCCAGCGCGCTGTCGCGGAAGTAGCCGAACGCAGACCCGTGAATATCGTTTGCTCCGGACTTGGTGACTATGTTGACGATTGCGCCGGAGTTTCTGCCGAATTCGGCTTCGAAATTCGACAGGATCGCGGCTTCGGCTATTGCTTCGATCGGCAGGATAGTCGCCGGAGTTCCAAAGACGCCGGCCTCGTTGATGGCGGGCAGGTTCCGATAGCCGTCGTTCATATCTGTACCGTCGAGCAGATAGTTGTTCGAGCGGCCGCGGTTTCCGTTCGAGCTGAATAATCCAAACGAACCCGGCGAGTCGGTAGCTCCCGACGGATCACCGGTTGCTCCGGGAGCCAGCACCAGAAATTTCGTGAAATCCCGACCATTAATAGGCAGATCGGCCACTTGTTTCGAGGAGATAGTTCCGCCAAGCGTGTTGGCCGTCGACTCGACCTGCAGTGCGCTGGCTGTGATCGTCACCGTATCCGCGCCTGAAATCGAAAGCGTAACGTCGACGCGCCGCTCGCTTGCGACTTCAACCTGAATGTCGGTCACTCGCGTGAGTTGAAACCCTTTTGCCTGCACGCTGATTTCATAGCGGCCTATCGATAATTCGGTAATCGAGAAGTTGCCGACGTCATCGGTTATAGTCGAACGCGCGACACCCGTGCCCAGGTTCTTGGCGGTGACATTCGCTCCGGCAACAACCGCTCCTTGAGGATCGACCACCGTGCCCAGGATCGCGCCGCGAAACGTCTGAGCCATTGTGGTCGGCGTCAGCGACGAGGCTATGGCGATAATGAGCCCCAGCCTTAGCAGCCGGGTAATGAACAACACCGGGTCTTGAGTTTGGCGAACTGATCTTAAAAGCATCCAGTTGCGAAGCCTTGTCATAATGTCTCCCTTGCTACCGCACCGTTATTTATTGTCGCCGAGCTGCAATGTCATCGATCTTTTTTTGAGCTTCGGGACCTGAGCGTCGCGGCTCCGAGCGATTCGAACACGGGAACTATTTGCTATGCAAGTGTTTCTTGTCTAGGCAGTCTAAGGGTAGAAGTCTGAGTGGATGGGCTCACTGCTATGGTATACTCAGCGGCGCCCGGAGAGCCCGCTGGAGAGCCCTGGAGAGCCATTGAAGGACACAATATCCGAGCGCAATCAGTTGATCAGCCTTTGGACTCTGGTCATAGTGCGAGTCGTCCTTATCCTGCTCTGCACGGCCGCGACGCTCTGGCTGCTTTACCAAGTCAAAAAAGTCCTGCTCCTCATTATAGTCTCAGTATTCTTTTGCTATCTTATCGCGCCGCTTGTGAGGCTGTTCGAACAGCCGGTCTATATCGCGAGGCGCGAGTTTAAGCTCTCCAAGGGATGGGCGATCGCCGCCGCATACCTCGTTTTAGGGAGCGTGTTATTCATAGGACTCCAGATACTGGTTCCGGTTCTTGGCGATCAGCTCGCGCAGTTGGCCAAGAACATGCCTCAGTACGCCGCGAATACGACTAAATGGGTTCAGACTCGGCTTGATGACGCGAGCAGTTGGATGGCGCAACTGAAGATCCCGCGCGAATGGCGCGACCGCATCCTGAGCGAGTTCACGCGAGTTGCGCAGGAAAGCTCTCCCGAGATTGGGAGCGTCCTGTCCGGAGTATTCGACTCGATCACCTATCTTCTCTGGGTCATTCTCGTACCTATAATGTCTTTCTTCATGCTGAAGGACGGCGGCCAATTTCAGAAGACCGTGGTCTCACTGATGCCGAACGAACGGCTGAAAAGACGAGCTAATCGGCTCCTCAACGATGCAAGCGGGACGCTGGCTGCTTACGTTCGAGCGCAAATTACGGCGTGCCTTGTCGTCTGGGTGCTGGCAACGCTGTTCTTCGTCGCGATCGGGCATCACTACGGAATCGTGCTGGGAGCCATCTCCGCGCTGCTCGAGTTCATTCCGATGGTGGGGCCGCTCCTTGCAATCTCGATCGCCTTCGGCCTCAGCCTGACTATATCCTTCAAGACCGCGCTCGGGGTGTTGCTGGGACTGGGCGTACTCAGACTGGTTCAAGATTACGTCATCTATCCGCGCATAATCGGGCACGGCATAAAGATGCATCCACTCGTCGTAGTGCTTGCGATTTTGGCCGGGGCCGAAGTAGGCGGGGTGACCGGCGTCTTTCTGGCCATACCGGTAATCGGCCTCGCGATGGTTGCGTACCATCACTACACCGCTTACAACTCGACATTAGAGCAGGGAATAACAGCTTCCTTGCAAATTCCCCCTTCGCTTGATTCCAAGCCGGGGCTTTAACAACTCGCATGACAAAACAAATTGCCATAGCAGCGTCGAAGGGCGGCACCGGAAAAACGACCACCACCTGGAATCTCGGATTCGGATTGTCGCTGGCGGGAGCGCGCGTGCTGATGGTGGACTGCGATCCCCAGGACAATTTGCGCTTCATAGCGGGCCTGGAGGAGACGTCAAATACCCTCGCCGCCGGCATCGACGGACGTGAGATAAGCCCTGCGTCGGTGCGCGAGTCGTTGTGGCTTTTGCCAAGCGGCGGCAGGCGCCTGATGCAATCGCTCGGAGCGGCCGACGGCCTGAAGTCGATTACAAACCCGCTCAGGCAAGTGCTCAAATCAAGAGTCGACGGAGAGAGCTTCGACTTTGTTCTCTTCGACTGCCCTCCGGAATTCGGAAAGGTTACGTCGGCGGCCGTGTCCGTTTCGGATTTTTTATTGATCCCCTGTATATCGACGTGGCTGGGGCTGAGGTCGATCGAGCAGATGATCGAATTCGTCGACACTCACACGAGAGACGCCCGAATAGACAGCGAACGGACGGGCATAGTTTTGACCTTCTATACAACTCGTCGAGGCGGGCCTGAAGCTGTCAGACAGGAAGCGAAAAAGCTCTTCAAGAGCCGTGTTCTCAAGACGCTTGTTCGGGAACGAACGGAGCTCGATTACTCGCAAGAGGCGCATAAATCGGTCTTTGAATATTCGCCTTCGAGCGACGGCGCGGCGGACTATTCTTCTCTCGTGAAGGAAGTAATCAAGAAGCTCGAGTGAGCTTCTTACGCCTTCTTAAGCTGTAGTTCGCGGTGAATTGCTATTAGATCGCTCAAGAGAGCATATGCTGTTTGCTCGACACCGGGGTTGGTCTCGATTACGGCCAGCTCGCCCATCAAATCGGTCTCTAGAATAAGCGCGTTGGTAGTGCCTCTCGCGGAGCCGAGAATCGAAGAGATGGCGACGGCTTCGGGTCCGACAGCCAGTTTCAAGCCTGAAGGCAGCATTTCCGCTCGAGCAACCAGCCTGATGAGCGCGCCCGTATCCGACGCATGCTTCAATTCCTTTGAGGTGATGTATCTGATCCCGCGTCTTTCCACGCTCCTGGGAGTTGCATCCGCGTTCATCAGGACATTCGCGAGCGCGACGATCTTCACCGCCGCATCCCAGCCGTCTATATCGTAATCGGCGTTTGCTTCCGCGACTCCAAGCTCCCTGGCTTCAGTAAGGCACTCCTCGAACAGGCGTCCGCGTTCCATCCCCGTGAGAATATAGTTTGTAGTGCTGTTCAGCACCCCGGCGAGCCCGGTTACGCGCACAGCCGGCAAACAGGATTCAACCATATTGAAGATGGGCGCTCCGTCCATAACCGTGGCTTCGAAGCGGAATGAGCACTTGACTTCACGTGCAAGCGTGGTCAGCTCCTTGTGAGCAAAAGCAATCGGACCCTTATTGGCGGTGACGACGCTCATTCGGCGAAGCAGCGCTTTTCTGATCCACTCCGTTGCAGGCTCTCCGTCGATAGGATTGAGCGGGGTCGTTTCGAACAGCACATCCGCGTCGCACATGGCGACCAACCCCGTTGTATCGACCGCATCGACGGCGCCCGGAAGGGTGTTCAATGCTTCGCCGCGTTCGACGGCCGCAAGCGCCTGCTTCAGATCGAAGCCTTCCGCGGAAACGATGCAGCCGTGCGCTCCGGTTGCTATTGCGTTTGTCTTTAACCGCAGGTCGAACTGGTCGGCTATCCGCGCTTCGCGTTCCGATATTATCCTCGCGAATGCCCTCGCGACGTTTCCAAACCCGAGGAAGCCAATTCTGAGTTCCATAGCCTCATTTCCTTGCCGTGAACAATACATCCCTCGCCGCTTGTATTGCCATTACACTTTGATAGAATCATGGCCGATGCGTGAGGTGGTTCGCCTCCCGATCCGGGCTCTCAGTCCAAATGTCCGGAGCGGGCCTGGCAAAGACGGCAAGAAAAAATTGCGCGGCTTTTCGTTTTTCTATACCGCGCGCTTACAACAGTGGAAACATAACGAAAGGATGAGGGATTTATGACCAAACGATTGATCGTTATTGCGATCTCATTGATGTCTATCGGAATGGCTGTCGCGTTCAGCGCGGCGCGAGCAAGCGTTCCGGCCAAGGACACCAAGATCACGGGTGAGGTGATCGATCTTCCTTGCTATGAAGGAAAGAACGGCGCCCGAGGCGAGGGGCACAAGAGCTGCGCGCTTACCTGCGCCAAGAAAGGCAGTCAACTTGCCATCGTCGAGAACGGCACCAACACCGTTTATTCGATCACGGGCTCTTATTCAGCCAACAAGAACGAAAAACTCATTTCGTTTGTAGCCGAGACCGTTGAAGCCAGCGGAGAGGTTAGCGAAAAGGACGGAAAGAAGTTCATAGAAATCAAATCCATCAAGAAGAGCAAGTAAGAAGAGCCGGGGCTCGCAAACCGGCGAACGAAAAGAAGCGAGCGTGCGGGCGCCAATCTCGGTTCTACCGCTTTGGTTATTGGAACGGCTGAATACGAGGTTGCCGCCCGTACGCATCGCTGCCTTACTTGCCGCCCTGCACGGACTTCAAACCACTTCCACGGTGACTAGCCTCCACATAGAGCCGCACAGAGCAATGATCGACGATCGCATCGAAATTGCTTCGACGCTCCCTTCGCGATTCTACACAGACGCTGAGCACCTGGCTCAGGAAAAGACAAGCATCTTCAATCGCACGTGGCAGCTTGTCGGACGACTGGCTCAAGTCGAAGAGCCCGGTTCGTACTTCACCGCGGATGTTGCCGGGGAGCCGATCGTCGTGGTTCGAGATCGCGGCGGGAACATTCGAGCCTTTTTCAATGTGTGCCGCCATCGCGCCGGCCCGGCTGCTTGCGGCGCGGGAATCGCTGCGTCATTTAAATGCGGATATCACGGCTGGACCTACAGTCTTGAAGGCAGATTGTTGGGCACGCCGGAGTTTGACGGTGTCGAATGCTTCAACAAGTCCGACTTCGGGCTTGTTCCAGTCGAAGCCGACGTTTGGGAGCAGTTCATCTTCGTAAGGTTGAACAACGGAAGGCAGCCCGGCCCATCCTTGCTTGAGTATCTCGAAGATATACCTTCGCGGGTTGAGGGCATTGGAATCGCCCGGATGTCCTTAATCGAGCGGCGCGACTACATCATAAATTGTAACTGGAAGGTCTACGTCGATAACTATCTGGAGGGCTATCACATTCCCATAGTCCATCCCGGTTTACACAAGGAGCTTGATTATTCGAAGTATCGCACTATTACTCACAGGTACTATTCGCTTCAGGACGCGCCGATTCGAACGAATGTGGATTCGTCGGAACGGCTCTACGTGCCGACCGATTCTCAGAATGAGAATTTTTACTTTTGGCTTTTTCCCAACCTGATGGTGAATATCAATCCGGATAACACTTCGACCAATCTGATAATACCGCTCGCGGCCGACAAGACTCTTACCGTGTTCGAATGGTTCGCTCACACATCCAAATCGAGTGAGGCCGCAAGTGAGGCCGCAAGTGAGGCCGCAAGTGAGGCCGAGGAACGGAATCGCGTAACGATAGCCTTCAGCGAGGAGATTCAGCAGGAGGACATCAGGATATGTGAGGCGGTTCAATCAGGCCTCGGCTCGATCTCCTACGACAGAGGCCGATACTCGGTGAAGCGCGAGAACGGTGTACACCACTTTCACAAACTCTGGAGCGAGTTCTTCGGCGAGAATTGATTACTCGAGAGGCTCGCGGAGAGAGCCCTCATCCTGGCTCGTTACAGCTTTTTGGAGTGGAATGCCTGGGGCCGCGCAGGCGGACCCACTTTGGAATGTAGTGGCTCTACGGAATATCTCTCCAGTTCATTGCCTTAACTGTGGCTGTCTCAAACCGTGAAAGATGGCCGATGTTGTCAGTAACAATGATGACCTCTTCCGAGTCTTTGCTAGTAGTGATAGCCTGTGCGGCGAGTATCGCATCGCAATCGAGTTCTTCTTTCGGCGCGGTAGGCTGACCACGCCCTCTAACTGTGGCCCATAACCGCGCGGCTTCTCGCATAGCGGAAGTCGTAAGGGGAACATAAGTAATCGTAGTTGTCAGTTCGTCTAGTCTCTGAAGACAGCCAGTCAAGTTCTCTAAAATCGCATTTCTCCTCACCTCATAATCAGACACCTCTGGAATAAAGAATCTAACGCCCTTATCAAGCTGGGCTGTCATCCACTCTGCAAGCTCTTTCGTTTTCTTGGTGGCCGCAGGGTTCGACAACATACCGAGAGGCCCGGTATCGAGGAACATGAGCATTATGAGAAAAGGGTTCGATCTGAAGAACGGTTTTCCTCCAAGGCACGTTCAAGTCGTGTCCAGCTTTCGGTCTGCTCTTGAACGTCTTTTGTAAGCCATGACTCTAATAGGCTTTTTGCTGCGATATTCTCGGTAGGCAATGCGCGGGATCGGCGTACCTTGCCGCTAAGTGGAGCCCAGCGCGCTCTTCTTGCGGCCGATGCTCGAAGAAGCAATACGCTGGAGCTAGACTCGATCTCATAGCCTGTGGGTAGCTTGCGAATTTCGGCTGCGCCGGGAACACCTCGCACTACGCCGAACGCCGGAATTGCCTTACTACTCCATATTCTGTTTGGGCTTCTGGTCATCATGGTACTTGATCCTTACGATGTTTTATCCTTCAACAGGCGCTATTTTATCCGAGACATTCGATCTTCTGGCGTGCGCTTTCTAACTTTGCTTTGACTTCGTTCAGAATGCCTATGAGCTTGGTAAGCAGGTTCTCGTCAACCGCCACGGTTATATGCTGTGCGCTCGGACTTCTTCCCGTGAAAAAAGGATCCTGTAGGGAAAGCGCAAGAAGTCCATAGGCAATTCCCGGCATTTCCTCTACGCCCCTCTCATAGAGTTTATATACTACCTCCCAGTCGATGTCCCTCAGATAAGGGACTTTAATCGCATGTTTGAAAAAGAACTCTGATCGAAAAGCATTATCGATGAGAATCTCGTTGGCTATCTCGGCTTTTTCTCTTAAAGTATCTTCGCCTCCAGCGGCGTCAGCGACACCCTTATTCCCCGTTAGCTTGTACGAAGCAGCCAGATAGATTTCAAATGGCAAATGAGGATATTTTGCTTGTAACGCGGCAAACTCTTCACTAACAAGCGCCTTTTCTGCCTCTGGTTTCTTGGCCTTTACAAAAGGAGAAACGTCAGCGGTCCAAGTCAACCCCAGGTTGTCTACAGCTTCCAGAGCTTCCCGGAACTCCTTCGGCGTCATTGGCTCCTGGTCCTCCTCCCCACTCTCTTCTTCAATGATTTTGGTGTTGAAGGTGAAGGATTTATTGTCTGGGCCAACAATGGTTACTTGA
>Ga0066658_10000784_pt1 | contig 11232 bp, 10 predicted proteins | sample GraSoiAngelo_107_FD_75174 | JGI IMG/M metagenome (GOLD analysis project Ga0066658, IMG submission 75174) | Grasslands soil microbial communities from the Angelo Coastal Reserve, California, USA - 14_0903_09_30cm | ecosystem: Environmental > Terrestrial > Soil > Grasslands | place: USA...
AAGCAGGATGAGATCAACATTTACGACATTTCACTTGAACGCATCACTCGTCAGTACCTCGAATATCTCCAGGCGTTCAAGGAGTTGAATATCGAACTTGCCGGCGAATTCATCGTGATGGCAGCAAACCTCATTTACCTGAAAAGCCGGAGCTTGTTGCCGATTGATCAGCAGCCCCCTGAAGAAGACGCCGAGGAAGATGATCCACGGTGGGATCTGATCCGGCAGTTGATTGAGTACAAGAAGTTCAAAGAAGCGGCCGCGGACCTTCATCTGCGGGAACTCGAACAGGAGCGGATTTTTGCGCGAGAAGGTAGCGCATCGTCGCTCCTGCAAGGGCCACTGCGTCTGGAAGAGGTTGGAATTTTTCAGTTAATCAATGCATTCCAAACGGTGATCAAACGGATCGAAGCACGACAGGATGTGCAGGAAATTTTCGCCGAACGTTTTAGTGTTTCGGAGAAGATTGATATTATTTTGCAACGGGTCGCAAATAATGCGCGGCTACGTTTTTCCGATTTGTTTGGGGCTGCCGTATCGCGCGTGGAAGTCGTGGTAACGTTTCTCGCGCTCCTGGAGCTTATTCGTCTCAAACAAGTCCGCGCTCTCCAGAAAAACATGTTTGAAGAAATTGAAATCGCAGCCGCGGCGTAAGGCACTGGCGATGATCCGAGCGGTTGTTGTAGCCACGGCGCAGGGCCATCACGCCGGACGCAACACGCAGAAAACGCCTCGACGCAGCGAGGCGACTACAACGACATGCCGCGAATCTTGATCGCCGGCTGCGGTTATGTTGGTCAGGCGACCGCGGATTTGTTCCATGCCGCAGGCTGGGACGCGGAAGGCTGGACCGCTTCTGCGAAATCAGCCGCAGCGCTATCCGCCAAACCGTATCCTGTTTGCCAGGTCGATATTTCAAACCGCGATCAGGTCGCAGAGCGCCCCGGAACATTCGATGCCGTCGTTCATTGCGCGAGTTCGCGCGGCGGCGGACTCGAGTCATACCGGCAAATCTATTTGAATGGCATGCGCAATTTGCTCGATCGATTCGGTGAAACAAAGATGCTCTTTACGAGCAGCACCAGCGTTTATGCGCAACGCGATGGTTCATGGGTTACCGAAGAAAGCGAAACTAAACCTGCTCGCGAGACGGGTCGAGTCCTGCTTGAAACGGAAAAGGTAATGCTCGACCGGGGTGGTACAGTTGCGCGTCTCAGCGGAATCTACGGCCCGGGCAGGTCGGCGTTACTGAGCAAATTTCTAGCTGGCACGGCGATCATCGATCCGGAAAACGATCGCTTCGTTAATCAAGTGCACCGTGACGATATCGCGTCCGTACTTTTCCTCCTGGTGAGTGGGGAATTACAGGAACGTCAGATTTACAATGTGGTTGATAATCAACCGATGCTGCAAAGTGACTGCTACCGCTGGTTGGCCCAGAGACTGAATCGGCCATTGCCGCCCATTAGAGAACTAACGGAGCAACGCAAACGGGGCGACACCAACAAGCGTGTGAGTAATGCGAAACTGCGGAGTCTCGGCTGGACTCTTCAATACCCTACGTTCGCGGACGCAATGGAAAAAAGCATCCTGCCTGGTTTGTCTGAGTTTGATGTGCCGTTAAGCCCTAAGCGTTAAGCGTTGACGATTGAACCGCGCCCTCAAGGAAGCGCGAGCAAATCCTTGCATAACCTATGGAGCGGCTACAGGCAGCTCCTGTGCGCTAACGGCCCTCCATTTGCCATCGCGATAGGCGAAGACATCTGTGAACAGAATCTTGCGCTCGCCGTGGTCAGTCGTTTCGATCACGGCGCCATTCACAATTCCTGCTTCACCATAAACCCTTACATGCAGATCTTCGAAACGCTGGCTCTGGACGTTTCCCACCCGCAGGATGCTCGCGTAGAAACTGGAGGTGTTGGTTCTTCGTGATAATTGCCCCCGGCACCACGTGCAGGAAATCAGAAGCAAGAATATCGTCGAGAGCCACAGGATCATCCTCCACCTGTAGCCACCGATTTTCCAGGGCCAGCAGCTCCTGTTTCGACTTCTCATCTGATTTCGGCTCCCGGCTGACGTGACACGAGAGAAGCGCCAAAGGAAGCAGCGCGTACCCGATCACGCGATCCCACGATCTCATAGTGAAAGCTGTTTGACCTTGCCCTACTCGAATCGGTCCGCAAGTGGTACCATATCCAGCTACTCGATTGCGACCAAGCCTAGGTAGCTTGTGCCGCTTCGGTGGCTGCGAGATCAGCGGCGCGATGATTTTCGCGTCGTTCGCCAAAAAGCTGGCGGATCACCTCTTCCACGGGCACTTCCTGAACGTTAATGTCGCTCACGTCGCAGGCTTCGAGCAGTTCACGACAGGTTTCGGTGACTTTCGCACGCGGAACTTTCAACTGGACTGAGACCGGCGTTTGTTCCGTCACTTCACCGAAGGCAGAAAGATCGCGCGTCGCCTCTTTTTCGAAAGTGAGACTCAGAATTTTGTATCCTGAAAACCGATCGACGATTTCATCCAATGGCCCGTCAAAAAAGATTTTACCGTGATCGATCACGAGAACCCGATGACACAGCTCCTGGATATCCTGCATGTAATGGCTGGTCAGCAACGTGACGATACGATGTTCCTCATTGTAAATACGCAGAAATTCCCGGACCCTTTTTTGACTGACCACATCCAAGCCGATCGTTGGTTCGTCGAGAAAAAGCACGCGCGGCTCGTGAATGAGTGCGGAAATCAGCTCCATTTTCATCCGTTCGCCTAACGAGAGCTCACGGACCATCACGTTCATTTTGTCCTGGACTTCCAAGAGTTCCGATAATCCGTCCACGACCTTTTTGAACCGTACATGGTCGATCCCATAGATGGCGCGATTGAGTTCGAGGGATTCTTGCGCGGGCAAATCCCACCAGAGCGCATTCTTTTGTCCCATGAGCAGGCTGAATTGTCTTTTCATCTCGTTGCGTCGTTCCCAGGGAACGAAGCCGAGCACGCGCGCATCACCGGAGGTTGGATTCAACAGCCCTGAAAGCATCTTAAGCACTGTGGTCTTGCCCGCTCCATTCGGACCGAGAAAACCGACGAATTCGCCTTCCTCAATGTTAAATGAAACGTGGTCGGCCGCGCGCGTTTCATCGTAACGGCGTTTGACCAGGCCTTTGATTGATCCCCAAAGTCCACGCTCCTTCCGGTAGGTGCGATAAACCTTGGTCAGGCCTGAAGTTTCAATCATTGGCATAACTGGTGATTTCCAAGTAAGACGTTACCCGCGATTCGACTTAGGAAAACTAGCGCGCAGTGCGGGAACCTCTCCTCTTATGCCCCGAAATTAATTCACTCTGCGCCAGATGACGTCTTCGTTGTTTCGGCGGTCAATGAGCGCGTTCACCTTCCCATTATCCGCGTAGCGAAACAGGATGCGGCCTTCGACGCCTTTGCGGAAAAAGATTTCGGACCCCTCTGGGAAAAGTTGTTCACGTTTTCCGTTACGTTCGACATATAAACTTTCCTCTTCAGAAAAGACTCGTCTCGTTTGACCAGGCGCCAGCTCGTATGTGCCGCTGAAATCGGCGAATTTTTTCGGGTCGATCCTGGCGACGGCTGGATCTTCATAGTAACGCATCGCCTGGCTGGAGGCGATTTGCCAGACGCCGTTGCGTCGCAGCCACGTATCAGTTACGTGATAACGAGCTGTGAGGTTCTGGCCGAAGATGGTTTCGGTTTCATCGAGATCGTAACTCAAAATGGCGGTGTCACCGTGAATGCGGCTTTGAGGCTTCGCGATCTTGATCGTGCCTGAATAACCTTTCGGCAGCGGCGCGATATCGGCGACCAGTTGCGCCTTGTTTAAGTTGCGGCCTTTTTCATCCGCGAAGATGCAGTCGTCGGCGAAGTATTTTTGCCACGGCTCCTTGTTGCCTGGTACTACGGCGTCGAAAAGTTCCTGGGCCCGGCGAACAAGTTCCTCCTGCGTTATTGCTACAGGATCTCCGCAAATTGACTCCAGCGGTTTAAAGAAACTGAGAAGAAAAACCAGGATCAGCGGCCGAATGTTCATGCTTGATGCCCTCGCTTGCGGTTTAGAGAACGTCATCCAGACAGCTGAGCAGATGCGCGACAGTTTCTTCGGTTTCGTCACCCATGTTGGAAAGACGAAAGGTTTTACCTCGAATTTTGCCATAGCCGGGATCGATCACGAGATGATGCTTTTCACGAAGTTTCTTCGCCAGCTTCAGAACGTCGATTTCCTTGTTGTTCCTGACGCAGGTGAGCGTCTTTGAGCGGAATCCTTCCTCAGCAAAGAATTCGAACCCAGTCCGGCGAACCCAATCATGCACCAAAGCGTTGGTGCGTGCATGGCGAGCAAAGCGCGCCTCCAGGCCTTCCTCGAAGATTTCCTCCAACTTCGATTCCAGCGCGTGCATGTGTCCAATGCTGGGCGTGCTCGGCGTCATCCATTCTGCTTGTTGCTTCTTGAACTCGAGAAAATCAAAGTAAAAGCCGCGGTTTGGGATTCTTTCTGCGCGAGTAAATGCTTTCTCCGAAACCGAGAACAACGAAAAACCTGGCGGCAACGCCAACGCCTTTTGTGCACCCGTGAGCATCACGTCGATGCCGAGCGCGTCCATGTCGATCTTGACTCCCGAGAATGAGGAGACGGTATCGAGGACGAGGGTCACATCAGGATACTTAGCGAGAGTACAGCAGATTTCCGGGAGAGGATTCATCACGCCTGTTGAAGTCTCGTTGTGGATGAGAGTGACAGTATCGAACTTTCCCGTGGCCAATTGCCGATCGACGGCCTTCTGATCGATATGTTTTCCCCAATCGACCTGCAGCGGAGCGGCCTTTTTTCCACAGCGCTTTGCAACATCAAACCATTTGTCCGAGAACGCGCCGCACATGCAGCAGAGCACTCCGCGATCGACCAGGTTCCGGATGGATGCTTCCATTACACCCCATGCCGAAGAGGTGGAAAGGAACACTGGCTGCTTTGTTCCGAAGAGAGTCTGAAGACCCGGATGAATCGCCCGGTAAAGATTCTTAAAATCTTCGCCGCGATGCCCAATCATCGGACGCGAAAATGCGGTCCAGGTTTTCTCCGATACTTCAACGGGACCTGGAATGAAAAGTTTGTCGTGCGGAATCACGCCAAACGTTCAACGCGCAACGCGCCTTCGGCAAGCCTAGGGCGCGGAAGACGCCCAACATTCAAGGGCGAAGTCTTTCGGGTGAATGTTCAAGAGGTTGCGGGCAACTTGATCGACGTGGCATTGAGATGTACGCGTCAGGCGTGAATGCCCAATTTATACTTTGCCTCTTTCTCGCTAGCGCACTCGTCGTGCGCGCTGAATCGGCAGACTACTTTATTTATGTCAGCAATGAACGCTCTGGCGACATCAGCGTGATTGATGGCGCTACAGACTCCGTTGTGGCGACTTTTAAAGCAGGCAAGAGACCGCGCGGGATTCATGCGGCGCCAGATGGCAATCGGCTCTTTGTGACATTGAGCGGTTCCCCTCGAATGGCGCCCGGTCTGGATGAAAATCGCGCGCCGGCGGACAAGACCGCCGACGGGCTTGGTGTAATCGATCCAGTGGAGCGCAAGTTAATTGATCGCTGGCATGTCGGGTCGGACCCGGAGCAATTCGCGATCAGCAAGGATGGGAGATTCGCGTTTATTGCGAATGAGGACGATTCGAGCGCTTCCATTATCGATCTCGTCTCGGGGCAGTCTCGCGGAAAAGTAAAAGTCTCGGATGAACCAGAAGGCGTTGGGGTCAATCCTCAGAATGGCGAAGTCTATGTCACCTGCGAAGAGAAAGGCGAAATATTCGCAATCGATCCCGATCAACAGCGCGTCGTCGCAACAATCGAGACAGGCGGACGGCCGCGGTCGATTGCATTTCTGCCGGATGGCTCACGCGCATACGTCGCTTGCGAGAATGGCGGCTACCTTGCCGTAATCGATGCGGCGTCGCACAAATTGTTATTAAAAATCCAACTGCCAACAGGCTCGCTGCCAATGGGCACTGCAATGGCTACGGATGGAAAAGAGCTGTATGTGTCAACGGGCCGCGGAAACGCGGTTGTAGTTGTCGATACCCAAAAGAACGCAGTAGCGACAACCATTCCCGTTGGAAATCGCGTCTGGGGAATCGCACTCGACCCCAGCGGATCGAAACTCTACACCGCGAACGGAGCGTCGAACGATGTCTCAGTCGTGGATGTAAAATCGCGCAAAGAATTGCGCCGCATCAAAGTGGGCGACGGTCCCTGGGGTATCACGTCTATACGCGCCGCGAAATAATCAGTTCCGATTAACAATAGAATTATCCGCCGGCGTAATTCGGATATCGCTCGTGTAATTCGTGCGACAGCCGGTCTGCTTCCTCGGTTTTGCCTGCTTGCCGATACGACGACGATGCCTTGTCCAGTGCGCGCGGAGTAATGGCCGGGTCATCGTAAAGCAAAGCGACTCCCTTAAACGCTTTGCCGGCGTCATCGAACTTTCCGCGTTCCAACTGCACTTCTCCTGCCAGCAAGCGTGCTTCCGCATTTACGCGTCCCTCCGGTTGCAGCGTCATGATCTCTTCAGCAATTTTCTGCGCCTCGTCTGGTTTATGGGCGCTGATCTTGACCGCGCCGAGCGCGAGCAATACCTTCGCCTTTCCCGCCGGGTCTTTCGCTGTCTGCAGATATTTACCGAACGCGTCCTCGGCTTCGGGCAGGTTCTTCAGCTTGGTGGCTGTGTCTCCCAGATAAAAGAGAAAATCAGGTTTAACGCTGCCCGGGTTATCGATTTTACGAAGCGCGCTCAGGTATTTTTCCGCAGCCTGAAAATTTTTCTCGTTATAATATCCAATTCCGAGCCATTCCAGAACTTCCGGCGGAACGTTTGTATTTGGGCTGTTGGCCATGAAACTGTTCACCTCTTTGGTCAGCGCATTCCGATCTTTTAAATAAAACTGACATAGCATGATCCGGAGCGATGCGAGGTTGTAATACTGATCCTTATTCAATTGGCGGGCTGTGTTGAGCGCTGTCAGCGCCGTTTTGTAATCCTTTGATTCAAACGCAGCCTTGCCGATGTAATACTGCGCCTGCGCTGCAACAGAGCTCTTTGGAAATTCTCTCAAAAGCTGGCGAAAAGTCTCCATCATGCCCTTTGTGTTTTCCTGCTGTCCGAGGATCAAAGCCTTCAACTGCAAAGCTGCCTCCCGTTCGTGCGTCTTGGGATACTTGCTGAGGATCGTGTTTAGATCCGCAACCGCGGCAGCGTAGTTCTTATCTTGTTCGTAAGCCAAAGCGCGTTGAGCCAGCGCGGCGGGCACCTGCGGATCATCCGGAAATGTCTGCATGTAATACGTGAAGGCTTCGATCACACCGGGAATGTTTTTCGCCTGCGCGTGACACAATCCCAATTTGTACGCAGCTTCGGCACGCAACTTCGCGGAAAGCTGAGAAGCGCGCAGTTCCTCGTAAATCGGTACTGCTTCCGCGCAATTCTGCTGTTTATAAAGCGCTTCAGCCTTGAGCAATTTCGCCTGATCGGCGCGTTCGTTGGTCGGACTTGTTGCAAGAAATTCGTCCACTGCCGAAATCAGCGCAGACGGATCAGAGTTGTATACGTTGATCAGCCGCTGATAGGCAGCATCCTTTGCTTCCTCTCGATCCGGATACTTCTTGATAATCTGGCCATACAGCGTTTCAGCCTCCTTCGAGTGGCCAAGTTGCCTCTCACTGTTTGCTGCGAGCAATAATACCTCGGCCTGGGCGGCCTCCGGCAGGTTTCCCTGATCCTTTTTGTACTCCGCGAGCAACTGCGCGTATTGTCCGGTTTGATATTGCAAACGGCGCAGACCAGCCTGCGCAATCGCGCGGAATTTTCCGGCTTCGGGAAGAGCTCGACCTTTCCGCAACAAAGCTTCTGCTCTATCCGCCATCGCTTTGTCGATTTTTCCCTTGTCAGCCTGCACAAGGTCGAGCCCGATCATGCCACCACGGACAGCCGACTCCGCTTTTAACGCCGGCTTCTGGGCTTCGTTAGCAAGAGCTTCGTATTGCTTCAACGCATCGATCTTTCTTCCTCGCCCCGCGAAAATGGATGCTGCTGTGACTCGTGCATCCTCGCGATAAGGATTCGGATTTCCAGCCTCTGCAACCTCGACATATATATTAGCGGCCTCTTCCTTGCGACCCAGAGCCTCGAGGCAGCGCGCTTCGAAATAATGCGCGGAAAGCGCTACGGCCGGTTCCCTTGATTTTCCAGCAGAACGGTGGAAGAGCGGAAGCGCTGCGGCATAATCCTTCTGAGTGAACGCCATCTCCGCGAGAGCGTACGCCGCGGGTCCGGCAAATTCGCTATCGCCGTAGTCGTTGAGCACTTTTTGGAAATTCGTGCGGGCACTCGACGCGCGATTGAGATTTCGATTGCACTCCGCCAGCGAGAAGTAGGCGTTCGCTCGGCCCGCGCGCCCAGGATAATCGTCGAGATATTTTTGATATTCAGGCGCCGCCAGATCGTAAAGCTTGCGAGTGAACAGTCCGTTCGCGTAATCGAGCTGACGCTGAGCTGCCCCCTCGCCTTCATGCTGTGATGGCTCTGAAGACTCCTCCTTTAGAGAGCGGAGAACTCTCTCGACTGATTCATCCGCGGGGAGAGCCCGCGGAACGGGCGGTTCATCGACGGGACGCGCCCGGCGAACTTCCGGCTCTGATTGAGCGATGGCGATGCTCGCCGTCAAAAGCAGCATCGCCAGTCCCAGGAGACTGGCTGCGCCGCGCGTGGTTTTCATTTTGCTGTCGCGAAAGCTACGTTGGTTACCCCTGCCTCGGTGCAAATGTTTAACACGCCGACGATGTTCTTGTAGGCACCGGCTTCATCGCCGCGGATCACTACGGCTTGCTCGGAGTTTAATTGGACGAGGCTTTTCAATAATTCGGTTAATTCAGCGCCACTCAAGGTGCGGCGGTTCACCACAACATTACCGTCGGCCTTTACGTTAACAACCACGTCCCCAATTGGCGCGCTTTTCTCCTTGGCAGCCGATGCTTTTGGCACTTTAACGTCGAGTTCGTTCTCGGTCCGTGCCGCGTTCCACGTCAGCAGGAAAAAAATCAGCAAAAGCAAGAGCACATCAACGAGCGGCGCCAGTTGAATGCCTGGATGATGCAGAGGTGCGTGACCACGCAGATTCATTGGAATAAATTGCTTTACAGTTCTTCCTCGATCAGCACAGGAGTTCGCTGAGGCCTGCCGTACTGCAAGGAAAGCAAAGCGAGGACATGTGTCGAAGCAGCTTCCAATTCGGAGATCAATTTTTGTGCTCTGCCGCGAAAGAATGCGTAGAAGATCATCGCCGGAATGCCGATGGCCAGTCCGGCAGCCGTGTTCACCAGTGCCTCGCTGATCCCGCGCGACAATGCCACGTAACGCGCCGAACCGATGTCGGCTCCCAATGCGCCAAAGGAATGGATAATTCCAAAGACAGTGCCAAGCAGGCCCAGCAGCGGCGCAATCATTCCGATATCCGCGAGATAAATCACCCGATTGTTCAGATTTGCGGCCACTCGCGTTCCCTCCGTCTCAGCAATTTCGCGTACTTGCTGAAGATCGGCGTTCGGATTTTTGGTCATGAAATCGAGCACTTTCTGCACGACGCGCGCGATTGCTTCTCCGTGCCGATTGGAAACTGCAAGCAGACCCAGGTAATCGCGTTTACGCAAAAGCGCGTCTGCCGTTGCCATGTAACCGCTCGAAACCACTGCCCCACGGCGGATGGTCAACAAGTAAACCACCACGAGCATGACAAAAAAGATCGACAGCAAAACCATCGGAATCATTACGGGGCCGGCTTTGAGGAGCGTCTCCAGGATGGTCTGTGAGTGCTCAGGCACCAGAGGCGGTGTGGCTGTGGCTTCTTGTGCAATCACAGGAGACGCGCTCGCCAGCGCGGCAAAAAGCAGGACCCTAATCTTCATGCAAGAAATTTCGTAACGATATGCAGGGCGATTACCGGATGCAAATGCTCGCACTAGAGGATCAAACACGCGCCGGCTTTCCAAGTTGCGAGACACGCCAAACCAAAGCTCAGCGCCGCACCAGAAAAATATGCGCCGGTTGAATATCGGGATCGAGCTCTACGTAATTGCGGCGGCCACGCCAGGTGTAAGTCGCACCACTTAGCAAATCCTGCACCTGGTACACGTCGCTCTCCATCTGACCGAAGTTCTCAATCGGAACATAAACAAATGAATTGTGTTTGCGATGCGGATCAAGATTCACCACGACGAGAATGATGTTATCACGCGCGGCGGTCATCTTGCTGTAAAACAGAATGGCATCGTTCTCGGCGTCATGGAACCGCAAGTTCGTGTAAAGCTGAAGGGCGCGGTTTTCCCTTCGGATTTTGTTTAGTCGCGCAATCCAGTCCTTGATGTTTCCCGGCGCATTCCAATCGCGCTCCTTGTATTGATATTTTTCGGAATCAAGATACTCCTCGCGGCCCGGCAGCGCTTCGTTCTCGCATAGCTCGTATCCGCTGTAGATACCGTAAAGAGGCGAAAGCGTCGCGGCCAGAGCAACCCGAATCATGAACGCGGGCCGCCCCCCATCCTGAAGCACAAACGGCAGGATATCGGGCGTGTTGATCCAAAGGTTCGGGCGAAAATATTCGCTCATCTCTGTTTGGGTCAGTTCCGTGAAATATTCGATGAGCTCGCGCTTCGTATTTCGCCAGGTGAAATACGTATAACTCTGGTTGAAACCGGCTTTGGCCAGTGCCTTCATCATCTTTGGCCTGGTGAACGCCTCGGCGAGAAAAATGGTGTCGGGATATTTCTCGCGCACGCCTTTGATCAAATACTCCCAGAAAGCGACTGGTTTGGTGTGCGGATTATCCACACGAAAGATGCGCACCCCGCGCTCGGCCCAAAACAAAACGATGCTCTTCATCTCCGCCCAGAGGTCGCGCCAGTTTTCGCAGTGAAAATTCAATGGATAAATATCTTCGTACTTTTTCGGCGGGTTCTCCGCGTATTTGATCGTGCCGTCGGGGCGTTTGTAGAACCAATCGGGATGCTCTTTGACGTAAGGATGATCGGGCGAACAATTGATCGCGAAATCGAGGGCGATTTCCATTGCTCGCTTTCGCACCTCTTTCTGTAGCCAATCAAAATCTTCCAGCGTCCCGAGTGCAGGCTCGACCGCTTTGTGTCCGCCG
>Ga0066658_10000788_pt1 | contig 11178 bp, 11 predicted proteins | sample GraSoiAngelo_107_FD_75174 | JGI IMG/M metagenome (GOLD analysis project Ga0066658, IMG submission 75174) | Grasslands soil microbial communities from the Angelo Coastal Reserve, California, USA - 14_0903_09_30cm | ecosystem: Environmental > Terrestrial > Soil > Grasslands | place: USA...
CTCGGCGCGTCCACATCGGACAAGGTTGCAATTCGTCGTGTCTGCGCGATGAAGGAGCGGCCGCAAGAGAAGCCGATTCTCGCCCTCATTGCTGATCGGACGCAACTCACGGCACTGGTTGATGAGGTCACGTCGGCTGCCACAACGCTGATGGAACGGTTCTGGCCCGGGCCCTTGACCCTGATCTTCTCGGCCTCGCCGCTCCTGCCGGAGGTGTTGACATCTGGGACCGGCTCAGTGGGAGTCCGGCAACCAGCTCATGCAGGGCTGGCATTACTGCTCCGGCAGGTTGGGCCTTTGACCGGCACCAGCGCGAACCGGTCTGGGGACCAGCCGGCCCGGACTGCCGAGGAAGTGCAGACGACATTGGGCTCCGAGGTGGACTTAATTCTGGACGGTGGTCCTACCAGAGGAGGGTTGCCGTCCACGATCGTGGATACTGTCAGTTCAATCCGGCTGCTGCGGGAAGGACCTATTTCCCGCCACCAGATCGAGACGGCACTGAACATGGCAGGCATGGCGCTGGGATCTTCATGATCTTAGCTTCACGGCGAATGGGGATCGAGAGGTTTAAAGGAGGAAGGATATGACAAAGACAGGATTGGGCAAGGTACTGGGATTGGCGACGCTGCTCAGCATGATGGGCAGCGGGCTCAGTGGCTGTGACTACTGGCCACCGGCGCTGCAGGCAGAAATCGAACAGCTACGGACCGAGTTGCAGACGATCACGGCCGAAAAGTCCAGGCTGGAGCGGCAGCTTGCCGACATGACCAAAGCGAAAGACGATCTGCAGATTCGTGTGGAGGACTTGAGTCGTCTCAACCGTGAGCGGCAGGGACAGATCACGACCTTAGAGGCAAACCTGGCGGCCGAGCGCGAGAAAGTCGCCAAACTGACTAAAGGGCCGGCGAAGAAGACCTCTGCAAAGACCTCTGCCAAACCCTCGACGAAAAAGAAAACGACCAAGGGTTCGACCCAGAGGTAGCCTTTGGACAGAGTACGCGGCCTTCGCTAGGATGAAGAGGACGACGAGGTGGAGGGAGTTGGCGTGGCAGATGGCGGGCTTGAACTGGTCCCAGTGCTCTGATCCGATGACCCAGCGGACGGAGTGGCCGCAGCGGCCGGGCTGGCAGTCTCGCTCTTTCCCTCTTTCTGGCCATCCGCCGGCTTGGCCGCCGATTCGGGTTGAGTCGGCGGCTTCAACTTGTCCGAGTAATCGGTCACATACCAACCGCTCCCTTTGAACATGATGGCTGGGGCCGAGATGACTTTGGTCACCGCCTGTCCACACCGAGCACAGCACTGGATCGCCGGATCGCTGACTCGTTGTTTCACCTCGAATCGGTGATGGCAACTCTGGCAGAGGTACTCGTAAATCGGCACGTGCTTCCTCACTCCTCAAAGCCGGATCTGTACTGATCTGGGCAACGTCTGTATCTATTCATAACACAGCCCGAGCCAAAATCAAGCACCGGCGGCCTTCTACAGCCCGCTGGCAGTAACCACCAGACCGCGCCTTTAGCCACACTGCACCCTCTCGCGGGGCGTCTCCCGACAGACGACAGATTGGACATGGCGGAAGGGATGAGGAAGGCAGCCAGTTCGTCCCCCTCAGGTCAGCTGGCGAAAGGCGGCCTCCATCCGATCCATCCCCCGCGCGATCGCCTCCATGCTCGTGGTATAGGACAGACGGATATGAGATGGACTGCCGAACGGCTCGCCCGGCACAACGGCGACTCGCGCCTCGTTGAGGAGATACGCGGCCAGCTCTGCAGCGGTGGTGATGGGAACTCGCTGATGCCGGCGACTGAAGATTCCGGCCACGTTAGGAAATGCGTAGAACGCGCCGGCCGGCATGCGGCAGCTGACACCGGGCATCTTGTTCAGCCGTTCCACCATGAGACGGCGGCGCCGATCGAACTCCACGACCATCCGTTGGGTAAAGGCCTCGCCGCCCCGGAGCGCCGCGACAGCCGCCTTCTGAGAAATCGAGGAGGGATTCGAGGTGCTTTGGCTCTGAATGTTGGCCATCGCGGCGATGAGCTCCTTCGGCCCCGCCGCATAGCCGATCCGCCACCCCGTCATCGCGTAGGCTTTTGACACGCCGTTGACTACGACGGTGTGCGCCGCCACGTCCGGCCCCAAGGTTGCAATACTGCAATGCCGCACCCCGTCGTAGAGAATCTTCTCATAGATCTCATCCGAGATGATGACCAGATCGTGCCGCAGTGCCACGTCTGCGATACCTTCCAGTGTCGCGCGATCATAGGTCGCGCCGGTGGGATTGCCGGGGCTGTTCACGATCATGGCCTTCGTGCGAGGCGTGACGCAGGCTTCCAGTGCCGCTTGACTGACAGCATACCCGTCCTCTTCACGTGTCTGCAGCAGCACGGGAGTCGCATCATTGAGCAACACTTGATCTTGGTACGACACCCAAAATGGCGTCGGAATAATCACTTCGTCGCCGGCTTCCACCAGCGCCTCGGCGAGGTTGTACAGGGAATGCTTCGCGCCGCATGACACGAGGATCTGGGACGTGTCATAGCGCAATCCCTGTTCGACGGCCAGCTTCTCGACGATGGCGCGTTTGAGTTCCTCAATACCGGAGGAAGCGGTGTATTTGGTGAATCCGGACCGAATGGCAGATTCTGCGGCCGCTTTGACGGACTCCGGGGTATCCCAATCCGGCTCGCCCGACGCGAAATCAATGATGTCGATGCCTTGTGCCGTCATCGATTTCGCAGTAGCGTTGATGCTGAGGGTAGGGGAGGGCACAATGCGTCCTGCGCGGGCTGCCAGTTTCATGGGCTCTGCCTCCGCAGCCGTTGGCGAAGGCGGTCGGCAACCGCTGGATGGAGAAAGTCGGTCAGGGGGCCCTCCAGTCTCGCGACTTCCTTGATGATGCTGGAGGTGAGGTACGAATACTCTTCGCTCGGCATCAAGAACACCGTTTCGATGGTGTCATCCAGCTTGCGATTCACCAAGGCCATCTGGAACTCATATTCAAAATCTGAGATGGCCCGTAACCCTCGAATCACAGCCTGCGCGCCGCATCCTTTGACATACTGTACGAGGAGTCCGTCGAACGCCGCGACCTCAACCCGCGCCAAGTCCTTGGTCACCAGCCGCGCCATTTCCACTCGCTCTGCCAAGTCAAACAGCGGATGCTTGCTGGGGCTCGGCGCCACCGCGACGATGACCTTGTCGAAGAGCCGCAGGCTTCGCCTGATGATGTCGGTATGGCCGTGGGTGATGGGATCGAATGTGCCGGGGTACACCCCTATTTTCATGGGGAGGAAGCCGCCTCCGCACACACCCTGAAGACTGACAAGGTGGTGTCCCCGTAGCGATACTGGCGCAGGAACAGCAGGCGGGCCACTTGAGGCGGGACCATCATTTTGGTGAAATGTTCAAGAACGACAAGAGAATCGCACGTGATGATAGCACTGCTCGCTAATGATGGCAAGAGTTTCTCCCCCTCGTCTGTGTGGTAGGGTGGGTCGGCAAACACGATGTCGTAGGAACCGCCCGCTCGGTCTGCCTGTCCAAGGAAACTGGCCACGCGACAGGTATGGATGTCGGCCAGGGGGGTGAGGCCGCAGCGATGGAGGTTGCTCCGCAAGACCCGGAGCGACCTCGGGTTCGACTCCACGAATGTTACTCGATGGGCACCGCGGCTAAAGGCTTCGATCCCGATGGCTCCGGTTCCAGCATAGAGATCCAACATGCGTGCCCCAACAATGCGAGTTCCCAGGATCGAAAACAGCGCCTCTCTCACTCGGTCTGGAGTCGGACGCAGGTCGGGACTCTGGGGCCTCATGAGCCGACGCCCCTTTTGGGATCCGGCAATCACCCGCATAGTGCATGTCCCACAGTGGGAGGGACCGACTGTAACACACCATTTTTTAGACGGTCAAGGCAGGAAGGACGGTAAGAGCCATGTCAGCGCACTGGATCGGCTTCCTTTGACGGGTATCGAACCGGTTCGCTATAATACGCCCCCCTCTAGGCCTCACAGCCAGGAAGGTCACCGGCTCCTCAGAATGTGGACCATGAAGGGCGCAGGTGCGGAGGACGCCCAGAACGGAAGGCATAGGGGATGTGGATGAAGTGGAGACTACCGAGCGGCGACCGGCTGGATCTCTCGCACGGCAAGACTCTTCTTCCGGTTCATGGAAATGGTCCGATCGATGATCGACCCGCAGTTAATGCATTTCCAGGCATAGAAGATGAGGAAAAAATCGGAGAACCGCTCTAGCATCATCAGTCCCTTGCATCTCGGACATTCCATGACATCCTCCCGGATAGCAGCTTGAAGCTGGTGCCGGATGGAGCAAATATTGGGCCAAGGTCGCAACATACGTAATATCAAGTTGTTATGAATTCTGACCAACTGGGAGAGCAAGACGTTTAGCCACCAGGAGGTGACAAAATCGTCCCTTCGCGGATAATTCTGCCCACATGTAGGCGCGTGTCGAAGCCAGCAAGAGGCAGTGGGATCAACCGGTGGCCCGAGAGCGAACGCCCTCGCGAACGTCTTTTACATGAAGGGCCCGAGGCCTTATCGGATGCCCAACTCCTTGCAATCCTGTTGCGAGTGGGTCGTCACGACGCCTCGGCCGTCCAGGTCGCCATGGAACTCCTCCGTCGGTTGGAGGGCCTGCAGGGACTCGCCAACCGCGGGGTGAATGAATTATGTCAGGTGCCGGGAATTGGGCTCGCGAAGGCGGCGCAACTCAAGGCAGCCCTTGAGCTGGGAAAGCGCGCGCTGGCGACACCGCTTTCCACCGGCAAGCGGGTCAGTTCCAGTGCTGATCTCTTTCACCATTATTATCCGCGTCTCCGTGATCTCCGCCATGAAGTCTTCAAGATCGTCCTGCTGGACGCGAAACACACCATCATCCGCGATGCCACAGTCTCAAGTGGCAGCCTCACACTCAGCATCGTGCATCCCCGTGAGGTCTTCAACCTGGCAGTCCGCGAGTCCGCCGCTGCCGTGGTCGTGTTGCACAATCATCCTAGCGGCGACCCGCAGCCCAGCCCTGAAGATCGGGCGTTGACTGCGCGGCTGGTGGCAGCAGGGGACACGTTGGGAATTCGCGTCCTCGACCATCTCATCACGGGTGACGGGCGCTACGTCAGTTTTGCGGACCAAGGCTGGCTGGGGAGCACGACCTCAGCGCCATAACCGGCCCCAGGCTCCGCCGACATCGACTGCGGAAGGTCAGTCCGGTCTCATGAGGAAACGAGGGAAGCTCGTACAATGTTATCTCTCAGTTGCCGCATGATTGGCTGGTGTCCGAGCGACCGGTTGTGGTTCGTCGCTGGCCTTTTCATAGGATTCATCCTAACCGTCGCGGCGAAGACTGCCTCTGCCCGTGAAGCTGAACACGAGGTAATGCCTCCCCTTGGAAAGGGTGTGTTCCTGGTTGCCAGCCCCAATTTGACGGATCCGAACTTCCGGCAGACCGTCGTCCTGATCTGTGAGTTCGGTCCTGAGGGAACATTGGGGCTCATCCTCAACCGACCGACGAAGGTCCCTCTCTCAGAAGCATTGCCCCAGATCACCGCACTCAAGGGGACCCCGCACGCCTTGTTTGCAGGCGGCCCGGTTCAACCGAACGGTATTCTCATGCTGTTCCGGGTCCGTCAGGAACCATCCGGGGCACGCCGAGTGTTTGAGGAAGTGTACCTTGGAGGAAACGTGCAAACCCTGGAACGCGTCCTGACTCGTCCAGAGCCGACCGAGACCTTTCGCGCTTACGCAGGCTATGCCGGCTGGGCTCCCGGCCAACTGGAGTTTGAGATGGCGTTAGGCTCGTGGGCCACTATTCAGGCGGACGCCGGAAGCATCTTTGAGAAAGAGTCGGTCAACCTCTGGCCGGACATGCTCAGAACGCTGAGCGCCCCGCGCGTGATCCATTCACGCATGGTCCCTGGTGAATAGGCCGTTGACGCCCCTCCAGCCGCAACCTAGGAGAGGGCTGTGATGAGGAGACTACCATGAAAGAGCCACGGGCCGACACGATCCGGAATATCGCCGTCGTTTCCTATACCGGCGCGGGGAAAACCTCTCTCACAGAAGCCCTCCTCTACACCGCCGGCGTCATCCCCGCCATGGGATCTGTCGTGAACGGGACCACGGTGTCCGACTTCGAACCGGAAGAGGTGCATCGCAAGATTACCGTCAGCTCGTCTGTCCTGCATGTCGACTGGAAAGACACGACCTTCAATCTGGTGGATACTCCCGGCGCTCTGAGTTTTCTCGGAGAAGCCCGCACGGTGCTCCGTGCAGTCGACGGCGTGTTGATTGTCCTGGGTGCGTCTTCCGGAATGAGAACGGAACTCGAGAAGATCTGGAGCACGATCCAAGAGCTGCATTTACCCTGCCTCCTGTTTGTGAACGAGCTGGATAAGGAACGAACTGCTTGGGAGCCGGGTCTGGCGGAGTGTGAGAAGGCCCTCGAGTTCAAAGGCCTTCCCATCACGATTCCGATCGGCGCGGAATCGCGTCTGGAGGGGGTCGTGGACATCATCACGGGCACGGCGTACCGATCGTCTAAGGACAGCAACAAAGTTCAGCAAGCCGGCGTACCGGCCGACCTCGCGGGCGCGGCGGCGGAGGCCAGAAAGAAGCTAGTTGAGGGCGTGGCGGAAGCGGATGATCGGCTGGTGGAGCAGTATCTCACAGCGGGCGACCTGACTGCCGACGAAATCGTTCAAGGCCTGAGAAGTGGAACCAGCGCGGGAACCTTCGTTCCGGTCCTCTGCGGCTCCGCGGCGCGGAACATCGGCACCTGGCCCCTGTTGGAAGCCCTCGCGTCCTTTCTCCCGTCGCCCGGGCAGCGAGCGACGCTCCACCCATTAGTGGGCATCCATCCTCACACGGGGGAATCGGTGACGCGCCACCCCGCGCCATCGGACCCCTTTTCCGCCTTCGTCTTTAAGACGATCATCGATCCCTTCATGGGCCGCCTGACCTATGTCCGGGTGTGGTCAGGAACGTTGGACGCTGACGCAGCCTTCTACAATTCAACTCGGAAGACCAAAGAACGGGGCGGGCATCTCTTTTACATTCTCGGAAAAAAATACACAGCAGTGCAGACCCTCAGCGCCGGCGACGTGGCCGCGATCGGGAAACTGAAGGATACGCAGACTGGGGACACCCTCTGTGATGATCATCATCCTGTGCACTATCCCGCTGTGCATCTGGCGAGACCTGTCATGTCGTTCGCGATCGAACCAAAGTCCAAGGCCGATGTCGAGAAGGTCAGCCTCGGCTTGCACAAACTCGTCGAAGAAGACCCGACGCTAGAGTTTGTGCGGAACCAGGAAACAAAAGAGATGATCCTCAGCGGAATGGGACAATTGCACATCGATGTGACATTTGAAAAGCTTCGCCGCAAATACGGGGCCGAAGTGAACATCCATACCCCTAAAGTACCCTATAAGGAAACAATACGGAAGATGGCGCAAGCACAAGGGAAATACAAAAAACAGACAGGGGGGCACGGACAGTACGGGGATTGTTGGCTCCAGCTCGATCCCTTACCAAGAGGCAAAGGGTTTGAGTTTGATAATAAGATCGTCGGCGGGGCTATTCCACGGAATTTCATCCCGGCTGTGGAAAAAGGCGTGGTGGAAGCGATGCATGAGGGGATTCTGTCAGGATTTCCGGTCGTGGACTTCCGAGCCACCGTCTATGACGGGTCTTACCACACGGTTGACTCATCAGAAATATCGTTCAAGATCGCGGCTTCGATGGGGTTCAAGAAGGCGATGGAAGCCGCTCATCCAGTGCTCTTGGAACCGATCATGAGCGTCGAAGTGGTGACACCGGATGAGGCCGTGGGATCGGTCATCGGTGATCTGAATGCGCGGCGAGGGCGAATCCTGAGTGTGACCGCCAAGGGCAACACCCAGTCGATTAAGTCCGTGGTACCCCTCGCCGAGATGCTGAAATATGCGCCTTCTCTGAACTCGATTACGGGGGGACGCGGCAGTTATGCGATGGAGTTTTCCACCTATGAGGAGGTCCCGCGGGAGCTGGCTGCTCGGATCATCGAGGAGCACAAGGCCGCCAAGCAGGCGGTGGCCCAGTAACGGCACTCTCACTTCTCGGTCATTTTCAAGACCACGTAAAAGGCGCGATTCTCGCGCACCACGCGGAGCAACAGGGTGTCCCCGCGCTTGACGCGGGACACCGCCGCGGAGAACTCATTCACGGAGGCGACTTCGCTCCGGTTGACTTCCTTGATGAGATCGCCCTCCCTGAGTCCCTCAGCTTGCGCGAGGCTCCCTTGCTCCACCTTGGCAATCAGGACTCCTTGGTTGTCTTTGAGCTTGAACTTTTCGGCGAGCTCAGTACTCAAGTTCTGCACATCGATCCCCAGCTTCGCCTCCGCGCGCGAAGGGGGAACCGCCGCAACGATCACGCTCTCGCGCCGCTCACTCAATGAGACTCCGAGCGTGAGCCGCTTCCCATCCCGGACCACCTCAATGTTGGTGGTCGCTCCGGGCGTCAAGCCAGCAACCAAACGGGAAAGTCTATTGGGAGTATCCACCGGCTTACCATCAACCTTGGTAATGATATCCCCGGGTTTGATCCCAGCGAGAGCCGCCGGGTCATTCTCAAACACCTCGTTGACCAATACCCCTTCGCCCTCATTGACTCCGAACTTGGCAGCGAGATCCGCTGTGACCGGCTGAATCCCTACGCCCAGCCATCCCCGGACCACTTTCCCGCTCGCCAGCAGTTGTTGAATGACTTGTTTCGCCATGTTCGAGGGAATCGCAAAGCCGATCCCCTGGGCAAAATTGATGATCGCCGTATTAATGCCGATCACTTCACCATGCAGGTTGAACAGCGGACCTCCGGAGTTGCCCGGGTTGATGGATGCATCCGTCTGGATGAAATTTTCGTAACGCGACAGGTTGATGTTTTCTCGACCGATTCCGCTCACAACGCCCAGGGTCACAGTCCGATCCAAGCCGAACGGATTGCCCACCGCCAGTACCCACTGCCCCACCTTCACGGCACTCGAGTCTCCAAAACTAGCGCTGGGCAGTGGTCGATCACTGGTTACCTTTAATACGGCGAGGTCCGTATCAGGATCCTTCCCAATGACCCGAGCAATATATTTGGTCTGATCTGAGAGGCGCACTTCCACTTCGTTGGCCTCTCCCACGACGTGGTTGTTGGTGACGATATGTCCATCTGCGTCGATGATCACCCCGGAGCCGGAGCCTGGGGCATTGGGGAGCCGCTCACGTGGCGCGTCTTTTGAGCGGCCGGGCCCCTGAACGGGAAAGATATTGACCACTGATGGCTTCGCCCGTTCCGCCAGGTCTGTAATGACTGCTTGCATCTCTTCGAGCAGACGGAGGCCGCCGGACTCCGCAGAGACTGAGGCTTCTCCCCCCACGGTCGGGAACGGACCTGGAAGCGTGCTGACCGACGCCATGAGGACCGATGCAAGAACAACCCTCCTCACCACTCCCCCCCTATGCTCCTCTGCTGCTACAGGCTGACCAGCTTGCTCGCCCCAGGACACGGGGCTCGGGGTACCCATTACTCTTTTGATTGCAAAGGGCCAGCTCAACGGGTGCCCCCTCACGCCGATCTGATGGATTGTGGCTCACCAAAATAGGGGAGAAGGCGCCTCACCTCAACCTGTGGGCCAACCAATACTACGAGATCGCCGGATTGGAATACCATGCTGTCGGTCAGGTGAAGCAGGGCTGGTCCCCGCAGCACCATCGCCACGCGAGTTGTGGGCGACAGCCCCATTTGGCTGATCGATCGGTCCACAGCCCACGCACCCCGTGCGACCTGGACCCGTTCAATCGTGGCATAACGCGTGGAGAGATCCTGCTGAATTTTGAGAAGATCCTCACGCATTGCTTCAACTTCCAATTCTCGAACTAGAGTCTCAATCTGCCCAAGCTCCTTCTTCAGCAGGTCTACCTGCAAGGTCGCCGCCGAGAGCAGCCCCGCCGCTTCTGGCCGGTCCATGGCAGTCTCATGCCGCTTCAGGTCTCCACCAGAGGACAGGAGGGGAAAGAGCTGCGCCCCGAGCGCCCGGTGACTGGAATCCACCTTGTGAGAGATGTCTGAAGCCTGCCAATGAAGCTTGAGGAGCTGCGCCTTCCGGTTGACACGCTCCGAGATCGCGAGTACGGCCTCTCGAAGAACTGCCAGGTTTACGGTGAGTTCCTTTCGGATCCGACTGAGAAGCTCGGCTGTCATGCTGAACAAGCTGGTGTCACAAGTGAATGTCGGATAAGCGCTATTATGTCAACTCGCACGCCCAATCTTCGTCTCCGTCCCCTGCCACAACCGCACAACATTCTCCCAGTGTCGAAACACAATCATACTACTCATCACCACTGAACCCAGCACAAACACCCAATCCCGGCCAAACACCAGTGCCACAACGGGAAGCGCACCAAACGCCGCCAGCGCCGCCCCGGAAGAATAGCGCCAAATCGCCACGGTTATGAGCCACACGAGCATGATCACGACCCCCACAGATGGCGCGATTCCCGTCACCGCCCCCATCGCCGTAGCAACCCCTTTCCCCCCCCGAAGACCCAGAAACACGGAATAAAGATGGCCAACAATCGGAGTCAAGGCAATAGTCACCACGACCGCTTCCCGATCGAACGTCTGGGCAGCGACCCAGGCAACAATCCAGCCTTTTCCCATATCACCGGCCAGGGTCAGCAGTCCGGCCGTCTTCCCCGAAAGTCGTAGAACGTTGGTGAATCCAATGTTGCGACTTCCAGCCGTACGAGGGTCAACGGTGCCGAGGCACTTGGCGACGACCAGCCCGAACGGGATCGAGCCGAGCAGATACCCTCCGACCGCCATGGCAGCCGGAAGCCCCTCATCAAACATCATGCGACATGGACAGGTCGGCGTTTCAAGCCGTCACCAGAGGCCCTTGATTGAAACCTGCCGCCAGAAGCTCACCAGGTATCGGCCACCTGAAATGAACGCCAAGACCAACGCCAGATACAAGACGGCCGTGCCCGCCAGATGGAGATTCCACGCCCCTGGTATGATGCCGTCTTCGAGGATAAGCAGGACAATGGCCACCACTTGCGCGACCATTTTGTACTTTCCGGTCGTCTCAGGCGTGAGGACAATACCCTCTGCAGCTGCGATGGCACGGA
>Ga0066658_10000800_pt1 | contig 11093 bp, 9 predicted proteins | sample GraSoiAngelo_107_FD_75174 | JGI IMG/M metagenome (GOLD analysis project Ga0066658, IMG submission 75174) | Grasslands soil microbial communities from the Angelo Coastal Reserve, California, USA - 14_0903_09_30cm | ecosystem: Environmental > Terrestrial > Soil > Grasslands | place: USA...
CCCGGAGGCAATTACCAGCTGCTGGTTGTGGCCAGATCCAATGATCTGCCCGATTACATCACAAAATCGGTCCATCTCGACGGGCGGGATGTGGCCGATTCTGGTTTCCCAATTCTTCCCCAGACGTTCCTGGAAGTAGTAATCAGCGCAAACGGAGCGAGTATTACAGGGAGAGTTGTCGACGGCAACGGCCAGCCGATCGCGAATGCGACCGTTGTGGATGTTCCCAGCGCGGAGCACAGAACGCGCTCGGATCTTTTCCAGCGAGATACAACTGATGAGAGCGGACATTTCAGCTTGCGCGGCCTAAATCCCGGGAAGTACACGGTGCTGGCCTTCGAAGAATTGCAGGAAGATGTTCGTCAGCCTGATTTCATGGAGTCTTACGGCACTCGCGGGGAGATCGTGCAACTGGACGAAGGTACACGAAAAAACGTAGTCCTGAAACTGATCCCTTCAGGCGGTGAAGTGCCATGAGCGGCGGAGTTTCGAGTCGCGCTTCGATCCTTACATCATGTGATGGGCTTGTCCTGGTCCAACCCGTCCGCAAATCTGATCACGGCGCGGCGATATCGGTGCTGTGCGTCGCCCCCACGGTGTGCCGGTCAGCCCAGAAGACGCCAATCTTGGGTGTTCGCGCGCCAATGGCCCGGCTAAGCCGGACACTGAGATCTCGTTTTCAGCCCCCTGGCGTACCACCGAGCAGGAAGGAAGGCGGTTTAGCGGGAACGCCGCATTGAATTCAAAGGACTTACGCCTATTTTTGGAGCAGCGCGTTTAGCCAAGGCCGCGCGCCTTCTCGGTTCGGCACGGGGCACCCGCTATTCCCGAGTGGGGCGTGCCCCATGAAAAAAAATTGCAAAATCAGCTTTAGTTCTATGGACAAATAGCAGGCTCCTTGCCATCATCTTTTCCCCTTCGAAACCAATTTCTTTCCGTTCTCGTATGCAGCGTGTCGCTGGGAAAGGTAGAGACTATGAACATGAGCAGCATCGACCAGGTATTGGTGATCTCTCCCGAAGCAGACCATCATCAAAAGATTAGCGGTGCAGTCGAGAGATGTGGTCTAGGCTCAATCTACTGCAAGGAATTCGTCGAAGCACGAAGCTTCCTGGCCCGACAGAAGTTTAGAGTGGTGTTTTGCCATGACACTCTGCCGGATGGCGATTTCCGGGGAGTGATCGCAGCAGTGAATCCCACCCCAGTCGTCGTACTATCCCGGTTCGCCGAATGGGACCACTATCTCACCGCTCTTCGCGCCGGAGCCTTTGATTACCTGGCATGCCCGCCTGATTCGGCCGAAACAGAACGCATCGTGTGGTCAGCCATCGACCGCCAAAATCTGCAGAATGGAACCAATGCTCAGACCAAGCCGGCCCTGGTAGGGGTGTCCTGACTTCTGCGGAACACAACCACGTCCCGAGTCCGCGCGCTCACCATCGCGGTCGATCAGTAGCATTACCGGCAACGCCGTAACGCCGACTAACTTCGCGAAGTCCCCATCGCCAATCACGACTGGATAGTGGACTTTTTTCTCTTCCGGTAATGGCTCGACCGATTTCCACGCATCTTCATCCACTGAAACGCAACGACGGTTAACCCGCTCTCTTTGTGCTTACTCCCGAACTCCCTGTGCCAAGGAACGCGCCTAAAGGGTGACATGGTGTGCCACTGTTCCTCAGGAGGGAACAATGGCCCGCAACGGGGGGCCACAAAAGACACTTGCACGGTGCCTATTGCTATAGTAGGTTTACATACGTGCATAGTAGAGGACCAATGGCCGAACCCAAACTAACCAAGCTCGAACTTCAGATCATGGAGGCACTGTGGACGCAGGGCAAGGCCTCCATCCGCGAGATTCAGGAAACGTTCCCCGAAAAAAACCGACCAGCCTACACGACTATCCAGACAACCGTTTATCGTCTGGAAGGGAAAAGCGCCGTGCGGCGCATCAAGAAGGTCGGCAACTTTCACATTTTCGAGGCCACGGTCTCCCGCAATGCCGCCGAGCGAAGGTTGATTGATGACCTGCTGGCCTTGTTCGGGGGACACACTCAACCCGTAATGGCACACCTGATCGAGTCCGGCAAACTCACGCTAGAGGATGTAAAGGAAGCCCAGAAAACTCTCCGGAAGCTTGAACGCAAGGATAAGTCACAATGATTCCAGAATATTTGCCGGCGACGTGGACCGCTTTCGCAGCAGCGCTGGGCGATCACTTATGGCAGTCGACGCTATTTGCCGTCGTAGCCGGACTATTGACACTGATTTTGAGAAACAACCACGCCCGGGCTCGTTATTGGCTATGGCTGGCCGCATCGATGAAATTCCTAGTTCCCTTTTCGCTGCTGGTCGCCATTGGAAGCCATCTCCCATGGTCACGCGGCTCGGCAGGAACGAAAGCCGGCTTGTACTTTGCGATGGAGGAGGTCAGCCAGCCCTTTTCGCAGCCGGCGATGACGGTGATTTCCCGGGCCACTCCCTCAACAGTTTCCCCGAGTGTGATCCATGTGCTTCCGGGGCTGCTTGCGGCCGCGTGGCTCTGCGGATTCCTGGTGGTCCTTTCCGTGTGGTACCTGCGTTGGCGGGGGATTTCCGTGGCCATTCGTGAAGCGGTGCCCTTGCGGGAAGGGCGCGAAGTGGAAGCGCTGCGTCGGATCGGATGTATTACAGGAATGCAGCAACGAATCGAACTGCTATCCTCGCGAGCTTCTCTAGAACCTGGGATTTTCGGCATTGCCCAGCCCGTTTTGGTGTGGCCGGAAGGCATCTCTGAACGTCTCGACGATGCGCATCTGGAAGCCATTCTTGCCCACGAACTGTGGCACGTACGCCGTCGCGACAATCTGGCCGCTTCAATGCACATGGTGGTAGAAGCCATCTTCTGGTTTCACCCGTTGGTCTGGTGGTTGGGAGCCCGGTTGGTGGAGGAGCGCGAGCGCGCCTGCGACGAAGAAGTCTTGGAATCGGGCAGCGATCGCCATGTCTATGCCGAGAGTATTTTGAAGATATGCGAATTCTGTGTGGAATCTCCGCTGGACTGTGTGTCCGGAGTTACGGGTGCCGATCTCGAGAAACGGATTGTTCGTATCATGACCGAGGGTGTCGCACGCAGATTGAATTTCAGTAGGAAGCTGTTGCTCAGCCTGGGTGGATTGGTGGTCGTCGTACTACCTGTCGTCTTTGGCTTGGTAAACGGAACGGCAAGCCGAGCTGGGTCGCAGCCCCAGACCAAAGGCGCCAATGCAACTGTATATGAGGTCGCCTCGATCAAACGAAACAAATCTGACAACGGATTGTTCAAAATGATGTTCGAACAGAATGGGTTCAGTGCAACGAGCGTCACGATGCTGATGCTTATTCGAACGGCATACGGAGTCAACGACAATCAAATCCTCGGAGCGCCGAATTGGCTCAACTCTGAAAAATACGATATTGAGGCAAGAATGGACAGTGCTGTGGCCGATGGATTGCGTAAGCTTAGTGAAGATCAACGTAACGTTGAAAGGCGACACATGCTTCAGGCGCTTTTAGCCGACCGCTTCAAGCTGACGCTCCACCGCGAAACCAAACAGCTTGGCGGGTATGTCCTGGTCATTGCAAAGAATGGCCCCAAGCTTAAGGAGGCCAAACCCGGCGACACTTATCCGAACGGATTCCAAGGGGCTGACGGCGGCAGCGGAGCGGGCATGTTCAAGCTGGGAAGGTTCCATAGAGGAAGGGGCGAGCTAATAGGTCAAGGGCTGCCGATGGCGAAACTGGTACGACTGTTGTCGGAAAACATTCTGAACCGCGGCGTTCTGAACAACACGGGGCTCACGGGCAGCTATGATTTCACACTGCAATGGACGATAGCAGACGAGAGCCAAGGTCCCGTGTTTAAAGGGGCGGAAGACGACCAGCAAGGTACCGGTAGCACTACCCCGCCCGAATCTTCGGGGCCTTCACTCTTCACGGCGATTCAGGAGCAGCTTGGGCTGAAACTGGAATCGCAAAAAGGTCCTGGGCAAGTTCTCGTCATCGATCATGTCGAAGAGCCTTCGGAGAATTAGCGGCGGGCACGGGACAACGATGTCACGGAAGAGCGAGAGAATTCCCTGGGGGTTTGAGAGAAAGGAAAAAGCGCAATGATCCTGAAATATTTGTCTGCAATGTGTGTGGCCATTGCGCCAGCGCTGGGCAATCACTTGTGGCAATCGACGCTATTTGCCATCACGGTGGGTTTATTAACTTTGATTTTACGAAAGAATCAGGCCCGGGCTCGCTACTGGCTCTGGCTGGCAGCGTCGGTGAAATTTCTAATCCCCTTTTCAGTGTTGGTAGGTATGGGAAGCCACTTACCTTGGTCTTACGGTTCCGCACGGGCGCAAGCCGGGGTGTACGCTGCGATTGACGAGGTCAGCCGGCCCTTTACGCAGCCGACGATCTCGGTGATTGCTCGGGTCACTCCCTCGACGGCCTCCCCGAACCTGATCCGTGTGCTTCCGGCGCTTCTTGCTGCAACGTGGCTCGGCGGATTTCTAGTAGTGCTCCTCGTGTGGTATGTGCGTTGGCGCCAGATTTCCGCAGCCGTACGGCAAGCCCTGCCATTGCGAGAGGGACGCGAAGTTGTGGCGCTGCGACGGCTTGAGCGTGTAGGCGAAATGCCGAAACGAATCGAGGTGCGCTTGTCACGGGCTGCTCTTGAGCCTGGGATATTCGGCATAATCCGTCCGGTCTTACTATGGCCCGAAGGCATTTCCGGGCGCCTAGAAGACGCGCACCTGGAAGCAATTCTAGCTCATGAGCTGTGGCATGTGCGTCGTCGAGACAATCTGGCCGCTGCGGTCCACATGGTGGTCGAAGCTATCTTCTGGTTTCACCCGTTAGTTTGGTGGATGGGGGCGCGGTTGCTGGAGGAACGCGAGCGCGCCTGCGACGAAGAGGTCCTGGAAATGGGCAGCGAACGGCAGGTCTATGCCGAGAGTATTTTGAAGACCTGCGAATTTTGTGTGGAAGCTCCGCTGGCGTGCGTATCGGGAGTAACGGGCGCCGATCTCAAGAGACGGATTGTGCGGATCATGTCCGAGCGCGTGGCAGAGAGATTGGGATTTGGCAAGAGGCTGCTGCTCCTCACAATCTGCTCAACCGCTGTCGCCGTACCAGTCGTGCTGGGCCTGGCGAACAGCCCACCGCGACTTCTTGCACAATTGCAAGAAGCGGACGGTCCCGCGGTGCAACCGTTTGAGGTGGCCACCATTAAGCCGAGTCGCCCCGGAGACAATATGGTTCAACTCTTCATGTCTCCCGGCAAGTTCACGACAAAGGGCCAAACACTAAAGGGAATTATTAAGTTTGCTTACGACATCAAATCAGACAATCAGCTTTCGGGAGGACCAAGCTGGATTAATTCCGAAAAATACGATATCGAGGCAAAAGAAGAGGCCTCAGTAGCCGCCAAATTGCAGAAGCTTCCCTTTGAAGAGCAAGCGAGACAAGTCCGATTGATGGTCCAGGCGCTGCTGGCGGATCGCTTTAATCTGAAGGTGAGTCACCAGACCAAAGACCTTCCAGTTTATGCATTGGTTGTAGCGAAGAGTGGTCCAAAACTGATCCAGACGGAAGTTCCGCAACCTGCCTCGGATGGCGCTTCTGCCCCGAAGAAGGGGTTCCGCGGAATCAGAATGATGGGCCCCGGCCAACTCAGCGCTACTAACATAAACATCGACCTTCTAGCGGACCTACTGTCAGGGCAACCCGAATTGGGACGGCTGGTCATAGACCAGACCGGGCTCAAGGGTAATTATGATTGGACGCTGAAATGGACGCCAGACCAGACCGCCCAGATGTCCAAGGGCGCAGATGATGCCCACGCAACCGCCGATGCACCTCCGCTAGATTCCTCGGGGCCGTCGATCTTCACAGCGCTCGAGGAGCAGCTGGGCCTAAAACTGGAAGCGAAAAAAGGGCCGGTAGAGACCCTGGTAATCGAAAGTATCGAGAAGGCTTCGGAGAATTAACGGCCGGCGGGGTACATGACCGAGGATGTTGTTTCGAAACGGGATTTCAGTAGAAAGCCATTGCTGGCTGTAGCTGGATTCGCGGCAGTCGCCGTGCCGGTTATGTCTGGCCTGTTACTCGCAACGCATAGTCGGGCAGAGTCGCGGGTTCAAAACACAAGTGCATCGGCGCTTCAGTACGAGGTCGCTTCAATCAAACCAAACAAATACAGCAGCCATATGTTGGGGCTTGGGTTTTGGATCGAAAGGTTCACCGCAACGGGCGTCACGCTGCAAGGGCTCATTCGAGAGGCATACGAAGTCGAAGACAATCAGATTTCAGGAGCACCCGCCTGGCTCGATTCTGAACGATACGATATTGAGGCGAAAGCGGACAAATCCGTAGCTGATGAGCTGCAAAAGCTTAGCTTCGATCAGCGCCTGGTTGAATACCGACGCATGCTTCAGGCACTTCTAGGCGACCGCTTCCAGCTGACGCTCCACCGCGAAACCAAAGAACTTCCTGTATATGCGCTGGTCATCGCGAAGAAAGGTCCCAAACTTCAGGAGACACATCCTGGCGACAATGACCCCACTGGAATGACCTTTGGATGGGGCCTCTTAAAAGGTGAAGGAGTTCCTATCGCGCTCCTGGTGCGGCACTTATCACAGCAGCGACTGGGCCGCCCCGTTCTCGATAAGTCCGGGCTCACCGGCAAATATGATTTCACGCTGCAGTGGACACCAGAGGAGAACCGAGCTCCGATGTTTAAAGGGACGAGAGACGGCGGCCAGGGGCCTGACAGCCCTCCTGATTCTTCCGGGCCTTCTATCTTCACAGCGATTCAGGAACAGCTTGGGCTAAGACTTGAATCACAAAAAGGCCCGGTGGAGGTTCTGGTCATCGATCATGTGGAAAGGCCTTCGGAGAATTAGCGCCGGGCGGCGTATTCAATGTTATGAAAGGATTGCCCATGTCATGACTGAGCGTATTGCTCGCACACTGGATTTCAGTAGAAGGTTATTGCTCAGCGCGGCTGGATTGGGCGCGGTTGCCGTGCCGGTCGTGTTTGGCGTCCTACTCGCAACGCAAAGCCGGGCTGAGTTCCAGGCCTCGAACACAACTACTGTGCCTGTGTACGAGGTCGCTTCGATCAGACCACGCAAGTTCGGTAGCGGCGGTATGATCATCTGGGATTTCCGGCCGGACGGGTTCACTGCAAAAAATATCACACTGCAGATGCTCATTCGAATGGCGTATGGTGTCGAAGACTACCAGATCTCAGGAGCGCCCAAGTGGCTCAACGCTGAAACATACAACGTTGAGGCGAAATTGGACGGTACCGTAGCCGATAAGCTGCGCAAGCTGACCTTCGATCAACGTAGTGTTGAACAGCAACCAATGCTTCAGGCGCTCTTGGTGGACCGCTTCCAGCTGACACTCCATCGCGAAAGCAAAGAACTTCCAGCGTATGTGCTGGTCATCGCAAAGGGCGGTCCCAAAGTCCAGGAGGCAAAACCCGGCGATACCTACCCCAACGGAATGAAAGATCTTGAGGGCCACGGCCACGGGGACATCATGCACTTTGGAAGGGGCCTGTTAACAGGTCAAGGCGTTCCTATCGCGTTCCTGGTGCGGATGTTATCACAGCAGCAACTGGGCCGCCCCGTTCTCGACAAGACCGGGCTCAAAGGCAACTATGATTTTACACTGCAGTGGACGCCAGATGAGAACCGAACTCCGACAGTTGGCCAGCAAGGGACTGACGACACTCCCCCACCCGGGCCTTCCATCTTCACGGCGATTCAGGAACAGCTTGGGCTAAGACTGGAACCACAAAAAGGCCCGGTGGAGGTTCTGGTCATCGATCATGTGGAAAGGCCTTCGGAGAATTAGCGCCGGGCGGGGTATTCAATGTTATGGCCGCAGATTAACAACTACCTCCGTCTTTTCTGCGCCATGGCGTGGCTGGCCAACGCCAGCGTGCTAGCAGCTTCGGAATACCACGGGCAGGTCACCTTCGGCGGCTTACCGGTTCCAGGAGCAACGGTAACGGCCACTCAGGGCAGCAAAGAATTGAGCACCATCACCGACCAACAAGGCCTCTATTCGTTTCCTGACTTGATAGACGGAGCGTGGACAATTGAAGTCAAGATGACGGGCTTTTCGACGATCAAACAGGATGTGGTGATTGCGCCGGACGCGCCTGCCGCGAAATGGGAATTGAAGATGCTGCCACTCGACCAAGTCAAGGCCGAGATCACGTCGGCAGTTTCTCCCGCCGGCGTTGCGGCTCCACAGGCCAAGAGCGAACAAACAACACCGCAGGACAACAAGGATCCTGAGATCAAGACATCCCAAGAGGATCTCAACCAACTCGCCTCCGACGGCCTGCTCATCAATGGCAGTGTAAATAACGGAGCTGCTTCACCGTTCGCGCAATTTGCGGCGTTTGGCAATAATCGCAGCGGCGCGAAAGGGCTGTATAACGGCGGAATCGGCATGATCCTGGACAACGCGGGGTTGGATGCCCGGCCTTTTTCCTTGAGTGGGCAAAACACACCCAAGGCCAGTTACAACCGAGTGACGGGTGTGCTGACGTTGGGCGGGCCGCTGAGAATTCCCCATTTGTTCCAGCACGGTCCTAACTTTTTTGTGGGCTACCAATGGACGCGAGACCGCGATGCCACCACGCAGTCCGCACTGGTGCCGAATTTGGCCGAACGCGACGGAGATTTCTCACAGGCGTTGAATCCAGTGTTCGATCCGGCAACGGGATTGCCGTTTCCCGGAAACACGATTCCACAGAGCCACATCAGCCCCCAAGCGCAAGCTTTGTTGAATTTCTATCCGTTGCCAAACGTCGCCGGGAATCCTCGGTACAACTACCAAATTCCAATCATCAGCAACAAGCATCAAGATGCTTTCGAATCACGGTTCGATAAGACACTCAACCGCAAGAATCAACTCTATGGCGACTTTGCATTCCTGAGCACGCGAACAGACAGCCCAAACCTGTTCGACTTTCTGGATGCGACGGATATGCTGGGCATCAATACCGGCATTCATTGGTCGCACCGCTTCAACCAAGAGCTTTTCCTGAATCTGGGGTACCGGTTTAGCCGGTTGTCTACGCGGATCAAGCCATACTGGGCCAATCGCGAAAATGTTTCCGGAGAAGCGGGAATAGCCGGCAATAGCCAAGATCCAATGAACTGGGGGCCGCCGAGCCTCGCCTTCTCGAGCGGTGTGGCAGCATTGTCCGATGCTCAGAGCGCATTCGATCGCAACCAGACCAGCGCGTTGTCCTATTCCATGCTATGGGATCACAACCGTCACAACTTCCGGTTTGGTGGTGATTTCCGGAGACAGCAGTTCAATTACCTGTCTCAACAAGATCCGCGAGGCACGTTTACTTTCACGGGCGCGGCTACTCAGGGAAGCGCCAATGGCGTTGGGGTAGGTGGCTCGGATTTTGCCGACTTTCTGCTGGGAATTCCGGACACCAGTTCAATCGCTTTCGGCAACGCTGATAAATACTTTCGCGAATCCGTTTACGACGCCTACCTCACGGATGATTGGAGAATGAGTCCGCAATTCACGCTAAACGCGGGAATCCGATGGGAATACGGTGCACCCATTACGGAATTGTATGGCCGCTTGGTAAATTTGGACATCGCCCGGAATTTCGCGGCGGCAGCGCCGGTTGTAGCAACCGATCCGGTTGGGCCGCTGACGGGCCAAAGATACCCAGATTCTCTGATTCATACCGACAAGCGCCTTATTGAGCCGCGTGTCGGAATCGCTTGGCGTCCGATCTCGGGGTCCTCACTTTTAGTTCGCGCGGGGTATGGAATCTACTCTGACACTTCCGTTTATCAAACGATCTCTCTACAAATGGCGCAGCAGGCGCCGCTCTCGAAGAGTCTGAGCGTCGAAAACGGCCCGACATGCCCGCTCACGGTGGCCAATGGATTCAACACTTGTTCCTCAGTCACGCCGAACACCTTCGCAGTCGACCCGAATTTTCGTGTCGGTTATTCGCAAAACTGGCAGTTCTCTATACAACGCGACCTGCCCGGCGCGCTGCAACTGTCCGCAACATATCTGGGCATCAAAGGGACGCGGGGAGTTCAGGAATTCCTGCCCAATACTGTTCCGATCGGGGCATCGAATCCCTGCCCAAGCTGTCCCATCGGATTTGCTTACCTCGCCTCGCATGGCAATTCGACCCGCGAAGCTGGCCAAATTCAGCTACGCCGACGGTTGCGTAATGGTCTTACGGCCACCTTGCAGTACACTTTTTCGAAATCCATCGATGATGATTCGGCCCTGGGAGGCCAGGGAGCTCTTGCCGCCACACAAATCACGCAGCCGAGTTCGTCTGGTCCCGCTACCGTGGTGTTGGGTGGAACAAGCCACAGCGCCAGCCAGAACTCCCCTACCATCGCGCAGAACTGGCTTGATTTGAGAGCCGAACGGGGGCTTTCGACTTTCGATCAGCGCCACCTTCTGAACACCCAGCTGCAGTACACCACGGGCTTGGGACTCGGAGGAAAAACGCTGTTGAACGGCTGGAAGGGGATGCTCTTCAAAGAGTGGACCTTCCTCACCCAGATCGCAGTCGGCAGCGGTCTTCCCGAGACACCCATCTATCTTGCAGCGGTGCCGGGTACGGGGGTAACCGGAAGCATCCGGCCAGACTACACGGGCGCGCCAATTTACACGGCCCCATCGGGTTTGTTCTTGAATCCGGCGGCTTACACGGCTCCTCTCCCGGGCCAATGGGGAAGCGCGGGAAGAAACTCGATCATCGGCCCTGCTCAATTCACCTTGAATGCTGCGATCGCGCGCACCTTCCGTTTGGATGGTCGATTCAATCTCGATTTGCGGATGGACTCCACCAACCTTCTGAACCATGTCACTTTTACCAGTTGGAATGCGACCGTTAACAGCACGCAATTTGGATTGCCAGCGACGGCCAATTCCATGCGCAGCCTCGAAACCACACTGCGCTTGAGGTTCTGAACCATGCGAGGTGTCATTGCCGCATTGTTGTTATGGACGCTGGCTGCCGCTCCGCAGCAGACCGGGCAGAACACTCCGCCTGAAGG
>Ga0066658_10000802_pt1 | contig 11090 bp, 12 predicted proteins | sample GraSoiAngelo_107_FD_75174 | JGI IMG/M metagenome (GOLD analysis project Ga0066658, IMG submission 75174) | Grasslands soil microbial communities from the Angelo Coastal Reserve, California, USA - 14_0903_09_30cm | ecosystem: Environmental > Terrestrial > Soil > Grasslands | place: USA...
GCCGCCTCGAACTCCCCCTTTCTCAGGAGGATTATCTATCGCATCCCAATGAGTGCCGAAGAAAGATGACAACGGAAAAATTGCACTGGAAGGCTTTCCTGGTGTTGACAGGGAAGACTCATGCTAACTCGGAGGCCGAGATTATGCAACAATTTGACAGCTTCGTCGAAACTCTCCACAGAATGGGGATCGCCTACAAGGCCGTGGTCCTAGTTGACCATATGAAAGAGAATAATTCGGAAAGAACAAAAGGACGCTTGAATTCCCCAGGGTCGATTTCGAGGCCCGAAGGGCCCGAAGAGATTCCAAGAGCGGAATAGATATTGGCCAAGTTCATCTTTTCCCTTAGATAGTTGCTTCGAAACTATCAAAGCTGAGGCTGAAGCGAGGGGCATCAATGTTCAACAACTTATCAGGGCCGTCATCATACCGGGCTGGATTAGACAGAATCAAAGACAAGGGCTCTCGCCAAGGCATTCGAGCAGCGGCGAGAACTCTCCAATCTCAAAGTCTCCAGTTGGTAGACTACCCTCGAATGGCGGTACTATGCGGTCCAGGAGGAATAATGGTGAATCAGCAATTGAGCCTTTACCAACAATGATCCGCGCACGAAGATCCCTTCTACCCGTCCAAAGCCGAGAAGGGGAGCAGAGGGTTGCACCCCCACCGATGGATTGAGAAGGATGCAAGTCGAATCTTTACAAATCTCTCATCAAAGAACTGAAAGCAGAAGAGGCCACGAATAGTTTCTAACGTAAGAACGCGTTACTCGTATGCTAAGCAAATGGTAACGCTGCGGTCTAACATGGCCCCGAGACCCACCCTTGGTAGCCTTGCCTGTTCCCGAAAGAAGGCACAAGGTGGCCCTGGTCGGCATAACTGCGTTACTGGTCTTTCTGGTCGCAATTCCGGTCGAGGCCATGCCAGTTCTGGCCAAGTCCCATGGGGAGAACCATTCTAAACTGGTACCTAACTGCTCGGCCCTTCGATCCAGTCAGGCGACTGTTGTTGCTGGCGGTTCCGGAGGGATATTGTTCTCTTGCGGTGGCAGTGCTGCGCTTACTGTCGGGAAGTCTGAACGGTTCCGACCCTTCTTCACGTTGCCTGCAGGATATACTGATCTGAAAATCGTGAATCATGATATCGGAAATACCGACTGCGACGACGGGCCAGTCTTAGTTTCGGGCCAGCCTTTTGACCTTAGTGGGCCAGGAAACCTCGACTACTGCGCGGGCTACGCTAACGCTCCAAGCACTGGGCTAGCTTCATTCAAGGTGACATGGTCGAAGTGATCCGGAAGCCTCGCATTGAAATGGGATTTCTACGTGTCCAGCAAGCTTAGATGAAAGTTCTAGCCCGGTCCCGTCTGAAGACTGCAAACAGGCAAAACCAGAATCTTAACGTATACGGGAAAAGGCTAACCCTTAACTGAAACTTATTTTCTGGGAGCCTTTGCTCCGGTAGTATAGCCCGGTCCACAAGTTTGGCCGAAAGTATGCCGGACTCTCGATCCGGCGACCCGGGTTCAAAAGGCTCCAAAGAGCCTGAGTGTCCCGGCCGGAGCACTAGACCACAAACTTGGCCAGCATCCTACTCATAACCGGCACACCTGGAGTCGGAAAAACCGTGCTGGCCCAAAACCTCTCCCGAAAGTCAGGCTTCACACTGGTCGAACTGGGCAACCTGGTAAGGAAAGAAGGGCTCTACACCCGCTTTGATAAAGCTAGGAAAACCTACATTGTAGATGAAGGAAAGCTTCGAAAGCGACTGGAAATGTTGTCGCGATCATCGGAGAGGGTCGTTCTACCAACTCACCTGATTGGAAGATTTCTCCCCAAAGACTCAGTGAAAACGGCCTTGGTTCTTCGTCTAGACCCAGTTGTTCTCTATAAACGACTGCGGGCGAGGGGGTGGACCAAACGGAAAGCTTGGGAAAACACAGAAGCAGAAATATTGGACGTGTGCCTCCAAGAGTCTCGTTTGCTTCTTGGAACCCGGAAGGTGTTTGAGATCGACACTACTCGAAAGTCGGCAGCGTCAGTCTACAAGGAGGCACTGCGAGTCTTGTCGAGACGGAGAACTAGCAGGTCACGGATAGTAAACTGGCTTGCTCGTTACGATCCGGTCGAATTGGAGAGAAACCTATGACTGAGAGAAAGAGGTTCTGGATCATCAAGTGCCCGCGTTGCCAGACGTATCAGATTGCCGATTCCAGGAACAAGAGTAAGACTTGTTCTCAGTGCTCGCTACGGTTTGAGATTCTCCATCTACCCGTTCTCGCTTCTTCTAAGGATGCGAGGGAAGCGAGGACTATTGTGGCAGACCTGAAGATGCCGAGAACAGCTGCATCTGAACCAAAGGTGATATAGCGGTCTCCGGGTCAGCTCGCTTCGAGGGTGCTGGATAACTGTCCTCGACCGCCGGCCGGAAGTTCATGGAGGAGCTCTCGAACCTTCTCCAAAAACATGTCAGCGTCTTGACGACGCAGGGCAAAACTTTCATCGGCACTCTGACTGGTGTTGACACCGAAACCCTCAGCGTCTGCCTCACTAACGCAAAGTCGGACGCCGGCGATATACACAAGGTGTTCCTTAACGGCGGCACCATTCTTCAGATATCTAGCTTTGAGAAGCCATTTGATCTGCAGAGTCTTGGGGAGAGGCTTGAACGGGTCTTTCCAAGGATGGTACGCGTGATGGAAGATGCGGGAGTGATCGTTGTGATGGACAGGATCCGAGTTAACGAGAGAGGTATCATCGAAGGGACAGGTCCGGCCGCGGAGCGGGTTCAAAGGGTCTTTGACGAGTTCATGAGGGAAAAAGGCGTTAAGGCCTAAATCCCGTTTTGTCGTTTCAGGTACAGGGCAAAGATCTTCTCGGCAGAATCGGAACACTGGCCACTAAGAGCGGTAGCTTTCAGACACCTCACATGTTTCCGGTCGTGGACCCGAACCTTCCGATCATTGATCCAAAATTCTATCGTGAGGCCGGCATTAGAGCGATAATGACGAACGCCTATCTCTTGAAGAGAGGTCGACCGGGTCAGCCGCCGGAGGATGTTCACGGAACCCTGGATTTCAAGGGGACAGTGGCTACAGATTCTGGGGCGTACCAGATTCTCGAGTATGGACATGTAGGCGTGAAGTCCGCGGAGATTGTTTCTTACCAAGAGAAGATTGACACTGACATCGGCGTGATTCTTGATTATCCAACCGGGTTCCACAGTGATGCAAGACGGGCCGGATGGACTGTTGACGAGACGATTCGCAGAGCAGATGAAGCTCTCAAGCGAATCAAACGGAAGGATATCCTTTGGGTAGGTCCAGTCCAGGGAGGAGTCCACATCAAAGAAGTCGCTAGGTCTGCAGTGGAGATGGGAAAGCGACCATTCTCAATCTACGCGCTGGGTAGCCCCACTGAATTGATGGAAGCGCAGCGTTTCGACGCTCTTGTGGACATGATAGTCGCTGCCAAGAAGGGTCTGCCTCACTCCCGACCTTTGCACCTGTTCGGTGCAGGTCATCCTGCGATGTTCCCATTCATAGTCGCTTTGGGCTGCGACATGTTCGATTCGGCTGCGTACGCGCTCTACGCTCGGAGGGGCAGGTACCTAACCTCAGACGGAACCCAGGAACTGGCTGAGATCGAAGAGTTCTCGTGCATGTGCCGGATCTGTGACAGAACTACTCCGGGAGAGATGCTACGTCTTGATCCACCCGAAAGAGAGCAGTTCTTGTCGAAACACAACCTTCTCGCCTGCGTCTCTGAGCTGCGCAGGATTCGAGAAGCAATCCGAAAAGGCCACCTATGGGATCTCCTCGAATATCGGACTTACGCAAACCCAGCATTCAGGAAATTCCTTGCAAGGATCGTTCAGCATTCCCTTTTCCTGGAACGGTTCACGCCGACGGTGAAGCCTCGCGGGATCTCCCATTTTGGCGAGGCAAGCGATTTTCGGCCTGAGATGGTCCGTTATAACGTGAGGAGGGTGCGGGTTCCGGTAGAACGGGGGAGGAGTGTTGTTCTCCTACCTGGCCGCTGGAGGAGACCCTATCACGAGGACCCACGAAACCTGCCCATAGTCAGCAAGCTCACAAACAGGCCAAACGTGTCCATCTGCTTCTACACAGTCCCTTTCGGACCAGTGCCAATAGAACTTGACGAGACCTTTCCTCTAGCGCAGACTGAGAGCTTCGATAGTCATGAACCGACAATGTACAAGGAGAGAGCGCGTCAGGTGACAGCCTGGGTCAATCGATTATCGCCAAAGCAGGTTTTCCTGGTTTCTGAGGGAGAATACGGCGGGGCACTTCGAAAGGAACTCACAGGATCGACTCGGCATCTGAAGGTTATTGGAATCCAGGCCAAGGGCTCGAAGCCGGACAGTACTGTAGGTTCGATCATTCAGCGGTTACGCTAGGCGTATAGTCTCTCATGCGACTTTGTAAGTCTGGACTTGTGATCGTATTCCCGCTCGATAAGTTTAGCGTCCTTCAATAGTTCTTTGAGGTTGACCTTGAAATTGTATGCTTTGGAGATCTTTCGGATAGCTAGCGCGGCAGCTGCAGGGTCAGCCCGTGCGGGCTCTGCATATGGAAGAACCGCGATCGCGGGGAAGTCATGAATTTCGAACTCGCTCAACATTACCGCAAGTGGCCCATAGACTAGTAGGCCGGGTTCGAGGATCGGTGCCTTGAAGACTTTGGCTCGATCAGTATACGCGCCGGTTGGAACGATGCAGAAATCGTCGTTGTTGTTCCTGAAGGACGAGTCTAGGCCCCCGATCAGAATCGCATCTTTGAACTTGCCCTTTACGGCCCAGTTTGCAAGGACCCTTGCAAACTCTGCCTCTTCCGATCTGTGGGGAGAGAATTCTAGCTTGACAAGGACTGTCTTGCCCCTCCGATAGACCTCGAAAGGTGTAACCAGACCGCCGTCAGCTGTCCCGACCCATGGCGGCGGGTTCGCGACTTGGACAAAGCCCACTCGCTCAGCTCTCAGCGCGTGTATCATGTAGGATGTCGCGATGTAGCCTGTCTGTCCCACTCCATGGAATCCCGTGACTAGCGTAGAGCCTTTGAGATTCTTCGCATCAACCAGGAGCTGAACCGGCACTCTAATACCAACTGAACAGAGCAGATTCGCCTAGCTTAACGGTGCCTAAAAATCTCTCCGGAGACACAATTGTAGGGCTTTTATTGTAGTCTTTCAAACCAATCCGTTCGTAGAGTGAACAAGAATTTCTCGCGATAATCCATCTCATACTGTTACGGTGAACGGATGAAAATCAGGTTTTTAGGCGCCTGCCAAGAAGTAGGCAGGTCCGCATTCGCAGTAAGCATCGGCGCCAAGTTCCTCGTCCTCGACTATGGCGTAATGGTAAACCATCACGTCGGATTCCCGATGCACATTCCTCCAAAGGAGGTGGAGGCGATCGTGCTTACACATGCTCACTTGGACCACGTTGGGTCTGCTCCAATATTCTACATTCACGGCGGCGTTCCGCTTTACGGAGTGCAGCCGACCTTTACGCTTACGAGTCTCATCATCAAAGACTTCCTCAAACTCAGTGGTTACTACGCGCCATACGAGTTCATGGACCTCCAGACGATGCTGAAGCATCAGCGTGAACTTCAGTATCACCAATCGATCGATGTCGGGGATGCCTCTCTGACGCTGGTTAATGCAGGTCACATACCGGGTAGCGCTCAAGCGATAATTACTTCCGAAGGCAAACGGCTACTGTACACAGGCGACTTCAACCGTCAGCCTACAAGGCTCGTCGACGGCGCGGACCCTAGCAACTACAAGGATCTGGACGCGATCATCATCGAAGGAACCTACGCCACAGAAGACCACCCAATACGGGATGGACTGGAAAAAGAGTTTGTCGAAAAAGTAACCGAAGTTGTAGAGGGAGGCGGAACGGTTCTCGTCCCAGCCTTCGGCGTCGGCCGATCCCAAGAACTACTCTCGGTACTATCAGCCTACCACTTCGAGCATCCTGTATTCGTCGATGGAATGGCCCTTGACGCAATGGAGATGCTGCTGAAATATCCATCATCCCTAAGAGATTCGTCAGTTTTCGAGCGGGCCAGTAAGATGGCTCACTGGGTGGACGGCTGGAATGATCGGCGGAGAGCTGCAAAGACCGCGGGTGTGATAATATCGCCGGCGGGGATGTTGAAAGGCGGTGCGTCCGTTTTCTACATGGAGAACGTTGCCGCCAAGAAGCAGAACGCCGTGTTCATGGTCAGCTTCCAAGTACCTGGTAGTCCCGGCAGGATTCTCTTGGAGCGGAAGAAGTTCGTTATCCATGGCAAGGCCCGACCGGTGGACGCAAGAGTAGAGAGGTTCGACTTCTCATCCCACGGGGGCAGAAGAGAACTGGAATTGACACTGTCGGATCTCGATAAGAAGACGAAAGTGTTCATCGTGCACGGCGCGGAAGGAAACTGCAAGAAACTTGCCGAATGGGCCTCCAAGGAACAGGGACTTGACGCGAAGGCGCCTAAGACCGGGGACGTTATCGAGATCTAGTGCTCCATGGCAGATGAAGAACAGAGGGCTTTCAAGCCGCGCCCACACCACCTCTATCCTGTAATTCTCAGCCTCGCGGTAACGGGCGTCCTAGGATACCCGATCTCGAACCAGATCGTTCCTAGAGCCCAAGTAACGCCTTTCCAGGGCGACAGTCTAGGCTCAGCAAGTCTCAACGCGGTCATCTTCGTAATTGCTCTTGGAGCAAGCGCGACGGCAATGCTTCTCATGATTAGGAGAGGCAGGATGAAGTTCATCCGCTCGCTCATCAGAGCTGCCGTTCTCATAGTGTCGTTCGCAGTAGCGTTCTGGTACGTGTCCTCGATCTTCTTTCTCGTTCCAAACTCTCCGTCAGACCCCCTAGCCACGATTATCCTTCTAGGCGCTTCGCTAGGAACAGCCGTGGCGATTGGCCTTACAATATTCGGAAGAGCTAGAAAGTATCAGCTGATCGGGGTGACACTCATCGGGGCGTTGACTGGGATCTTCTTGGGATACTCGATCGGACCTGTGACTGCTCTCGTCCTCATCTGCGCCCTCGTGGTCTACGACATTGTTGCCGTCTTCCGCGGTCCTGTCGGAGCCATCGCTAAGACAATTGAAGAGGGCGATCTTCCTGGTGCGGTCTTCACTTATGGGGACTTGACAATCGGGATGGGAGATATGGTCTTCTATTCACTAGTCGCGACAACCGCACTCGTATACTTTGGCGGAGTTCTCTCATTCTTTGGTGCCGCGATCGGGATACTCGCCGGGACATTCCTTGGATTCAAAGCGCTATCAAGGTATGAAATGTTTCCTGGCCTCCCGTTCTCCTTGCTACTCGGGCTCGCGGGAATGTTCCTCGCGAGCTTCCTATAGAGACTCCAATATCGGCGATGCCTCAGCGAGACTCGCAAATCGATGATCAGCAATGCTGTCCGCGACAAGTCTCTTCGAGACCAGAACCGTCTTCATGCCAGTAATCCTGCCGCCCCAGACATCATGTCTCTCTGAATCACCCACTATCACAGCTTCTCGTGGCTGCATCTTAAACTGCATCAGAGCGTAGAAAAAGATTCCAGGGTCAGGCTTGCGGATCCCTACAAAAGCCGATGTTACGACTCTGTCGAAATAGTCCAACAGCCCAACTTTGCGAAGAATCTCCACTGCGACATCGTGAGACGATACGTTGGATATTATTCCGAGCTTGATTCTCCGTTTCGAGAGCTTCTCCAAAACATCTTTCGAGTCGGGGAATACAACGGCGTTTTCGGCCCTTGCGGAGACGATGATCTTGATCGCTTCCTCGACCAAACCTTCCTCAGGAGCATGGTCAAGTGCTCGCCTCAGGAGTTGTACCATCCATGCCTGGATTGGAATCTCGACCTGATGCGTGGTACGAAACGCCTCGTTTAGCTTGTAGCCTTGTTTGTATATCGAGAAGAGTTCAGCGGGGGACTTGCTGTATGGTAGGATCTTACTGATCTTCTCTAGGGCCTTGATCGTGACTAGGTTGTCTTCGATGTTTTGCGTTACGAGGGTCTCTCCGAGATCGAAGAATATCGCTTTTGCCCGCGCCATGGACAGTTGCTCGAACTAGTTAGCGGGGTAGCGTAGGACTGCTGCGACCTTTCCGAACGCGTCGCGTAGCATTCGTCCCTCCTCAGTCTCATCCGAGATAACTTCGACTTTGCTTCCGCCTTTCTCGGCGTAGTCTAGGAAGCTGTCGATGATATCGCTGTCCTCAAGGACTTCGAGGTTTGGCTTGCCGCACTTCTTGCACAGTCGCGTGGGAAGCTCGCCCTTGACTGAGTGAGCCTGATATCTTGTTCCTCGAAACTCTTCTAGATTGCCGCAGTTTTTGCATTTGAGGACGAGTCGCTGACCTTCTAGTTTTTCTGAGATCAGCAAAGTATCAACGACGCCTTTTTCCAGATATTTTTGGACCTGCAGCTCACCGAAGACCCCTTTGCCGGTTTCGTGGCCTAACTCATATAGGAATTTCTGGACCATCTGTTTCTCTTCCTTGTACCTTACCCCTTTCAGTATGTCGCTGCTCTTCTCGACGACCTCTTCGACGCCTGCCTCGCTCGTGTAGCTTGTATCGACGACCGAGAGCACCTTGTCCTTCAGCGTATACTGCAAGTATTCTCCCTCGGACCAGACGTATTTTGTGGGTCCCGGTCCACCGATGATAATTCCCTTGAGATCGGGTATCGCAAGCATGATCTCGTTGAAGTGCTGACCGACACGTTTGTAGTAGTCATTGGCGACCTGTTCGCGGATGCGTTCGAAACGTCTAGCCGATTGTCCGCCGGCGCGGCTCTTTCCAGGTATTCCCGAGGTGAAGCTTTTGACGATCTCAACCCTTCGTCCTTTGAGAGTTGCAACAACTGCTTCAGTTCCGTCGATCACGATTATTCCGTAGGTATCCTTCTCGACGACGAGAGCTAAGAGAGGTTCAACGTGGAAACGGGCATCGCACCTGTAAAACCCGACCGTAATTGCCTCAGGAGGGGTCAACACGTAGATCTCCATCCGTTCGCTCCCAAGACCATTCTGAGGAATCATCCCCGCGAAGATAACCAGCCCCGTAGGAGGCGGTTCCTTGAACAGTCGCAACCGTTGCATGACCCGTTCGATGGAGTCTTGCACCGCTTGGCGGGTCGTGCGTGACTTGATGTTGGATGCCGTGCCTGCTTCTTCCCGGAGCTGGCCGAGAACTTCGTGTATTCTACGGTCCGGGGGAACGTATAGGCTGATAAGTTCTGTTCCCCGGCCTTCTTTCCGTGCCAGTTGCTCCAGGGTTCGCCTGAACTTGAACTTGGCAACTGAGTCTGATGCGGATAAGACTGAGCTGGTCACTGGCTATTCGACCTCCAGCCAGAAAAAGCAAGGACGCTGGCCTACGGTTCTAGGCCGTCTCTTTCACATCTTGGATTTTTTCTTCTTGCCCGGATTGTGCTTCGCGCACGTGCTACACATTTTGCTGACGAGTCCTCAAGAGAAACAGGTGGGTTTTACGTATAAAATGCTTTTTCCACGATCGGAGCTATCCGATTACTCCCTGTCTCTGCAGTTCGTCTTGGAGGCCTGCCTTCACCTGTCGCAGCCGGACCCGTTGGTCCGCGTATTCGTCCCCCGATACCTTGCCGGTCTTGAAATCATCGTCTAACTGTTTCATTTGCTTCTCAAGCTCCGACATGCGGTGGCGTAGCTGATCCAGGTATGAGCCTGACGTGTCCTGTGAGGCGATCTGGCTGGGGGTAAGGGACGATTTGATGGTTCCATCCTCTATCCGCATGATGTTATTGGCTGTCTTCGCAACATTCTGGTCATGTGTGACCATTATCAATGTCTTCCCCAGCTCACGGTTTATCTTGACAAGGAAATCTGTGACCATCTTCGCGTTCACGCTATCAAGTTCGCCAGTCGGCTCATCTGCCAGAAGCAGAGGAGGATCGTTAGCTAGGGCCGCGGCGATTGCCACTCGTTGCTGTTCTCCACCGCTAAGTTCGTCGGGTTTGTGGTCGTGTCTATCATTGAGGCCTACGATGCCCAGTAGTTCTCGGGTTCTGGCTGAGCGAGCCCCGCCGGGCGTGCCCATGGCCATCATTGGAAGCTCCACGTTTTCCGCGGCCGTGAGCGTTGGAATCAGATTGAGGGTCTGGAAGATGTGACCGACGATTTGGCGACGGTAGTAAACTAACCGTGTCGGGTCTAGGTCTGTCAGTACGGTATTGCCAATATGGACGTTTCCCGCTGTGGCTCTGTCAAGTCCCCCGAGAATATTCAGCAGAGTAGTCTTTCCGCTGCCACTCGGGCCTATGATCGAGATCATGCCGCCGGCTTCGACCTTGAGATTGATCCCTCGTAGCGCTTGAACCTCTACTCTGCCGAGCTTGTAGGCTTTGACGAGGGAATCTACCACTACTGGGACGGCGGTCATGCGAATCTCACTGTTCTGCTCATCTTTGAAAGGTCTTTCCGGGCAGCGGTGATGGCTGGCAGAAAAACACCGAGAAAGAACAGACCGATTATTGCGAGGATGTTCTCTGAGGCCCATAGTGGGAATACGACTCTGCGTGGGGCGAGGAGGCTAGAATAGTTCGGGTTTAGGGAATTCTGGGCGAGGCTGTCTCCACGGACTGTGATTAGTCCGACTGTTGTCGCGAGTAGTAGTGCAAAGATCACTAAGGGCAGGACTTCTGTGACGAGGAGTCCCAGCATCTGCTTGTAGGATAGTCCTCTTACGGCCAACATTGTAGTTTCCTTTTCCCTCTCCTTGAAGCCGGTGTAGGCTACTGCTCCTACTCCAATCGATGCGGCAAGCCCGGCGAAAACTGTTCCCAGTCGTAGAACGTTCTGGGTCCCAGTGGCGATGACCGATCCAACGCTTGGGACGCTAGCCTGCGCTCCGCTGGAAACTACTACGGGTCCATTTCCCTGCGTGTTGTCTTGGGCCGTGATAACCGTCAAGGCTGGATAGGCTTTCTTTATCGAGTTTGCGAGGCTTGTGAACGACACGCCGGGTCCAGCCTTGACCAAGACAAAACTTGTCCCAGAAAA
>Ga0066658_10000806_pt1 | contig 11071 bp, 9 predicted proteins | sample GraSoiAngelo_107_FD_75174 | JGI IMG/M metagenome (GOLD analysis project Ga0066658, IMG submission 75174) | Grasslands soil microbial communities from the Angelo Coastal Reserve, California, USA - 14_0903_09_30cm | ecosystem: Environmental > Terrestrial > Soil > Grasslands | place: USA...
GGGCGAGGCGGATCTGGTGGTCGAACAGCAGGCGATCCTCGCGCCGCGCGGTGAGGGTGTGCAGGCCGAAGCGCACCTTCCACAGAAACGCCTGCGCCTGCTGCAGGCGCCGCAGCTCCGCGAGCGTGAGGAACGCGTGCGTCGCCAGGCCATCGAGGCTGTCGGCGCCGAAATGCCGCTTCGCCACCCAGGCGATGGTCTGGATGTCGCGCAGCCCCCCGGGGCCGGTCTTGACGTTGGGCTCGAGGTTGTAGGCGGTGTCGTTGGCCTTCAGGTGCCGCTCGGCCTGCTCGCGCACTTTCGCCTCGAAGAACTGCTTCACCGGCCAGATGCGCTCGGGTGCGAGCGCGCTGCGCATGGCGGCGAGCAGTTGCGCATCTCCGGCGAGCAGGCGCGCTTCCAGGAGCGTGGTCATGACGCCGACGTCGCCGACGCATTCCTCGGCGCACTGCGCCACGGTGCGCACGCTGTGGCCGACCTCGAGCCCGATGTCCCACAGGAACGCCACCAGGGTGCCGATGGCGGCGCTGCCCGCCGCGTCCGGCGCAGCCGGCACGAGCAGCAGGATGTCGATGTCGGAAGCGGGGTGCAGCTCGCCGCGGCCGTAACCCCCGACCGCGACCAGGGTCCCGGCCTGCGCGGCGCAGTGCCTGCGCCATGCCTCGCGCAGCGCCGCGTCGATGAGCGCCGCGCGCGCGTGCACCAGGTGCTCGACGGGCTCCTCGGCGATGAAGCGCGCCTTCAGCTCCTCGTGCCCCTGGCGCAGCAGCTCACGCCAGGCGGCCGGCTCGTGCGCGGCGGCGAGTTGTGCCGGCAGTCGCGCCAGCAGCGGCCAGGAGACGGCGGGGGACGTGGCGGGGCGCGTTTCCTCGAGCAGCTCTGAGTCCGAGGCGCCCATCGTGCGCGCAACTATTGCTGCGCCCCGTTCGCGGGAAGAGTCAGCACGTCGAACCCGGTGTCGGTGACCAGCACGGTGTGCTCCCACTGCGCGGACAGGGAATGGTCCTTGGTGATGACGGTCCAGCCGTCGGGGAGCAGGCGCACGTGGCGCTTGCCCGCGTTCACCATGGGCTCGATGGTGAAGGTCATGCCCGCCTTGAGCTCGAGCCCGGTGCCGGGCTCGCCGTAGTGCAGCACCTGCGGGTCCTCGTGATAGACACGCCCGATGCCATGGCCGCAGTACTCGCGCACCACCGAGTAGTCGTTCTCCTCGACGAAGCTCTGGATGGCGTGCCCGATGTCGCCCAGGCGCGCGCCCGGACGCACCGTCTCGATGCCGCGCCACATGGCGGCGAAACAGGTCTCGGAGAGGCGTTGCGCGTGCGCCGGCGCCTTGCCCACCAGGTACATGCGGCTGGTGTCGCCGTGGAATCCATCGCGGATCACGGTGACGTCGATATTGACGATGTCGCCGGCCTTCAGGCGCTTGTCATTCGGGATACCGTGGCAGACCACGTGGTTCACCGAGGTGCAGATGGTCTTGGGAAAGCCGCGGTAGTTGAGGTTCGCCGGCACCGAGCGCTGCACGTTCACGATATGGTCGTGGCAGAGGCGGTCGAGCTCCTCGGTCGTCACCCCCGGCACCACGTGCGCCGCGATCATGTCGAGCACCTCGGCGGCGAGGCGCCCGGCGGTGCGCATCTTCGCCTGTTCCTCGGGGGTCTTGATGGTGACTTGCATGGGTTGCGAGATGGGGTCGCGGCGCCTTAAGCCAAGGGGGTGTCGCGGGCAGCGTAAGACATTGTTCCGACGAGGTCTTCATGGTATAAAGCGCGGCCTTTTTTGGCAACGCAACCCACACGCGCATCGTTAACCTTGGTGACTGGGTGTCCTGAAGGACGCGCCTTACGGCTCTCCTTGAGGATGGTCACGGGGATGCGCGGAGGCTCAACCCGCACAGGAGTCTTTACATGCCCGGCGTGTCCATGCGACAGATGCTGGAGGCGGGAGTCCATTTCGGACATCAGACCCGCTTCTGGAACCCGAAGATGGCTCCCTACATCTTCGGCGAGCGAAACAAGATCCACATCATCAACCTCGAGAAGACGCAGCCGATGTACGCGGAAGCTGCGCAGTTCATCAAGGCAGTGATTGCCGACGGCGGCAAGGTGCTGTTCGTCGGCACCAAGCGCTCGGCGCGCGAGTCGATCCAGAAGGAAGCCGAGCGTGCGGCGCAGCCGTTCGTGAACCAGCGCTGGCTGGGCGGCATGCTCACGAACTTCAAGACCATCCGCCAGTCCATCAAGCGGCTCGGGGAGATCACCGAGCTCGCCGCCTCCGGTGCGCTGGAGAAGCGCGGCAAGAAGGAGGCCACCCAGTTGCGGCGCGAGATGGACAAGCTCGAGAGGAGTCTCGGCGGCATCAAGCACATGGACTCGCTCCCGGACGCGCTGTTCGTGGTCGACGTCGGGCACGAGAACATCGCGCTTCACGAGGCGAAGAAGCTCGGCATTCCGGTGGTGGCCATCGTCGACACCAACTGCTCGCCCGATGGCATCGAGTACGTGATCCCGGGCAACGACGACGCCATGCGCGCCATCCAGCTGTATGCCGCCGGCATTGCCGATGCGGTGCTCGAGGGCAAGCAGTCGGTGCCGCAGGTCGCGGTCGGGGAGGACGAGTTCGTCGAGCTCGATGAGGCGGGCAACCCGCGCAAGAAGGCCGCGCGCGGCCGGCAGCGCCCGCAGGCGACGGTGCGCAAGAAGGCCCCCGCACGGCGCAAGCTCCCGCCCGTCAAGGCACCGGCCGTCGTGGCCGAGGAGCTGCTCGGCGCCGAGGACGAGGACCTCGAGGCGGAGGAGGCGGTCGAGCCCGTGGCGGCCGCCGGCACGGTCCCGGCGCCCGAGGCCGTGGCGCGCCGGCCCACCGCCGCGCCGGGCCGCCGCAAGGGCCGCGGCACCGCGGGCGCCGAGAGTTAGCCCATGAACATCACAGCAGACGCAGTCAAGCAGCTGCGCGAGCGCACCGGCGCGGGCATGATGGAGTGCAAGAAGGCGCTCGTCGAAGCCAAGGGTGACCTGGACGCCGCCGCCGAGCTCATGCGCAAGCAGGGCCACGCCAAGGCCGACAAGAAAGCGGCGCGGCTGGCCACCGAGGGGGTGGTGGTCGTCGCCCGATCCGCCGACGCGCGCACCGCCGCCATGGTCGAGATCAACTGCGAGACCGACTTCGTCGCCCGCGAGCAGAGCTTCCGCGCCTTCGCCCAGGCGGTGGCCGAGTGCGCCCTGACCTCGCAGCCGGCGAGCCTGGCGGCGCTCGGGGAGGCGAAGCTCCCCTCCGGCGAGAGCATCGAGGAGCGCCGGCGCGCGCTCATTGCCAAGATCGGCGAGAACATCAGCGTGCGGCGCTTTGCGGTGCTCAGCGCGCCTGAGCATCTGGGCGCCTACGTGCACGGCACGCGCATCGGGGCGCTGGTGGCGGTGAAGGGTGGCGCGGCGGGTCTCGCCTACGATCTGGCGATGCACGTTGCGGCCAGCAACCCCCGCTACCTGAGCCAGGCCCAGGTGCCGGCGGAGGTCATGGCGAAGGAGCGCGAAATCCTCACGCAGCAGGCCCAGGGCGAGGGCAAGCCGCCGGAGATCGTCGCCAGGATGGTCGAGGGCCGGCTGCGCAAGGCCCTGGGCGAGATCACGCTCGCCGGCCAGCCGTTCGTCAAGGACCTGGACGTGACGATCGAGAAGTTGCTAAAGGGTGCCAAGGCGCAGGTCGTGGCGTTCGAGCGCTTCGAGGTCGGCGCCGGCATCGAGAAGAGACCGGAGGGCACCGGACCTGCGGTCAGGCACTGAAGCGCGGGCACTGCTCAAGGACGCAAACCCCGCCGCGCGCGGGGTTTTTTCCATCGGCGGAGGTAGTGAGATGACGCAAGCCAAGGCGCGCTACTCGAGAATCCTGGTGAAACTCTCGGGTGAGGCCCTGATGGGCAATGGCGACTACGGCATCGATCCGGCGGTCATCCGGCGCATCGCCGGGGAGCTGCAGGACATCAGGCAGATGGAGGTGCAGGTCGCGGTGGTGATCGGCGGCGGCAACATCTTCCGCGGCGCGGGGCTGGCGCGCGCCGGCATGGACCGGGTCGCGGCCGACCACATGGGCATGCTCGCCACGGTGATGAATGCGCTCGCCATGCAGGATGCGCTCGAGGGCTTGGGTCTGCACGCCCGGGTGATGTCCGCGATCCGCATCAACGAGGTGTGCGAGGACTACATCCGCCGCCGCGCCATGCGGCACCTGGAGAAGGGTCGCGTGACGATCTTCGCCGCCGGCACCGGCAACCCGTTCTTCACCACCGACACCGCCGCCGCGCTGCGCGCCATCGAGATCAACGCCGACGTACTGTTGAAGGCCACCAAGGTGAACGGCGTGTATTCGGAGGATCCGCTGCGCAATCCGGCCGCCGTGCGCTACCCGCGCCTGACCTTCGACCGCGTGCTCAGCGAGAAGCTCAACGTCATGGATGCCACCGCCATCGTCATGTGCCGCGACAACCGCTTGCCTTTGCGGGTGTTCAATCTGAACAATCCCGGGGATCTCACCCGCATCGTACGCGGCGAGGACCTGGGTACGGCCGTGACGCTCGAGTGAGCCGCGCTGCATCGAGGAGAACGCCCCATGCTCGAAGACCTCAAGAAAGACGCCGCCACGCGCATGGTGAAGTGCGTACAGAACTTCCAGGCGGACCTGAAGAAGCTGCGCACCGGCCGGGCGCACCCCAGCCTCATCGAGCACCTGAAGGTGGACTACTACGGCTCGGAGGTGCCGCTGCAGCAGGTGGCGAGCATCGCGGTCGAGGAGGGCCGCACGCTGGTCATTTCCCCATGGGAGAAGGCGAGCGTGCAGGCGATCGAGAAGGCGATCTTCAAGTCCGATCTGGGACTCACGCCCATGACCGCCGGCACCGTGATCCGAATTCCCATGCCGCCGCTCACCGAGGAGCGGCGCCGCGAGATCAGCAAGGTGCTGCGGCACGACGCGGAGAACGCCCGCGTCGCGGTACGCAACGTGCGCCGCGATGTCATGAACGACATCAAGGAGATGCTGAAGGAGAAACTGGTCTCGCAGGACGATGAGCGGCGCGCTGAAACAGAGGTGCAGAAGCTCACCGACAAGCACATCGCCGACATCGAGGCGCTGCTCGCCGCCAAGGAGAAGGAGGTCATGCAGGTGTGATGGTCGCGCCCGCCTCCAAGCTCACGCCCAGGCACGTCGCGATCACCATGGACGGCAACGGCCGCTGGGCGGCGGCGCGCGGCCTGGCGCGCTCGGCCGGACACCGCGCCGGGCTCACCCCGGTGCGCATGTGTATCGAGGAGTGCGCGCGCCGCGGCGTGGAGGCCCTCACGCTGTTCGCCTTCTCGAGCGAGAACTGGGGACGGCCGGCGCAGGAGGTCGGCAGTCTCATGGGCCTGTTTGTGGAAGCGCTCGAGCGCGAGATCGAGGAGCTGCACGCGAAGGGCGTGCGGCTGCGCTTCATCGGTGAGCGCCGCGATCTGCCGGTGCGGCTGCAGGCGCGCTTCGCGGCCGCGGAGGCGCGCACCGCCGGCAACGGCGGGCTCAAGCTGCAGGTGGCCGTGAGTTACGGTGGACGCTGGGATATTATTCAGGCAACTCAAAAGCTTGCGAAAGAATGCTCAAGCGGTGCACTACGGCCGGAGGATATCAGCGAGGCCCACTTCGCCGCGCAGCTCGCGCTCGCGGGAGTGCCGCCCGCGGATCTTCTGATCCGCACCGGCGGTGAGTACCGCGTCAGCAACTTCCTGCTCTGGGATATCGCCTACGCGGAGCTGTATTTCAGTGCGCGGCTGTGGCCTGATTTCGCGGTGGCGGACCTGGAGGAGGCGCTCGCGTTCTTCGCCAGCCGCGAGCGGCGCTTCGGGCACACCGTGGCGCGAGCTTCCGCGGCCAAGGCCTGAAGGCAACGTGACGGACGCGCTGCGCAAACGAGTCCTGACCGCCGTGGTGCTGGCCGTGGTACTGCTCGCCATCGTGCTGTGGCTGCCTGCGGGCGCGACCGTGGGCGTGATGACGCTGCTGGTGCTGGCCGGGGCGTGGGAGTGGTCCGCGTTCCTGCTGCTGCCGGGTGCGGCGCTGCGCGCCGCCTACGTGCTGCTGGTGGCGGCGCTGCTGCCGGGCGCGTGGCGCGTGTGCGCCACGCCCGCGGGGCGCGAGTTGCTGCTCGGGGTGGCGGTGCTGTGGTGGCTGACGGCGCTGCTGTGGATCGCGTTCGCGCCGCGGCGCGTTTCGCCCTGGTCGGCGGCCGCCGCCGGCGTGCTGGCGCTGGTGCCCGCATGGCTCGCCATGGTGCGCCTGCGCCTCGCGCTGCCGCAGGGCGCACAATGGGTGCTGTTCGCGTTCGTGCTCGTATGGGTCGCGGACATCGGCGCGTTCTTTTTCGGCCGCCGCTTCGGGCGCGTGCGCCTGGCGCCCGAGGTGTCGCCGGGCAAGACCTGGGAGGGAGTGTTGGGAGGGGTTGCGCTGAGCGCACTGGTCGCGGTCGCGGGCAGCCGGTGGTTCCACGTGCCGCTCGCGGCGTTCCTGCCGCTGTGTCTCACCGCGGTCGCCTTTTCGATCATCGGTGACCTCACCGAGAGTCTGCTGAAGCGCTTCGCCGGCGTGAAGGACAGCGGCCGCGTGTTTCCGGGGCACGGCGGAGTCATGGACCGCATCGACAGTCTCACCGGGGCCGCTCCGGTGCTGCTGCTCGGGCTGACGCTGCTCGGAGTCGTGCGGTGATCGGCGTCGCCGTACTCGGCTCCACCGGCTCCGTGGGCGAGAGCACGCTCGATGTGCTCGCGCGTCACCCGGATCGTTTCCGGCTGGTGGCGATCGCCGCCAACACCAACGCCGCGAAGCTCGCGCAGCAGGTGCTCGCCTGGCGGCCGGCCTACGCAGCTCTGGCCGATGAGCGGGCCGCGGGTGAGTTGCGCGAGCTGCTCGGGCGGGCGGCCGCGCACACGCGCGTGCTCGCCGGCGGCGCGGCGCTCGAGGAGATCGCGCAGGCCGCCGAGGTGCAGTGTGTGATGGCCGCGATCGTCGGCGCGGCCGGCCTGCGCTCGACGCTGGCGGCGGCGCGCGCCGGCAAGCGCCTGCTGCTCGCCAACAAGGAGGCCCTGGTGATGGCGGGCCCGCTGCTGATTGCAGAGGTGAAGCGCTCCGGCGCGACGCTCCTGCCGATCGACAGCGAGCACAATGCCATCTTCCAGTGCCTGCCGCCGGGTGTGACGCCGGGGGTGGCGCCAGCGGGGCTGAAACGCGTGCTGCTCACCGCTTCCGGCGGGCCGTTCCGCGACACCCCGGGCGAGGCGCTCGCCGCCGTCACGCCGGAAGCCGCCCTCGCGCATCCGAACTGGGTCATGGGCCGCAAGATCTCGGTCGACTCCGCCACCCTCATGAACAAGGGGCTGGAGTTCATCGAGGCGTGCCTGCTGTTCGGATTGACGCCCGCGCAGGTGCAGGTACTCGTGCACCCGCAGAGCATCGTGCATTCCCTGGTCGAATTCCTCGACGGCTCGGTGCTCGCGCAGCTGTCCTCGCCCGACATGCGCACGCCGATCGCTCACGCGCTCGCGTGGCCGGAGCGGATCGGCTCCGGGGTGCAATTCCTCGACCTGCTCGAAGTGGGGCGGCTCGAGTTCCGGGCCCCCGATACCGCGAGGTTCCCGTGCCTCGCGCTGGCGCAGGCCGCGGCGCGCGCCGGCGGGCTCGATCCGGTGGTGCTGAATGCGGCCAACGAGGTCGCGGTCCAGGCATTCCTCGAGCGGCGATTGAACTTTCCGGGCATCGCGACGGTCATTGAAGCCGTAGTGCAGCGCAGCACCGGGGGGGCGATCGGCGGGCTCGACGACGTGCTGGCCGCCGACGCGGAAGGCAGAAGTCGCGCACGCGAGCGAATCGACGGCATCACGAGAAGTGCGGCGGTGAGAGGCGCTCACGCATGAGTGTGGTCTGGTACGCGCTGTGGTTCGTGATCGCCGTGGGCCTTCTGGTCACGGTGCATGAGTTCGGCCATTTCTGGGTCGCGCGACGGCTCGGCTTCAAGGTCCTGAGATTCTCGATCGGCTTCGGCAAGCCGCTCTGGAAGTACGTCCACCCCGAAGGGCACGAATACTGGATTTCCCCGCTGCCGCTCGGCGGCTACGTGAAGCTGCTCGATGAGCGCGAAGGTCCGGTGGCGCCGCACGAGCTGGCGCGCTCCTTCACGCGCCGTCCGCCCTGGCAGCGCATCGTGGTGCTGCTCGCCGGCCCCGCCTTCAACATCCTGTTCGCGGTGCTGCTGCTGTGGGGCATGTTGTGGGTGAACGGTGTCACCGAGGTCAGGCCCCTGGTCGGCGAGGTGACCGCGGGCTCGGTAGCCGCCGCCGCCGGCCTGCGTAGCGGGGATGAAATCCTCGCCATCAACGGCGCCGCGGTGGCGGGTGAGCGCGACGTGGTGTTCGGCCTGCTGGACGCCATGAGCTCGCGCGGCGAAGCTGCCTTGAGCGTGCGCGGCAGCGGCGGCGAGCTGCGCAACGCGAAACTGCGCGTGCCCGATGCCGAGCAGCGCCGGCGCCTCACCGAACCGGCGGAGTTGTTCCGCGGGCTCGGCTTTCAGTTCTGGACGCCGCCGCTGCCGGCGGTGCTGGGACAGGTGATGCCCGACGGGCCGGCGGCGCGCGCCGGTCTCGTGGCGGGCGATGAGATCGTCGCGATCGACGGTGAGCCGGTGCACGACTTCCGCGAAATCGTCGCGCTCATCAGCGCGCACCCCGGCGAGCGCGTGACCGTCGACTATCGCCGCCGCGGCATCGCGCAGCGCGTGCAGCTGCAGGTACTGAGCGAGCAGGTCGCGGGCAAGCGCATCGGGCGCATCCACGTCACCCAGCCACCCGGCAGGGGCTACCCCGAGAGCATGCTGCGGCACACCGAGCTCGGCGCCGCGGTGGCGCTGGCGCGCGCCGGCGGGGAAGCCTGGACCATGAGCGTGCTGCAGGCGCGGCTGTTCTGGCGCATGGTGCTGGGACGCGTGTCGCTGAAGAACCTGAGCGGCCCGCTGTCGATCGCCGAATTCGCCGGCGAGTCGGCCCAGGCGGGCGTGGCGGCGTTCCTCGGCTTCCTGGTGCTCATCTCCCTGTCGCTGGGGTTTCTCAACCTGTTGCCGATTCCGATCCTGGATGGCGGACAGATCGTCTTCCAGCTGGTGGAGTGGCTGAAGGGCAGCCCGTTGTCGGAGCGGGCCCAGGCTCTGGGACAGCAGGTTGGCATCGCCCTGCTCATCGTCCTGATGGGTGTCGCGCTCTACAACGACATTGCGCGCCAGTTCGGCTGACCGTGGCGCGAGCGCACCGTCAGGGGAGCGGAGTTTTCACACCGGAGGCGTGAGTCTCCGGTCCTCGAATAGCGCAAGGGAAGAGTTTCGGGCGCACCGCTTGAGGCGCGCTCAAGGGGGATATCGGTGGCTGGAGAATGAAAACACGCAGTGCCCTTGCCGCCCTGACGCTGGCGCCGTGGTGCGCGCTGGCATTTGCGCAGACGGCGCCGAGCCCGGCGGACTTCACCGTCGGCGACATCCGCGTCGAGGGTCTGCAGCGCGTCTCCGAGGGCACGGTCTACAACTACCTGCCGGTGAACATCGGCGATCACCTCACGGCGCAGCGCGTGCGCGAGGCGATCCGCGCTCTGTACGCCACCGGCTTCTTCCGCGACGTGCAGCTGCGCCGCGACGGCAGCACGCTCATTGTCGTGGTGCTGGAGCGCCCGTCCATCGAGAGCTTCGAGATCACCGGTAACAAGGACATCAAGACCGAGGATCTGCAGAAGTCGCTGCGCAACGTCGGGCTCGCGACCGGCAAGACCTTCGACCGCTCGGTGCTCGAGGACGTCACCCAGTATCTCACCGACCAGTATTTCGCCCGCGGCAAGTACGGGGTGAAGATCGACTCGCACGTGGAGGAGGAGGCGGGCAACCGCGTGAAGGTCAAGATCGAGATCAAGGAAGGCGCGCGCGCCAAGATCCGCCAGATCAACATCGTGGGCGCCAGCAGATTTCCCCAGAAAGAGATCCTGCAGACGCTCGAGCTGAAGACCCCCAACTGGCTGTCCTGGTATCGCCAGGACGACCGCTACTCGCGCGAGTCGCTGCAGGGTGACCTGGAGAAGGTGCGCAACTTCTACATGGATCGCGGTTACGCGAACTTCCAGCTGGATTCGACCCAGGTGGCGATCACTCCGGAGAAGGAAGACATCTTCATCACCGTGAACATCAATGAGGGCCAGGTCTACAAGGTGTCGCAGATCAAGCTGGCGGGCACGTTCGTCGTGCCGCAGCGCGAGCTCGAGCAGCTGCTGCTGATACACCCGGGCGCGACCTTCAACCGCAAGCTGATCACCTCGTCGCAGGAACTGATGCAGAATCGCATGGGGCGCGACGGCTATGCCTTCGCCAAGGTCGAGCCGGTGCCCACCGCCGACAGCGCCAATCACACCGTGTCGCTCACCTTCTTCGTCGACCCGGGCAACCGCGTGTACGTGCGCAACATCAGCTTCAGCGGCGCCAACCGCGTCAACGACGAGGTGCTGCGCCGTGAGATGCGCCAGCTCGAGGGCGGCTGGCTGTCGAATACCTCGCTCGAGCGCTCCAAGCAGCGCATCCAGCGCCTGCCGTACGTCAAGAGCGTGGAGTTCGAGACCACGCCGGTGGCGGGATCCCCGGATCTGGTGGACGTGAACTACAAGATCGAGGAGGGCCCGGCGTCGCAGCTCTCCGGCGGCATCGGTTACTCCGAGACCTACAAGTTCATGCTGAACGGCAGCTACGCGGACGCCGACTTCCTCGGCACGGGTGAGCGCATCGCCGTCAACCTGAACGGTGGCGCCTTCCAAAAGGTATACAGCGTCTCGCACACCAACCCGTACACCAACATCGACAACCTGCAGCGCACCATCTCGGTCACCTACAGCGACGTGACGCAGTTCGTGTCGTCCTCGTCGACCTTCTCCTCGCGCACCCTGAGCTTCGGGCCCACCTGGGCGTACCCGATCGCCGAGACCATGTACATCCGCGCCGGCGCCGCCTTCGACAGCTCGCAGCTGCTCACCA
>Ga0066658_10000815_pt1 | contig 10976 bp, 10 predicted proteins | sample GraSoiAngelo_107_FD_75174 | JGI IMG/M metagenome (GOLD analysis project Ga0066658, IMG submission 75174) | Grasslands soil microbial communities from the Angelo Coastal Reserve, California, USA - 14_0903_09_30cm | ecosystem: Environmental > Terrestrial > Soil > Grasslands | place: USA...
GACTTTTGTTAATTCGCAGACTCAGCCAAAATGACTCCTTTTGCTTGCCGGCGGCAAGTCTCAATCAGCTACATACAACAGAAATTCAGGATTGTCCGGCATTGGGGTCGAAGCCCATTGAACTCCGTTGTTAAAGCTCGCATCGTACTTCATCACTTTATTCTTCGTTCTGATCGCAACATGGAAATTACCGCTGCCATCGAACGCCATTCCTGAAACTGACTCTCCGGATGGAATCGCCGGAGATAGTTGCACCGGTGAAAATATCCATATTGGCGCGTGCGGATCGTAAGGGTTCGGTATCGGACTCGAAAGCACCTGATCCTTTGCGCCTACGTATATAGTTCCGCCATCAATTAGAAGGTGAACGGGGGAGATCAGAGGATTGCTGTTTCTCAGGATCTGTCCGGTAATCGGATTGTAGACTCTAACCAGACCGGTGGGTTCATCGACTACAAAAAGCAGCGGGCAGAGCGAATCCTCGTAGCTTAGTTGATAGAACGCTACGTCGCGAACCGAATTCTGAACCTTGTCGTGTTTCGTATCTATTTCAACGCCAAGCCCTCCGAGTGTTTTTAATACCTTCGTCAGATTCTTCGTTTGGGGAGCATTCGGCAAATTAGTCTCGGATGACGCGACCAACGTCGCATCGAGAAACGTTCCGGACGGATAGAGCGTCATCAGGTACTCGCCGCAAGGCGCAGGGGTTCCTTTCCGGCCGTCAGAAGACATATCGAAGGCTGCTACAACATTCGTATCCTGATTCGAAACGTAGCAATGACCCTGACTGTCGAATGCAACAGCGAAGGGATGATCAATGGCGTTCGTTGTCTTTCCAGAGACAAAGTCACTCGCCTGCTTGTAGCTTGTGCCGGAACCTGTATACGCATGGACCTTGCTCGTTTTCTTTCCGCCCTCGACGACGTAGAGCAACCCTGAACCCAGCTCTAGGTAAATACCGCGCAGCTCGTCTCCGTCTTTACTCAGCACGTCGGGGTTGGAAGGACTGAGCAGATTTCCATCGTCGTCATATGCATAAACATTGGCGACAGTCTTATGAAAGGTCACAAAGAACATTGGCGCTCCTTCGAAATAAAAGAGAAGTCATTATGATTGGGCCGAGAGTCACACGATGCGATACTATATCTCGTGCCGGTTAGTAAGAGCCTTGTGCATTGTGACTTCGTCCGCGTATTCAAGATCGGAGCCGACTGGAACCCCCATCGCGATCCGGGTGATCTTAAGGCCTAGGGGTTTTAGCAGTCTCGAAAGATAATTAGCCGTAGCCTCACCTTCCGTATTCGGGTTGGTCGCCAGGATCACCTCTTCAACTTCCGACGACCGCAGGCGCTCCAATAATCCCTTGATCTTCAGCTCTTCGGGGCCGATTCCTCGAATCGGAGAAAGCGCACCGTGCAACACGTGATACAGACCTTTGTACTCACGGGTCTTCTCAATTGTGACGAGATTTAAAGGCTCTTCCACGACGAGAATAATCCGGTGATCGCGGCCGGCGCCGGCGCAAAACCGGCAGGGGTCGACATCCGTGAAGTTGTTGCAGGTCGAACAAAGAATTATCTTGTCTTTTACTTCCCTGATAGAGTCAATCAGCCGTTCGGCTTCGTTCCTCCCGGATCTGAGCAAATAAAATGCGAGCCGCTGAGCCGACTTGTGCCCTATCCCCGGAAGCTTTTTTAACTCGTCTATGAGCCGTGTGACCGGCTCCGCATAATCCAGCATCGTTTTAGGTTATTATTATTCTAACTCTCTCTCGCGGAATGGAGTTATAACTTGTATTTAAGGCATTAAGACTGGAGCCGGGCTCTGTTTTCGAGCTGCGAGCTGAAGAACACCCGAGACCACTATTATCAAAATCGAAAGGCAGTAGATCCACCACCAGAACGTGAAGCCCAGGCTCGTCGCCCCGATGCTCTGGAGCCTGAACAATGTCCTTGAAACTCGAGCGACTCCCGCCATCGGCCATAACCCGGCGATGACGCCGAGTAGAATGAGCAGAAGACCATACGAGGACTTAAAAGTCGTAGCGCGTCCGAGCAGCAAGCGCGAAGAAACCCCGAGAACGGCGAGCAGCAAGAACGGGATGATAAGCTGCCATGGCATCGATCCGCCTGCTTCTCGTGTCAGTGACAAGCCGTTCATTGCCATCGTGCCAGAGCCCTCGCCGCTCAGGACAAATACAACCCAGCTTCGAAAATAAGAGAACATTGCCACAGCCGCGAATAGCGGCGCCGCCATCGTAAAGCTGCTTCTGAAGCTCGCGACGGCGCTGTTGGCCGTGCGAGCTGCCTTCGAGTCCATAGGTATTATCGGTTCGGGTTATAGAAATGAATTGATGACGGTCGGCATCCGTTAGAATAATCCTGGCGGAAGACCCATTCCGCCGAGTTTGGATCCAAGCTTACCCTTCATAGCCTCGTCGACCTTTCGAGACGATTCGTTGACCGCGGCTACGATTAAGTCTTGAAGCATTTCAACGTCGCCGCTCTTGAATATCTCGGGCTCGATCTTCAGGCCGACTACCTCTTTGAGACCGTTCATATCGACGGTAACTATGCCGCCGCCGGCGGTCGCGCTGACGCGAATCTGTTGCATATCGCGCTGCAGATCTTCCTGCATCTGCTGCGCCTGTTTCATCATTTCATTTATATCCAGGCCTCCGGGTAGCTTCATTGGATCCTCCTTAACTCTCGCGTTCCATCACGATTCCGGTTCGATTACTTCTACAACCGTACCGTGGAACTCCTCTACCAACTTCCGCACAAGCGGATGATCTTCCGCTCCTGTCGCCTTCCCTGGACTTCGGGCGGGAGACGGCTTTGCGCCTGATGGACCAGAAATGGATAGGGTTATTCTGCGTCCGAAAACCTCGTGACACGCTTCCTCGAGACTCTTTCGACCTTCTCTGCTCTCAACATTGCTCCTGAATATTTTGTTTGCCGGCTCAAAGGTGATGCTGAGAATGTCTCCATCGAGCCTGATGGTTTCAGCTTTGTCGAGCGCGGACACGATCATCATTTTGCGCTTCGATTCGAGCGCCTGCTTGAGCCGTTCCACATCGGACCCGCCGGACCCGCCGGATGCGCCGGTCGTGGGCGGAGTTGCGCGGACGGGCCGAATCTCTTCACCGGGCGGCTCGAGCGGGGGCGGCTCGTCGTAATCGTCAGGAGGCGGCGACGGCATTGCAACGGCGGCTGATTTGTTCGACCGACTCGTTTGAGCAGGCCTGGCAGCGGCCGGCGCGCTGGTCTTCGGTTGCGGCGCCGCCGATCTAGGCCCTCTCTGAGGCTCCGTGGATGAGGGGCTCGGCAAGACTCCCATAGATGACAGTTGATCCTGCAGCGCATTTAATCTCGCAAGAGCCTCTTCTATGGGTTCAAGCCGTCGCGCATGCGCCATCTTCACCAACCCGATCTCGAGTTGGAAGCGGGGCTGGGATGAAACCCGGACATCCTGTTCGGTCTTTGTCAGAATCGTGAAACACCGCACGATATCCTGTTCCGAAAACGAATCGGCGAGAGTTGCCAGCCTCTCGACTTCACCCGGAGGCGCCTCGATCAAGGCGCTGTCCGCTCCGGCGATTTTTATGACCAGTAATGTCCTGAGATGAACCATCAGATCACGGCAGAAGTTCCGGATGTCATACCCGAGCGATACGATCCCTTCAACCGTCTCTATCGCACCAAGCGCATCGCCGCGCGCGATGCTTTGCAAAGCGGTGTTCAGCGTTTCAAAGCCGACAAGTCCCAGCGCCGCGGCTACATCTTCTTCGGCGATCGAATCGCCCGCGAAGCTGATCACCTGATCCAGAGCCGATTCGGCGTCGCGCATCGAGCCTTCGCCGGCGCGGGCTATACCGGCGAGCGCCGAATCGCTGATGTTGATGCCGAGTGTGTCGGCGACGTGACGCAGTTGTTCAGTTATGCGTTTTGGAGAGATTGTCCGAAACTCGTAGACCTGGCACCGCGACAGAATCGTCTCCGGCACCTTATGCATCTCGGTAGTCGCCATTATAAAAAGGACGTGCGGCGGGGGTTCTTCTATAGTCTTCAGAAGAGCGTCAAACGCCTTGGGCGAAAGTTGATGGATCTCATCGATGATAAATATCTTGTATCGATCCCTGGCGGGTCCAATCGAGATGGAATTTACTATGGTCTCGCGAACATCTTCGATTCCGGTATTTGAGGCGGCGTCCATCTCGCGCACGTCGAGAGAGGATGACGAGGCGATCTCAAGACACGAGGCGCAGGCGTCACAGGGTTCAGAAGTAGGACCGTTCTTACAATTCAGCGCTTTCGCCAGAATTCGCGCTGTCGTCGTTTTGCCTACGCCGCGCGCGCCGGCAAAAAGATATGCGTGATGAAGCCTTTTTTTAGCGATGGAATTGGCGAGAGTGCGGGTTATGGCTTCCTGGCCGACAACCTCGCCAAAGGTGCGCGGCCGGAACCGTCGAGCTATAACTTGCGAGTCAGGCATCTGGCTTTTTTCAAGGGCGATCTGTCTTCCTTGCTTGATGTAGTAAGGAATAGCAGGTTCTGGTCAGGCTCCGGAGTTACCGCGGCACATCAGCGATCCACTACCGTTGCTCCGTTCCCGGCCTGGCGGGGTTTGCGGCCGCGTGATTGCACGGCTTCCGGAGCCTGATAAATCGATACGCACAAAGACAGAGAAAGAGCGCAGAACTGATTCATAGTCAATCTGCGCTCTTCCTGCATAATTTCTTTTCATGTATGGCGGAGAGGGTGGGATTCGAACCCACGGTACAGTTTCCCGTACACAGCATTTCCAGTGCTGCCAGTTAAGCCGCTCCTGCACCTCTCCCGACCTGCATTTCTAATGCAAAACCACGAATACGCGGGCGATTCAATCCGCGATCTATTCTGAAATTCAATTGGCGGAGAGGGTGGGATTCGAACCCACGGTACCCTTTCGAGTACAACGGTTTTCGAGACCGCCCGATTCAACCACTCTCGCACCTCTCCGCTCTTTCATTTGCCGATCAAAGGCCGCTCGAACAGGCTGCATTCCGGGATCGACAACCTCTTTGAAACCGGCGCCGTTACATGACAGCTCTTAACGGCGCAAACGAAAGAAGGATACTAGCATTTGGCCGCATTCGCTCTCAAGCACTCCCGCTTCCACGCTTACACGATGATTCAGGAGCTCACTCTCACAGATTCCGAAATGAGTGCGGACAGCGCCGGCCCTTGGATCACTCGCTCCGTACACAAGCCTGGATACACGCGCGTGAACGATCGCCCCCGCGCACATCGCGCAGGGTTCGATCGTTGAATACAGCGTGGAGCCTACTACGCGGTAATTGCCAATGGCTTTCGCGGCATCTCTCAAAGCTGCTATTTCGGCATGAGCTGTTGGATCGTTCGTAGCCACAACTAGATTATGTCCTCGGCCGACGACCTTGCCGTCGATGACCAGGATAGCGCCGACGGGGACTTCGTCGGCATCCCAGGCAAGCTTTGCCTCCGCCAGCGCGAGCCGCATGAAGTATTCGTCTGTTTGTTCAACTAACGCCCCGGAGAGATATATGTTGGTCATCGCGCAAAAAATCCGACCTCGGAGCCGGCGGCAGCTTCATCGACTATGGATTCGCTTCATCTATCACCGGCACGTCGCAGCCCTGGTATTCAAAGCTGCCTCTTTCAATCAACCCTAATCCGGAGAGAGTATCGCCGAGAGGGTCCGCTGCTTCACGGACAGAAGGACTCTTTACCGCTTGCGGATTTATTCCAACGACCGTGTCGACCTTGTCCGTACGCAGCCCCAACTGGGAGTCGCCTTTCAGAAGGATTAATCGTTTTGTATCGGCGGAAGCGCAGGATCTGCCGTCCAGATCCACGACCAGCGTTATGCGCCCCCGAACACTCGTGACTCCGCTGACTCCCTCCGGCGCTCCGGGCAGCGGAGATACCCTGCCGCAATAGACGACGCCTTCGGTGTTTTCGACGTTGATCGCGAAAGGGCTGCTGTCGATGTAGAAAACGAGAAGCCACAGTTGAGCGCGCTCCGTATCATTCGCGGTTTGCGAGCCGGCCTTAAGCAGCCTTCCTATCAGCCCTCCGACATCCTTAAAAGATTGCATAGGCTTACAGAGTAACCGCTCAGACGCGAACGCTCTTCATCAGCAGCAAGGCCGCCAGATCCAGCACGAGCGCGACGTCGCCTTCTTCGAGATCTACTGCTCCGACTATGCCCTTGATTCTTGGCGCGAGTGATCCCAGCGACTTCACGATTATATCTTTCTGGCCGTCGAACTCTTCGACCGCTATCGCCATGTGCCGGTCCGAAAGGCGAGTTACGATCGCCGGTATCCTGAGAATAGGCGCCGAGCCGTTACCCGACCGATGACCGGCTCCGTCCTGCTCCGCCCGCGGAGCGAGCAGCGGCCGTGCGCCGCCTACACCCAAAAGAAAGCTCAACTCAACGAGAGGTATTTCAGATCCGCGCCAGTTCACCAGTCTGCGTCCGTCGGACCCCGAGATTGAGCCGGGCTCGACCTGAATAAGCTCCACTACCTGATTGACGTTCGCCGCATAGCGCCACTCGTTTGATTTCACGATCAACGCGGAAATCATAACCAATGTTGTAGGAACTATCAGCTCGAACCTTGAGCCACTTCCCGCCTCTGATGTAACTCTGATCTCGCCGCCCATTTCGAAGATTGTTTTTTCTACCACATCGAGACCCATTCCTCGGCCCGAAACGGCGGAAACTTCCTGTGCGGTCGAGAAGCCCGGAGTGAAGATGAGGCGAAGCGTCTCTTCATTCGTCAATTCTTCGTCGCCAAGTATCGCGCCGATTTCTATAGCTCGCGCGCGCACACGCGATACGTCGATGCCGGCGCCGTCGTCGCCTACCGTTATCACGACCCTTGTGCCTTCTAGACGCGATTCGATCGCGATCCGTCCAATGGTCCGCTTGCCGGCTCTCTTGCGTTGATCTCGCGACTCGATTCCATGATCCACGGCGTTCCGGAGAATATGGTAAAGCGGGTCCGCGACTCGATCTACGATAGTCTTGTCCAGATGCGTGTCTCGTCCCGACACTTCCACCTGTATCGATTTTCCAAGGTCCCTGGCCAGCTTCGACGCAAGCCTGGAAGCGCGTGTAAAGAGTTGAGAGAGAGACACGGTACGAAGCTCGACGAGGCTTTCTTCGAGCGCGAGGAACTGTCTTTCGATCCTTCGCACCTGTTGCTTCAGATCGAATTGCTTTTTAACGCCCGCGCCGCCGATTTCCGCGACCTCCGAGGCAAGCGACGACAGCTTCTGAGTTTCGAGGGCAAGCTCATGAGCAAGGCTCGACAGCGAATCAATCTGCGCGAACTCGACGCGGATGCTCTTCGAAAGCGGCCGGAGCGATTCCTGAGAGGCGCCCGCCGAAGGCTCTCCTTTCCTAATCTGCACCATTGTCCGGCTTCCCGGCTGAGACGATGCGGGCTTCGACGCCTCTTGCGCATCCTTCTTTTTACCGCGTCCAACGCTGATCAACGCTTCGCTCGCCCGCCGCCACTTCGAGTCCATCAGGCGCTCGATCTTTCCGCCAAAGACTTTCAACTCAGCGAGTATCTCTGATTCCTTCAGTCTGGTGGCGAACACAAGCTTGAGCGCCACGCTTGAGCCGTGGCGGGTGTTGGTAGGAAGAGTGGTTATGTGTTCTCCGGTCCTATTCAGTCTCGATACGATGGCCTCATACAGGCGATCCAGATCATCGACGGCGAATTGAACGGATATGGCGTAGAAATGCCGTCCGGCTTTCAAGTTCTCGCTGATGCGGCGGAGCTCATACACCGTCAGCAGCTCGATTTCTTTATTTGAAAAGTTTAGCTGCGAGGCGTTTCGGCGGTCGTCGCTTGCCTCAACAGGTGATCCGCCTCCGAACTCCACGAACAATGCTCGCAATCGATCGAGAGCGTCATCAGACAGATCGCCCCGGACAGCAGCGTCAAGCATCCCGGCGAAGCTGCCGGCAGCTTCCTGCAGCATCTGCGCGCGCTTGTAACTCAAGCCGACATTGCCGAGCCTGATGTCATCGAGAATATCTTCGAATTCGTGAGTGATGGACTGAAGATCGGACAGCTCCATCATTCCGAGGAGCCCTTTGAGTGAGTGAGCAGCGCGGAATAGGCGATTCACCAGGGCTGAATCAGGAGCCCCTTTGTTCTTGCCGGGCGCGGATAGGACGCGGCAGAGTGTGTCGAGATCGAGGGAGAGAGAGTCGAGCAGCTCTTCCGATTCAGAGAGATATTCCGCTAATAGCGCCTTATCTTCTATCATAGGTCGAGCGTACTCAACGGCGCTGCAATTTTCCGCCCGCAACGGCCCCGGACGAATACCCTTGAGCTTGAAGTGTTGTTGCTAACCCGAGTGGCTTGACGCTGCGCTCTGGGCGGCTGGATTGGATTCTATATCGCGCTTTATTGCGTCGAGTATGCCGTTGATGAACTGTGTGGCTTCAAAGGTTGAGAATCGCCGGGCGATCTCCAGCGCTTCGTTTATGACAACGGTCTTTGGTGTGTCGTGTTCGTTCAAAAATTCGTAGATCGCGAGTCTCAGGATGTTTCGGTCGACAACGGCCATCCGCGAGATGCGCCAGTTTTCGGCCCTGCGCTTTATCATCTCGTCTATCTCATCCAGACGAGCTATGGCGCCGAGCGCAAGCTGATTGGAAAAATCGCGAGCCTCCATTCCAACTTCATCGCCAAGCTCGTCCCAGTACAGGTTGCAAAGATCAGCAACCCTGGGCCGCGCGATGTCATATTGAAAGAGCATCTGTAAGGCACAAATGCGGGCCTTACGTCTAGCGCCCATAATTCAACCTGCTTAACACTCTAAAGATCCGTTGATCCTGATTATTTCACATCTCGCGATGAAGATTGGCCAACTCGACCGCGGTCATCGCGGCTTCGAACCCTTTGTTGCCGGACTTGGCGCCGGCTCGATCGATAGCTTGCTCCAGGTTATCGGCCGTTATAACCCCCAAAGCGATTGGTAGACCCGCTTCCATAGACACCTGCGCGATGCCTTTGAATACTTCGGCCGCAATGTATTCGTTGTGTGAGGTCTCGCCCCGTATTATCACTCCGAGGCAGATAAGCGCATCGTATTTCTCCGATTGCGCCATCAGTTTTGTAATTGAAGGTAGTTCGAAGGAGCCTGGAATTCTAACGATAGAGATCGCATCGGCGGATGCACCCAATCTTTCCAATCCGTCAACCGCGCCGCTGACGAGCCGGCTCACCACAAAATCGTTCCACCTGCTGGCCACAATCCCAAAGCGGAGCCCCTCCGCGTTCAACTTTCCTTGAATTGTGTTTGCCAACAGGCTCTCCCGAAGATCGCAACGTGAATCGCCGAATGGTTTTAACTACGACTCCATCACCTCTCTTAAAGCACTGCCGAGTATAGGTTGCGCTCTTTTGCGATGTCAAGCATGACGGTTTTGGTGATATGACGGTTCTTGCTGCGCGTGCCGGAGCATTGTCATCGCGCCCGCTGGATGAATTCATCGCGCCCGGCACACCTGCCTCGCTCCCTTCGTCGAGACGTTCTCAAGGTGTTCGCCTTTTCGACTATTTGGCGGTGTACACGTCCTGACGCCGCGTGTTATAAGACGAGGCTCCAATCTGTGCCGTTCTGCGTTTGCTCTTAGTTCCACAAGTTCAAATTCACTCCGCGCCCCGGCGTGGACGTGCTTATTTTGGAGGTCAGAATGCTCTTCAAGACGCTCAGCGCCGCGGTTTTTGGAATCGATGCTTACGCGGTCGATGTGGAAGTCGATTTAACGCCAAGGTCTGGCGATGGCCAGGTTCCGATGTTCACTATGGTAGGGCTTCCTGACCTCGCGGTGCGTGAGAGCCGAGAGAGAATTCGCGCCGCAATCAATAACTGCGGCTTCTTCTTCCCAATTCATCGCGTTACCGTCAATCTCGCGCCTGCCGATATTCGAAAGGAAGGTTCAAGCTTCGACCTCCCGATCGCCCTTGGAATTCTTGGCGCCAACGGCGATCTGAAACGCGAGGAGCTATCCGATGCGGTTATGGTCGGTGAGCTGTCGCTGGACGGACGCGTGCGGCCAATTAAGGGAGCGCTTCCCATCGCGGTGGCAGCCCGTGCGCACGGAGTAAAGCGATTGCTGCTGCCGGAAGAGAATGCTCACGAAGCGGCGGTCGTCTCCGGTCTGGACGTCTATCCGATCGGATCGCTGAATGCGGTCGTGGAATTGCTCAATTCAGAAGCGCCTCCGGCGCCGCTCAGGATCGATACGGATGCGCTGCTCTCAGATTTGAGCCATTACTCGGTGGATTTCAGAGAAGTGCGCGGCCAGCTCCACGCGAAGCGCGCGATCGAAGTCGCGACCGCAGGCGCTCACAATATATTAATGATAGGCCCGCCGGGTTCGGGTAAGACGATGCTGGCGAAACGGCTTCCCACGATTCTTCCGCCGCTCGAGTTCGAAGAGGCAATCGAATGCACAAAGATTCATTCGGTAGCAGGCCTGACGGAAAAGCGCGGCCTTGTAACGACGCGCCCTTACCGCGCGCCTCATCACACAATTTCGGATGCGGGCTTGATCGGAGGCGGAGCGCTCCCGCGCCCCGGCGAGGTGTCGCTCGCTCATAACGGAGTTCTCTTTCTCGACGAGCTACCCGAATTCGAGCGCAATGTGCTCGAAGTATTGCGACAGCCATTAGAAGATGGCCGCGTCACCATAAGCCGCGCGGCAATGTCTCTGACATTCCCTTCCAACTTCATGTTGGCCGCCGCGATGAACCCCTGCCCCTGCGGCTTTTTTAATGATCCGACTCGGGAATGTAAGTGCTCGCCGATTCAAATCCAGCGATACGTTTCCAAGATCTCAGGCCCGCTGCTCGATCGCATCGACATTCATATCGACGTGCCCGCCGTAAAGTTCAAAGAGCTCTCGAGCGACGTTCCCGC
>Ga0066658_10000816_pt1 | contig 10967 bp, 9 predicted proteins | sample GraSoiAngelo_107_FD_75174 | JGI IMG/M metagenome (GOLD analysis project Ga0066658, IMG submission 75174) | Grasslands soil microbial communities from the Angelo Coastal Reserve, California, USA - 14_0903_09_30cm | ecosystem: Environmental > Terrestrial > Soil > Grasslands | place: USA...
AACCGTGACCGCAATTTTGCCGAAACCGTCTCGCTGACTAATCACGCTCTGGCGTGGGCGCCTCTCGATTGGCAGCTTTATTTCCTGCGTGCCCTCGGAGAAGTGGGAATGAAACAACCTTCGAGCGCACTCGATGATTTCCGTCGGGCGCGCTTTCTCGAGCCTAACGCGTACGAAGTTCCGCTCGCGGAAGGGAACGTTTGGTTATCGTCGCGCCCCGTCCTTGCGGCGACGGCCTGGCGGGAAGCGTTGCGCCGGGCCGGGCCGGAACAGCGGCCCGAAGCTTACTCAAGCATGCTGTCCAACGCGTCGATGCAGAGCCCGGAGGTGAGTCGCATTCTCGAAGAAATCGGTCTCCGTCAGCACGACCTGGTGCTGGCTTATCTCAGCCGCGTTTCAGGCGAGCTTTTTAATCACGCGCTCGGAGAGTTTTTTAAGCACGATCCGAATTTGGAAACACTCAGCGAGACGGAAAAGCTAGCGCTGTTCTCATTGTGGTCGGAACGCAGCGACCTCGAGCAACTCTCCAAGATTGTTCAGCAGTATCCGGATTGGCTCAGCTATGCTTGGCTCGGCATGGCGAGATATGACGCCACCAGGAAAGATTTTCGTTCTGCCTACGAATTGACCCAGCGGTTCGGCGAAGCAGTCGCACTGCCTCGAATCACATCGACATCTTCCCTGCAAGAACTGCAAAGCCGCTTTTATGCCGCCCCCGATAATTACGCGGTCGGCTACGCTCTTTATCGCGAGCAAATGCAGCGCGGGCACATCGACGACGCGCTCCTCACCGCCCGTCATTTTAGCGAGCGGCCGAATGCGCCCGTATATTTTCATTTCCTGGAAGCGCAATCTTGGGCTGCCAAGCAAAACTGGGAACGGGCCTGGAACGCCTGGCAAGCGTTTCACGAGGCGAAGGCAAGAGCGGCCAGATAATCTGGCGTAACTATTTCTCGAGCGCGGCTTGGGCTGCGGCCAGGCGCGCAATCGGAATCCGAAAAGGACTGCAACTTACGTAGTCCAAACCGAGCCGGTGACAGAACTTCACGCTCGTCGGCTCGCCGCCGTGTTCGCCGCAAATCCCCAGCTTGATGTCGGGCCGGGTCTTGCGTCCGAGGTCGCGCGTAATTTCCATCAGCCGCCCAACGCCTTTCTGATCAATAGACGCAAATGGATTTGCATCGACAATATCAAGTTCCGCATACGCCGGCAGAAAACTTCCGGAATCATCGCGGCTCATGCCGAGTGCTGTCTGGGTGAGATCGTTGGTGCCGAAGCTGAAGAACTCGGCGTCGCGCGCGATCTCGTCGGCCACCAGCGCGGCGCGCGGAATTTCGATCATCGTCCCGACAAGATAATGGAACTTCGTCTTTTTCTCCTTCGCTACTTTCTCAGCCACGCGGCGGACGATCTCGATTTGCAATTTGAGTTCACGCGGAAATCCGACCAGCGGAATCATGATCTCAGGACGGACCTTGATGTCTTTGCCTTGCACTTGTGCGGCCGCTTCAAAAATGGCGCGCGCCTGCATCTCGGAAATTTCGGGATAAACGATGCCGAGCCGGCAGCCGCGATGTCCGAGCATGGGATTGAATTCGTGCAGCTCGTGCACGCGCCGCGAGATTTGTTCAACAGAGACGCCGAGTTTGTTCGCGAGTTCCTCCTGTTGTGCGGGATCGTTAGGCAAAAACTCGTGGAGCGGTGGATCGAGAAAGCGGATCGTAGCGGGCAAACCTTTTAAGGCCGTAAAGATACCGATGAAATCGTCGCGTTGATACGGAAGCAGTTTGGCCAGTGCGTGCGCCCGGTCTTCCTTGCCGCCCGCCAGAATCATTTCTCGCATGGCATCTATCCGATCGCCTTCAAAAAACATATGCTCGGTGCGGCAAAGCCCTATGCCTTCTGCGCCAAAAGCGACTGCGTTTGCCACCTGCTCGGGCGTATCAGCGTTCGCGCGCACGTTGAGTTTGCGAAACTCATCCACCCAATCCATCAACTTCGCGTATTGCTGGTACGTCGCGCTTTTCTTTCCATCGAGCGAACGATCGACCAGAACTTGTACAATCTCTGAGGGCGCGGTCGCGACTTCTCCCGCGAAGACTTCACCCGCTGTTCCATCGATCGACATGTAATCGCCCTGCTTTAATGTCGTGCCGTTTGCGCTCAAGGTTCGCTTTCGATAATCAATCTGAATCCCGGTCGCTCCGCACACGCACACCTTTCCCATTTGTCGCGCGACCAGGGCCGCATGGGATGAAACGCCGCCACGCGAAGTCAGAATACCTTCGGCCGCGATCATGCCGCGCAGATCTTCTGGCGAAGTTTCGATCCGCGCGAGCACCACTTTCTCGCCTTTCTCCGAGCGTGCGACCGCTTCTGCGGCGCTGAAAACCACATGACCAGACGCTGCCCCTGGTCCCGCGGCCAAACCACTTCCGATTTTTTTTGCCTGGCTCTCTGATCGCCGATCAAAGATCGGCGCCAGAAGATGCGCGAGCGAATCCGCCGGGACGCGCCGCACGGCCTCTTTTTTTGTAATCAATTTTTCGCCGACCATCTCGACCGCGATGCGGACCGCGGCGTGGCCGGTGCGTTTGCCGTTGCGCGTCTGTAAAATGTAAAGGCGTTTGTCCTCGATTGTGAATTCGAGCTCTTGCATGTCCTTGAGATGGTTTTCGAGCTTCGCCCGCACCTTCATTAGCTCTTTGTGCGCCGCCGGCATTTGCCTCGCCAGATCGGCGATCGGATGCGGCGTGCGCACGCCCGCCACCACGTCCTCGCCCTGCGCGTTGATCAAATATTCGCCGTAAAAAACTCTTTCGCCGCTTGCTGGGTCGCGCGTGAATGCAACTCCGGTCGCGCTGGTGTCGCCCATGTTTCCGAACACCATTGTCTGGACATTGACTGCCGTTCACCAATCGTGCGGGAGTCCGTACTTTCGCCGGTAAACAATCGCGCGATCATTCATCCACGAGCCAAAAACCGCGCCGATCGCGCCCCAAAGTTGTTCCTTCGCGTCCTGTGGAAACGATTTACCAGTCCGTGCCTTGATTAATGCCTTGAAGCGTTTCACCAGCTCCTTCAAATCAGCATGCGTCAGTTTCACGTCTGGGAAGTCATGCTTGCTGTAACGCTGGTCCTTCAGGTGTTCGATCGCGCTTTCAAACGGTTCGTGGTCTTCGTCCGGAGCTTTCTGTACGCCCATCACCACGTCGCCATACATCTGCAAGAAACGCCGATACGAATCCCAGGCGAAGCGGGGGTTGTTTGTTTTTTTGGCAACAACCTCCACGACCTCGTCGTTCATCCCCAGGTTCAGGATCGTGTCCATCATTCCGGGCATGGAATCGCGCGCCCCTGAGCGCACGGAAACAAGGAGCGGCTTCTCTTTGTCGCCGAGTTTTTTCCCGGCTGATTTCTCAACTTTGGCCAGCGCCGCCGCCACTTCCGCTTCGAGTTGTGGCGGGTAGCTGCGTTCGTGGTCGTAAAAATAAGTGCAGACCTCGGTTGTGATGGTAAATCCCGGCGGCACAGGCAAACCGATGCGTGTCATCTCGTGCAGATTTGCTCCCTTGCCACCGAGGAGCGGCTTCATGTTGCCAGCGCCGTCTGCGTGACCATCTCCGAAATAATAAACGTAGCGCGACGTTTTCCGTTTTGGCAGCGATGTGCGTTCGGAAGCTTTCCTTTTCCTAACCATAAAGATTTTGAACGGCTCCGCGGAAGCGCACAGTAATTCCGCGTCTTGGGGTGTCAACGCGCGAGAACGGCCAACCGGAAAATGTTCAACGCCGTTGAACCTTCTTTCAACGATCTTCTGAATTCAACGTTGAGTGTTGGACGTTGAGCGTTGAACGTTTCCTTTAGGCAGGCGCGCTCTCGACGCCTTGAAGTACTTCAGCAATGGCCGCGGTAAAATCATCTACTCCGGTGCTCGGTACGATGATGGTATTGCGGCGGCCGTGAGCTTCCTCAGTGATTCGCAAGAATTTCCCACGCTCGTTCTCCCGGAATTCCACGTAAAAATGCTTGCGCTCGATCTGCAGTTCTCTCGCCTCGATGATATTATCCATTTTCTGAACCGGGCGAGTTTACGGTGCCTTGTTTGCAAAATGGAAGAAAATTTTACACGAAAATCTAGCCGCAAGTTCTTTGGCAAGAAGCCTTTCGCGGTAGTTTGCGTTAAAAGTCAGCGCGCTCGGGCTCGATTTTTTGGTTGATCCGCCAGTGCGAAATCAATCTGCCGCTTGAATCGGTCCACGCGCGCGACAAAGACGCGGAGCTCATCGCCGATCGCGAAACGTCTTCGGAATCGCCGGCCGATCAAACGGCGTTGGACCGGCTCGAATACATAAAAGTCGTCTGTCAGCGAAGAGACGTGGATAAGGCCCGTGATAAGAACATCCGGCAATTCAACCACCATGCCGTAATTGCGTACATCAACAATTGCTGCGCGAAAGACCTGCGGATTGCGCTCGTCGAGTTGCCGTTGAAAAAACTCGAGCTTCTTCATCCGCACAGCTTCGATCTCCGCCTCGGCGGCGACGCGTTCAGTAGTTGAAATATGCTCGGCCACCGAAGCGATTTGGCTCATGTCGGTTCGCGGTCGGCGCTTCCCATCGCGTTCCACCAGCGCGCGATGCACGACCAAGTCCGCATAACGCCGGATCGGACTCGTGAAATGCGTATAGTTATTTTTGGCCAGCCCGTAATGTCCGAGCGGCTGGGGAAAGTAACGCGCCCGCTTCAAACTTTTGAGCAGGGCGATCTTGAGCGCTTGCTCTTCCGGTTTCCCGCGAATGGAAGCAAGCAGGCGCTGCAACTCGGCACGATGCGTCAGATCGCCGACCTTATAATTAAAGCTGAGCGCGAACTCGCGATACTCCGCGAGTTTCTCCGGGTCCGGATTTTCATGCACGCGATAAATCGTTGGAATCGCACGCTTCTTCAGCTCGCGCGCGACCGTCTCATTCGCGGCCAGCATGCATTCCTCGATGAGCTGGTGCGATTCATCGTTTTCAACTCGCTCCAGCTTCAGTGGCTCGCCGTTTGCATCGACATGTACTTTTACTTCCGGAAAATCGAGATCGAGCGAGCCGTGCTCGAAACGCCGGCGGCGAAGCAATGATGCGAGCGCCCACGCCTGATGCAGATGCTCGCTCAATCGGTCGCGCGGGGCTGACTGCAAGATCGAGTAAGCCTGCTTGTAAGTCAGACGATGCGCGCTGCGGATCACGCTTTTGGCGAAGCGGACGTTTTTTGCATGACCGCTCTTGTCGAACTGAATGAAAACGGAATGCGTGAGTCGATCGACGCCCGGATTGAGACTGCAAACGCCGTTGCTCAAGCGTTCGGGCAACATCGGGATCACGCGGTCCGGAAGATAAACGCTGTTTCCGCGCCGGCGGGCTTCGCGATCGAGCGCGCTGTCGGGATTCACATAAGCCGAAACGTCAGCAATGTGAACTCCGAGTCGCCAGCTCTGGTTGTCGGTCTTGTCCACATGAATCGCGTCGTCAAAATCGCGCGCGTCATCCGGGTCGATGGTGACAATGAATTTTTCTCGCAAATCTTCGCGGCCTTCGAGCATCCGTGCACCGATGGTCTCGGGAATCCGATTCGCTTCATCGACAACTGCGCGAGGAAATTCGGTCGGCAGATCATACTTCCGAATGATCGAGAGCATATCGACGCCCGGAGCGGAGGCCGGTCCGAGCAGTTCGATGATCTCGCCTTCCGGATTAACATGCCGCGATTCCCACGGCTCCAATCGAACCACGACCTTGTCGCCGCGGCCCGGAGCCTTCGGCAGCTTCGCGCGCGCCGGAAGTTGAACGTAAACATCGTGAACAAGACGCGGATCATCCGGGACGACGTAATAAAAGTTCCGCGAGTGCTGAAGCGTGCCCACGATCGTATCGCGCGCGCGTTCCAGGATTCGAATGACACGGCCTTCCTGCCGCCCACGTCGATCTTTCGCGCGCGCATAAGCTTCATCGCGCGTGATCCGCGCGACGACGCGGTCGCCGTGCATGGCCGTGCCGGTGTTTTCTGCGGCGATAAAAATGTCCGGCTCGCCTGGAGTTTCGATAATGAGGAAGCCGTAGCCGGCTTGATGGATCGACAATGTGCCGGTGACAAGATCGGCTTCAGCCGGCAAAACGTAACGATTCTTGCGAATGCGCGCGATCTCGCCGGAGCGTTCCAGCTCACGCAAAATTTTGCGCAGCGTGACTCGTTCGCCGCCGGTCAAACCGAGCTTGTGCGCGATGTCGATCTTATCGAGTGGCCGGTAGTCTTTCCGAGCGAGGAGTGCGCGAATCTTTTCTCGAATTTTACGTCCGTCTTGAGTCATGCGAGCGAAAGCATATTATCGACCCGATTGTCGATGTAACGAGATTTTGGAGAACCGAATGATGGCTTCTCGCATTATTGTCGGTCTGGTGGCGATTGTGTTGCCCATGATCGCGCACGGCCAGTCGTCATCGGCCACTGGAGGCAAGAAGATGAAGATCACGAGTTCCGCTTTTCAACAAGGTGCAAATATTCCCTCCAAGTTTTCGTGCGACGGTGCGGATACGAGCCCACCTTTGCAGATTCAAGAAATTCCTCCGGCAGCCAAGAGTCTTGTCCTGATTGTCGATGATCCAGATGCGCCGAGCGGTTTGTTTACGCATTGGATTGCTTGGAACATTTCTCCGCAAACGAGCACGATCGCGGAAGGAAGCGCGCCAAAAGGGACGCAAGGAACTAATGACTTCGGCAAATCCGGCTACGGCGGACCTTGCCCGCCTTCCGGCACGCATCGTTATTTCTTTAAGATTTTCGCGCTGGATCAGGAATTAAGTCTCGCGGCTGGCTCAAAGCGCGCCCAGCTCGATTCGGCGATGAAAGGGCACGTGATCGCGCAAGGCGAGTTGATGGGGCATTATTCGCGCAGTCACTGAGTTCGGCCACACCATTCGAATAACTTTCTCGCTGTGATAGTCTCACTCTGATGGGTGCGACACTCTGGAAAATCGCCGGCCGCATTGTCGATCTTTCGCGTCACGGCATGATTATGGGCGTGCTGAACGTCACGCCCGATTCGTTTTCGGATGGGGGTAAATTTTTTGCGGCAGAGAAAGCGGTCGAACACGGACTCAAAATGGCAGTGGATGGCGCGCACATTATCGACGTGGGCGGTGAATCGACGCGGCCGGGCGCCGAAGCGATCGCGGCGGAGGAAGAGCTTCGCCGCGTCATTCCGGTGATCGAAAAATTGCGGGCGAAGATCGACATCTTTATTTCGATTGATACTTCCAAGGCAGCGGTTGCGCGTGCGGCGATCGAAGCAGGAGCTTCCATTGTTAATGACGTTACGGGCGGGCAAGGCGACACCGAGATGATGCCGCTGGTTGCAAAAAGCCAGGCGGCATTCATCATCATGCACATGCAGGGAAATCCGAAGACAATGCAGGTCGAGCCGCGCTATGACGATGTTGTTTCGGAGGTGGCTGATTTTTTTCGACAACAATATGCCCGCGCCCTAGAGTGCAACGTTGATCCCATGGCCATTGCGTTTGATCCGGGAATCGGTTTCGGGAAAACGCTGGAGCATAATCTCGAGCTCATCGACAATCTGGGCGCTCTTCGAGTGGATGAACGCCCGCTCGTGGTTGGCGTTTCCCGCAAGTCTTTTCTCGCCAAACTGATCGGCTCATCGAATATGAGCGACCGGCTCGCGCCGGTGGTGGCGTTGACTCCGCTTCTGCGCGCGCGGGGCGCCGACGTGTTTCGCGTGCATGATGTAAAGGAAAATGCAAACGCATTGCGCGTAACGGAAGCAATCTTGTGAAATGATTGAGCAACTCATCCATTTTTGGCTCGGAGGATGGCGCAGCGCCTTCGAGATCATTTTGCTGAGCGTGGGGATCTACTACGGCTACATCTACTTTCGCGGGACGCGCGGCGCGAAGGTGTTAACCGGACTAGCGATTGTTTTTTTGACGCTGACGTTGATTTCGCAGTTGCTCAATCTGGTCGTGATCGGCTGGATCGTCCGGAGTTTCTCGGTTTTCCTCGCGGTCGCGTTGGTCGTAATTTTTCAACCGGAGTTGCGGCGTGGTCTGGCCGAGCTGGGCGGGCATCCGATTTTTTCTCTAACGAGCGAAAAACGGGAGACCGTCCACGACCTGGCCGAGGCGGTGACGCAACTGGCCAACAAACAATTCGGCGCCCTTATCGCGATCGAGCGCGACACTTCGATTCGCGTTTATGAAGAAACCGGCGTGACACTCGATAGCGATTTTTCCGTCGAACTTATCCTGGCAATTTTTCATCCGAAGGCCGCTCTTCACGATGGTGGGGTGATCGTGCGTAATGGCCGGATCGCGGCCGCGGCATGCATTTTCCCGGTCAGCCAGCGGGAAACACTAGACCGCAGTCTCGGGTTGCGTCATCGCGCCGGTCTCGGCATTACCGAGGAATCGGATGCTGTGGCGGTGGTTGTTTCCGAAGAGACCGGCGGCATTTCTATTTGTCACCGGCGCCGGATCGAGCGCAATTTTACTCCAGAAACATTCCGGCAACGCATCGCGGAAATTCTGCTGCACAGCAATTATGAAGAGACTGATCCTGAAAAACTGGCGCGCGAAGTTGATCTCCCTCCTGCTCGCGACAACCCTTTGGTACCTGATCAAAAAGAACGTAGCGACGACCCCCTCGCGGTCTGAACCGGCCTCGGGTACGACGATGACGGAAAGGCGTTAACGTTAAGCGCTCCTTCAGCGTAAGAAGCGCGCGAGATTTTCGTCTTCCCAACGGCGAGCGCGCCGGTAACTCGGGAACTCGCGCTCGCGGCGATTGAACTCTTCCGTGTGCACGCGCCGCCGGCCGCCCGACGCGGTCTCGTCCGGCACGACGGAATGGAGCATCTCGTGATAAAGCACGTAGCGCAGAAACCAGAGCGGCACGAACGGTTGATCAAGCAACGGATTGATTCGAATCACGCGCTCTTCTTCCTGAATGGTGCCGAAAATAAAATATTCCTTCGGGCGATGTCTTCGCCGGCGACCCCACATCACTTTGTAACCGCGCAGACGTCCGCGGAAATAGCGTTCGTTCAATCGCTCAAAAATCGCGTGCAGATCGAAATGCGTCCCCTCATGCCGCAAATTCAACTGGCGTTGCATCGGCAGGGTCGGGTGCGCGAGTTTCCGTTTTGTCTTCTTGGCCATTGTCTTGAATCCGGGGTTGAAACGAGCAAGCATTTTAGTGTGCTTTGACTGGCTGGACAAGAAAAGGCGTTAATTATTTGTTGTTAGGTATGCAAATGGCTTACTATGAAACTGTTATGTCGGTCTTTTGCACCGGGTTGGTTCCGGGCCGTTTGCAGAATCTCCATGATCTCCGGAGCAACTTTTTCAAAATGCAGCCGAGATTTACCAGAAGCGCAACATGCGTATACTCCTCCTCGATTCCGTGCTCGTGGCGGAAGTTTAAGCGACATTAAATCGACATGACGCCGTTTTTCCGAAAGTTGCTCGGGCTCAATTGGCTCCTACTCGCGAACATGCTCGCGCTCGCGATCTTCGGAGTGGTGGCAATCTACAGCGCGACTTATATGCGCGAAGATTCCGCGGCGGCGGAATTCTGGCGCAAGCAGGCAAACTGGGTCGCGGTCGGCTTCTTCGCCTTCATGATCACCAGTTTAATCGACTATCGCTGGATTCGTTGGGGCGCGCTGCCGATGTATCTGGCCGGCCTTTTCTTTTTGATTCTCACGAAGTTTATCGGCTCGAAAGTTTACGGCGCGCGCAGTTGGCTGCATCTGGGGCCGATCAACTTTCAGCCCGCGCAACTCGCGGTCGTCGCCGGGATCATGGTGCTGGCTTTATTCCTGAGCCAGTTCCGCCAAATGCATCCGATGCTTCGGCTGCTCCTGTGCGGGGCGATTGTTGCCGCGCCAATTCTTTTGATTCTAATGCAGCCCGATCTCGGCGAATGCATTATCTGGCTGCCCGTGCTCATGGCGCTGTTGTTCGCCGCCGGGCTTCCGCTGCGCTACTTGATCTGCATCATTCTCATCTTGCTCGCCTTTATCCCGATCGCGATCAATCTCGGTTTAAAACCGTATCAGCAACAACGGATCACGGCTTTCATCAATCCCGATATCGATAAACAGGGAGCCTCCTGGGCGATCAATCAATCGCTCATCGCCATCGGGTCGGGCGGATGGGCTGGAAAAGGATTCAAAGCGCCCAACACACAGATCGAGCTCGGCTTTCTACCGGCCACCGCCGTTCATAACGATTATATTTTCTCCGCCATCGGCGAACAGTGGGGATTTGTCGGAGGCATGTTTCTCATTGGTGGGTTTGCCTTGCTCCTCGTGACGTGTCTCTTCGTTGCCTTTTTCGCGGGCGATCAATTCGGTCTCCTCCTCGTCGTTGGCGTCACCGCCCTCATCTTCACGCATATCTTTCAGAATGTGGGCATGACGATCTCGATGTTGCCAATTACGGGCGTGCCGTTGCCTCTGATCAGTTACAGCGGCTCGTTTGTGCTCATGATCATGTTCGGGCTCGGGATCGTGAACAGCGTTTGGGTGCATCGAAAATTTGCCCGCTAAACTCCGGGCGAATTTTTCTGCAAGATTCACATCGACCAGCGGCCGGTCCGTTGGTTTACTTTGCCTCTTCGGTTGCCTAAAGTCGGGCGCGACGCATGGAGAGCGATTACAAGGTCAAGCTGGAGATTTTCGAAGGGCCGCTCGATCTCCTGCTTTACCTGATCAAGCGCGACGAGATCGATATTTACGACATCTCGATTGAACGCATCACTCGCCAATACCTCGAACATCTTCAGGCTTTCAAGGAACTGAACATCGATCTCGCCGGCGAGTTCGTCGCGATGGCAGCAAACCTGATTTACCTGAAAAGCCGCAGCCTGTTGCCGGTCGATCAACAGCCGCCCGAGGAAGATGC
>Ga0066658_10000817_pt1 | contig 10962 bp, 9 predicted proteins | sample GraSoiAngelo_107_FD_75174 | JGI IMG/M metagenome (GOLD analysis project Ga0066658, IMG submission 75174) | Grasslands soil microbial communities from the Angelo Coastal Reserve, California, USA - 14_0903_09_30cm | ecosystem: Environmental > Terrestrial > Soil > Grasslands | place: USA...
CCACGACGCTCTCGATGCCGTAGTCCACGAGCGCCCGAACGCCCTCCGCGGTCAACTGCGCGAGATCATCGGCGCGCACCAGAGAGCGCCAGCGCGTCTGCGACCCGTCGGTGGTCGGGTAGCCGCCGAGCTCGCGCGCATTCAGCAGATTCGGGAAGTGAAGCAGCCGCTCGTGATCTTGCATCGAGCTAGCGTTTGGCGCTGGTTTGACTGAGCGCCACGCCCGCGAGAATCAGCGCGCCCGCGAGTCCCATCGTGAGCGTGAGCGGCTCGCCGAGGAGCAGCCACGCCCAGATCACGCCGAAGAGCGGTATCAGGTAGGTGACTGTCGAGGTGCGCGGCGCGCCGACACGCGCGATGAGACGATAATAGAACACGAACGCGACACCGGTGCACAGCACGCCGAGCAGCAGCGCGCTCGCCCAGGATGCGGCAGCGATCGGATGGTGCGGCCAGTTGTAGATCGCGAGCGGTGCGAGCATCACCGTGCCGCTCACGAGGTTGGCGGCGGCCACGGCGCCTGAGGGGTACCCGGTGAGGTAGCGGCGCACGAAGTTGATGCCGAAGCCATAGCAGAGCGATGCGGCGGTGCCCGCCAGCGCCGCCGGCCAGACGCTCTCGCCGGCCGTCTTGCCGCTCGCGAGGATGGCGACTCCCACGAACCCGCCCACAAGCCCGACCAGGCGACGTGGGCCGATGTTCTCGCCGTAGAACAGAAACGCCACCAGAGCAGTGAACATCACGGTCATGGCGTTGGTGATGGCGCCGATGCCCGCCGGAGCGCGCTCGGCGCCCCAGGCGAACAACGTGAACGGAATGACGGAGTTGATGGCGGCGATGCCGGCGATGCGCAGCCACAGCGCCGGGGTGAACTGCGCCCGGGCCGCCCAAAGCAGCGGCAGCAGGACGAGCGCACCGAGTCCGAGACGCGCTTCAACGAGTGGGAACGGCCCGAAGTCCGCCGCTGCCACACGCATGAAGAGGAACGATCCACCCCAGATGGCGCCGAGCAGCGTCAGCTCGAGCGGACTGCGCCAGGACGCCTCATGGGCCGCAGCGGCCGCGCCGCAGGCGGATACGGCGGGAGCGGAGGACGCGGCGGCCGCTGCAGCCGGGGCGGCCGCCGTGGTGGTGCATTCAGATGCGGACATGAGACTCGACACTCTCCGGTGCAGATTCGAACGGCTTGGCAGGCGCTGAAGCGTGGCAGAGGACCGGCCGATCCGCCACCCGATCCTTGCGGCCGCGGCGGCGCACCCTCAACGCAGCGCCTGCTCGAAATCCTCCAGCAGGTCCTCGGTCGCCTCGATCCCGACCGACAGGCGCAGCAGCCCATCCCCGATGCCGAGGCGCAGGCGATCTTCGCGCTCGAGCCCGGCGTGCGAGGTGCTCGCCGGCCGTGTCAGCAGCGTGTGCACGCCGCCGAGGCTCGGCGCAACGATGGGAATGCGGACCTTGCGGGCAAACTCGTCGGCGCCGCTCGCCGGGCCCTTGAGCTCGAAGCTCAGTACGCCGCCGAAGCCGGCGAACAGGCTGCGGGCGCGCGCATGGCGCGGATGCGTCTCGAGACCGGCGTAATTGACGCGCGCGAGCGCCGGGTGGCCTTCGAGAAACCGCGCGATCCTGAGCGCACTGTCGTTCTGGTAGCGCACCCTGAGGGCGAGGGTCTTCAGTCCGCGGCCGAGCAGGAACGCCGCGTGCGGGTCCAGCGATCCGCCGAGGTGGTTGGCCTTGTGCCGGATGCGCTCGATCAGCTCGGCACCGCCTGCGACCGCGCCCGCCACGATGTCCGCATGGCCGTTCAGATACTTGGTCGCGCTGTGGATCGAAAGATCGAAGCCCGCCTCGATGGGGCGAAAGTTGATGGGACTCGCGAAGGTATTGTCGATGATGGATACCAGGCCATGGGCGCGCGCGAATTCCACCACCGCATTGAGGTCGGCAACCTGCAGCAGCGGATTGGTCATGGCCTCCACATAGATGGCCCGCGTGTTGGGCCGCAATAGCGCCTGCCACCCATCGCGCCGGTCGGCGTCGATGAAATCCACCGCCAGGCCGAATGTGGCGAAGTCCCGGGTCAGCAGGTCATGGGTGCCGCCATACAGGCAGCTCTGTGCCAGCAGGTGATCCCCCGCCGACAGCACCGTGAGCAGCGTCGTGGAGATCGCCGCCATGCCGCTGGCGGTGACCAGTGCGGCCTGCGAGCCTTCCAGGGCCGCGAGCTTGGCATGCAGCGCGAGCTGGCTCGGGGTGTTGTTGGTACGCAGGTAGCGCACGTCGTGGTAGCTGCCTTCGCCGCCGTACTCATAGGTCGCGGACTGGAAGATCGGCATCTGCACCGCGCCCGCGATGCGCGGCAGCGGCTCGCCGGCGTGTACCAGCTTGGTTTCGATACGCATGGAGGATTCGGACATTGGTGGCTTGCGAAAGTGCGATTGTCACTCGAATACGCTACCGTGTCTCCATGCACGCGACCGAGCGCTTCTCCAGCCGGGTGGAGGATTACGTGCGCTCCCGCCCGAGCTATCCAAGCGCCGCCATCGATCTGCTCGCGACCCGCTGCGGACTATCGCCCGCCGCCGTGGTGGCGGATATCGGCTCCGGCACCGGGATCCTCACCGAGCTGCTGCTCGAGAGCGGGGCGCAGGTCATTGGGGTCGAGCCGAACGACGCCATGCGCGCAGCTGCCGAGGCACGCTTGGGTGCTCGGGCGCGCTTTCGCAGCGTGAAGGGCACGGCGGAGGCTACCACGCTGCCGCCGGCCAGTATCGATCTGCTGGTCGCCGGCCAGGCCTTTCACTGGTTCGACGTCGACCAGGCACGCCGTGAAGCGCTGCGGCTGCTCAGGAGCGCTGGCTTTGCGGCGCTGTTGTGGAATGAACGCCCCCCGGAAGCGACGGGCTTCCTCGCCGACTACGAGGCGCTGCTGCTGCGCCATGCCGCCGAGTATGCGCAGATCACGTCCAGCCGAGCGGACGAGGCGAGCATGCGCGCTTTCTTCGGCGGCGCCATGGAACTGGAAACGTTCCCCAACCGGCAGACCTTCGACTTCGAAGGACTCAAGGGCCGGCTGATGTCCTCCAGCTATGCGCCCGGGCCTGGTCATCCGCAGCACGAGCCCATGATGGCGGGTTTGCGGGAGCTGTTCGGCCGCCACCAGCAGCGCGGGCAGGTGGTGTTCCCCTACCGCACGCTGGTGTATTTCGGACAGCCGCAGCCGCCGGGCCGTTAGAGCGCCGCGGCCGCCAGCGCGGCTACGGCGGCAGCCGCCCCTTCAGGTCCTGCAGCTCTTCGTGCAGGCGCTGCACCTGTTCTTCCAGGCGATCCAGACGCGCGGACGTTTCCCCAGCGGCGCTCGACAGAGCAACCGTCTGCGGCTCGGGTGAGGCTGCCGGCAGCGCGACCGCGCCGCTGAACAGGTGCGCGTAGCGTGCATCGCGCCGTCCGGGTTCGCGCGGCAGGCGCACCACGAACGGGCCATCCTCGCGGGTCCGCAGGCCCTCGAGTGCCCCTTCAACCTGAGGGACGTCGGAGAACGGGGCCATGCGGCTCGCGCGAGTGCGCAGCTCACCGGGAGTCTGCGGGCCGCGCAGCAGCAGCTCGCACACGAGCGCGAGCTCCTGCGCGGTGAGCTTGAGTGTTCCGTACTCGGTGTTGCAGAAGCGGTGCTGGTATTTCGGAACCCGACTGCCGAAGCCGGACTTCTCGATCACGAAGTGCTTCCTGGCAAGCTGGTCCAGGGTGTCCTGAACCGTGCGCTCGTCCACCTCCATGACCGGATCGCGATTGCTCTTCTGGTTGCACGCATTCACCAGAGCGTTGAGCGACAGGGGGTATTGGTCAGGCGTCGTGATCTGCTTCTCGATGAGGCAGCCGATGACGCGCGCCTCGAGTGCCGACAGCTCGATGTTCATAGAGCGTTCCGTTCACCACACGCGTACGCGATCCGCGGGTCCGAGGTACAGCTTCTGGCCCGGTTTGACGCCGAACGCGTCATACCACGCATCGAGGTTGCGCACCGTGTCGGCGCGATACTCGGCCGGGGCGTGGCCGTTGGTGACGATCCGCTGTCGCAAGGCGGGCTCGCGGATCTTCTGACGCCAGCTCTGCGCGAAGCTCAGGAAGAACAGCTGCCCGCCGCTGAAGCCGGCAGTCCCGGGCGCGGGCTGGCCCTTGAGCGTGCCCCGCCAGGCGTCGTACGCAACCGACAGGCCGGCGACGTCGGCGATGTTCTCACTGAGCGTCTGTTTGCCGTTGACGGCGATGTCCGGGAAGGGCCGGTAAGCGTTGAACTGGGCGACCAGACGCGCGCCCGCCGCCTCGAAGTGCGCGAAGTCGCTCTTGGTCCACCAGTGCTTCAGCCGCCCGCTGGCGTCGAACAGCGCACCCTGATCGTCGAAACTGTGGCTGATCTCGTGGCCGATGACGGCGCCGGTGGCGCCGTAATCCATGACGGCCTCCCGCTGCGGGTCGAAGTAAGGCGGCTGCAGCATCGCGGCCGGAAAGTTGAGCGCATTCATCGCCGGAAGATTCACGGCGTTCACCGTCTGCGGCGTCATGCACCACTCGGAGCGATCGACCGCGGTGCCGAGCTTGGCGAGATTGTAGTGCAGCTCGAACAGCTCGGCGCGCTGCGCATTGCCGAACGCGTCGCCGCGGACCACTTTCAGCCCTGCATAATCCCGCCACTTGTCCGGATAGCCGACCCCGACCTTCAGGGTAGTGAGCTTGGCTTTTGCCCTGGCGCGCGTCTCGGGTGCCATCCACTCGAGCCGGTCGATGCGCACCGCGAAGGCAGCCAGCAGATTGCGCACCATCGCCTCGGCGCGCGCTTTCTCGCTCGGCGGAAAGTAGCGCTGTACGTACAGCTTGCCCACCGCCTCGCCCAGCGCCGCGTTGGTCTCATCGACCGCGCGCTTCCATCTGGGGCGCAACTGCGGCGTGCCCGAGAGCACCCGGCCGTGGAACTCGAAGTCCTCCTCGACAAAGGCTTTGGGCAGATACGCGGCGTTGCGCTCGATTTCGTGAAAGCGCAGGTAATCCTTCCAGGTCTCAAGCGCTTGACTCGCGGTGAGCGCGGACAGTCCGGTGAGAGCGCTCGGCTGCCATACCACGAACTCTTCCTGCCGCGCGAGACCCGCAGCGCCGAAAAACGCTTCCCAGTCGAGGCCCGGTGCGCGCACCGCGAAGTCCCTGCGGGCCCAGTGATTGTTGCCCTTCAGTACCTCCTCGGATTGCGCGCGGTCCCAGTGCACCTGCGCCATGCGCCGCTCGAGGTCGAAGATGCGGGCGGCCTTGCCCTGCGCGTCCGGCAGATGCGCCAGCGCCAGCACGGCGGCGATATGCGCCTGGTACTTGGCGCGGATGTCGGCCATGTTCTGCGACGAATTGAGGTAGTAGTCGCGGTCCGGCATCCCTAAGCCGCCCTGCAGCAGGAACGGCAGGTAGCGGGCGGGATCATCCAGGTCCTGCGCCACCCACAGACCCAGCAGGTTCCCGGTATACAGGTTGGTGGCGTTGAGCACATCCACGTCCGCGCGCAGCGTGGCGCCGAGCGAGCGCGCGAGCCCGGCGCGGTCCTTGACGGCATCGATGCTTCTCAAGGCAGGCTGCAACGGCTCGAGGCCCCGCTTCTCGATCGCCTCCTCATCCATGAAGCTCGCGTAGTAGTCGCCGATCTTGCGCGCCTCGGAGCCGGCGGGCGCACCGGCGGTGTTGCGGACCAGTTCCGCGGTACGTTCCGCGGTAAGCTCGGTGAGTTGCTCCCCCGGACCGTAGCTGCTGCGATCGGGCGGAATCTCGGTCGCCTTGAGCCAGGCACCGTTGGCGTAGCGGAAAAAGTCATCCCCGGGCGCGACCGAGCGGTCGATGCCGGCAAGATCCACGCCGTGGGGGCTCTGGGCCGGCGTTGCCGCCGGCGATGCGGTGCCGAGCGCGCCGGTGGCGAGCTGCAGGCCGGCAACCGCCACTGTCGGGGTGAGCGCGCGCCAGGGGATGGAGCGAGGAGGGCGGATCATGGTGCTGGTTTCCAATTGGTCGCGGTGCACGCGCCAAGGCGGGCAAGTCTACACGACGGCCGGGGTGTTGAATCCCGCCGCGCGCTGCGTGAATACTGACCGGCGAGTCAGCAGGGCAAAGGAGCTTGTAATGAGTGCGGCTATCATGCTCAGGTCGTTCGCGGCGGTGCTGGGGTGCGTGCTGGGCGTCGCGGCGGCGCGCGCCGAAACGCCCTGGACCGCCACACTCACTCAACAGGCTCTGACTGCCGGCTACCCGGCCACGCTGCCGCCCAACGTGTCGTTGGTTCTGGGGTTGGCCCCCGGGGGTAAGAGCGTCCCGGTCAAACAGCTCGTCACGCGAGCTGAGCAAAAGGTCCGGACCTTCAACGTCAGTGTCGCCCATCACCGGGATCTGGTCATTTTTTCCGTCGATGAGGGAACACAGGCGACCGTCGCCTACCTCCTGGGCCCGGGCGGCAAGCTGCGCAAGGCCATCTCCTACCAGATCGGGGCTGAGCCGCGGCGGCTGTCCGCCACCGAGGCGCGCGCCGGTTTCGCGGCCGAGGTCCGCTACTGGTCCAGCCGCGCTCATGAGGGCGTGCTGAGCCCGGCGCACTGAGCGGACCGTTCAGCGGGGGTGACGGCTCAAGGGGGCGGCCCGTGCTAGATTAGGGTGGATTCCGAGGAGGACCAGCTGTGAACGCCTGTGACGAGAGCGTGGCCGCCGCAACAGCCGCAACAGAGCGCACCAGGGCCGCCCGCCCATCGGCGCCGCCTGCTGCCGAGGCGCCGCAGCAGCCGCTGACCGAACCCGGTCCCCTCGAGCGCAGCTCTCTTGATTACTGGCTCCTGTCCAAGCTGCGCTCGCTGCTGGGGAATCCGCCGGTGGAGTTCGCGGTGCGCAGCGGCACGCGGGTGGGACCCGCAAGCGCGACGGCGGTGGCACGCGTGACCTTCGCCAGCCGCGCGACCCTGACCTCCATTCTGGCCGATCCATGGCTGCGCTTCGGGGATGCGTACAGCGACGGCAGGGTCACCATCGAGGGTGACCTGGTGAGCCTGCTCGAGACCGTCTATCACGCGAGCGGCATGGGCGACGAGCGGCGTGTATCGCTGCTGCGCCGCGCCGCCGGCGTCCTGCGCCGCCGCCACCTCAACTCGCTCGCCCGCTCGCGCGACAACATCCATCATCATTACGACATCGGCAACGATTTCTACGCGCTGTGGCTCGGCAGCAGCATGGTGTACACCTGCGCCTACTACCCGACCCCTGCCGCGACGCTCGACCAGGCACAGTTCGCCAAGATGGATCACGTCTGCCGCAAGTTGCGTCTCAATGCCGGCGAGAGCGTGGTGGAGGCGGGCTGTGGCTGGGGCACGCTGGCCCTGCACATGGCGCGCCACTACGGGGTGCGGGTGCGCGCGTTCAACATCTCACACCAGCAGATCGTGTATGCCCGCGAGCGGGCGGCGCGCGAGGGCCTCGGCGCGCGCGTGGAGTACGTGGAGGACGACTATCGCAACATCACCGGTCATTACGACGCCTTCGTGTCGGTCGGCATGCTCGAGCACGTGGGCCTGGCGAACTACCCGGTGCTCGGGCGCGTCGCGCACCGCTGCCTGGGCGGTCGCGGTCGCGGGCTCATCCACTCGATCGGTCGCAACCGCCCGGCGACGCTGCAGCCGTGGATCCAGAAGCGCATCTTCCCCGGGGCCTACCCGCCGTCGCTCGGGGAGATGACGCGCATCTTCGAGCCCTGGAACCTGTCCATCCTGGACGTCGAGAACCTGCGCCTGCACTATGCGCAGACGCTGCGTCACTGGCTCGGCCTCTACGACGCTGCCAGCGAGCGCGTGCGCGAAATGTTCGACGACAGGTTCGTGCGCATGTGGCGGCTGTATCTTGCCGGCTCGGTGGCGGCGTTCACCACCGGCACCCTGCAACTGTTCCAGGTTCTGTTTGCGCCCGGCGAGAATAACGACATCGCGTGGACGCGCGCGCATCTGTACACACGCTGACCGGCTGATGCGCTCATGTGACGTCCTCATCGTCGGCGGGGGGCCCGCAGGCTCTACCGCCGCCTGGAAGCTGCGGCGCGCCGGCGCCGACGTCCTGGTGCTCGATCGCGAGCGCTTCCCGCGCCTGAAGCTGTGCGCCGGCTGGATCACGCCCGAGGTGGTGCGCGATCTGGATATGGACCTGCGGTCCTATCCGCACCGCCTGCTGACTTTCCCGCGCTTGCGGGTGCACTTCGGACGGCTGCACGTTCCGGTCCCGTGCGTGCAACATTCCATCCGCCGCTTCGAATTCGACGCCTGGCTGCTGGAGCGCTCGGGCGCGCCGCTCGAGCAGCACAACGTGCGGCGCATCGCGCGCGACGGCAACGGCTTTGTCATAGACGACGCGTTTCGCTGCCGCTGGCTGATCGGCGCGGGCGGCACGCGCTGCCCGGTGTACCGCACGCTGTTCCGCGAGCTGAACCCGCGCGCCGCCGAGCTGCAGATCGTCACGCTCGAGCACGAGATCCAGTACGACTGGCAGGACCGCGACTGCCACCTGTGGTTCTTCGACCACGGGCTGCCGGGTTACTCCTGGTACGTGCCCAAGGAGCAGGGCTGGCTCAATGTAGGCGTCGGCGGGATCGCCGAGCGCATGAAGCGCGGCGGGCACGACATCCGGCAACACTGGGCGCATCTGGCCGCGAGGCTCGGGGGCCAGCTCGCGCCGGGCGCCCACTACGATCCCAGCGGCTACAGCTACTACCTGCGCGGGCGCGTGGACGTGGTACGCCGCGACAACGCCTTCATCACCGGGGACGCCGCGGGGCTCGCGACCCGCGATCTGGGTGAGGGCATTGGACCTGCGATCCGCAGCGCTGTGCGCGCGGCGCAAGCCATTGTCGAGGGTACGCCTTACCGGCTCGAGGACGTGACGGGCGCGAGCGTCGGCAGCATCGCGCGCAGTATGCTCGGGCGCGCGACTCGCGCCGGTGTGTTTTCCGGGCGGCGTCAGACGCCCGGCGGAGGACCCGTGCATGGCCTACGTCACCGTGATCAATGAACACCAGCACGTGCAGCAGATTGTCTCCGGACATCACCACCTGACGGCCGACGAGGCGGTCGCCGCCGGTGGGAGCGACGCCGGGTTGGCGCCGCGCGAGCTGCTGCTCGCAAGCCTGGGGGCATGCACCGCGGTGGCGCTGCGCAAGCACGCCGTCCAGAACGACTGGGCGCTGGGGAAGATCACGGTGGGCGTGCGCTGGTCGCGCAACCCATCCGGTACCGAGCACATCGAGCGGCGCCTGTCCTTCACCCGGGCGCTGACGCCCGAGCAGAAGACCCGCCTCCTCGAGGTCGCCGACACCACCCCGGTGACCAGCGTGCTGCGCGCAGGCATTGCGATCCAGTCGTCCGTGGTCGACTGAGCGGCTCAGATCGGCGACTCAGCCCGGCGCACTGCGTCGCGCGCATCGAGCTCGCCGAGGCTGCGTCCGCGTGACTCGCGCCCGAACAGCGCGATGAGAATGGTGGAGCCGACCGCCGGCACGGCGATGCTCAGTATGGCGGCCGCAAACGGCGGCACACCTGCGACCACACTCAAAGCCTGGGCCACGAGTCCGCCGAGCTTGCTGCACGCGGCGACCCAGCCGGTGGCGCGGCCGCGGATGCGCAGCGGATAGTTCTCGGCCGCGTACGGCAGCAGCATCGAAATCACGCCGCTCGAGCCGAGAATGAGCAGGGTCAGGGGAATGACGGGCCGGGACAGCCCGCCCGCGCCGAGCTCCTGCACAGCCAATCCCAACATGCCCAGTACCATCACCGCGGTCATCGCGACCAGCGACCACTTCGTGCTCCAGGCGCTGAACAGCCACGCGCAGATCACGATGGTCGGTGCGGCAATGAGTGTCGATTTGGCGATGAGAGCGCTCGAGGCGCCCACGCTGCGCCCTTCCGCAACCAGTGCCGTGGGCAGCCACAGCAGCAGGCCGAAGTTGACCAGGCCCCAGGCCATGGCGGCCAGTGTGAGAGCGGTGGTGATGCCGAGAAACCCATGGCTGACGGGGGGCACCGGCGCGTGACTCTCGGGCGGCGGCGGGGCGACGGCGCTCGCGGCCGCGGTCAGCGTGACGCCGAAGCGCGCGAGCGCGGCGCGCGCCAGGTCGGTGCGGCCGGTCTGCTGCAGGAAACGCGCCGACTCGGGTAGCAGAGGGCTCAAGGCAACCAGGATCAGCCCGGTCGGCAGGTTCAGAAACCACATGATGCGCCAGCCAAACACCGGCTGCAGCAGTGCCGACAGCGAGCTGGCGGCGAAAAAGCCGCCCAGTGCTCCGATGCCTCCGACCAGCACCAGGCTCCAGCCCCGATGGCGCGTCGGCATGATCTCCGCCAGCAGCGCGTACGCCACCGGTAGCATGCCGCCGGCGGCTGCACCCATCATGAAGCACATGCCGACGTTCCACCACAGACTCGGCATGGCGCCGCAGATCGAGGTGCCGACGAACATGACCGATGACAGCACGATCGAGGCGCGTCGCCCGTAGATATCCGCCAGCACGCCCCACACGCACGAGCCGACCACGGTGCCGGCCAGCGCCGCGAACGGCAGCCATGCCACGGTGTCCGCGCTGACCCGGTATTCCATGCGCATCCCGGGTGTCACGAAGCCGAGGCTCGCCGGCTTCATGATGTCGATCACCAGCGCCAGGGTGAGCAGCGCCGCGACGCGCCAGTGCGCGGGCGTCAGCGGCGCATTCTCGAGCGGCGCGATCACGTCGAGCAGCGGCTCAGGCGGCGCATGGCCCGCAGACCCTGGCAACAGGCCGTAGCCGGCGAAGCCGACACCCACCACGATGGCAGCCATGCCGGCGAGCATCCCGGCATCCATGCGCATGCCGGCGAGGATGTAGCCGCTGTCGCGCGCCATCAGGAACATCGGCAGGTGAAGCACGACACCCGTGGTGAC
>Ga0066658_10000819_pt1 | contig 10944 bp, 12 predicted proteins | sample GraSoiAngelo_107_FD_75174 | JGI IMG/M metagenome (GOLD analysis project Ga0066658, IMG submission 75174) | Grasslands soil microbial communities from the Angelo Coastal Reserve, California, USA - 14_0903_09_30cm | ecosystem: Environmental > Terrestrial > Soil > Grasslands | place: USA...
AAGTCAGATTCCATAGTTCAGAAATATCCGCGGAGAAGCTAAACGAACATCTCTTCCGCGTGAGAGTGAATGGAAAGTTGATGCTGCGCGGAGTAACCGGTGATCTTACTTTCAACGCGCAGGTCGCAATGGGAGTGAATAGTTTTCGTGCTTACGGATAATTCCCGCTGATGCAGAGTGATTACCGGATTCCGATTGCTGCCATAGCGGGAGGCACACTGCGGCTCCGGGATGAGCTCAAGTTTTCCTTCTACGTAGTCGGACGCAAGCAGGAAAGTGCTCCCAATGACTGACACCAACGCTACAGTTGCGGATAGGAGGATCTGGTGCATTCCAGCCTGAATCCGAGCGGCGCGATGCCTGACATCGCCGTTCGCTACACATTGAACCCGGGCTTGAGCAGGTTTAAAGTGCAGGCCACGGCCAGCGGCCTGCTCTCAGCCTTTGCTCACAATCCGGTCATTCTGATTCCGGCCTTTTCAGGGGAAGTCCGTTTTGATCCTGCGTCCCTCGACTCCGCGTACCTGCGCATGGTGATCGACGCCGGCGCGCTCGATGTGAGCGATGACATGAATGACAAAGATCGTGAGGAAATCCGCCGCCTCATGTACGAGGAGGTGCTGGATTCAGGAAGTTACCCGGAACTCATTTACGAGTGCTCAAGTGTTACCGGCAGTTCGGTAGGGCAAGGCCGTTTCTGGTTAACCCTGAACGGCGAGCTTACCCTGCACGGAGTCACCCGTCCGCAGCCGGTCGGCGCAACTCTCGCCGTCGACCATAAAACTCTGCGGGCATCAGGTGACTTCTCATTGAGACAGTCGGACTACCAGATAAAATTAGTATCCTCAATCGGTGGTGCTTTAAAAGTAAAAGACGAGCTGCGCTGCTCATTCAACATCGTGGCCGAAAAATCGGAATAGGAGCAAAGCATGTGTCTTGCAATCCCCGGTAAGATCGTGAATTTTGCGGAGGATGGCCGCCTGGCCACGGTAGAAGTTGTCGGCGTGCGCCGCAAAGTCGATCTCGGGCTGCTGCAGGAAGACATGCCGAAACTGAACGACTGGGTGCTGATTCATGTCGGTTTCGCCATGAGCAAAATCAGCGAAGCCGATGCCCTGGAGCAGATGCGCACGCTGGCTCTGCTGGGAGAGAGCGCACAGGCTATGCAGGAAGTCCGCGGTTACGGATTGGAGGAAGAATGAAATTTGTTGACGAGTTCCGCGACTCGGACTTGATCAAGAAGACCGCGGAAGAAATCCGGCGACTCGCGGGCACCACCCGGCATTACCGCTTCATGGAAGTCTGTGGCGGCCACACTCACGCCATTTACCGCTTTGGCTTGAAAGACATTCTTCCTGAAAACATCGAGCTGATTCACGGTCCCGGCTGCCCGGTTTGCGTCCTGCCCATGGGACGAATCGATGACGGATTGGCGCTTGCCGCCGATGACCATGTCATCTTTGCCGCATTCGGAGACATGATGCGGGTGCCCGGCACGCACGGCAGTCCGCTGGAATATAAAGCTCGCGGTACCGACGTTCGTATAGTCTATTCGCCCTCCGATGCGCTGAAGCTTGCGCGGATCAATCCCGATCGCCATGTCATGTTCTTTGCCATCGGCTTTGAAACTACCGCCCCCTCCACCGCGCTTACCATCATGCGCGCGCGGGCGGAAGGCATTCACAATTTTTCTGTTTTCTGCAATCACGTCACAATCATTCCTGCGATTCGCGCCATTCTTGACTCGCCTGATATGCGTTTGGACGCATTCATCGGGCCCGGTCACGTTTCCACTGTGATCGGCTGCCGCCCCTATGAGTGGATTGCCAAAGATGAGCGCAAGCCCATCGTAGTTTCCGGCTTTGAGCCGCTCGATATCCTGCAGGCGATCGTCATGATCCTGCGGCAGATGCGGGCTGGCGAAGCCAAAGTCGAAAATCAGTACAAGCGGGTGGTTCCGTGGGAAGGAAATCGTGCTGCCTTGCGCGCCATGGGCGAGGTTTTCCAGCTCCGGCCTTATTTCGAATGGCGTGGCTTAGGGTTCATCTCGCAATCCGCCTTGCGAATCCGCGATTTATACGCAGAATGGGATGCCGAGCAGCGTTTTCAGGTGCCCGGTGTCCGCGTCACTGATCCCAAAGCGGCGCAATGCGGTGAGGTTCTCAAGGGCGTACTAAAGCCTGTGCAATGTAAGCTTTTTGGCAAGGAGTGCACTCCGGAACATCCTTTGGGTGCGCTGATGGTTTCTTCGGAGGGATCGTGCGCGGCGTACTTCAACTACGAACACCGCAAGGCGATGGCAACCAGTCTGAGCCGCTCAGCCTGAGCTCTGCACCGGTTTCATCTATTGAACCCAGGGTGCGGTTTCGTGATTCTCAGATCGAAATGGCCCATGGCGCTGGCGGTAAAGCCAGCCGCCGATTAGTCGAAGGTCTTTTTGCTCCGCTTCTCTTCGGAAGCAGCGCCGAACCGCTCACCGACTCTGCCCGGGTCTTGGTTGACCGTACATCGGTCGCAGTCACCACCGACAGTTTTGTCGTCAGCCCTCTAAGTTTTCCCGGAGGTTCCATCGGAGAGCTAGCGATCAACGGCACAGTCAACGATCTCGCAGTCTCCGGCGCCCGGCCGGAAGCAATTGTCGTCACTTTCATTCTTGAGGCTGGGCTTCCCGCCAGCGTGCTCGAATCCGAAGTGCGCGCCATGGCGGATGCAGCCAGACGCGCGAACGTGAAGGTGGTCGGGGGCGACACCAAAGTTGTTGAGCACGGCAAAGCCGATTTGATGTATGTCACCGCTACCGGTATCGGTTCGCCCATTCCTGCCCTGACTATCGGTCCTCGTTCAGTGCGTGCCGGCGACAAAGTTCTGCTTTCCGGTCCCGTCGGTGATCACGGGATCACGATTTTGCTGGCACGAGGGGAACTCGATATCGAAGCCGAGCTTCGGTCCGATACTCGCTCTGTATATCCATTTGTCGAAGCGATCTCCGGTGCGGCCGGTGCGGCGATTCGCTGGATGCGCGATCCCACACGCGGCGGCGTTGCCACGTCCTTGAATGAGCTCGCACGCGACTGTGGTCTCGGAATTTATCTCGAAGAAGAAGAGCTGCCCGTCCATGACGAAGTTCGCGGCGCATGCGAACTGCTGGGGCTTGATCCCTTGCACATTGCCAATGAAGGTCAATGCATCGCCATAGTGGCAGCTGAATACGCTGACGTCGCGCTTGCTGCCATTCATCAAACTCCGGGTGGTGGAGACGCTCGCATCATCGGAGAAGTTCGCGAGCAGCCCGCCGCCACCGTTCTGGTCGGCACCCGCTACGGTGGTACTCGCGTCATTGATATGCTGGTTGGAGATCCCCTCCCGCGCATCTGTTGATCATGCAAACCCGGTGCAAACTCGCAGCCCAGATTGAACAGCGGCTCCTTGATAGAAATGAATTGTTTACCCGGTTCTTCGATCTGGAAGCTTCGCGCCTGGCCCTTGCCTGTCAGGAGATGTCGAATCGTTTTCTACGGGGCGGGCGCCTGATCGCTTTTGGTCGAGGTCCCTACGCCACGGATGCGCAGCACGTTTCGGTCGAATTTGTTCATCCTGTAATTGTCGGTAAGCGCGCGCTTCCGGCTCTCGACCTTTCAATTCTTTTCCGTCCCTGGCTCGATGCGCTGCTCAAGCCAGCGGACATCGTTATGGGTTTTGGTCCGCCCGAAGGCGACCCGGAAGTCTGGGCTACTTTGCAGTCGGCAAACGCGCGCGACGCAATGACGTTTGCGTTGCCGGGAAACCAAGGCTCATACTTCGTTCACCCCCCAACTGGCGACGCCTTCATGCATCAGGAAATGATTGAAATCCTGTACCACACATTATGGGAAACCGTTCACGTGTTCTTCGAGCACCGTGAACTGGGCCATGAGGTCGGCGAAGCAGGGTTCCTATATCCATTTCTCGGCCAGCAAAAGCAGGGAACCGATGATGTGCTCGTCGAAGTGGCCGAGTCAATCCGCATGAAAGTCGGCGACGACGCAAACCTGCGTGCGCAGGTGGCAAGCGAAGAAAGCGAGCAGATCAGCGAGGCGGTGGCTGCCATTCACCAGCGCTTGGGGCGGGGAGGCAAGATCATTATTTTCGGCAATGGTGGCTCTGCAACTGATGCCAACGACTGGGCGCTCGATTGCATTCTGCCACCTTCTGGTTGGCTTCCCGTTCCCGCGGTTTCGCTTTCTCTTGAACCCGCCAACATCACTGCGCTTGCCAATGACATCGGCACTGACGTGATTTTCTCCCGCCAGTTGATTGCCCACGCGCAGCCGCAGGATGTTGCCATCGGGATCTCAACCAGTGGCGGCTCGCGCAACATCATCATGGCCCTTGAAGAAGCGCGCAAGCGCGGTCTGCTTACGCTTGCCCTGCTCGGCTACGATGGAGGCGAAATCGTTCGCCGCAGCCTTGCCGACTTTCCTATCGTCGTCCGCTGTGACTACATCCCTCGCATTCAGGAAGTGCAGGCGTCCATCTATCACACCATGCGCGAAATGCTGGAGGTGTTAGCGCATGCCTGATCTCGAACTCTTTGGGACCGCCGCCTGCCCGTATACCGAGGAGATGCGTGACTGGCTGGAATTCCGCGGCCAGAAATTTACCGAATATGACGTCGAGCGCGACCGCGATGCGCGTGAACGCCTGCGCGGCCTTTCTGCCAGCTCGCACACTGTGCCGGTCCTGGTGGAAGATGGGAAAGTTGTTCAGGTCGGTTGGCAGGGGCGCGGCTGTTCGATTGAGTGAAATTATCTGGATGAAATCGGCATGTCTCATTCGCGTGCGTGGCATCGTGCAGGGCGTCGGGTTTCGTCCATTTGTTTACCGTCTCGCGCAGATTTACAAGATTACAGGTTGGGTCCTGAATGGACCCGATGGCGTCGAAATCCACGCCGAAGGCACTGAGCAGGCGCTCAGCGGTTTTCTGCACGATTTTCGACACACCACTCCGCCCGCTGCTCAAGTTTCAGAAGTCCAAATCAGCGCTGCCGATTCCGGTGGATTCCCAGACTTCTCCATTCGTCAAAGCGAGCGCCACCTCAGCCCCACGGTGCGAATGTCGCCTGATTTGCCTGCGTGCGATGATTGCCGCTCCGAGCTGTTTGATCAATCCAATCCTCGCTTTCGCTATCCATACATCAACTGCACCAACTGCGGCCCGCGTTATAGCGTGATTCTCGCTCTGCCTTATGACCGTCCCAGCACCACTATGAACTCCTGGCGGTTGGACGATTATTGCGAGCGTGAGTACCATGACCCCGGCGATCGCAGGTTTCACGCTCAGCCGGTCGCTTGTCCGCGATGTGGTCCCGGATATTCTCTGCAGCATCGGGAAGAGAAGATTGACGATCACGCTGCCGTTGAGCGCACTGCAGAACTGCTGCGTCTCGGCGCGATCGTCGCAATGAAGGGTCTGGGTGGTTATCACCTCGCCTGTGATGCTGGCAATCTCGCTTCTGTCAAGAACCTGCGCGAACGTAAATTCCGCAAAGAGAAGCCGTTCGCACTCATGGCGAAAGACTTGAATACGGCCCGCCTGCTGATCGAACTTTCGCCGGATGCGGAATCTCTGCTCACTTCGCCCGCCCGCCCCATCGTGCTGGCACGAGCAAAAGCCGCACTCCCAGATGTCGCTCCGGATAATCATGAGCTTGGAGTGATACTTCCATATACGCCACTGCAGTATCTGCTGTTCGACGCTGGCGCCCCCGATGTTCTGGTCATGACCAGCGCCAATCGCTCCAGCGAACCGATCGCTTACGAAGATCAGGATGCCCTGGATCATCTCACTGGAATTGCCGATGCCTTCCTGATCGGTGAACGTCCCATTGCACGCCGGGTGGATGACTCCGTGGCACGTGCCGGCACTTTCGGTCCTGTTATTCTTCGCCGCGCTCGTGGATATGCGCCCGCAGCGGTCGCAACTCTACCCTGTCATCGCCCGATGTTGGCAGTCGGAGCGGACTTGAAGAATACAATTACGCTGGTGGTTGATGGCCAGGCGTTTGTCAGCCAGCACATCGGCGATTTGTCGCACTATCAGGCCAGCCGGGCATTTCAGGAAACAGTGAACGATCTCATCTCAATGTATGACGTGAGCTGGGACGATCTTCAGGTGGTGCATGATTCTCATCCCCAATACTTCTCGACCCAGTTCGCCTTAAACTTGCCGGCTCCTGAAAGGCTTCCCGTCCAGCATCATCGGGCTCACGTCGCATCAGTGCTTGCGGAAAACCAGGCATGGGACCAGCGAGTCCTGGGTGTCAGTTTCGATGGCACCGGTTACGGTGATGACGGTACCATCTGGGGCGGAGAGTTCTTTGCTGGCAGCATCGCGCAAGGCTTTTCACGTGTGGCTCACCTTCGCCCCGCCGCTCTTCCCGGCGGCGATGCTGCGGCCGAGTTTCCTGTGCAAGCAGCTGCTGGATTTTTGTCACAGCTTGAAGGTCTGCCTGACCTCTTGACCGAACCTTTCAATTTCCCATCTCGTTATCAAAAAGCCTTGAAGCTCATTCAGCACGATATTCGAAGTTTCGCGACCACCTCGATGGGTAGACTTTTTGACACTGTCGCTGCCGTACTCGGGTTCACGCGCGAAATCACCTTCGAAGGCCAGGCGGCGATATGGCTGGAGCATATCGCTTGCGCCGAACCACCCGCGGAACCATACCCGTTCCCGTTCCAGCATGGTGAACTCGATTTCCGCCCACTGCTGATCTCGGTTATCCAGGATCGATTAAGCGGTCGTAATGCATCAGAAATCGCCCGCGCTTTTCAGCATGGGGTTGCAGCCGGCCTTTTCGATGCTGCGCAACAGCTTTGTCAGGAGCATGGCCTCGACACCGTCGTTCTCTCGGGAGGAGTATTTCAGAACGAACTTCTCATGGCAGATCTTGCCGAACTTTCTCATGGGCGCCATCTGCGTATCTGGATCAATCACGCTGTTCCTCCCAATGATGGCGGTATCAGCCTTGGCCAATCCGCGATCGGCGCTTTCGCATCGAAAAAGCAAAAAGACCAGAGCGCTCGGCCTGAGCGTCTGATCACGGCTTAAACTATGCATGAGCTTTCAATCGCGATGAGCATCGTCGAGATGGCGGAAGAAGAATCCGAACGCCGTGGCGGCGTTCACGTCAGTGCAGTCCACCTTAAACTCGGTGCTCTCTCGGGTGTCGTCGAGCAGGCGCTTCTGTCATCTTTCGAAATGGCCGCCGAAGACACATCACTTCAAGGTGCCCGGCTGCTGATTGAAAACATTCCAGTGAGAGTGTTCTGTCCAAAGTGCTCGTCGGAACGTCAGCTGACCTCGATCCAGAATTTCTCGTGCCCTGTGTGTGGCGCTCCCACCCCGCAGATTACCTGCGGAAGGGAACTGGAAGTTACCGCCCTGGAGATAATTCAATGACCGAGCCCCGGCTGGTAGAAGTGCGAAAAAATGTTTTGAAGCAGAACGATGTGATTGCTCGTGCTCTTCGAGAGCGATTTCATCAGGCAGGAGTTTTCGTTGTAAGCCTTGTTTCAAGTCCCGGTTCTGGCAAAACTGCATTTCTTGAGAAAACACTTACTATGATGCGTCCGCATCACCGTGTCGCAGCACTGGTTGGCGACCTTGCTACTGAAAATGACGCCGCCCGTCTCGCTCGCAGCAACGCTCCCGTAAAGCAGATAATTACCGGCACGGTTTGCCATCTGGAAGCTGCCATGGTTGAAAACGCCCTTCAGGACTGGGATCTCGTCGATCTGGACTTCCTGTTCATCGAAAACGTCGGTAATCTGGTCTGCCCTTCTTCCTACGATTTGGGCGAGGATCTCCGTCTGGTTTTGATGTCGGTCACGGAAGGTGAGGACAAGCCGCTTAAATATCCCACCATTTTCAACAGCGCAGATGTGGCGATCCTCACCAAGCTTGATCTTGCGACTGCGGTTGAATTCAACTGGGACCAAGCGCAACGTAGCATTCAATCGGTTCGCCCCGGCATGATGGTCATCAACACCTCAGCCAAAACGGAGCAGGGCATGTCCGAGTTTTGCGACTTCCTGGTTCGAAGATCACGCATGCGCGCGGCCATCGCGGTCTGAATTCCATAATGATCAGTTTTCTTTCTATCATCGCGCTCGGCTTTTTCCTCGGCATGCGCCACGCAACCGATCCCGACCACGTCATTGCTGTCACCACCATTCTCAGCCGTCAGCAGAAGCTCTCGCGAGCGGCACTGGTCGGTGCTTTCTGGGGACTCGGGCACACCGTAACGATCTTCCTGGTCGGAACCGCAATCATCCTCTTCGACCTGGTCATTCCTCCGCGACTTGGCCTTAGCATGGAACTCTCCGTCGGCGTGATGCTGGTCGTGCTCGGGATCGCTAATGTTAGGAGCTTTTTGCGATCGATGCCTGAGGCTGACAATGCAGCCCCGCCAAATCTCTTCCACTCCCACGTGCACAGCCACGGTGACTACATTCACTCTCACTCGCACGGCCATCAACCTGAGCACCATCCTCACTCGGTTACGCAAACACCTGTCTCATTGCTCGACCAGGTTCTCGGGAAACTCCGCCTGTACCAGAACATCCGGCCGCTCGTGATTGGGATCGTGCATGGCCTTGCAGGATCGGCCGCCGTTGCGCTGCTTGTGCTCGCAACTATTCGCGATCCGTATTGGGCTGTCGCTTATCTGCTGATTTTTGGGATAGGAACAATCGCCGGGATGGTGCTTATCACCATGAGCATCGCGTCCACGGTGCACATCTTCGGGAAAAGCAAACTCTTCTTCCGCCGGTTGGCACTGGCTTCCGGTGTCCTCAGCTTATGTTTTGGTCTGGTAGTCGCCTACCAGATCGGCATTGCCGGCGGCCTGCTCACCCATGCACCCAGATGGGTGCCACGATGAGCGATGGGTTCGCTACATAGTGCTGATTTTTATATAGCGCCGCAGATCGGGGAGCGACTTCATTAAAATGTATCCGCCGAGCAGCAGACCAGCGGTGCCAACCACATTCACCAGGCCTTTAAGTGCTTTCATGGTTTGCCTCGTTACCTTAGATGGCCCTCAACCATTCGGGGAAGCTTAAGGAGTGAACTCTTTTCGGGTATTTCACACCCGGCATTGGATCGATGGCTGTGGAAACCGGTGTCACCAGCCATGTTGCACAAACACTTCTTTCGATTAAACTTTTCTGAGTACATGGTTTAGCGCTGATCCGGCACCCGGATCGCCGAAACCACAAATTTGCACGGGGAAGGTAGTCGCATTTAAATGGCTTTAACCGACGTTCAGAACGACACTCACGTTTTAAGCTGGCAGGAAATCGGCAGCCTTGCAGCCGAAGGCGGTAAGCCAGCGGAAATGCTGGCAAACGTGGTCGCTCTTATCGCGAACCGCTTCCACTCGGATGTATGTTCGGTTTACCTGCTTGAACCGGATCGCGCCAATCTGGTTTTGGCCGCTACCGTCGGCTTGAATCCCGAATCCATCGGCGAACTGCGAATGAGCATTCACGAAGGCCTGGTTGGCTTCGTGGCCGAGACCGTGCATCCGGTTAACGTCGAACAGGTTAATGCTCATCCTCGATTTAAATATTTCAGTGAATCGGGCGAAGATCGTTTCCAATCGTTCTTAGGCGTCCCGATTATCGACCGCGGTGTGTTGCAGGGCGTCCTCGTGGTGCAGACCGTGGAAGCGCGCACCTTCAGCGATGATGAGATTCAGGCTCTCACCGCGGCAGCTGCGCAAGTTGCGCCTGTCGTCAGTGAGGCGCGTACTCTCGATCGCTTTATTGCTCCCGCCCAGGAGCGTCTATGGGCCCTCGCGCGCAATATTCGCTGGAGCTGGGACAACGATACTGTCAGCTTGTTTCGCGATCTCGATCCCATCCGTTGGGACCAGCTCAATCACAATCCGATCTCGCTTCTCAGCGAAATTCCTCTCGCCGGAATCGAGCGCCGTTCGCGGGAAATGATGCTGCACAGCCGCATCAACTACGCTTTCCGCCGCCAGCGCGAATACCTCGAAGCCGACCGTACCTGGGCCGCACGTCACGCCGGCGTTCTTCGCCCACGCCCAGTGGGATACTTTTCCGCCGAATTCGGACTGCACGAATCCATCCCGGAATATTCAGGCGGCCTCGGAGTGCTGGCCGGCGACCATATTAAAAGCGCCTCCGATCTCGGCATTCCTCTGGTCGGCGTCGGCATTCTCTACGGACAGGGCTACTTCCGCCAACGCCTCGACATTGACGGATGGCAGCAGGAAGAATACCTGCAGACCGACACTTCGCAGTTGCCCATGGAACCGGCGATTAACGCAAAAGGCGAGCCTGTTACCGTGCAGATCGAAACCCGCAGTGGTTCAATCCGTGCGCGGGTATGGCGGATGAGTGTTGGCCGCTGCGATCTGCTCTTTCTTGATTCCAATATTGAGGGCAACGCTCCCCACGACCGCGCGCTCACCTCTCGCCTGTACGGGGGCGATGGCAACGTACGTATCCGCCAGGAACTGCTCCTCGGCGTCGGGGGATTTCGCGCCCTTAGAGCCATGGGAATCACCCCCGGCGTCCTTCACCTGAATGAAGGCCACAGCGCTTTTGCGGTGCTGGAAGCAGTTCGTAGTCGGATCGAAGAAGAAGGCGTCAGCTTCGACGAAGCCATACGGCGCGTCTCGCGTGAAGTTGTGTTTACCACTCACACACCCGTTCCTGCCGGCCATGATCGATTTAGTGCCGACCTTATCGAAGAGCACCTCGGTCCGTTGCGCGACGCTCTCGATATCTCCCAGGAAAAGCTTATGAGTCTGGGGCGCGTCAACCCGAACAATGAGCAGGAAACATTCTGCATGACCGTGCTCGGCCTCAAGCTTTCACGCCGCACCAACGCTGTTTCCGCGCTGCACGGTGAAACCTCCCGCGCCATGT
>Ga0066658_10000830_pt1 | contig 10903 bp, 9 predicted proteins | sample GraSoiAngelo_107_FD_75174 | JGI IMG/M metagenome (GOLD analysis project Ga0066658, IMG submission 75174) | Grasslands soil microbial communities from the Angelo Coastal Reserve, California, USA - 14_0903_09_30cm | ecosystem: Environmental > Terrestrial > Soil > Grasslands | place: USA...
AGAATCTCTAGACCGTAAATCCAAGCCAAGTCGAAATTTTTCCGACACTAACCATTAGTATTCCAGTCCAAGCTGAACGTACGATCGCCAATGGTTAACGGAAACGGAGCGCAATGAATCTTGTTTCTTCTTGGACACACCTGCTGGAGCTATATCTTCTCCAAGGTCACCGGCAGACGAGTTAAAGTCGGCCTCCCCGCGTACACGGCTCTCCTGGCGGGGGTTCTCCCGGACTTTGACATTTACTTCAAGCCCTTGATCCTACACCACACATATACTCACTCGTTACTTATTTTGCTGCCGATATGTGCCGTCCTGGTCATTCGATTCAGGGCTTCGGGACTGGCATTCTCAGCGGGGATGCTCTCCCATCTCGTTGCTGACTCGATAGTTGGAACGGTCCCTCCGCTCTATCCGCTGTCGGATCTCCAGCTGGGAGTGAGTCTGGGACTGCCTAGTCTTGCTGATACTGCCCTCGAAGTTGGAGCATTGGGGCTCGTTCTCATACTCGCATTCATGAACGGGGATTACAAGCTTGTCACCGAATCCCAACGAGAGTCCATCTTTCTGGCCATTCCGTTGGTTTCCATAGTCACGTTGACCCTTCTATTTGCTGGTGACCTCAGCATTCCGCTAGCAACGATTGCCTTCTCTAGAAGGGCCCTGACCCTGATAACGGTAGGTCATGCAGTTCTAATTGGGATTCTTGGGCTAGGGGTCTCTCAAGGCGTCAAGGCGATCACAAGCGATGACCGGCCGCAAACCAAACGCCTCGAGCAGCCCGTCTGACTGAACCTCAACTTGACAAGGTCTCGTCTACCGAGTAACATTTCACCTTAATTCCAGCTCACCTTTACCCTCGTGAAGTGTGATCCGGAGGTCTTAGAGATAGGCTACCTGACCTGGTGGAATTTTCCGAAGATAGCTTGGCTCATTATAATAGGAGAGCTAGGGGTAATCGCGTTTCTGTCCATCTGGCTTTACTCGACCTACCTAAATGATGTGTACTTCCAAGCATCCGTAGTTGGCCTGACCCCGGTACTTGTCCCGGTTCTTAGCGTCGCCTTCGGAATCTCCTCAGCTTCAATTGCCACATATCTTTACCTTGGAATGAAACGCATACGAACCCTCCAAGAGCCTGAGACCCCGGCTAGAAAGAGGGTTCAGTCACGGAGGACATCGAAGAGGCCTCCCCAGTCCCTAGCCTCTCCGCCCAAAGTTGCTGATCTTTCCCCCTCAGTTTCAGCCAAACTCAAGCCAATTGCTCCCGTGCAAAGCCACGTTCAGACCCAAAAAACTCCGTTGAAGGAACGCGAGGATCACAGCTCAGCCCATGAAAAAACCAAACAGATCTAGTTCTCTGAGTATTCGATCTCAGCCCCTAGGTATAGCACGTTGTCAATCTGCCTACTCCTCGCCCGACCGGCCAAGGAGCGCCAACTCACGTTTATCGATCCACCAGTCGAGATTGGAGCAAAACCTTTTTGTGACGTTTAGCGTCGCGCCGACTCAAATGAACCTGTCTTCGGTCCCAACGTCAGCGTTCACGTCGGAGAAAAGAAGAGTCGAGATTGGCGCATCTTGGAGAGTCTTGACTTGGCGCTCACTTGTGACAGGTGCTGAGGTGCGGATTCCTCAATCTTTGGGTATGCATCGTGAAGGCCAGAAGACATGACCTCAATCGCATCAGTAGGCCTGAACGAGACCGAGATTCTGCCAGCGAAACCAGGTCCCAACGTCGTCATATGCATCCCCGCTTTCAATGAAGAAACGACGATCGGGAGAATTGTTTCACGTTCCAAGGAATTCTGTTCCCATGTCGTCGTGTGCGACGATGGTTCGATTGACAGGACATCCCTCGAGGCGACGAAGAGTGGTGCCATCGTGGCGGCTCACATTAAGAACCAGGGAAAAGGGGCCGCTCTCAAGACATTGTTACAAGAAGCTTCAGTATTTGATCCCGACGTCATCGTGACCTTGGACGGAGACGGGCAACACGACCCGTCTGACGTTCCATTACTGGTCGCGCCAGTAATGGAGGGGACCGCAGACGTTGTGATAGGTTGCAGGTTCAATGGGGGGAACCGTATTCCGTTCTACCGGGAGATCGGGAATTCTTTTCTAAGCTTGATGACGAACTGGAGCGCCGGAACTAAAGTTCGGGACACCCAGAGCGGATTTAGAGCATATTCCTCAAAAGTGATTCCCAGTATTTCGATAATAGAGAACGGAATGGGAGTGGATTCTGAGATACTCATCAATTTGGCGAGGCAGGGTTTCAGGATCGAAGAGCGAAACGTAGCCGTTTCCTATGGCGGGGACACTTCAACTTTGAATCCTGCGAGTCATATTATACGGGTAATATGGTCAATTGCGCGGGCAAAATATCGCAGACTAGGGAGAGTCTCGACAATCGGTTGGTCGGTCGCATCGGGGACGCTGATAGCGGCCTTTGTGCTTCTCTGGATAGTAAGAATGCCCATCTCATTGTTTGGACTCGGCGCCTCGTCTATAGCGCTTAGTACGGGTATTCTGGCTGTGGCACTGAGCCCAAGAAGCAGACTGATCCGATGGCTCAGAAAGATCAAGATTGCCCCACCTTAAGTCAGGGAAACTGATTCGTGTCGGATTATATCCTAGCAATTCCTTCGATAATCATTCTCTTCTTCCTCCCCGGTCTCAGTTTTGCCTACGTCTTCCGCCTTAGATTTGCGAATCTTGCCGAGACTATATTCTACGCTATTTCGCTCAGCTTTGCATTGGTTCTCGCCATCGGGTTTGCGTTAGGTATCACTATCGGCATAAACACGGCAACGGTTCTTGCCGCTTACATTCTTGTCGGCGCTATTGCAGGCATCTCAATAATTCGTCAAGTGTTGATCTCTGCTTCTAAACAGAAGAGTTTTTCGCAAACTCTCTTAGACTTTGCGAGGAAAGCGCCGTTCAAGTTCCTGTTCGGCGTTTCGATAGCTGTTGCGATCACGGCGTTCAATTGGTATTCCGCGATTGGAACTCACGCAATAGACATGGGTGAACACGTCTTTTGGGCAAAGACAATCATCGCTTCGGGCAGGCTACCCAACTACTTCTCCGTGGAGCCTCTGGACCAAGCGGTCAAGTTCACTTATGGTGCCCATCTAATGATGGCCCAATTCTTCGTTCTAGCAGGGATCCCTGTAGAAGAGTACTCATGGATACCAACGTTGATAGGCTCTATCGGAATATGGGTGGGAATATTTCTTTTCGCCCATAGAGTCACTGGATCGAAATGGGTAGCAGTCTTGGCTTTGATATTGTATGGGAGCGCCTACCAGCCAGGTGGATACATAGAAAGAGGCAACCTCCCCGACATCGCAGGGTACCTCCTTGTTACATCGACCCTCTATTCTATTCTTCGAGTACGAAATACGATGTCCTTTTCCTTTGCCCTGGGTCTTACAACCGTATCGGTCATCGCGTATCATCAGTTGGCAACAGTCATCCTCCCAACGGTAATCATGTTCGTGATTGTGTTTTCCTACTTTCGATCTCGCTCAGAACTAGTTGAGACGCTGCGATCCATCTTTGCGGGTCGTGCTCGCCTCATGTTCTGGGCCGTAATGGTAGCACTAGCGCTCGTTTATGCAGTAACATCTACTTATTTCACCTCCAGCTCGGGCTCCCAGCTTTTGACTGGAAACTGGAGGCCTTACGTTCCCGCATTTTACGATGACCCGGTTATTCCCGGTGTCACCCTTGGATTGCTTGGAATGGCTGGTCTACTCGTGATCCTGCCTCGTAGAAAGTTCAGCTTCATGCTTCTGCTGGGCTGGACGACTGCCCTATTCTTCCTCGCGAACGCCCTTGTAATTGGGATTCCTATACCCGACCCTGGACGATATCTTTGGAGATTGACCGAGCCCTTCTCGATTCTTGGAGCCGTTTTAGCATGTTTTGCCATAGACGCAATGCGTGCTTTCCACGGAACGGCTAGACCGCAAAGACTTGAGTGGATTCGCCGCAATAGGGTTCGATTGGCGGTGTCGTCTTTGCTAGTTGCAATCATTGCGGTTCAGATTGTAGGGCTAGTTACACCAGCTCTGGAAGGGACGCGGGATGCGTTTTCGTTGCCTCCTCGCTATCACCAAGCCGAGGTTTTCTACCAAGACGACAAACAAATCGGGTTGTGGCTCGCAACCAACGCCCCAGCTACCGCAGTTATTGCAAATGACGTGGATTTAGACCAAACCGCTACGTGGATACAGGTTTATTCGATGAAACTTCACTTCATTTATCGAGTGGACTTCGCGGCCACTGTCGCCCCCACAGACTACATCCAAATCTACAATAGCATGGGAGCCCTTTACAGGAATCCCAGCGATTGGAGAGTGCCTTTTATTATTAAGCAGTACAACCTTACTTACGCCGTTGCACACACCATTCAGATTCCGCTCTTTTCGTCGAGCCCTTGTTTCGGCCCAACCCCAATATTCCAGTCAGGCACAAGCGCCATATTTGCATCGAAAAAAAGTTGTTGAGTGGAGCTCAAGTGGCCTCAACTCTAGAACCTACAAATGTCGAGAGATCGAAACGCCTCCAGCCTTTGTTTCGCGCCGAACTCGGAGTCTCGGACCCTTCCTTTGTTGACAGGTCCGGCAACTGGTCCTCGCAGCGAGCTGCTTTTTCCCTTGTTCGAAACCACGTTCCCGTGTGGCTCATCAAGTCCAGGTGAAGGTTGGAGAATTATTGACAAAAGTAAGATCGATTGGGATACTTGGAACGCGAGGGATACCAGCTCGCTATGGAGGGTTTGAAACTGCCGCCGAAACAATAGCGGTAGGTCTTAGGAGGGCAGGATTCAGAGTCGTGGCCGCGTGTGAAACTGACAACTCCTCCCGTATGCGCCCCGATAATTTTCAAGGAATCGAGCTAGTCTATTTTTCGGTGAGAAACTCGCTTCGTCCGCTCTCGGAGATTTTCTATGACGTTCGTTCCTTACTAGCGATTGGAATGAGAGTGGATGCCATCTACATGCTCGGGTACGGGGCCGGTTTCTTCTTCTGGATCGCAAGATTCCTGCGGAAGACCTTAGTGGTCAATTCCGACGGAATGGAGTGGAAGCGGCCTAAGTTCGGTCGAATCTCGCGTTTCCTCCTTAGACTGAGTGAGCGACTTGGCCTTTCGGCTGCCAATGTGATTGTCGCCGATTCTAAGTGCGTTGCCCAATATGTCGAGCGAACTTATGGCAAGACTCCAGTCTTCCTTGCGTATGGAACAGAGCCGATTTCCCAACCGCCTCCATGGGACCCGAGCCTTTTGGTGAAGTGGCAACCGAGTCTCTCCTCTCTGTTGAGACCAGACAACTACTACCTCGTCCTTGCCAGGATGGAACCTGACAACAATATCGACAAGATTATCCAAGGCTTCGCGCTAAGCCGGACAACTCGCAAGCTTCTCCTGGTCGGCCCGTGCATATCGCCTGAATATCTCTCACGCCTGAAAGAGCTGGTGGGGAGAGACGACAGAGTTGTTCTCGCGGGCGCGGTCTATGATTCAACGATCAAGACTATGCTTCGATGGCATTGTGCGGCCTATCTTCACGGACACATGGTAGGAGGCACAAATCCATCTCTTCTGGAGGCACTCGGCGCCGGCAACGTTGTAATCGGAACTGATATTGAGTTCAACAGAGAGGTGATTGGAAACGGCGGGGAGCTACCCGCATTCTATTTTCATCCCGACCCGGCTTCAATAGCCAAAGCGATTGAAACCGCCGACCCAGAGCTGATGACTCTTCGGGCAAAGGCCCGCGTGGGGGGTCCGGCCCGTATAAGGGAAGCGTACAACTGGGTGGACATTATTCGTGGATATGAATCACTATTCAATACACTTGATTGACGATCGGGCGAATGCTAGGGGACGGGGACGTCCCGAATTCGCAAGGAAAGGATCAGATCGCAGCCCGCGGTTGACTTAGACTCGCCATTTTCACACCTATTACCACAAGCCAGACTCCCTCAAAGGCCAAGAAGATTAGCAAAAATATCATCTCCCCAAGCACGAGGGACAAGACCGTAACGAAGGCGACGATGCCGACTAGCAGGGTCGGTAGCCCATACCTGCTCAGCTCTCGACTCATGGCCCGGCTCCAAAGAACGAGAGAGAGACCGAAGAGCAGAGTCGCCACTCCCAGGATTCCAATAGCAAGAGCGTCGAATGCGCTAGCCTGGAACTCGATTGCTCTAAGCAGGTCTTGATCAACAACAGAGGCGTATGCGGCGGCCAACTCAGGCATAGTCGTGGCATAGATAATCAGAGAAACAGAGGACATAGCAGAGGAGACAATCGCAATGACTGCTCCTGACAGGGAAAGTCCTGGGTGCCGTAGCAGGCGATAGAGCCCAAGGAAAGTCGATATCGTCAAGAGTGCGATAATCGTCAAAGCCCAAAACACAAATCTGAATATTGTCTGACTCTGCGAACTCGGCAGGCTTTTCAGCAGGTTTGCCGCTGGCTCGAATTGGAGAGGCACGACGAAAGGATACAGGGCGACGACCACGAGCAGGGCCAGACCCGCAACGGCACCGCTCATGCCGCCAATCGCAGTAAGCCTCGATCGATGTTCAAAGTCTTCGCTCAAGACCATTCCCATCAATCATGATGGCGGTAAAGCCGCTTGGTGGCTCGGCATGGTTTCGAGTTCATGCTCAAAGTCTGCTCGATCCGTCCTCGACTTTAACACTGAATCCCTGCTTATGCTTTGCTATACAAGCATCGAGCAGCATTTGCCTTGGCGGGGCCATCAACACTTATCAGAAACGATATGAATATGTGAGTCCTAGGAGTGCCTGTGAGCGCCTTTACTACCAAAAGCCATTTTCTTGATGCGCTGAGTCCGAGGAGCTACTGGAGGATGACATGGGTAGGTGTGCTGGTAATGCTCGTTGTTGTCTCATTGTTCGCATGGCCTATTCCGGTCCTTAGGGCCGCATCTTCCTACCAACCACATGCACCCATACTCATTTCTGGCAACAGCGGTTTCACGGCGGCTAACGGCGTGACAAGCGGTTCGGGAACCACTTCTGCCCCCTATGTCATTGAAGGTTGGGAGATCAACTCTACGACCGCAAATGGAATAGAGATTCAAAACTCCAACGCCTATTTTATCATACGCAACGTCTACATCCACGCCGTTCAATACAGCCACTATGGCATCGTCTTGACCAATATTGCTAATGGTAGAGTTGAGAGTTCCAAATGCTCTTTCGGCTACGCAGGCATTGCTGTTAGCTCGTCCAGCAATATTACTGTGTTGAATAATCAAATATTCGGCAATTCCATCGGCGCCAACTTTGGATCCGCCGGCGGACTCGACATCGGCTTTTCCAAGAACATAGTCGTTAGGAACAACAACATTTCAAACAACTGGAGGAACGAACTCGTCATCGGGTCCTCTAATAACATAACTATCACGGGGAACATCCTCTCCGGCAGCGCTGGCATTGCCAGTCTTACCATGCAAATCTACAGCTCAGCGGATCTCACAATCGTCAACAACACGATTTCTCACAGCGAGCATTTTGGACTCTTGCTTGACTCTTCCAATAGGACGCTTGTGTATCATAACAGGTTCATCAACAACTACCCAAACGCTCAACAAGTAGGTGGGACAAACGACATGTGGGACAATGGGTACCCGTCAGGGGGAAACTATTGGGCAGATTACAACTACTATTTCCAGGCGCAGGACAACTGTAGTGGTCCAGACCAGAATGTTTGTACCGGTCCGGACGCTATCGGTGATATTCCTTACGTCTTGCAGACAGGCCAAAAGGACCGCTATCCGTTGGTCGTCCACGATATTGTTGTAACCAGCGTCGAGACATCACAATCCGTGATTCAGGGAGAGACAACCTCGATCGACGTTACAATTCAGAACTTGGGAAACGTGGTGGAAAGAAGTTTCACCGTCACACTTTCATTTAACAATACGCTAATCACGTCTCAAACCGTCACGGGATTTTGCGGATGCCATACTCCATATGATCGCGTGTTGAGTTTTTCCTGGAGTACAGGAGTACTTCTCGAAAAGGGAGTCCAACCAGGCAAATACATTCTCACAGCAACCGCGAGTAATCTTCCTCTCGACGCGAACCCGTCTGACAACACGAAGTCCAGCAATCCGGTTGAAGTAATCAGTTTCCCCTCTACACCGTTGGTATCTTTAGAGAGTGCGGGGCCAATTCTGACTTGGGGCTCGGCGATAATCTCTGTAGCCACGACTGGAGTCGCGGTCTTCTCGGTATTTCGAGCTCATTTCCGAGCCAAGAAGAAGGCACTCGACTAGACTAGAGGGTTCCCACCAAGGAAATTGGGCCTCTGTTTTCAGGTCGTCGCTAGGGTTTTCTGGAAATCGACCAAGATAGGCAGGGCAGTCCAATCCTCTCGCTGCTGGTCGTGGATTATCTCCGCGACTGTCGGAAACTAGCTAGAAATGTATAAACTTCTACTGATTCAACCGAATGATCGGGAGAGCGCAGGAATGGAAACAAGGACAGCACTTGTGACAGGAGGAGCTGGGTTCATGGGATCCTGGCTGGTTGACGAGCTTCTCAAGAGAGGGCATCAAGTAGTGAGTGCTGACAATCTTCTTGGTGGAAGCGAAAGAAATGTCAACAGAGATTGCAAGTTCGTCAAGGCGGACATGAGAATCAGGGACCGAGTCAGCGAAGTTGTAAAAGGGGTCGACGTGATTTTTCACCTTGCTGCATATGCCGCTGAAGGACAATCGTTCTTCTCGCCTGTGGCAATAAACGAGATCAATATTGTCCCGATGAACAACCTTCTGGTGGAGGCTATCAATAACGGGGTTGAAAGTTTCGTCTTTACCTCGTCCATGGCAGTTTATGGCGCGCAGAAACCGCCGTTCCGGGAGGACCTTCCTCGAGAGCCTGAGGACCCTTACGGAGCTGCAAAGGCCTACTGCGAGACGATGTTGGAAATTTTCGCACGAACGTATGGATTACATTACACCATTCTACGACCCCACAACGTGTATGGTCCACGACAAAATACCGCTGACCCATACCGGAACGTTCTAGGTATTTGGATAAACAGAATCCTAAGGAACAAACCTCCACTAATATACGGTAGGGGAAACCAGACCCGAGCGTTCTCTTATGTCGAGGACGTTACCCCAGCCATCGCAAACGCTGCTTTCCATGAAAAAGCTAACGGGCAGATCATCAATGTTGGAAGTGACGAGGTCACGTCGATCAACGATGCATGTCAAGGGCTCTTGGATATTATGGGTTCTGGATTGAGGCCTATGTACGAGGCCGCCCGTCCTGGTGAGGTCAACCAGGCATATTGTACCGTTCGTAAGTCTATGGATGTGTTAGACTATAAGACTACCCACACTTTGAAGCAGGGACTTTCTAAGATGGTCAAGTGGGCTAGAGATCTCGGACCCCAGGAGCCTTCCTACACGCTGCCTTTGGAAATCACTAGAAAAGCGCCAAGAGTATGGGTCGACAAACTGATGTGAGATCTATGCGGTCTTCGAAATCTGAAAGGCATGTGATTGAACTTGTTCAACGGGCATCTTATGTTCAGAGGCCCATCTGTAGGATACGGCCTGCGCTTCCATGAACAGGTCAGGCGAGCCAACGTCAAGTCGGACGGAATCGGAGTCCACAAGTATTCCATAGACCGCTAGACCAAGGTCTACCATTCCTTGAATGCCGTCTGTCAACTGAAGTTCCCCGCCATACCCGGGCTTTGTCTCTTTCAAAACATCGAAGATTCTCGGTTGAAATACATAGCCCGGCATTATTGCCAGATTTGACGCTGGTGATTGAGGCTTCTCTACTAGGCGTTTCACATGAACTAATCCATTCGTTCCACCCGTGGCCTCAACCACTCCGTAGCTCTTGGGATCCTTCACCTCTTGGACAAGAAATACGGCATCAGGATGGAGCGAGTTGGCAGCATCCAACAAGCGTGTCAGGTGGTCGCGGCTCTTTGAGACGAAGAAGTTGTCGCCTGCGTGTATGAGGAAGCTTTCATCCTGAACAAACTCCTCTGCTCTCATGACAGCTTCTCCGAAACCCTTGGGCTCAGGCTGGTTCACCCATACTATGTTGGACCGTCTTACCATCTCGTGGAAGGATTCTAGTTCCTTCGCCAATCCATTCTTTCCTCTCTTGTCGAGAATCGACAAGTAGGAAAAGTCCGGCGTAAAGTGTTCTCGAATCGTTCGCTGTCCTCGCCCCACGACAAAACAAAAGTCCCGTATGCCGATGTTGTATAGGTCTTCGAAGACCAGCTGTACGATCGGTTTCATGCAAACGCTACCATCTCTGCACTTAGCAAAAACGGGAAGCATCTCCTTCGGTTGGGCCTTTGTAACCGATAATAGACGCGTTCCGAGTCCAGCCGCTGTGATGACGCCTTTCTTTATCAAAGTGCGAATTAGGGCCTTGGGGTAATCAACGAGGAAACGACTTATAATGAATACTATGGACTTCGAGTGTAGAAAGCGAAAAACCCTCCTTCACACCACATCCTTTCAGGCTTCGGCGGAGGTGGAGAATCATCCTGCTGCTACTTTCGGAAAATGGGGAGATAATTCAGGTAACTCCAGTGTACGACTGGAATCTCTCAGCTTGTAAATCCTGCGTTGACCTATTCTACTTGAATGGCTCTTGTTGGTCTTTTTTCGTCGCTTTTTGTGAATCTGACTTCTAGTACTCCATTCTTGTAAGTCGCTTTGGCCGTCCGGGGATCAACAAGGTGCGGAAGTTCCATTTCTTTGAAGTAACGTCTCTTCGCTGCTTCTACAGCTATCTTCAATGCTCTATCTGTGGATTCCAGCTTGATATCGTCCTTCTCTACCCCTGGCAGTTCTGTCACAACGACCACC
>Ga0066658_10000835_pt1 | contig 10890 bp, 8 predicted proteins | sample GraSoiAngelo_107_FD_75174 | JGI IMG/M metagenome (GOLD analysis project Ga0066658, IMG submission 75174) | Grasslands soil microbial communities from the Angelo Coastal Reserve, California, USA - 14_0903_09_30cm | ecosystem: Environmental > Terrestrial > Soil > Grasslands | place: USA...
GCTTGTCAGGCCCCTCGTGCGCGCCATGCGCAAGTGTTCCGGTGGGGTGCGGGGCTGAGACCCTGTGTTCCGGATGTTCGGGATAGCCCGGTTCAGCGGGTTTCGGCTTGGCAGCCGATTCGAGTTTGTCGTGTGCTCCGTGATGATGGTGCATCAAGCCTTCACTGCTTCCTGGCTGCCGCCGAGACGCTTTGAACTTGGACGGCGTTGCCTTTGACCTCACCTTTAACTGTCGCCTTCTCGCCGGCGAGCTGGTCCAGTTCAGCCTCATGCCCGGCAAGCGTGTACACCTTATCGCCCACAGCCAGCGCATATTTCGAACCATCTTTTACGCACATCCGGGTGCATTCGGCAGCAGTTTTATCCTTCGCCATATGCGAGGCGCCGCACATCGAATCGCTCACGATTCCCGTTAGTTGCTGTTGATTCGCAGCGCTGAGCTGGACTGCGCCGAGAACCATAATCGCTGCGAACACAAGAGTCATTGCGGATTTCATGTTGTCTCCTTTTTGATGTTTGCATTTGTTATTTATGCCTACTCTTATCGTTGCTTCCCGAATGGCCTGAAGCGCATGAACACCACTGCGCCAACTGGGTGGCTGCCGTACTGCGACTTCAAAGAACCAGGAGTTGAATAGGCTGTCAGTTGTGCGCCAATCGCAGTTGCGAGATGCGGAATCAGGTCCACGTCTCGGTCGTATCCGGCTGTGTAAGCCTGGACGCGCCCAATTATGCTTTCGCTGAAATTTGGCGACTCAGGAATGTTGCGGAACAGCAGTTCGTTCGTGCGGTCTACGTTTTCGATACGCCCCCACACGTAATTGCGTTCTGCGAAACGCAATGTTGATTCCGCCAAATACCCGTTCCAGACGAGGCCTTCGGAGCTGCGATTGCGCCCCCATAGCAGTGTGGTCGCCCAATCTCCACCCGCGATCGGGCGGTTGTACATGACTGATGCAGTCATTCGATCAATGTCTTCGTTCGGGTGGAGCGCCTCAGGGCTGGTGAGGTGCGCGAACGAATATTGTGCGCTCCAGTTCTGCGCTAGGTTCACTGTGGCTCGAATCGACCAAGAATCAATCTTGCCGGAGTCAATATCCCAACGGAATTCGTCGGGCTCGCGCCCGTGAAATCCCGATGTCTCAAACCGCGCGCTTTTGTATGTCAGCCCTGCGGTCACCACATCATCAGCGATGTGCGTGGAATCTTCGAGATGGTGCCCGAGCGGTGCAATCGGATCTTCCGATGCCGATGCTCGATGTGGATAGGCGGTGGGCCCCATTGCAGGATCGCCCATTGGTGCAAAGTAAAACGACAGCAGGCCGTTATCTCCGAGCTTTAGGTCATACACAGCCGCAAGTTCCATAATGAAATCATGCGGGTGCTGTCCGTCCACGATGGGCTTGCCGAAGGCCGTCTCGCCCTGCTGGAAAAGCTCAGGATAGAAGCGCTTCGTCACCGTTCCCGGCTCAAAGCTCAGCATCGTCCGCACCGTAAATGTGCCGGAGCCAAGCTGGCGCTGCGCCATCGGCATGAACCAGTTGGTGGAGAACACCTTGTCAGAACCGCGTGGGCCGCTTTGCTGCACCACGTTGAGGACTGCCTCACCGTGAAACATCAGCATCCATTTGCCCTTCATGGTCATGAGCATCGGCATAGCCGTGGAATTCGGTTCGGCGCTCGTGCCTGAGGTACCGTGATGCGTGATCGCCTCGACAAAGGTTTTCGGCGCCTCTTCTATGTTCATCTGCATACCCGGCATTTGCTTGTGATTCATACCTTGCATTTTCCCCTGTTGGGTCGGCTGCGGATGCTGAGGCGCAGGCATTTGCATTCCGGGCATCTTTTCGGGGGCGGCCTGCTGGTGTTGCGGTTGCGAACTCTGATTCTGTGGCGATTGCTCAGTCGGCGGAGGACCAGATTGCTGTGCCCAGACGCTCAAAACTGTTGTCAAGTGCGAAAATGAGACGGTAAACGTAAGAATTCTTTCGTAAAGACATTCCATTCCTCGAACTGCTGGCTGAATGACTCTGGCGGAAATACAGAGCGCGCGGCTAGCTATAGCTAGGTCCGCGACCAAATCATCGAAGAGACTAGAAAAATCAAATCCGAAGAACAGAACGAGATGGCGGAGAGGAATCGTTCTCCTGAACCGCAGGGGCAATACCAGAATGGGAAACAGCGGTATCGAAGCCGCAGATTGAACCGACGACAGTGTGCAAAGCGACAGGGGAAGGCGCGAACTGGACTGGCGCCGTTATTTGCTGGCCAGCATAACAACAGCTATGGGCTGGCTGCGGCATGGGGCCATGATGCCCGTGGCAGCCGCCGGGCGTCTGACCGGTAGTGGGAGCTGATAGTTGCCCATGCAAAGCGAAGCACGCGGTTGACAGGCCAAACGTCAGCACCAACATAAGCGCGAGAATTGTCACTGGCCGCGAGCTGTGCATAAGGTCACCGATAACGCAAACGACTCCTTATGATGCGCCTTTCAATTGCATGGTCGCAAATCCTCAAGCTGTACCGGCCATCAGGTCAATTCATTTGACTTGATTAAAGTGCCGCGTCGGAGTGCCCGCTCTTTCAACATCACGAAAAACACCGGAACCAGAATCAAGACGTGAATTGTTGATGTGATCATTCCTCCTACAATCGGAGCGGCTATCGGCTTCATCACGTCTGAGCCAATGCCGCTCTCAGCCAGGATGGGCGCGAGGCTGGCGAGCACGGCTGTGACGGTCATCAGCTTAGGTCGCAGACGATGTACCGCGCCTTCAACTGCTGCTGCATGAATTTCGTCATCGCTGATCGGTACGCCAGTTACGATTCTGCGCTGCAGAGCCTCGTGAAGATAGACAACCATCACAACACCGGTTTCAACTGCAATTCCAAACAACGCGATATAGCCGACCCAGACGGCTACGCTGAAGTTGTAGCCCAATGCCCATTGCAGAATCAGACCTCCCGTGAGCGCGTAGATGGTCGGAAAGATCAGCACTGCCGCCTCCGCGGTTGAGCGGAAGACCATATACAGCAGCATGAAAATGATGAAGAACACGACCGGCAGAACGATTTTCAGCCGCGCCTTTGCGCGCTGCTCGAATTCGTATTCTCCCGCCCAGCGGTAGGTGTAACCGGCGGGCAGATGTAGGCCGCGCAGCAGGCTTTCGGCTTTATCGACAAAGCCACCGTAATTACGAGTATTGAGGTCGACATAGATATATGCCGTCAGCGCACCATCTTCGTCGCGGATCATGCTCGGCCCACGGGAATACGAGAGCCGCGAGATTTGAGCTAGTGGGATTTGGGCTCCCGAGGGTGTCGCCACCAGCACGCGGCCAAGCTCTTCGACGCTGTCTCGGAAATCTCTTTCGTAGCGCACGTTGATGGGGTATCTCTCGCGCCCTTCCGGATTTTCAGCAACATTCTCGCCGCCAATTCCTGACGTGATCACCCGCTGCACATCGGCCACAGTGAGGCCGTAACGCGCAGCTTCAGACCGATTTACTTCGACATTGACGTAAAATCCCTGCCCGACTTTTTCAGCAAATCCGGAGCGCATTTCAGGCAAGCCGCTCAATATCTGCTGGACTTGCGTTGCGACCTGCTGAATCTGGTCGAGGTTTGGCCCCTGCACCTTTAGACCAACGGGGGTTTTGATGCCCGTCAGTTCCATGTCGAGACGGTTCTCGACTGGCATCGTCCACGTATTCGCGAGCCCCGGAAACTGAAGCTTCGAATCCATCTCAGCGATCAGCTTTTCGTAACTCATTTCGGCGCGCCACTGCTCTCGCGGCTTAAGCATGATTGTCGTGTCATACATGTCGAGTGGAGCGTTATCCGTTGCGCTGTTCGAGCGGCCAACTGTGCCGAACACAGATTCCACTTCAGGAAACGAGCGGATGATCCTGTCCTGCTCCTGAAGCAACTGGCTGGCCTGAGTGATAGAGATTCCGGGCAGCGCACTTGGCATGTACAGTGATGAGCCTTCAAACAGTGGCGGCATGAATTGACTGCCCAAGCGCCAGAACAATGGAATCGTAATCATCAGGAATAGAACATTAACGAGGATCGTTAGCTTTCGATGGCGAAGCGCGAAATTAAGAACCGGCAGATAGAGCCGCTGCGTGAATCGCGCAGCCGGATTGGCTGACTCTGGCCGCAGCCGTCCACGGATGAAGAGCGGCATCAGCGCGGGTACAAGCGTGATTGCCAGTAAAGATGAGAACGCGACTGACAGTGTCTTCGTCCAGGCCAACGGCCGGAACATTCGGCCTTCCTGCGCCTGCAGAAGGAACACGGGAATAAATGAGACGACGATGATTAGAAGTGAGTAGAAAATTGCGGGCCCGACCGTCTGCGCCGCCGAGATCAACAAGCGGTAGTGTTCTTTCCGAGGCAGCTCCGCGTCCGGATCGCGCCCCCGCAGCGCGGCTTGAGCATCGGCGACATGCCGTTAGCCGTTCTCCACAATGACGAGCCCAGCATCGATTAGCACACCGATTGCAAGCGCCAGCCCACCCAGTGACATGATGTTCGAGCTGACGTGCAGGTAATACATCGGAACGAACGAAGCAATGACAGCAACGGGAACAGTGAGGATCGGAATGAACGCAGAACGAAAGTGAAACAGAAAGAAGATTGTTACGAGGCTGACGATGATTGCCTCCTCTAACAAATCGCGCTGTAGAGTCTTGATTGACGCCTCAATCAGTCCTGAGCGGTCGTAGCCCGCGACAACTTCGACGCCTGGTGGCAGCGACGGCTGAATCTGGCGTAGCTTTTGCTTCACTCCACTGATTATGTCAAGCGCGTTCTGCCCAAAGCGCATGACAACGATTCCGCCAACGGTTTCCCCCTCGCCGTTCCACTCCGCAACTCCACGCCGAACATCTGGTCCGAATGCCACTGTTCCCAAGTCACGAATAAGGACAGGCGTGCCGTTTTTCGCGTTCACGGACACATTGGCGAGATCGTCGAGCGAGCGCAGATAACCCAAGCCTCGGATCATGTATTCCGCGCCGTTCATCTCCAGGACATTGCCGCCGACTTCATTTGTGCTCTGCTGAACGCGGTCAATCACCATTGAAAGCGGAATGCCATAGGCGAGCAGCTTGTTGGGATCGAGCTTTACCTGGTACTGCCGCACGAAGCCACCGATAGTTGCGACTTCTGAAACACCCGGAACGGTCGCGAGCTGATAACGCAAGTACCAATCCTGTAGGCTGCGAAGATCAGCCAGGCTTCGCTGGTGCGACCGGTCAACGAGGGCGTATTCGTAAATCCAACCTGCGCCGGTCGCATCCGGGCCGATGACGGGATGCACGTTGCTCGGCAGCCGTCCTGATAGCTGTTGCAGATATTCGGTCACGCGCGAACGCGCCCAATAGAGATCGGTTCCATCCTCAAAAACAACAAAGACGTAAGAATCACCAAACATCGTCTGCGCGCGCACGGCCTTCACACGCGGCGCAGCTAAGAATGTTGTGACCAGCGGATACGTCACCTGGTCCTCGATGATGTTGGGCGGCTCGCCTGCCCATTCGGTGTGAATTACCACCTGTACATCGGAGATATCGGGCAATGCGTCGAGCGGCACATGCTGAAGCGACCAGATACCCGCGATCACGAGCAAAGCTGTGCCTGTGAACACGAGGAAACGATTGCGTGCGCACCATTCGATTACGAAGGAGATCATGTTTACATGCCTCCCGTCGCACTCACGTTCATCTGCTTGCTCGCGAGTGTCTGTCCGTTTTTCTGTACAGTGATCGTCACCTGCCACGTGCCACCGCTGCCTAGCTCGCCTGTGCCTTCATAGAGACCGTTGCTCTTTTCAGGGAGAGTGGCAGTCGTCTTCATCGCCGCCATGCCCATCGCTGGCATCGCCGGCATGTAGAACGTGACCGTCACTTGCGCTCCCGTAATCGGCTTGGCAGCAGAATCCGTGAGCTTCGCGCGGAAAGTATTTCCGCCTTTGCGCGGTGGTGATGGCTCGGTGGTGAACTCGATGTTCGCAGCTTGCGAGACGGGCATGGCTGCCGTGCCGCCTGCGCCTCCCGCGCCAGGCGGAGGCGGAGCGAACTGGCCGAGCGCAGCTTGCAGTTGCGCCTCGGAATCGATCAGAAAATTCGCAGAGGCAACGATGCGCTCGCCAGTACGCAGTCCCTTCAGCACGACAAAGCTGTCGCCGACGCGCAGCCCGGTTTCGACCTGGCGCGGCTCAAGGTAGCCGCTACCGTGATCTACGAACGCAATCCGTCGTGCGCCGGACTGCAACACACCCGAAGCCGGTACAACGAGCTGTGTTCCGAGCGGCACGCCCAAGGCTACGTTGACGTACATTCCTGGCTTGAGCAGTAAACCCGGATTGTCGAATACAAGCCGCACACGCACGGTGCGGGTAGTGGAATCGACTTGAGGCAGAATCTGCTGGACGCGTCCGCGGAAAGACCGGCCGGGGTAGGCGTCCACCGTGACGGTTGCGGGATCGCCCGCCTTCAGTCGGCCAACATCGGTTTGAAATACCTGCGCGTAAATCCAAACCTGCGAGAGATCGGCAATCGTGTACAGCTTGGTCTCGGGTTGCACGAACTGATTTGGCAAGGCATTGCGCTCCGTGATGTAGCCCGAAACAGGAGATGGGACCGTGATCTCACGCTGCACTTCGCCCGTTTTTTCCAGCCGCGAAATCTCGGTGTCAGAGACATTCCACTGCCGGAGCCTCTGGCGCGCTGCGTCGAGCAGCCAGTCGGCTTGATTTGAGGCAGTCGCGGTCTGCGTTTTGGCAAGCGTCTGCCGATTCTTTAGCGCCAGCAGGAATTCCTGTTCTGTGCTGACCAAATCCTGGCTATAGATCGTGAACAACGGCTGGCCTTTGCGGACGTACTGATACGTGGCGTCCGCGAATACCTTCTGAATCCATCCGGGAAAGCGCGTCTGCACGTACGCGAGCCGCTCTTCATTGACTTCAACGTTGCCGGTGACGCGAATTTCATCGTGAACTGACTGGCGATTGACCTCGACGAATTTCACGCCGATGCTTTGCAGCCGTTGTGGAGAGAGCTGTACCGGTGACAAGTTCGGCTCAGATTGTGCCGGTTGCTGCGGCGGGGTTTCGGCGGTTGAGGCCGGCTGTTGGGCTGCCGTTGTCGGGGTCGATTGCGTTTGTGGCACTCGCGTCCGAAGTCCAAAATAAATAAGAGCCGCTGCCATTCCGAGCGCGATAACGAGGGTTGCGATGAAGGCTTTGCGGTAGTTCATCGCGTCACCTCTGGTGTGCTGTTCTGGCGTGTAGCTGTTAGTAAGATCGGGGCGCCCACCGCGAGTTCTAGCTCCGCCATTCGCTGCTCAAAATCCGCGAGCGCACGGAAGTAGGCGTAATCCACGTCGAGCGTAGTGTTCTGGCTGTCGAGCAAGTTGAGAATGTCGGTGCGATCGTTCTCGTAAGCAATGACGGTGGAACGCAGAGTCGCTTCGGACTGGGGCCGCAGCGAGTTTTGGTACAGCTCAACCAGGCGCTTGGCCGAATTTGCCCGCACCAGCGCCTCCTGAATTTGGCGAAATACGTCCAACCGCATTGCTTCAAACTCAGCCTGTCGCTCCGCAACTACTGTCTGCGCTTCGCTGATCTCTGAATCGTGCTTGCGCCGATTCAGCCAAGGCAGCGTCATTGAGCCTTCGATCATGTAGTTGTTGCGGAATTGCGAACCGCTCGGCGCAAGCATGTATCCGACGTTCGCAGAGAAATCCGGCGTGTATTGCTTGCGCGCCAGTGCCGTCTCATCCTGGGCCTGTTTGATCGCAGCCATTACGGCCATCAGTTCCGGGCGGCTTTGGAGTGCGAGCTGTTGAAGGTCAGCAAATGCCGGAGTCTGCGCGGGCACGGCATGTTGGCCGGCTACTTCGAGGGGAGAATCAGGACTGCGGCCAAGCAGTGCATTTAGCGTTGATCGGCTCAGCTCAGCATCCTGTTCGAGCATGACCAAGTGCTCGATCAGTTTGGTCAACGCAACCTGTGCCTTCAGCACGTCTTGTTGCGGCACCTTGCCGACCGAGTATTTGATCCGCGCCGCCTCGAACCCCTGCCGCGCGATTGCAACCTGCTCATCGTGCACTCGCAATTCATCGTTAGTGCGCAGAAGGTCGTAGAACGCTTTTCGCACCTGGGCGGAAATTTCGCGCTTCTTGGCTTCAAGTTCCGCTTTAGTGACGCTGATGGCATCAGTGGCCACCTGCGACCGCAGCGCCCTCTTGCCCGGACCGGGGAAGCTCTGGCCGATCATGAACATGTTCATGGCGGCGTTGTAATTCCAGGGCTGCGTCATCGGTACCTGCCAGCCGCGATACATGACAGACGGATCATCAAGCACGCCAGCTCCCGATACGTGTGCCTCTGCCATCGCCACCTTTCGCGCGCCGACGCGAATCTCGGGATTGGCTTGCAACGCGATTTGCTCGGCCTGCTCCAGGCTGATCGGTGTCACAGCCGCATTTGGATGCGAGTGCTGCGGCAACACATTGAGCGCAGCCTCGTATGGATCGTCAGCCGCGACAGCCAGCGCAGCAGTCAGCCAGAAAAATAGGTATAGAAAAATGGCTTTCATCGTTCCTCCGAGAACAAAACGTGCTAGGAAAAGACACACGAAGGCGTGCGCCGGAGACGAAGAAAGCCGGACTAGATTCTCAGAATGGAGGACGTGCCGGGTGGACTCTCAGGCGGAGGGTGGATTTGAAAGAAAGAAAACTCGCTTGCGAGCCCAGGCGATGGAGCGACATCGTTGACCACTCCCGTTGTCGCCACAAGCGGCACAAAGTGCACGGGCGCAACCCGTAACATCGTCTGCGGTGAGCGCACTTCTTTCTGGCAACAGGAGTGCGAGGCCGGCATGTCCATCGAGCCGCACTGCTCCGCCATCTGCTTGCAGCACTCGCGCTCTACTTCGGTCATCTCCGCCGCCGACGTAAGACAAGCCATCGCCGGATAACCGAACAGAACGACCAGCAACAGAAAGCCAGCGAGTTTGCGAGCGAGTGTCACGTCAACCTTTATTCTACAGGCTTAGCACGATTCTACGGCTGTGACCCCGGTCACACCCCCGGGTGAATTTGTGCGGAAGCCCGCAGGCAAGATCGTTGGTCCGTGGAGCGACCCTCCATAGTCAAAGCGTTGTTACGTAGGCCGCCAAAGCGTCCACTCTGGTTCTTTGGAATCAATGACTCACAGCGGTTTGATTCGACTAACCTGTTCAACGAAAGTTTAAGGTTCAAAACGGCTGTATGTCATTGAGAGCAGGAGGTTTGGTGAGCGCGGAAGGAATCGAACCTTCAACCTACTGATTTTCGATCAACGATCCACAAATCAATGGTTTCAACGATTTCCCAAGGATTTTCGTGGTCACAGGTAGGCGAATTTAGGCACGGTTGTTACCTAGTGTGTTACCTAGAAATTACGATCCCCACGTTGGACGCCAGCACGCCGTCAATAAAGCAGGACGCAGGGGAGAGAATTGTGACATCTACTAGCTCCAAAGTACATTTTCAGGGACCATGGTGTTTGTTGGAACAAAAAAGCAGCCCAACGCGCGGACTCGTTCCTGCGGGATCACCGTCATCGCGATCCGGAGCTAGCTCTGCTGGGACTATGTTCGTTCCTGACTGGGTCCCTAAACCCGCTCAAACGTCTGGCAGTTTCTTCCCGATTCGTGATATTTTGTCGCGCCAGTAACCCTAACGCACGTCCCTGCACAGTCGTCTCCGCGAGATCTGCCACCATGAAGAGATCCGCGTCTCACGCAGTGCAGAGAAATGGGGTGGTTTTGAAGCGAAAAGGAGAGGCCATGGTTCCCTCCAAGAAGTTCTATATTTTTCTGTGGCTGCTCACATCTCTCTTTTCCACGGTGGTTTTCGCGCAAGTCGGCAACCAGGCGTCCGTGGAGGGGACCGTCACCGACCCCTCCGGCGCAGTGGTACCCAATGTCGCCATCAAGTTGACGAACACAGGTACCGGCATAGCCTTCACCGGCATGACCAACGACTCCGGCTACTTTCGTTTTCCTGTGATCCCGGTCGGTACCTATGAACTGACGGCTCAGGGCCCCGGCTTTGCCACCTACGAACTCCCCGCAGTTGATGTCGTGGTGGGCGCGAAGATGAATCTACCGATCAGATTGGCAGTGGCCGGGCAGAAGCAAGCGATAGTGGTGACTGGTGAAGCGCCGGTCGTGGAGACGACGCGCACCCGGGTCAGCGCCACCGTTGGTGAACGCGCCGTCGCGGACCTGCCGGTGAACGGCCGCAATTTCATGGATTTCGTGCTGCTCACGCCCGCGGTGGTCAAGGACGTCCGCGGGGGCGACCTCAGCTTCGGCGGCCAGCGCGGGACGCTCAACTCGCTGACCATTGACGGCACCGATAACAACAACACCTTCTTTGGCCAGACGCTCGGCCGCACCGGTTCGGGACGCGCTCCATACCAGTTCAGTGAAGACGCGGTGCAGGAATTCCAAGTGAATACCAACGGCTATTCCGCCGAACTCGGCCGTGCTGGCGGCGCCATCACCAACGTCGTGACCAAATCTGGCAGCAACAGCTTCCATGGTACGGCATTTGAGTTTTTCCGCGACCGCGGTCTCAACGCCAACGATCCCATCTACAACTTGAATCGCGCCTTCGCCCTCGCTGCGGGCCGTGCCGCCCCGATCCTGCCGGGTTATCACTACAATCAGTTCGGCGGCAATCTCGGCGGCCCGATCAAGAAAGATAAGCTTTTCTTTTTCTTCGACTATGACGGACAGCGCAACATTTTCGGGGAATCACTGGCACTGGTTCTCCCGGCAGGCGTGAATCCTGCCACCTTCGACGCTAACCAGCCCACGGCTTATAATTACC
>Ga0066658_10000841_pt1 | contig 10865 bp, 10 predicted proteins | sample GraSoiAngelo_107_FD_75174 | JGI IMG/M metagenome (GOLD analysis project Ga0066658, IMG submission 75174) | Grasslands soil microbial communities from the Angelo Coastal Reserve, California, USA - 14_0903_09_30cm | ecosystem: Environmental > Terrestrial > Soil > Grasslands | place: USA...
AGATACTCGGGACGCTATCGAAACCCGCAGGGATAACTGTCTCCGCGAGCTGCAACAGAGTCCCAACACTCCACGGACACATCGAAGCAGTATTCGCCAAAACGCGATCATCAGCAACACCCAACGAGATCATAGAAGCGATGAGAGGGTTCAAGGGAACGCCTCAACAGCTCAGACTCCCCTCAGCGCCCGAATACCCAATCGTGGTCCGGGATGAAGAGGATCGTCCTCAGACAAGACTCGATGTCGATGAGGGAAACGGAATGACAGTAACTGTTGGACGGGTCCGCCGAGACCCAGCGTTAAACGGCGTCAAGTACATGGCCCTGGGCCACAACCTGATTCGCGGGGGAGCAGGATGCTCCATCCTCAACGCCGAACTCCTCCTCGCAAAGAAACTCATCAAGTGATCCGAGAAAAATGGAAACTGGAAAAACCCGCAGACTCAGACGAATATTCCAAAGAGACGGCAAAACTGTCATCATACCTATGGACCACGGAGTATCCGTTGGACCAATCGAAGGACTCACAGACATGGAAACGACGATAGACAACGTAGCCAAAGGCGGAGCGGACGCCGTACTCGTCCATGCTGGCATCGCCAAGACAGTTGACACACAGGAAATGGGCCTCATACTCCATCTCTCAGGCGCCACCCGACTGACCCGCGAGCCGAACTGGAAAACGCAACTGTCCGCAGTCAAACTAGCCGTTCGTCTGGGCGCGGACGCAGTATCTGTTCACATCAACGTCGGATCCGAACACGAACAAGACATGCTCGACCAATTTTCGCGAATACTGGACGAAAGCGACAAGGTTGGGCTACCGGTCCTCGCGATGATGTACCCGAGAGGACCCGGAATCCAGAACGAGCACGCTTACGAAGTGGTCAGCCACGCAGCACGGCTCGGATATGAGTTAGGAGCGGATATCGTCAAGACGAACTATACAGGAGATGTTGAAAGCTTCCGAAACGTGATCAAGACCGTCAAAGCACCAGTGGTCGTGGCCGGCGGGCCCAAAGCCAGCAACGAATACGAAACTCTCAAGCTCGTCTCAGACTCGATCAAAGCAGGAGCTGCCGGAGTATCGATTGGGCGAAACGTGTTCCAGCACAGCAAGCCCACCCTGATGACTAGAGCACTCGTCGAGATAGTCCACAACGGCTCCGATCCCACCCAAACACTATCGATCCTCGGTGAAAGAAGTGAAAGAATTCTGGCTAGAGCCTAACCCTAACCAATCCGCCGAAGCCATCTGCGAGATCGTCGACAAAGCCAAACCGCACACCATACTCACCGACGTTAAACTACCCAGGGTCACATCGAAAATTGCTTCGCGACTTGAGGGAACGGATATTCTCGTCACATCAAACCTTGATGATGCGTCGAGCGCGAAACAAAACAAGACCCCTATAGCACTCGAGGTCACGATCAGTGACCGGAGAGATCTGGAACGAATAACACAAGCCCTAGAGCTGCGTCCCGATTATCTCCTCATCAACTGTCCCAACTGGAAAATAATACCCCTCGAAAATCTGATCGCGGAAACGAAAGGACGCTCAAAGCTTCTTGCCAGAACAGCAAGCTTTGACGAAAGCAGAGCAGCCCTCTCTACTCTTGAGCTGGGAGCGGACGGAATAGCCCTTGCTTCCCACGACACAAATGAGATTCTCAAGACCCGAGACTTGATACTCGGAGAATCCGAAGCCATCTCGCTCTCAACGGCTAAGGTCACAAGCGTCAGGCCCATTGGGACCGGGGCTAGGGTCTGCGTAGACACGACCGAGATCCTCGAAGCTGGCGAGGGATTATTGACCGGCTCTTCCTCGCGGGCACTCTTCCTGGTGGAAGGCGAGGTACATCCCAACGCCCACGTGAACTCGCGACCCTTCAGAGTGAACGCTGGCCCAGTTTCATCATACGTTCTCTCAGCAAATGGAAAAACCCGCTATCTCTCCGAGTTATCAGCTGGTGAAACCGTTGTCTTGATTGACAGGATGGGGCGGACGAGAAGTGTTGATGTCTCGAGGATCAAGATCGAGCGTCGGCCAATGATCCTCGTCGAGGCAAGCATCGGAAGCCGAAAGATAACGACAATAGTTCAGAACGCAGAAACAGTCCGGCTGGTCACGAAAGACGGGTCCAAGCCAGTTTCAGAGATCAAACCTGGCGACGAGGTATTGGTCCGATCCGAAGAGGGAGGACGACACTTTGGAACAAAAGTAGCCGATGAGATGGTCATAGAAAGGTGAACCCCAAGGTCTGCGTCTCAATCTCCTCAACCGACACCCCTGAACTATTAGGAAGAGCGCAGAGAGCCGAGAGGCTATCCGCCGATCTCGTCGAGGTTCGTTTGGACAGGCTACGTAGCTACCACGGACTCACAAAGATTGCCCGCGCGGTAGAACGGCCGATCATCGGGACCAACCGGCCACTGTCCGAGAAAGGGTCCTTCGACAGGTCCGAAGCTGAACGTCTGAAAATATTGATGGAGGCAGTGGAGGGCGGATTCCAATACGTGGATCTAGAGCTCACAACCGCCAAGCTCGACCGGGTCATCAAGACTTTCCGGGAGAAAGGCGCCAAGATCATCCTATCTCACCACGATCACTTTAGAACCCCTGATCCAGCGAAACTCGCCTCAACCCTCGTGCAGCTCCAGAAGTTCAAACCGGACGTCTGCAAGATCGTTACAACAGCTCAGACTCCAGAAGACAATCTCACCGTCCTCAGTCTATTGAAGGCAAACCATCAGAACTCACCACTCGTCAGCTTCGCAATGGGACAGGCAGGAGTCTGGTCAAGACTACTAGCACCTTTCTACGGAGCCCACTTCACCTACGCCTCGCTAGAGAGAGGACAAGAAACGGCACCAGGGCAGTCGACCATTGCCGACCTCCGCAGAATCTACGAGATGTTAGGCGTGGAGTAACAGTTCATGATCAAAGGCGATACCAAAGTCTACTCTCTCTACGGATCGCCGGTAGCCCACAGCTTCAGCCCTGTCATTTTCAACACGACCTTCGAGAAACTATCACTCAATAGAGCCTACTTACCCTTCGAAGTCAGTAGAGAAAATCTGAAACAGGCGGTAGAGGCGGCACGCACGCTCGGGTTTGACGGCTTCAACGTCACAATGCCCCACAAGACCGCTATCCTGGAAATACTCGACCGGCTTGACAAGAACGCGGAGGAGATCGGGGCAGTCAATACGGTTGCAAAGACCAAGAGTGGACTCGTAGGATACAACACCGATGGAGAGGGGGCGATCAGGGCCCTAAGATCCTACGGTTTTCAACCCAACAACAAGCGGATAATAGTGCTCGGGGCAGGAGGAGCAGCTCAAGCCCTAGTCCATTGTCTTTCCAGCGAAAACAACACGGTTAGGATTCTCAACAGAACTCTAGACAAGGCTCGGCAAGTAGCGGATAACACAACAGGTCCCGGCAGAGTCTCCTATGAAGAGCTTGCCAAGAGCAGCTTGGAGAAAGGCATGGAGGATTCGGATCTTCTGGTCAACACGACTCCGATCCCGACCTCGACTCTCGTTTCCCAGCTCAAAATCCCATTCAACAACGTCAAAGATACAGGCTGGATCTTCGACCTCGCATACGACCAGCCCCCCAAACCTATTCCTTTGGGACGCGGGACAATCAGCCCACTGGAGATGCTAGTGCACCAAGCAGCACTGTCATACCAGATCTGGCTAAACCAGAGGGCTCCTTTCGATCTCATGCGTTCCTCCCTTGTTGATTATCTAGGGAAAGACTGGAGATGAAGGGGACAGGCCAGGCTCTTTCCCATGGAGCCATCAGTATCCTAAACGCGTTTCCAACAAGCAAGGGAGGCGCCCTAGGAGTAGACCTTTGGACCCGAGCCAAGGTTACCCTACGAGAAGGACCAGGCCAGATTTCCGGATTCATTTCCTCTGATCCAGAGGAATCCGACAATCTCATGGTCACGGTGGTCAAGAAGACCCTCGAGCATTATGGGTATGAACGGAAACTCCAGGGAGAAGTGATCACTTCGTCAAACATCCCAACAGCTGTAGGGCTCAAGAGCAGCAGCGCGGCAGCCAATGCAGTTGCCTTGGCCACAGCATCCGCCCTCAGCGAAGAGCAAGACGATGACAAGTTGGTTGCGTTTGGAGTGGAGGCATCCGTCGAATCCGGCGTAAGCCTCACCGGGGCCTACGACGATTCATTCGCATCCTATCACGGCGGCGCTGTTCTGACCGACAACGATCGGAGGAAGGTAGAAAAAATTCTCAGGGTCCCACGAGAAATCAGAATCCTAATACTTGTTCCACCTCGAAAAACCCGAACTGGGCAGCTAGATCGGACAAGATTTGCCCCCATCAGACGTATTTCAGAACTTGCATACAGCGAAGCTGGCAATGGCCATCTCTGGGACGCGATTACGCTTAACGGCCTCGCAGTAGCATCCATTCTTGGAGAGGACCCTCGCCCAGCGCTCTCAGCGATCGAAGCAGGCGCACTAGGAGCAGGGCTATCAGGCAAGGGACCCGCTGTCGCGGCAATAGTCGATGAGAACAGCTTGAAACCCGTGCGGCAAGCGTTCGAGAAATTTGATGGACGAATAATCGAAGCAAATCCGAACTTCAAGAAGGCGCGGATAGAGACTTGAGAGTCAGGATCAAAGGTCCGCAGGCACTGCGTGGAAAAATGAAGGCTCCCCGCTCGAAGGCTTACACACACAGAGCACTCCTAGCCTCCCTACTGTCACCTGGTAAATCGGTGATTGAAGGAGCGTTGCAATGTGATGATACCCAGCGAACACTCGAAGGCATCCAGAGGCTAGGAGCAAAAGTCCTAGTTAAGAAAACCCGAACAATCTCCAGCGGAATCAGGAGACCTACGACATCCAACAGGCCTATCAACTGCGGCGAGTCGGGAGCCACCCTCAGGTTCCTCACCGCGATATCATCGACATCTCCAAAGACAGTTAGACTAAGTGGTAGCGGAAGACTTGCCAACAGACCATTAGGACCACTCGTGAAGGCTATCAACACTCTCGGTGCTTCTGCCCACTCCATTTACAACGGGCGTGGACTCGAGGTGCTCGTTAGGGGACCTCTTAGAGGAGGAGAAGTCACAGTTCCGGGCGATGTCAGTTCCCAGTTTATCTCAGGACTCTTATTCGCAGCCCCATTGGCGATGAGAGATGTCACGATCAACACGGAAGGCGCGTTGGAATCGCGCCCCTACGTTGACATGTCCATTGATGTGTTGAAAAAACACGGAATCTCGATCGTAGAATCTGATGGGAATTTCAGGGTTCCGGCACCGCAAAAGTTCGTCCCCGCGTCTCATCAAGTTCCAGGAGATTTTTCGTCCGCAGCCTTCCTCATCGCCGCGATCGGAACCGCGGGAGACGAGATCACGATCTCTGGCCTCTGCCCCTATGAGTTTGAGCCTGATTCTGCGATCTTGAAAATAGCGCCTAAAATCGGGTTAGAAGTCCAACAGAATGGAAATTCTCTATCAATCAGGAAGGGAGAGCTAGATGGATTCCAATTCGACGCGAGTAACAACCCGGATCTTGTTCCTCCCCTTGAAGCGATTGGATGTTTCGCGAACGGCTCGTCAGAAATCCGAGGGGTAAAGAGGCTATCCTACAAAGAGTCAAACCGTTTGCAAACCCTCCCATCTGAGCTAGCAAAGATGGGTGCCAAGATTCATGTCGAAGACAATTTGATCAAGATTGATGGAAAAAGAGAATTGACCGGGGCCACGTTCGATTCACAAGGTGACCATCGAGTCGCGATGTCATGCGCAGTCGCTTCTCTTGGTGCCAGGGGAGAATCAGTAATACGCAACACGGAAACAGTTGCAAAATCCTACCCGGAATTCTTTCAGGACCTCTCAAGATTGGGGGTACAACTCATTGTGGAGTAATTCGATCGGCAAAGCATTCGTTGTTACTTGCTTCGGAGAAAGCCACGGCCCAGTGGTAGGAGTCACTGTAGACGGCTGCCCAGCCGGATTATCATTGATAGTCGACGATATTCAGCGAGCGCTGGACACGAGGATCCCGCAGGAGAAAGACGTTGTTTCTGCGCGACGGGAACCTGATGCCGTAGAGCTGTTCTCCGGAGTATTCCAAGACCATACGACCGGCGCCCCTTTGACTCTGCATGTCAGAAACAAGGATGTGAAATCATCTGATTATGATTCGCTGAAGGACGTGGTTCGGCCCGGACACGCGGATTATCCAGCCAAAGTGAAGTATGGTGGATTCAGCGATTACCGTGGAGGCGGAAGACTCTCAGGAAGAATGACGGCAGCGTTTGTAGCTGCGGGAGCAATTGCTCAGAAACTCCTCTCCACCTTTGGAGTGGAAGTCCTGGCGTATACCCAGGCTATCGACGGAGTTCAATTAGAGAATACTCCTAGCATTGAAGCTGTCAAGAAGGTTACCTACGAGAATTCGATGAGGTGCCCAGACTCGTTCTTGGCTGAGAAAATGCATCGGATAGTGATAAGCGCGAAGACTCATGGGGACAGCGTAGGGGGAGTCGTTGAGTGTACTGCGCTAAACCTTCCAGTCGGAGTTGGTGAGCCACTCTTCGATGCCATCGACTCCGAACTCGCCAAGATACTATTCGGAATCCCCGCAGTCAAGGGAGTGGAATTCGGAGCCGGCTTCCAAGCAACCCGTCTCAAAGGATCAGAAAATAATGACCAGTATGCGATCAAAGAAGGAAAGGTCGTCACGCTGACGAACAACTCCGGAGGAGTGCTGGGGGGAATGTCGACCGGAATGCCTCTACTACTCAGAGTTGCCTTCAAGCCGCCATCATCCATCGCGAAGGAACAAAGGACCGTGAACGTAACCCAAATGGAAGAGGCCAAGCTCGGAGTCAAAGGACGACACGATCCGTGCATAGTCCCCAAAGCCGTCCCCGTAGTCCAGGGAATGGTGGCAATAGGGCTGGCCGACTTGATGATCCGTGGAGGAATGATTCCTCGGGTCTTGAAGAGCTAACTGTCAATGGACGATGTCGCTAGAATTCGAGACAGGATTGACGAGCTTGACCAAGAGATAGTTCGACTTCTCAAGAACAGACACGAGAATGCGAAGGCCCTTGGCAGGATCAAGAGTCAGAGGGGCCTTGACTATCGCGACCCTGAGCGAGAGAAAATCATTCTCAGCAGGATCGAACGCGCCGCCATATCATTGGACCTTGACCCGAAGCTTATCCGGCCAGTATTCGAACAGATCTTTGCACTCAGCGTCCAGGCCCAGCAAGACCACCCGGAAAAATCCGCGAAGAGACTTGACCAGGCAAGAATCCTAATCGTGGGTGGAACAGGTGGAATGGGACGCTTCTTTGCAAGGTTCGCCAGCCTTCAAGGAGCGAAGGTCAAGATAGCGGGCCGAGAGATCAACAAGACTCGGACAGCAGCGAAAGAGATGGAGGTCGAACCGGGAACAATCCTGGACGCGGCCTCCTCAGACATCGTTATACTCTCCGTCCCGACCGCGGAAACCGTCAGAGTCGCCAGCGAGACGGCGTCGCTTATGGCAGCCGGTAGCCTCCTCACTGACCTCTCCTCGGTCAAGACGGGAATATCGGATAGGGTTGCGGAAAAGATCCCGAAGGGTATCGAGTACATGAGTCTGCATCCTCTCTTCGGACCCAGCACAGATCATCTTCATGGTCAAACAATCATCGCTGTCTCCTATCGACCTGGCCAGAAGTGGTCTAAGCTGGTCCGCGCATTCCAACGCAGCGGATCGAAAGTCGTTACAATATCGGCGGCCGAACATGACCGGACTATGGCCTACATCCAAGGCCTCCACCACTTTGGACTGATCACGCTTGGAATAGCCCTCGATGGGATGGGTGGAGAACCAAGAACCCAATCCCTTAGAGAGACTGAGGCCAGGATTGCTAGTCTCCTGGATAATTGGGACAATATTGTTGGAATCCAACTGCTGAACCCGTTTGTCCCCCCTGTCAGACAGAAATTTCTTGAACTCACAGGGAATCTTGCCCAAATCCGACCTGCACAGGCGAGCGGGGTGAAGAAGAGACTTGCGTCGAATGTACAGAAGTGGACACGCAAGCTATAAAAGCGACATACGGGAAGGGAGTGAAGGCGACTTCAATGGGGTATAGTCTTTGGACAACAGCTGACAACGCGCCCCACCAGGCTGAACTATCTTCCGCTGGAAACTAGAAAGCAACCGATCGATGTTTTCGCAACAATCAGAAACAAGTTTGACATATGCTTCATTCTTGAGTCAGTTGAGGGACCGCGCGCCCTAACCAGGTACACGTTCCTAGGATTCGACCCGCAGAAGATCATTCGAACCTCAAAGAAACAGGCTGAGATCCTAGATCGGCAGAAATCCGAGAGGCGGATCGAAAAGTGCCAAAACCCGCTACCCCTCTTGGCCAATCTCAACAGCCCGGTCAAGGAACGAACCCCGGGGGAAAGATACGCTGGGGGCCTAGTCGGATACGCGTGCTACGACCTCGTACGTTCCTTTGAAAGAATCCCCAGATTGGGAACCAAAAACAACAGGTTTCCCGATATAGAATTCGGACTCTTCGAGGACGGGATCGTTTTCGACCATCTCAGCCGCAACACGCACTACTTCTACCGTGAAGAGAACAGGATAGAAAAGGTCAGAGAAATACTGAGAGATTCGGCCGGCAACGATCAAGTCAGCTTCGGCAAGCCAAGGTCGAATGCTAGCCAGGAGGATTTCTGTGAACGAGTCGAAACGGCCAAGAACTACATTGAATCGGGAGACGTCTTCCAGGTAGTCCTGTCGAAGAGTTACAAAATTCCGTTCAAAGGCTCGCTTCTCCGGTTCTACCGTGCGCTGAGAAGGATCAATCCGTCTCCCTACATGTACTATCTCAAGTTTGGCCACAGGGAAATCGTCGGGTCCAGCCCGGAGATGCTGGCTCGGAAGATCGGGCGCAACGCGGAGAGCTTCCCCATCGCTGGAACGCGGCCATGCACTGGCGATTCTGCCCGAAACAAAGCGCTGGCAGCCGAACTGCTCCAGGACGAGAAGGAACGGGCGGAACACGTGATGCTCGTCGACCTAGCTCGGAACGATCTTGGCAGAGTCTGCGATTATGGGACCGTCAAGGTTCCCGAGTTTATGAGAGTTCAGGGCTATAGCCACGTCCAACACATTGTTTCGAGAGTCACTGGACAACTAAGAAAGAACGCAACTAGCCTAGACTTGTTCAGGGCCGTCTTCCCAGCAGGCACAGTTTCAGGAGCCCCCAAGGTTCGCGCGATGGAGATCATCGAGGAACTTGAAACCACTGCGAGAGGTCCTTACGCGGGAGCTGTTGGTTACTTCTCTGCCAATGGAAACGCTGATTTTGCGATAACGATCAGGACTCTTTGTGCCCAAGACGGATATTGCTATCTCCAGTCCGGTGCGGGAATTGTCGCCGATTCAGTGCCTGACCGGGAATGGATCGAGTCGGAGAGAAAAACGGCCGCCTTGTTCACTGCCATAAATCAAGCTCAGGAGGAGCAACAGTGAAAGTTCTGATCCTCGACAATTACGACAGCTTCGTCTACAACCTGGCGCAGTACGTGGGTGAGATCGCTGACAAGGTTGTTGTGAAAAGAAATGATGAGATAGATGTCGCAGGGGTCAAGGAACTCTCACCGGACAGGATCCTAATCTCCCCCGGCCCAGGCACACCCAGCAATGCCCGGTACTTTGGGACGTGCACGGCCATCCTCCAAGAAGTAAGCAACGAAACCCCGACACTGGGGGTTTGCCTCGGACATCAAGGCATTGTACACGCGTTCGGCGGCAGGATAGTTCGAGCGAGGAGACTACGCCATGGCAAGACGAGCCCGATCAGACACGATGGAAAAGGAGTTTTCCGCAGAGTAAATAGTCCTTTCGAGGCTACGAGATACCATTCACTCGTCGCAGAAAGAAAGAGCCTCCCGAAAAACCTCGAGGTAACCGCTCAGGCGATCGATGACAATGAGATAATGGGCGTCCGCCACAAAGATTTCCCCATCGAAGGCGTCCAGTTCCATCCAGAATCCATCCTTACAGTGCCTGGACACAGGATCATCGAGAACTTCCTGGAGGACTGAACAGGATGATCAGAGAATGCATCCCGCTACTCCTCGAGAACCACGAGTTGACACCAGACCAGGCGAAAGCTACCATGAAGGAAATCATGTCTGGACAGGCGACCTCATCACAGGTCGCAGCATTTCTAATAGGATTGAAAAAGAAACGAGAGACAGCTGACGAAGTCACCGCCCTAGCGCAGGTAATGCGGGAATTCAGCCGTAGAATCCACCCGAAGATAAACGGTTACCTGCTGGACACATGCGGGACTGGCGGGGACAGAACGAAAACGTTCAACGTCAGCACAACCGCTGCCTTCGTAATCGCGGCAGCCGGTGTTCCGGTGGCAAAACACGGTAACCGATCGTTCACAAGCAGATGCGGAAGTGCAGACGTTCTCGAACAGTTGGGTCTGAACCTGAACATGGAAGCAAAGTTGGTCGAGCGAGCAATCGAAGAGATCGGAATCGGGTTCATGTTCGCACCCAACTTCCATCCAGCGATGAAAAAAGTAGCCTCCGTAAGACGCGAAATAGGCGTACGAACCGTATTCAACATCCTCGGTCCCCTAACGAACCCCGCGGGCGCAAATGCCCAGCTGATCGGAGTCTACGACAGTGAGCTTCTAGAACCGATGTGTCTCGCAGCACACAACTTGGGAGCGAAATCTGTGATGACCGTCTATGGACTCGACGGAGTCGATGAGATTTCCATGACAGGAAAAACGATCATTGTAAGGCGTCAAAACGGAAGAATAATCCGGGA
>Ga0066658_10000858_pt1 | contig 10764 bp, 6 predicted proteins | sample GraSoiAngelo_107_FD_75174 | JGI IMG/M metagenome (GOLD analysis project Ga0066658, IMG submission 75174) | Grasslands soil microbial communities from the Angelo Coastal Reserve, California, USA - 14_0903_09_30cm | ecosystem: Environmental > Terrestrial > Soil > Grasslands | place: USA...
CTTGCGATCTCAAGCTTCTCACACGGAATGGGAAGCTTCGAGTTCTTGGGGTTGACCCGGGAAGCGCCATCACCGGCTACGGAGTGATCGAGGGAGATGGACGCAAGACCGCCCTTGTTGAATACTCGGGCATCAAGGTCTCTTCCAAGTTGAGTATTCCCGATCGGCTGCTGTTCATCAGCGCAAAACTCGAGGAAGTGATCGCCCGTCTGCAACCCGACGCGTGCGCCGTCGAAGAGACATTCTTTGCGACTAACGTTAAAAGCGCACTTAGTCTTGGACAAGTTCGGGGGGCCGTACTTCTAACGGCTGCTCGGAACGGCGTTCCGGTTTTTGACTATTCACCGCTTGCTATCAAGCAGGCCTTGGTCGGCTACGGTAGGGCTGAAAAACATCAAGTCCAGGAGATGGTTCGGCTATTGCTCGGACTCACAAGCTCACCCAAGCCGCTTGATGCTTCCGACGCCCTGGCGGCAGCGATCTGCCACATTAATACGTTCGCAACGCGAGTTCGGCAGAGCAGGTAATAATTGATTTCAGGATGAAGGAAATCCAATCGACAACCTACGAGAGGATGCAGATCACCCAGGGCGACATAACGAAGTTGTCGGTGGATGCAATCGTGAACGCCGCGAACAGCTCGCTTTTGGGTGGGGGCGGAGTCGATGGCGCGATTCATCGGGCGGCTGGGCCAGGCCTTCTGGAAGAGTGTCGAAAGCTCGGAGGATGTGAGACCGGTCAGGCGAAGATCACGAAGGGCTACGAGCTGCCCGCCAGATACGTCATCCACGCCGTAGGCCCAACCTGGCGCGGAGGCGCTGCGAGAGAGGCCGAGCTGCTTGCTTCCTGTTATGCATCGAGCCTGGATCTCGCGGTGAAACATGATTTGAAGACGATCGCTTTCTCCGCCATAAGCTGCGGCATCTATGGCTATCCAATTGATCAGGCGGCTTCAATCGCCGTAAGCGAAACCAGCCGTTTCTTCGCGCAAAACCAAAGCCTGTCGAAGGTGCTCTTTGTCTGTTTTAACGTGGAAGTAAGTCGCGCGTACGAGGATATCCTGCGGGGAATTCAAAAGGCTCCTGAGTAGCACATGAAATTCCGCATGCGCGGTTCAGTGATGCTATTCTTGAGCAGGAATTCACCGGAGTAGTAGAATAGCCACTGGCTCAGCTTGCGAGCCAGGATGAGCCGCGAGGCATAGGCCGCGGTTCACGGGTAGAGCGCCTAGTCTGGGACGGAAGTGAAGTGATGACGGACCTCTATCGCGTGCTTGGAGTCTCACCAAGCGCCAGCGCTTCAGAAATCAGATCCGCATACCGGAGAAGAGCAAGGAAGCTGCATCCGGATGTGTCATCTTCTCCTGATGCAAATGCGCGATTCGCGATGCTGAGCGAAGCATACAGAATCCTGAGCGATCCCATGCTTCGAGGACAGTACGACCGCGGCCAAACCGTCTATGCGCGGGCCGCATACTACGCATCGCGAGACGCTGAGATCGTCGCCTACCAGCGCAAATTCGACCGAATAGTGGACGAGATGATCGCGCGTGAGCGCCAGGAAACGGCTGCGAGAAGCCACGCCGTATCGATCGTCGTTCCGTTGTTCTTATCGGCCTTTTATGTGGCGCTCGCGAAACCCAAATTCATCGAAGATATGAATCTGATCGGCAAGCTCCTGCTGCTTACCGTTTCCGGCTACGCTCTCCGTTACCTGATCAAGAACCTCGGGATTGTCCTTGGCCGTTATACCTATCACATTCCTGATCGGATAACGTCAGTCTTTCAGGTTGAGACCCCACGGGATAAACAGATAAGCCGCAAGGCCGGTCTGGTGTTCTTGATCTGCGGATATCTGGTTTCGCTTTGCCTGGGACTTGTATTGAGCAGGCTAACGCATTTCACGCACGACTCGTATCTCGGTCCGGCAACGCTCGCCGGAGTTCTCGTCTATCCGCCGATAGCCGTTCTTATCATCGGATGCTGCAGGCGCGTTGCCTGGTTCATGGATCGTCCGTTCAGTGTAAGCACCGATCAGAAACCCTGACCAATCCTATTATTTTTTGAAGAGTTTCTTTGCGACCGAACCGAGATCCGACTTCCAAATGCCCCCGTCGTCTTTGGGTTCATTGGTCTTCAGCTCTTTTAGGGCCACGCGATTGACGGGATCGAGACGCACCGCCTCGCGGAAGAACTGCTCGGCTTTCTTGGCCATCTTGGCTTCCTTGTAAAGCAAGCCCAGCTTGACGCGAATATGCGGATTGAATGGATCGAGCTCGGCCGCCCGCAGCAGGTGATGCTCGCCGTCGCGTCTTGTACGCTGATTTCGAACCAGAGCGTTGCCGAGGTGGTAGTGATAATGCGCCTGGTTCGGGTCTCGCTTGACCGCTTCGCGAAACAAATTAACCGCGCCAAAGTAATCTCGCTGATCGAATCTCGCCCTGCCCTGGAGATAGTAATATTCCGCGCTTTGTCCCGAGCCGACGCTGGAGGCAACGGCGGCATGAGGAGCCGCGGTACTCACCGGTTTGGCGGCGGGAATCGGAATATCAGCCGGCTGAGCCGCACTCGGCTGAGCCATTGGAATACTCGACAATGGCGTGCTGACGCGCAACGGCTGAGAAACAGGAATTTTTATCTCCGGCGCTGGAGCAGCTTCATGGCCCAGCTCTGCTACCGCTTTGGGCACCGGATTCTTTCGAAGATGTTCGTCGTACTCGGCCCTTTGTCTGGGATCGCTTAGAGCTTCATACGACTGGCTGATCTTTGAGAAAACGGCTTCGAGTTTCAGGCGAAGCTCTTCGTGATGCCTGTAGCGATCGGGGTGAAACTGTTTCGCCAACTTATAGTAGGCGGACTTCATTTCCGCGGCCGTCGAGCGTCGCGTGATTCCAAGTACCTCGTAGTGATCCGCCGTCTTATAAAAATGCAGCCTTCGCGATATCTCCTTGCGCAGGTCCTCTATCGCTTCTTCCTGCTCCGCGCTCATTGCATTAGCTTCGTCGTCGTCGTCGACCCCTACTCTCTTCAACAGTCCGACAGCTACAAGCGCGCAGACCGCCTGCTTGGTTGCCGCTTCGCCCAATCCAGTCTGAAGGCACAAATCGTCAAGCGCGGTAGCCGTCTCTACTCTCGAAAAGACATAACTCTCCACGGGATTCAGCTTTCCGCTGAAGTCGAGCCTTTTACCGTTAAGGTTGACTTGTTCGATTTCGGCATCTTCGGGCAGCAGCGTATCGGCGATCTTCTCTACGAGCGCGGCGTGCCTAGCTCCCTCGAGTATGCAGTCCTCCGCGGACCAGTCGAATCGCACTTCGTGGGAAGCTCTTATGCGCTCATCAAAAGTGTAGTCGCCTCGGTCCCACTCGAACAACGAGAACACAATATCTATGGCCAGGTCTCTGACGGCCTTCTGCATCTGGTCTTCGGTCAGCACTCCCGAAGATACGAGCGTCTTTGCCAGCTCCGTCGCTTTCTGGCCCGCTTGTTTGGCTTGTTGAATTTGTTCAAAGGTCGCACAGCCCTCCTTAAGAAGTCTATGCTCCAACTGTTCGGTGTTAAGATTGCTTATCGCGAATACAGGATTGCCCGTTTCGAAGAAGATCGCCTTCATCGCTTTGCCGCTCGTCAGGCGAAGCAATCCCGTCCCATTCTTATGGGCGATTTGACGAATTAAATTAGAGATGAGCTTCTCGCCTAGTTGACCCTGCACTTCAATATCCGAGCTTTCTGATCGGGACCGCCTCGGGGCAGGTCCAAGGGAGCGCAGGTTACGGTTTGGGGGCCGACAAGCACGCATTGTAAATCGAAAAGAAAGGCACCGCAAGAGTAACCAAAATAAGAGATGTTAAATGCTGTGGGGATTGCGAGATTGACGCAATATGCCTTCGCGGATAGGATAAGAGCGCTTCACCGCCATTATGAGCGATTCTCTTCAAAAGATCAGGACCGGCGATAACTCCGCCAATCAATCGCGTGCCGAGGATCCGGCCAGCCAAATTGTGTTTGAAGCACTCTCCCGCATCGCGCAGGGCGATCTGAGCGTGCGCGTGCAGAACGGACAACAGGGATTATCGCCCGACCGGCGACAGTTGATCCTGAACGTCGACGAGATGGCGCGACGCCTGCGGTACATAGTAGGGCGGCTACAGCGCGCGGCCGATTCAATCGAAACCGGCGTAGGCGAAGTGCTGCGGGGAACCCAGGCGCTTTCGATCGGTGTCCTGGACGAAGGCCAATCGGTTGAAGAGACCTCACGCTCGATCTCCGAAATCAATTCGTCAATGCAGTCGATAGGTGAAAGCCTTCACACCCTCTCCGAGCTTAGCCAGTCGACTTCGCGATCGATCATCGACATGGCGTCCTCGATAACCAACGTTTCCGAGAACTCCGATGAGCTCGCGCAGTACGTCGATGAAACCGCCCTGGCCATCGAGCAAATGGCCACCAGCATTCGAAAGGTCGCCGAATCAACTGAAACGTTGGCGGAGTCGGCCGAAACAACGGCGCGTGCGATGGAAGCGATTGATGCTTCGACCCGGCACATCGGCGAGTCGGTTAACGAGACCACCGTGCTTGCCGAAGAGGTAGCTCTATCGGCGGATTCCGGCAGCCAGCTTGTCGCCGAGACCGCCGAAAGCATGGCGAAGATCAAGGAAGCCATCGACGCTGCTACTGAAACTATTACGAGGCTCGGACAGAGATCCGACCACATCGGCGAAGTTACTCACGTCATCACCGAAATAGCCGACCGCACGAATATGCTGGCCTTGAATGCGGCAATCCTGGCTGCGCAGGCTGGATCTCAAGGCCGCGGCTTTCGAATCGTCGCCGATGAGATCAAGGAGATGAGCGAGCGCACCACGGCTTCGACTCGCGAAATCGAAGACATGATAAAGGGGGTTCGCGAAGATGTAGCCGAGACTATCGAGCGAGTAGCCGTGGGTTGGCAGCGCGCCTCGAGCGGCGTAGAGCTCGCTTCGCGAGCCGCCGAGTTGCTCAGCGAGATTCGCGAAAAGACAAATACATCTTCCGACCGTATTCGCTCGATAGCCGACGCCACCGCGATCCAGGCTTCCGAAAGCCATACCGTTCTTGAAGCCGCGAGTTTGGTTCGGCGCCAAGCCAGAGGTATAGAGAAGGCCGCCGGCGAACAGGCTTTGACCTCGCGCCGAATTGGCGAACGGGCGGTCCATATGAGCGAGCTCACCGAGCGCGTCCGCCGGGCCGCCGGCGAACAGGCGCAGGTTTCGAAGGACATCGCCAAAGCTGTAAAAGAGCTCACCAGCGCGGTCGAGCAGATCAGGGGCGCTTCCGCGGAACAGGCTTCCGGAGCCGGTCAGGTGCTTCGCGCGGTCGAGATAATCCGTGAAGTGGCGGCGCGCAACCAGGCTTCTATTTCGGGAATAAACAGCGCGGTCGACCTGCTCGTGCGCGAAGCCGATCTGCTCAATAGAGAAGTCGAAGCGTTCAAGCTGCCGACGCCCGAACGCGGGGGCCATTTGCGACTCGCCCTGCGCGCTTCGCAGATGTCGCTCGATCCGGTCGGCGTGTCCTCGATTTCTCGCGTCGAGGTCATTGCAAACGTGTTCGAAGGGCTGGTTCAGTTCGGTGAGCGAGCAGAGATTCGGCCCGGAGTCGCAGAACGATGGGAGATTTCGCCCGACGGCCGAGTCTACACCTTCTATTTACGCGAGCAGGCCAAGTTTCATAATGGCCGGCGTGTTCGCTCCGACGACGTGAAATACTCATTCGAGCGGCAGATGCGCCAGAATGAGGACGCAGCCGCATGGGTCTTTCGTCCTCTTGTGGGCGCCGAATTGTTCATGGCGGGCGAAAACGAGTCGGTTGCAGGCATACAGGTAATCAACGAGCAGGTGCTGCGACTGGAGCTGACTCAACCGGTCGCGTTCTTTCTATCGACGCTATGCACGGATTACGGCTACATCGTTCCTCGCGAAGACGTTGAGCGGCCGGTTCCTGAATTCGGGCGGCGTCCAATCGGAAGCGGTCCTCTGCGCGTCGTCGAACCAGCCGCTGAAAATGCGGTTCATATGGAACGGTTTCAAGGCTACTGGAATCCCGACCTTCCTTATATTGACAGCCTCACCGTTCGGTTTGGCATGACCGCCGAAGAGACGTTTGACGCGTTTATTAACGGCGACCTCGATTATATAAGCGACCTCCCGTTGACCTATCTCACCGAGCTCAAGGAGCGAACCGGCGAAGTGCACCTGCTCGAAGCGCTTCAGCTTCAAACGCGAATGTTGATCTTCGATTGTGAACGCCCGCCGCTATCCGATGTGCGAGTGCGCCAGGCAATCTGCTACGCCATCAATCAGCAGCAATTCTTAAAAGATGTGTACGGAGGAATAGCTGAGGCGGCGACCGGTCCTATACCGCCCGGCTTGCTGGGCTACGATCCTTCTCAAACCGGTTACCCCCGCGACGTGGACCGCGCGCGCGACCTGCTCGATCAGGCCGGCTATACCGAGGGCTTCGATACCGAGATATGGTGGCTGGACACAGTGAACAGCGCAGTCGAGTGCTTGAAAAACGATCTCGCTGAAATCGGCATCCGCGTGGAATTCCGATATGTCTCCGCCGCCGAAATGCAGCGCGGGCTGAGATCGAAGACAGTTCCTATCGCGGGACGGGACTGGTACGCGGACTACCCTGATCCCGACAATTTCACATACGTGCTATTCAACTCGAAGAATCAGAATCTCTTTACCGTGACCTACGCGAGCGAGGAAGTGGACCGGCTCACCGAAGAAGCGCGCTCCGTAATGAATCGAGAGCAACGCGCTGAGATCTACGAAAGGGTCACCGGCCTTCTATTAGAAGATGCGCCGTGCGTTTTTCTGGCTCATCGCCGCAGCTTCGTAGCATATCGGCCCGAGCTTGAAGGGGTCACCTTGCATCTGCTGTCACCCTTCATCACGCCCAAGGACTTATGGTTCGCGGGCCATCGATCTTTGGCAGCTACCTGAGGCTCTTAAGCTGATTTACGCGGTCTCGGAACGCTCTCGACAGCGTGAGCACGTCAGCATCGGAAAACCCCGCGCTCCTGAATGCGTCGTTGATCTGTTTGTCGGAGAGCCGTCCGATCAGATTGCCCATCCACTTCGCGTTCTCTACCGTCACGCCCTCGAGCACGGAAGGGTTCTTGCCTTTGTAATGAAAGACGACCTGGCCGTTGTGTGTACCTTCGATGAAGCTTTGCTTTGCGTATGCTTCGGGATCTCCCTTTGAACCCGCCGGCGCCTCTCCAAAGAACGGCAGCTTGCTGAAGAATGAGCCCGTCGAACCGAAGGTCGCGCCGAGGTCGGCGATATAATAGATGCGCTTTCCACGATCGACCCCACTCTTCTTTCCGGCCTGCGCTATCTTGTTGTTGATGTCTTTCAAATCCCAGTTGTTCAACAGAGCCATCAGGACCTTCAGTCCTTGCAACTCGCGAGTGCCCATGAACGGATTCGAGTGCCACGACCATATGCCGAGATCCTTATAGCCGTCTTTTCTTCTCTCGAATCTGACGTCCTTGACGTCAAAGCCTCCGCGTCCTTCGATATGCGCATGTTTGAGGAAGTAGTCTTGATCGACGTGATAACCGGCAGCCCACACGAATCGGGTTGCGGCTGTTTCGGGCCTGGGCTCGGAGCCAAACTTGACGGTCCATTCCCTGCCCTTTTCATCGCTCACGATAATCTTCTCCGAAGTACCGGTCGTGGATCTGCGAATGAAGGTAAACCGGCTGGCCGTCTCAGGTGAGCCCTCACGTCCGCCAGGACCGTAGACCATATCAAGGTTTTCGATGTTGCCGGGGTCTTCCCACAGGGCCGGCGGTCCGGCCTTGTCATCTTCCGAATCGGCTTTTTCCTTGTCATCCCCCTCGGATTTCTTTTCCTTCTTCTCTTTTTCCTTCCGCGGCTCTTTGTCCTTTTGCGGAAGGGGTACCGCGCGATAGCCAAAGGCCGAAGCCCCAAGAGGTGAAGCTCCAATAACCGAAGCCGTTAAAAAAAACACTATGATAGTCAGAACCACTGCGGACTTCTTCATCATCAGGCGTCTCCGATCGTTTGATTTCGTATTAGTAGACTCCATCAATCGCAGCGTAATTATAAGCAAGCTCGCACGACGACGGAAGTACATCCGGTAAGATCGGATGGGCTTGCCAATTTGCGGCCTGCTATTTAGGCTAGGAGGTTCTTAACCAGAAAGGATCAATGCCTGTGACTGAACGCGAAATCCTCGAGATGGATGTCCTGTTGGTCGGAGCCGGTCCCGCCAATCTGGCCTGCGCCCTTCACCTTTCAAAACTCATCGGCGAGCACAATCAACGCGAGGCGAGATCTGGTGGAGGAGGTCTGGGCGAGATCAATATAGCGATCATTGAAAAGGCCGCGGAGATTGGCGCGCATCAACTCTCGGGAGCCGTGCTCGATCCGGTAAGCCTGCGGGAGCTGATGCCTGATTTCGAAGCGCAGGGCGCTCCGTTCGAGGCGCCCGTCGGCGAAGAACACGTCTATTTCTTTACCGAGAGCGGTAAGATTTCGCTGCCCATTCCGCCTCCCCTCCGAAACCATGGCAACTACGTAGTCTCGCTAAATAAACTCGTGCGCTGGCTCGCGGAAAAGTGCGAAGCCGCGGGCGTCAATATCTTTCCCGAATTTCCCGGCGCTGAAATGCTCTATGACGGAGATAAAGTCATTGGGGTGCGCACCGGAGACAAAGGGATCGATAAGAACGGCGAGCCTAAAGCGAACTTCGAGCCCGGCGTAGACATTCAGGCTAAAGTAACGGTCCTGGGTGAAGGCGTCCGCGGCTCTCTCACAAAGCAAATGGTCAAGCGGCTGAACCTCGACCAGGATCGCGACCCGCAGGTGTACTCGATAGGCGTGAAGGAGCTCTGGGAAATGCCCGACGATCGCTTCGCGCCGGGCTCCGTCATTCATACGCTTGGCTGGCCGCTTGATTCACATACCTTCGGAGGAACCTGGGTCTACGGCATGCGCGACCGAATTTTGGACCTCGGCTGTGTAGTAGGTCTCGATTATCGCGATCCGCGCATCGATCCGCATCATGAGCTGCAGAGATTCAAATCTCACCCATTCATGGCGAAGCTTCTGGAAGGCGGCAAGATGGTTCGCTATGGCGCCAAGGCCATGCCGGTCGGCGGATGGTACACGATGCCGAAATCTTTCTCGCACGGCGTTCTTATAACCGGCGACTCCGCCGCTATGCTGAATGGAGAGCGCTTGAAAGGAATTCATCTCGCCATCAACGCCGGAATGATCGCGGCTGAAACGATTCTCAAAGCTCTAATAGCCGGCGACTACTCCGCCGAGAAGCTCTCGATTTTTGAGACTCGCGTCAAAGAGGGCTTGATCGGCAAGGAGCTGTACAAGTCTCGAAACTTCCATCAGGCGTTCGACCACGGCAGAAATCTTGGGATGGTTATGGCGGGAATCTCTACGGTGACGGGAGGAGCGCTGCCAAGGCGGCTCCCGATCAAGGCCGGACATAATCATATGCGGAAGCTTGCGGAGCTTGGAGTAAAGAACGGCGACGGCCGCTATGCGGATCTCAAGTACGACGACAAGTTGACGATTAATAAATTGACCGACGTGTATTACTCCAGCACCGAGCACAATGAGGATCAACCCTGTCACCTGAAGGTAATGGATTTGAATATCTGCGTGGATCGCTGCACGGTCGAGTACGGCAATCCCTGCCAGAATTTCTGTCCTGCCAACGTGTATGAGATGGTTGGAGACAGCGCGGATAAACGGCGGCTTCAGATCAATTTTTCAAACTGCGTTCACTGCAAAACCTGCGACATCATGGATCCTTACCAGATCATCAACTGGGTGCCGCCTGAAGGGGGCGGCGGACCAAACTACAGGAATATGTAGAGCCCGATCCGCGTGTCATTCCTTTGGCGGTTGCTGATTCGCTTTCATGCGCAGTGTTTCGAGGTGGGTCTTTTCATGTTCGATGTCCAATGCATTCGGTTGCATTAGACAGTAGCTCTCCAGGCTGTTCACGGCATCGCTCAACCGGCCGCGATTTTCATAGGCATAAGCCAGAGACTTATAGGTGTCAGGCAAACCGGGCGCGAGTTGGCGCGCCTGCTCCAGATACAACAAAGCGGCGTCTATGTTTCCCTGTTTCAGAAACGTGGCTCCGACGTGAAAATTGATCATCGCGTTGCCGGGCTGCAAACGGTAGCCCCGCATCATGAATGAACGCGCCCGATCCAGGTTCTTCAGATCCGTGTCGTAGGCGTATGCCTTTCCGAGAGAATCCCAAAGCAGCGGATTCTGATCGTCAATTCTCAAGCCCTGTTCCGCCAGTGCGATGGCCCGATCCAGATGCGATCGCTCTTTGGTGATTTCGAAGACCTGCAGATGGGCGGCAGTGAGATTTGTGAGCGTGAACTTGTTATTCGGGCTGAGGTCGTTGCAAGCCTCCAGCTCCGGTACGACCTTCAACCATTGCTGTTGCTTCAGGTACTGAAAGCCCAGGATATAGTGAGGCATCATCTGGTCGTTCGCGACTTCAGCGCCATGACTGTAGAGCGTTTCGTCATCTTTCCAGACCGCGTTTTGGGACAGCGCTTTACCGCCGAGTGCAACGCACAAAATAACGGTTGCAGCGGCTTGAACCGTTCCGCGACTGCCGAACGCAATCCACTCCTGGTTCTTCAGGCTCATTAGAGCCATCGCAAGAAGAAGCGAAAAGCCGATAGCCGGTAGGTAGA
>Ga0066658_10000869_pt1 | contig 10728 bp, 14 predicted proteins | sample GraSoiAngelo_107_FD_75174 | JGI IMG/M metagenome (GOLD analysis project Ga0066658, IMG submission 75174) | Grasslands soil microbial communities from the Angelo Coastal Reserve, California, USA - 14_0903_09_30cm | ecosystem: Environmental > Terrestrial > Soil > Grasslands | place: USA...
ACTCGCCGAAGCGAGCGCCACGATCCGAAACTAAAACCTAAAATCCAAGGTGATTACTGCACCTGGAACTGCTGATTATCTTTTGTTTTTAATTTGGTTACGGCTTCGAGCAATTCAAACAGTAGGACGCGAACGTGGGGTCCGCGTTATTTGCGCAGGTTCAGTTTGTCGATCAGTTTCTTATAACGATCGGCTTTTGTTTTGCTCAAATAATCGAGCAAACTCCGGCGATGCGCGACCATCTTAAGCAGGCCGCGTCGCGAAGAGTGATCCTTCCCGTTGATCTTAAGGTGTTCGGTTAAATGCTCGATCCGGCTGGTTAGAAGTGCGACCTGCACATCCGCGCTGCCGGTATCTTTCTCATGCAACTGGAACTCCTGGAGATTCGACGTTTGGTTGCTCTCTGCCATAACGAAGGCGCTAATGTAGATGAAGACCGCATTTTGGCAACCCATGTGCTGAAGCCTCGTGTCGCGACATCATGCCGGGTTGCCTTCGCGTTTGCCGTCGTACCATAAACGCAATCTGGCGCGCGACCGCGCCATGCGGGGTCCGCCGAGGATCATAATAAGCAGCGTGCCAAGAATTTGCCTGGCTGGATACATGCGCAACTTCCGGCCCGAGGTGAGAACGGGTTCCCTGAGTACCTTGAAACGGCCAAGTTTCCTTAGCGCGAGACTGAAATAAACTTCTTCGCCGGCAAAATATTGCTCATCGAAACCGCCAGTTGCCTCGAAATTGCTTCGTGTAGTGAAGAGAAATGCGCCTGCGCCCAGATTCAGGCCAAAATAAAGGGTGCAAAACGCGTGTAACAGAATGCGGCTCCACAATGGGATGAATCCATCCATGACTCCGCGCGCGCTGCCGCCAGTGTAACCCACCTCGAGCAGAGCCATTGCTTCGGTCACGTGGGTCTTGTTGATTCGCGTATCGGCGTCAACGAAAAACAGATATTCACCCTGCGCTGCGCGCGCGCCAGCGTTTCGGGCAGCACCAATTTGGCGTCGATGGATCGACACGACTCGGGCACCGGCTTGCTCGGCGATTTCTGGCGTAGCATCTGTCGATGCATCATCCACCACGATGATTTCGACCGGCTGAGACAAACCAGAAGTTGCAGCGCGAATCGCGCCGAGCGTAGAGGGAAGCTCTGTCTCTTCGTTGTACGCGGGAACAATAAATGAGATCATTTATTCCTGGTCTCGGAAATTCACTGGCGGGGTAATCCAATCGTTTTGATCATCGAACTTATTTCTCATTTATCCATTTCGCTGCCGGCGCGCAATTGAAAGCAGGCAATTGGTAAGAGTCGTTAGGGCCTGGATCAACTGGTCACCGCTACAGATTGACTTGCGTATGACAAAGATCGAGATGGGAACCGTGCTTGCGAGAGCGTTTGTAATTTTCATTTCGGTCTGGTCGTTGCTCTCCGGCTGCGCGGACACAAAACAGGCTGCACAGTCAGACTCTAATTCCCTCCTTCGCACACTAGACAGCGACCACGAGGTCCACGGTGAAGTAGGCGTGATGTACGGTCATAGCGCGAGATAAGCCTGCGGGTATTCACCGCAGGCACAACGACTTCAACTTCTACCTCGTCGTCGCATAGAGGAGTGAATCGAGAAGTTTCCGGGAGCTGCATCGACTATTTGGCGTCGAATTTAATGCCGGCTTTCTGGACTTCGCCGTAAGGCAAAAGCCAGACGAGCGATTCATCGTGAAGATCGACAACCTGAATTCGGTTGCCCCACGGATCGCGAAAATCACAGCGAAACGGCGGCTCCAGTTTTAGTTTGTATTTTTCTTGGAGTTTCTTTCGGACTTCCGCCAGTTGCGCTTCATCGCGCACCATGATCCCGAAATGCCGCATGTTCGCCGGTTGCACCTTATCCACCTCGAAAATTGCAAGGAACTGGTGTTCGCCCAATTTGAAAAACGCATCGCCTTCGCCGCCACGCATCTGTTCGAGATTGAAAACGTCCTTGTAAAACGCCACCGCCTTTTCGATGTCATCGACCTCGATGGCCACATGATTGCATCCATAAACTTGCACGCTCATCTGCCAGCTTAGCCGAAAACGAAGCTGTGCGCGCCACGCTTCTTTATGGGACGAGAATGTTCGCGGGATTGTAAAGAATAAGCGGTTAAGCGACACTCCGCGGAACCGAGTCTGCGTATTCCAAGAAATTATTCGAACGATGCGCGATGCAATTCCAGTAGCGGTGAATCCAAGGCGTTCCAGCGCTGAACCGATTCTAATAATTCTCTTCAGCGTCGTAGCGCTCTTGATCCATCTCCTGACAATCGGGCGCTACGGTTATTTTCGTGACGAGCTCTACTACATCGCCTGCGGTCGGCATCTCGCCTTCGGATATGTGGACCAACCTCCGTTGTCGATCCTGCTGCTGCGCCTGAGCCAGATCCTTCTCGGCAACTCATTGTTTATGATTCGTCTTCTTCCTGCGCTAGCAGGAGCGGCGACGGTTGCAATCACAGGTTTGATCGCACGTGAACTGGGCGGACGCGGGTGGGCGATTGCGCTCGCCTGCGCGGGCTCGCTCTGTGCGCTGTTCAGTTTGGCGGTCGGCAATTTTTTCTCCATGAACGCGTTTGAGCCGCTGTTCTGGATGGGATGCATTTATCTGCTCGTTCGGATTATCAACGGTGGTTCACCGATCCTTTGGCTTTGGTTCGGCGCTCTTCTGGGACTCAGTCTCGAAAACAAACATTCCACGGCGTTTTTCGCGGCTGGCATTTTCGTCGCGCTGCTACTCACGCCCGAGCGCCGCCATTTCGCTGAGAAATGGATCTGGTTCGGTGGTCTGATCGCGTTCGCCATCGCGTTGCCGAACGTTCTATGGCAGCTGCAAAATCATTGGCCCACGTACGAGCTATTGAGCAACATTGCGCACAGCGACAAAAACGTCGCTCTAAGCCCGGCACAATTCATCGTGCAGCAGGTTGTTTTCATGAATCCGGCAACGCTTCCGCTGTGGCTCGCCGGGTTATGCTGGGTGTTCGGTTCCCGCGAGGGCCGGCGCTATATCGCGCTTGGAGTCATATATCTGGTCATGCTCGCCGAGTTCATCATCTTGCACGGCAAAAGCTACTATCTCGCACCCGCGTATCCGATGCTTCTTGCATCGGGAGGCGTGGCATTAGAGCGCGTTTTCGCTAACCGATTGAAATGGTTTAAGCCGGCATTGCTGGTTGTAATCGTCCTGACCGGCGCGCTATTTGCGCCATTGGCCATACCAATTTTGCCGCCCGGCAAACTGGTCGCGTACATGCGAGCCATCCACCAAGAGCCGCCACGCACTGAAACTTCGCATACCGCTCCGCTGCCCCAGCTTTTCGCCGATCAATTTGGCTGGCAAGAAATGGTCGCATCGGTCGCACACGTTTATCATCACTTGCGGCCCGAAGATGAGAAACGCGCTGCCATCTTCTGCCAAAACTATGGCGAGGCTGGAGCAATTGATTTCTTTGGTCCCAAGTTTGGGCTGCCATCGGCAATTTCTGGCCATCAGAATTATTTTCTCTGGGGACCGCGAGATTGGAATGGCGAAGTTGCTTTGGTGCTCGACACGCGGGATGACAACGAGCGCGAGCAATTCGCCTCAGTCGAAGATTTGGGCCAAATCGTGAGCAGTCCGTGGGCGATGCCTTTTGAACGCCGGACGCATATTTATCTCTGTCGCGATTTGAAGGTTAACGTGCGGGAATGCTGGCCACATGTAAAAAAGTGGCTTTAAGCCCGGAACACTTTCGAAGCTAATCGCGGACCGCGTTCATCCCCTGCCGCACGATCCGGTCGATCAGTTGCGGATACGGCAAACCCGCTTTTCCCGCTGCAAGGGCAAAGTCTTCATCGTTGGCGAGAATGGGATTGGGATTGGCTTCGATGAAATAAACTTCGTTGGCCTCTGTCAGCCGCAGGTCAATGCGCGCATACCCGTCAATGGTGAGCAGACGATAGATGCGTTTGCACGTCTCCTCGATGTGGCTCACAAGTTGTGGATCGAGGTCTTCGGCGAATCGATTTTCCAATCCCCAGCGTTTGCGGTATTCGTCATCCCATTTCGCCTTAAACGTCGCAATCTTTGGTTCGTTAGGCGGCACTTCGCGAAAGACCAGTTCGCGAACAGGAAGCACTATTAGCCGCACGTTGCCCATCAAACTTACGTAGAGTTCGCGGCCATCGATGTATTCCTCGGCGATTGCATCGCTGTTATATTTCTCATGAACAAAAGTCACGCGCTCGCGGAACTGCTCGTCGGTATCGACGAACGACGCCTGCGAAATCCCATACGATGCCTCTTCCTTCACCGGCTTCACCAGGATTGGGAACCTAAGCTGCTTCGGTCGCGCGATGCGCTGACCACGTGGAATGACGACGAAATGCGGGACATGGATGCCGTGATAATGTAGGATCTTCTTGGAAATGCCTTTGTGCTTGCAAAGAGTAAGGCCCGTTGAACCGCAGCCGGTAAACGGCAGGCCTTGCATTTCGAAAAACGAAACGATGTTTTGATCGAACCCGGGATTGTTCCTGAATTGTTCGACGAGGTTGAAAAGAATGTCGGGAGCGAAAGTCTCTAGTTTTTGACGCACAAGATCGACCTCATCGTAGATCGCGAGATGCTCTGCGGTGTGACCAAGCGTGCCGAGCGCGGCCATGACGTCCGCCTCGGTTTTCCAGTCCTTTGTCTTCAGCTCCTTTGTGAAATCCTGATCGACGGTTGTTGGACTTGTGCCGTCGAAAAGCACGAGGATTTTAAGTTTCTTTTTCACGTCGTTTTGTCGCCTTTGTCATTTGGTGCGCTTGAATTTTCCGGTGAAAAGATAATTCATCACCAGCGTGGTGATAAATGCGGAGACGCGAAAATCCTGTTGCGGATCGTCATTGAGCACGTGGAGCCCGAGCTGATCGCAGCGGCGGGTCAGCCGGGCGAGCAGCTGGTTCACCCGGAACTTGTTCTCATTCGTCCATTGACAGATGGCGTTCAATAATCGTCGCCGCCGCCGTTGCAGATAGACGCTTGCTTTGATGCCCGCCGGCGCTGCGAAAAGTTGCCGCAGATCGGCGTCATAGAAATCTGGGTATGTATCTTCGTAGAGCTTTCGTTTGCGCGCGTAATAAGTCTTGAGTTTGACGTTCAAACAATCGTAATCAGCGACGCGATACTCGGGCATGTGAACTGGTGGCTTGCCCACCAACGAGCGCATTAACTCATCGACGTATTCCAGTTTTTGGAGCGCCCGCCAGCGTGCGTAACGCTTGCGCCAGTCGAGCCCGGGCGTAAGCCAGACCGCGAAGGTTTCCGCGAAATCTTCATCGGGATGGCTCTGCGCGTACCAGTCCTCGAGATGCATGACATAGCTGCGGCTGAACGGTCGGGGGCGGTAACTGTCCGGCGTCTCTTCACGTGAAGTTTGCCCGAAAAGCTCCTGCCATTTCTTCTTCCGGGTGAGACGATACGCATACATATAAGCGTGACCCGCTTCATGTCGCATCAATTTCATGAACCACTCGGGCGTACCTCCCTCGACCTCGAGCATCATCGTCCGCTCCAGTGCCCGCAACCGATCGTGCACGAGGAAAAACGGAATGAAAATGGCCGGGATACCGATTGGTACAAACCATTCATCGCCCACGTGACACGGTGGGTGAAACACAAGCCCACGCGCCGACAGTTCATCATATAATTGCCGAATGAGCGGTTCCAGTGCGGTGCCTTCAAGGCGCAGACCAAGCGTGGAGATGCGGCGTTCGAGAAGTTCCTCGTCACTCAGCGACGCCCAATCGGCAGTTTCCATTTCGCGCATGGTATCATCGAGCGATGCCCTGTCACGCCTTGCCAAGTTTCTGAGTTCGGCGTTGGGTGTGAAGAGCTGCGCGCTAAATATTGAACCTCAGGGAAAAGATAGACTGAATGCAAAGAGCTGAAGAAAAAAAGCATTGCAGACATTCGGACGGTTATCCGGTGGCACGAGTTGCTTCCGACTCTTTTAAGATTCGTCGCGCTACTCTGCGGGATGCCGACATCATCGCGTGGCATCGAGCGCGGATGTTTCAGGATATGGCAGACGTTTCCGGTGATGCCTTTGAGATTCTGCGCACTAAATCGCGGACACGACTGGAGCAGTGGCTCGATAGCGGCGGCTACATCGGCTGGCTTGCAACTCCGGCCGACAAACCGGAGACGATTGTTGGAGGCGCTGGTGTTCAGTTACAACCGATCCTGCCACGCCCGGTCGACACCTCTACAATTGGCGAAGGCCGGCAGGCGATAATTGTGAATGTTTTCACCGAACCGCAATGGCGACGACACGGAATCGCCAGCCTCCTCGTCAAGGAGATCGTCACTTGGTCGAAGGATCAGCGGATCGACCGTCTCTTGCTTCATGCTTCGGACGAAGGCCGCTCACTTTATGAGAAGTCCGCATTCGTCGCCAGCAACGAAATGCGCTTCTCGGGCGGCCAGTAAGTCTTTTTCCCTAATTCTCCAAAGTCCCGCGGTTCACTTTTCTCGCGTGGACCGTTTGACAATTCCGCTAACTCCTCTATAGGGAGGCCGGCTCGGCACACCGAGTCGTCGTCAAGTCCGCGCGTCGCCCAGAAGGCGCTAGTACGCCGGGGCTATTCCGAACCCGAGATCAATCTGCGTTCCTGCGGCTCTCGGCATCGAGAATGGCTCGCTCTACCCGAGACTCGACAACGTCGGAGCAACGCTTGGACATTATGAAGTCATTTTACACAGTTATGTTTTTGTTATCGTTGGCATCGGCCGCTTTCGCGCGCGAGGAGTCGATCCTGGCGCGTGTCACCAGTTACTGGGCAGGTGAGGGCCCTAAATACGCCAGTACCGGCCGACGATTGTGCGCCGGACATTGCGCTGTCGATCCGAAACGAATTCCGTACGGCAGCAAAGTTGTTTTCCCTGATCGGGCCTGCACCGCGGTCGACACCGGGCCGGCGGTCGTTAGTCGCAAAGCGGCTCGTCTATGCGGACGAACTGCGAGCCAACTCAAGGCCATCGTGGTCGACCGATTTTTTGAAACAAAGCGAGAGGCGATGGCGTGGACGAACACGCATCCCCACTTTATGACCGTTCAAATTGTCCGGCCCGGATCTCACTCAGAACCGCCCGAGCCATGATTAAGTGGAAAAAAGTTCGGATCGCTTCTATCACCGCGAGAGGCCTTTATGGCTGAAATCACGAGGCATTACTGGACAGACACGCAAACGGCTGTAGATAGATACCCGATGAAAACGACTAATGCGCCAATTGGCGTCGCCCGCCGCGGCGGGCAGGCGGCATAAAGGCTCGTTAGATATCGCCAAGTTGGAGCCCGCAATTCGCGGCACCCCAGTGGTCGAATCACACCACGCGCGGTTTTTTTGCGCCCGGTCCTCTCGAACCGCATTCGGGAACCACACTTAACAATCTAGAAATTTATGAAACCAACACCTCAAATCAGTCTCAAAGAGCAGGACGGCTCGCGTCGCGACAATCGCGCACGGCGCAAGCACCCAAGTTTCCCATTAACGGATTACAACTATCGTCCGTCGGCGAAAAACCTGGTGAGTTCCTCCGCGGGTCAGACAGCCACAAAGTTGCCCGCCTTCCACAAATTAAGCAGTGAATTCTTCTGCGGAGAAGCAACCCGGGATTACATCGCCGAGCTTTTCTTCTTCATTCTGATCACTGGCATTGCCGCCTGGCCGGTCACGTCCATGTTCATCGCAGTAATCCGCCTGATCAGGAATTACTAAAGGGGTCAACGCCCGGGGGAGCGCTAAAATTACTCTCACAGTTTCAGCCGCTAGGACTAACCTACGTCGACGCCTACAGCAGGATGCGCCGGCGACGTGGCGATGATGCGATTGATTAAGGATCCTTGGATCCCGGCAGTCGGCGAGAAAATTACAACTTCGCGTAAACGCCGAGTAGAGGGCGGCGGGACGGCGTTTTCGAACGGAAATCGCTAACAAAACCATCCCGCGTGCGAAGCTCGACATGCCCGACGCTACGGGCACTGCCGTAGACGAGTACCGAACCGACCGGCGCAGAAAATGGATCTGTCACCGGGAGTCGCTTGAATCCGTAGTTGCTGACAAGCTCCGATGCGGCGTCTCTGGCGAGTTCGCTTTTCGGCCGAGACTCGATAACACCGGAAGCAAGCAACGCGTCTTTTACATAATGCCAGCATCTCGAGCGCGAATGCGCATGCGCGCGTTCCTGTGCGATCGTTGCCGCTTGCATCAGCCTGCTATCGATGTGCCGATCGATCTTGCCATACGGGTAAACAATCTGCTGGGGATAATACTGCGTGATGACGGGGACAGACTCTTTTTTGCCCTCAGGACTTTTGAAGCTGAAATGGAAACCAGACCGCGTTGGCGCGCTTGTTGCCTGTTGACCCATGGGTCGCACTGGCTCTATCGCAAAAGTTCGCCCCGATTCTTTGCTAATTGTTTGCGAGGGCTTTTGAGTGATCGCACTCGTCGGCTTTTTCGGCATCGCTTGCGTCGGCTCTTTGGCGACGGCTTGCGCAGGCTCTTGCTTGACCGGTTGCGTCGGCTTCTTCGCAGTTGCGGGCGCTCGCTTTTTCGTGACCGCTTTCACCGGCTTTTCTGTGGTTCCCTGCGCCGACTTCTGCGTGATCACTTGAACCATGTCATCAGCTTTCTTTTGGTCGTGGCTCGCGAGTTCCAACGTTGAAGGAGCCAATGCCTGCGCGCGGAGAGTCGCGCTGGAAATGGCAAGAAGTGATGCAGTTGCGAATGCCCAGAGGGCAGGTCGTTTCCCCACGAAGGCGAGGTTATGCCGGGAATTGCGACACTAGGCAAGCTTTTTTTTCGAATTTTTCAGATGTTTTGGCGGCTCCCAAAACAGGTCTGCTAGCAGGCAACAGCCGTTACATGTTAGGATCCCGCGCATCCTTTGGAGAAACTAATCGTAGGGAAGATAATCCGGCCCAAATTGAGGCGGAGGAGCGAACATCTCATCGCGCTGGATTGGAGCACGGCGGTGTCGGCGCGGAGCGAATTGATTTTGGTCCGAATCAGGCGCAATGATTCTGGTGCGCCCCGAGGGCAAACGATAAATTATCCTTCCATCGGACGTTATTCCAAGCATCCGGACGCGCATTGATCCCTGGCGAGGTACCAATGTCGAAGCGACGCGTTTCTTTTTGCCACGTGAACTCGACTGAGTGGCAGTGGTGGGCTGCGCAGTCTCGGAAGCTTTCGTCGATGAATTAGAAACCTCGGCCTCAGTGGAATTTTCTGGAACTGCGCTTGGCGAATTGGCCGCGATAGCGTTTTGGGTCGTAGCGGCCTGCGATTGGCTGCCCGATGTTTGAGCTTGTTGAACATCCGGGGACGCAGCTTGAGACGAATTGGGAACTGCCGCAGCGTCCGTCGCTGGTTGATTCGCGGACCCCATAGCCGCATTTGCCGCCCGCGATAGCACAGTCGCAGGAGCCACTGGCGTCGCAGCATTTTGGACCGCGGCAGGCACTGGTGAAGATTCGGGAACCCCAACAAGAACGCCAATGGACTTTGCCTCGCGGGGCTGATGTAGGATTTTGCCAATTGGCCCAGGCAACAGGAACGCAGCAAGCACCGCTGCAGCCACGACGAGCGCGCCGAACGCCAATGCTCTTCGTAGTAAACGCCGCGGCCGAGGCTGGTCCGGCCGGGGAATTGTTGTTCTGAAGGGAATGCCGTATCGATCGGCCAATGCGAGCCGGCGTTCAATTTTTAGTAGGCAACTCCGAATCATCTCTCCTAGCACGACCAGGTCCTTTGGACGCTGATCGGGATTGGGATGCAACATGTGGGAAAGCAAGTTTCGCAGCGGTTTTGGAAATCCCGAAAGCTTCGGAGGCTGCCGGAGCGTCTCAGCGGAAAGCTCTATGCCGGTCAGAAGAAAATACATTGTGGCGCCGAGCGAATAGATCTCCGAACGAAGACCCGTCGTTTTGTACTCTCCCCGAGGTCCAGCGATGGCAGACTGCTCCGCAGAAGATATTTGCCCATTCACTTCTACTTCGTTTCGCTCGAGTTCGCCTGCTACACGGGGCGGCGAAGTCTCGCCCGGTGGCGAGCTTTCCGTGCGTGCCTTGAGCCCGGTTAGACCGAAGTTCGTCAACTTCACTAAGGGCCAGCCGCCTTCGGGAGTTTGTCCGGGAACAACGATGATGTCTTGGGGCTGAACAGGCGGATACGGAAGCTTGTGAAAACTGGCAGACGAAAGCACGCTCACGATTTGTTCTGCCACACGCAACGTGGCGTCAGCCGGCATTGGGCCGTGCTGGGCAACCCACGCTGCAAGCGTTTCGCCTGGTAATCGTTCCGAGGCGTAAACGTAATCTTCGCCTTCGCGTCCAAAATCAAAAACCTTGGCGATATTGACGTGACGCAGTCTCTGCAGAGCGCGCGCTTGCTCTTCGAATTGCTCCCGGACAACCGGATCGATGCCTGCTACTGGGACTAGCGTTAGGACAACTGGTTCGCTGGATCTTTCGTCCACGGCCTCATAAGCAACCGCTTCGCTGTCTCGGCCAAGCTCATTGGGCGTGCCATCATAGGCAACGCAGAGCCGGTAATGCTCAAGGAAGGTTGTCCGCTGCATAACCGAGCCCCATTTTCCGCACCCGGGACCATACGCGCCTCATCATCCATCATTCAACCTTAATTTTCTCGGCAAGTTGCTG
>Ga0066658_10000873_pt1 | contig 10701 bp, 10 predicted proteins | sample GraSoiAngelo_107_FD_75174 | JGI IMG/M metagenome (GOLD analysis project Ga0066658, IMG submission 75174) | Grasslands soil microbial communities from the Angelo Coastal Reserve, California, USA - 14_0903_09_30cm | ecosystem: Environmental > Terrestrial > Soil > Grasslands | place: USA...
ACTCGTCGGCCAGCACCACATCCATCTCTGCCCACACCGCCAGCATCGGTTGGTAGCCGCGCGACCCTTCATAGGTGTACAGGGCCTCTCGTTTGCGGCTCTCGATGATCGTGGCGTCTTGATCCACTGTGAAGACCTTCTGATCCACACAGCGTTCCCCCAACCGCTGAATCAGACTTTGGTTCACTCGCCCCAGCCCCTTGAGCGCTCGGTTCTCCTCAGGAATGTAGGCGATGGTATCCGGTAGACGCCGTTGCTGGGCTTCCTCAATCTTTTCCTCTTCGTGAAAGGCGTTCAAAAACTTCCGCGCCGCTTCCGGAGAAGGCAGCTCATGTCCAACGAGCTCCGCCAACCCCGCATCGCCGCGCAGGTGTGCGAAATCGTCCACGCACTCTCCCCGGCCGCGTTCAGAATCACGAAACTCTCGACGAACGTGGCTTCGTCGTAGCCCCGCTCGCGTTCCTTGACGGCCACGTGTTGCTGCACGCTGCCCGGCAGCCCCAGAGACGGAACGCCTGGACGACCAGCGGAATCCCGCCGAGGGCCGTCAAGGTTTCTTCGAGCGGCTTGGGATCCACTTCGAACAGTAACGGGGACTCGGTGGGTGAAGGTTTCTGCATTCGGCGCATGCCCGCCATCGTACGCGAATCACACACCTGACGGGTGTGAATTCCTGAGCACACGCCTTCTCTTGTCGTTGCGGCTTTTATGCTTTATCCATGGGCTCAAACACCCGCTTCGCCAGCCACCGGGCTACCACACGTCCTCGTTATCGACGGATCGGGGTAGCCCCCCGATGCATCTCGTATCTGCCTAAAAGAATCAGACACCAGAACGGACGGGTTAGCTCATTCCTGATGGGCGCTTGGACGTATAGTCGGATTACCCGAGAAGTGCACTACACGAGTAGCACGCCATGTTCAGGAACCGCCCAACGGTGCCGAGACGTGTTCATGCACGACAATCCAGCCGTGTGCCCGTTTCTCGAGCACCATCGTCCATCGCCCGTCCAAATGCGATGCCGCGCCTTGTTTGCTCACGAGATCTGCCCCAAACGTCACCGTCGCCCACGCCAACGATCCTCGCCGGTGCACCGCCAGATCGTCGTTCAGTCGCAACTTGATGCTGCGATTCGGATCAAAGAGTGCCCTCTGCACGCCCGCCCGGTACTCTGCCCAATTGTTGCATTTCATCGGCACAATGTCGAAATAGGCAAAGCCGGCATCCGCGGCGTAGTACGGCTCGATCTTAGTGATATCCAAACTTCCCCAGGACCCGATGATCTCCGGAACCAGCGTCCGCAATTTGGCTTCTTCCGAATCGGCGCCTGCCCGCGGAATGGTTAATGCCGCCGGACCGGCCATCAACACCATCGCAAGGCCAGATATCATGAGTCTACGCATGATCACACCCTCCTTTGCGATATTTCCAGTGATGCAACTTCAAGGGAGAACTTGCAACGCATGATACGCGGCCTGTCGCGACCCCGTCAACGTTACGGGCTCATCGGCTCATCTTGCCCACGCCCAGTTTTCGACGGCGGTCATGAATGTGAGACCGTTCGAGACGCGGGATTCATCGGCAAGGAGAATGGGGAGCTGTTGGCCCTGGCTGAAGGGTACTTTGACGTCCTCGTCACAATAGACAGGAGGCCGGCACCCGTGAGAGCCGCACTTGCCTGTTCGCAGAGATGTTCAAACCGCTGCTGCTCTGGCAGAAGAACGAGGCCGTCCCCTAAACGCAGCGCGGCAAAGGGCGCACCCGTTCTCAAGCCAAGGTCCTCGCGAAACTGCTTTGGGACGGTGAGTTGCCCCTTCTCACCGATCTTCGTAGTTGTCAGAGATTCGAGCGTCCCCTCTCGGCTTGCCACGAATCGCTCCTGGTGGGAATATCCTGCCACGGCCATATTAATTTTAACCCGGCAAAGTAATATCGAAATTGTAAGATTGCTCCTGTACAAGGAAATGACGCGAGATGTAATGTCATGGGCGCAACACAAATAATCCAATTCCACGACTTGGGATTTGCAACATGATGTCTTTGCTTCTCTACAGCTTACGTGCAAGAAGGAGGTGCGGGCTCGTACTTGCCGTGCTCATCTGCATCGTAGCTCACTCCTACGCACGGAGTCGTAACGGCCAAGACTTGGCCTCCGCTACATCTGGCTCCGCCCCACTGGAACAGATACAAGCGCGTCAACAACTGTTCTCTGCTCGATGCGGCGTCTGCCATGGACGTGACGCCGCCGGCGGTAGCGCGCTTGGTCCGAACCTGCTCGCCTCGGCGCTGGTTGCTGAGAGTGGAAAGAAACGAAGCCAAACTGCGCAGGCAGCGTCTCAAAGCGCCAATTCACGGTCATATCCGCCCGATCAGATACAGGCTGGTAGAACTCTGTTCGCCGCGCAATGCAGCTTCTGCCACGGACGCGATGCGGGAGGTGGCGAAAGCGGTCCGGACCTGATGGCCTCGGCACTCGTTGAGCAAGACGTGCACGGAGAAAAAATCGGCGAGGTGGTCCGGAACGGGCGGCTTGGCAAAGGGATGCCGGCATTTGATCACGTCGACGAGCAGCAACTAGCGGCGTTAGTTGCATTCATCTATGATCGGAAGGTGAAAGCCAAGGAAGGCCGGCGGCGTACGGTTGACGTCAGCGATCTCCAGACCGGAAACGCCGAAGCTGGGATGCGGTATTTCAACGGCGCTGGCGGATGTGCCAAATGTCATTCTCCTAGCGGCGACCTTGCGGGAATCGCTGGAAAGCTCCAGGGATTAGAACTTCTGAAGCGCATGCTCTACCGAGAGAACGGACGCGCCGCCGAGTCTTCGCCAGGGGACGGACGCCTTGCTGAGCCCAGTAAGGCGATTCCAACTGCTACCGTCACGCTTCCCTCAGGCGAAACCGTAACTGGAAAATTGGCATACCGCGATGAATTCACGATCGCGCTGACCGATCCATCCGGATGGTATCGGTCCTGGCCTGTCACTCGGGTGAAATTCACGGTGATGAATCCGCTCGATGCGCACATCGAGCAATTAGCAAAGTATACGGACGAAGATATGCACAATGTTTTGGCGTACCTCCAGACATTGCGCTAGAGCAACGTAAGGCCGTCGATGGTGAAGAGACTAGCCAAGCGTTGATGTGGGACGCTTCTCTCGTGAGGTGGCGCAAGAATGAAGCTGGTAAGGGAGATCTTCCCTCTCGCTGCGGTGCTAGTTCTGGCGTCAGCGTTTTGCGGCCGCGCATCTGCCCAAGGAATCGATCCCGCTACGCTCCTAAAGCCGACATCTGATAGTTGGCCGATGTACCATGGCGATTACTCCGGCCAGCGTCACAGCCACTTGAGTCAGATTACTCCAGCGAACGTTCACGAACTCACACTCGCCTGGGCCTTTCAAACAGGCCAGACAACGCAAATCAAGTCTTCTCCCATTGTCGCCGGCGGCATTTTATACGTATCGATACCCGATCACGTTTGGGCTGTTGATGCCCGGACGGGTTCCCGAGTCTGGCACTACAACTATCCGCCGAACGAGGGTTCTCACATCGGCAATCGAGGCGTTGCTTTGTACAAAGACTCTGTATATTTCGCTACCCCCGATAATCACGTCGTCTGCCTGAATGCACGAGACGGGACGGTGAGATGGAACGTCGTTTTGGCTGACGTAAAGGAGGGCTATTGGTCATCGGTGGCGCCGCTTATCGTGCGCGATCACGTGCTGGTAGGACTTTCGGGAGATTTTGACAACATCCCCGGAATGCTGAAATCGCTTGACGCGGAAACAGGCCAGGTGCAGTGGACGTTTTACAGCACGCCTTCGCCCGGCACTCCGGGCTCCCCAAGTGGCGGTGCCACCGGCGGCAATATGTGGATTACGGGAACGTATGATCCGGAGTCGAATGTGGTGTTCGAGGGCACCGGAAATCCTACGCCGGTACTGGCAGCGCAGCTCCGCCCAGGCGACAATCCTTGGACCTGCAGCATCGTTGCGCTGAACCCTGACACGGGGAAACTCATCTGGGGATTTCAGCCCTCACCTCATGACACGCATGATTGGGATGCCGTTGAGGTTCCAGTTCTCGTGGATGGGGCCTTCAACGGTTCGCCCAGGAAGATGTTGTTGCAAGCTTCCCGCAATGGTTATTTCTTCGTGCTCGATCGCACCAACGGGAAGAGTCTGTTGACGACTACTTTCGCCGCGGTTAATTGGTCCAGTGGCGTTGATAAGGACGGCCGTCCAATTCGCAACGCCGCAAAGGATCCTGCCCGGGATGGTCGCTTGGTTTCGCCCGATGAGGGCGGAGCGACGAATTATCGTTCGCCTAGTTTTGATGCCCGGACCGGTTTGCTAGTCGTTAGTTCGCGGGATGCCTACGGTATTTATTTCTCGAAGCCGGAACACGGTACGGTTGGCTGGGGCGGCGCAGACTACGAAGTCTTCGGAAAAGCAGTGCTGCGAGCGATCGATTATCAAACCGGAAAAATCCGCTGGAACCACGATCTTGGGGGTGGCGGTGCAGCGGCGGGAGTTCTTACGACAGATTCGGGTCTAATCTTCACTGGCGATTCCGTCCGCAGTGTCATGGCCCTGCGAACCAGCGACGGTGCAACCCTCTGGCATTCCGCCATTGGGCATGTGGGAAATTCCCCAATCACGTATGAACTTGATGGTCGGCAGTACGTAATTGTGGCAAGTGATGGAGCGTTGTTCGCTTGGGCACTCCCAGAGAAATCTGTGGAGCAAACTAGATTTGGCTCGCATAAGTGATGAGTGCATGACCGCAACAAGGCGGGCTTATGGCTCGCTGCGCTGGCGGTTTCTCGCTCTCCTCAATTACTCGAGCGATTGCGAACCAATGCCCTGCCATCTCTGATCGAAATGGCTCGATGAGGAAATCCGGGCCATGCCTATTCTTATAGAGTACTCCTTGGGCGCATAGCGGGACTCGACGAGACTCGAATTTCATAGCTTGATTGCAAGTTCGAGGGAGAACGAGATCATCGCTGCCGCCCAAAGGCCCGTTCGAACCAGGAATTAAACATCAGATCCAAGTTCGCAAGTCCGCCTGGCTGGACCACTCCTCGAAGAAGCTGTGCCGGCCTGGACCGGCGGCTATTCCTTGTTTTTCATGAACAAGACATGCGGTATCCTTAGGCCATCGGCGATTGTTCCGGGCAGTGTCCTGCAGAGCTCCGTGAAATGTGCGGTCGTCTTGCTGCTCAGACTGGCCATCGGTTGGAATGATTAGGGCTCCAATGAAGAATCGGGCTCTGAAAGAGTGTTGAAATGAGCGAAGACATTATCGGGATGCGAAAGGGTGACTACGAGATCCTCGGAGTGCTCGGCGCCGGCGGAATGGGGACGGTCTACAAAGTGCGGAACGTCCTTTCGGACCGCATCGAAGCCATGAAAGTCCTACTCCCGAACCCGGGAGACCAGAAAGCTCTGGCCGGCCGATTCTTACGCGAAATCAAAGTGCTGGCGAGCCTGAGCCACCCGAACATCGCGGCGTTGCGGACCGCGCTTACCATCGACAACCAATTAGTTATGATCATGGAGTACGTCGAAGGCATCACCCTGAGCGCCCGCATGGAACAAGGAGTGATTCCTCTCGGACAGGCGCTCAACTATGTTAGTCAAGTGCTGGCTGCCCTGAGCTACGCGCACAAACGGCAAGTCGTCCATAGGGACATCAAGCCCTCGAATATGATGCTGACTCCGGAAGGCATCACAAAGCTCATGGACTTCGGCATCGCACGCTCCGGCCCAGACATGGGATTGACGATGACCGGCACTACGCTGGGTTCCCTAAGCTACATGTCACCGGAACAAGTCAAATGCGCGCCCGTTGACGCGCGTTCCGATCTGTACTCGCTCGGCGTGTCGCTTTACGAGATGGTCACAGGCCAAAGACCGTTCCAGGTCGATAGCCACTTTTCCATTCTGCAGGCGCACCTGCTGGAATTGCCGAAACCACCGGTTGAAATAAAGCCGGACTTGCCGGAGGCGGTGAGCAAAATCATTTTGAAGGCCATGGAGAAGGATCCCGCAAAACGATTTCAGTCCGCGGATTCATTTTTGGAGGCGGTCGAAACCGCCGCACGTAACAGCGGAGTCGTGCGCGAGGCCACACAGGCTCTTTCCGCGGTGCAATCAAGTCCAGGAGCGGAAGTGCCTGTCCGCAAGGAGGCCACAGTTCTCTTGACCGAGAACATTGACTCGCGAGTCGCTCCGGAATCGGCACGAGTGCCCCAAGATGCGCCGGCATCTTTTCCGCCGCGCATGGGCCAGCCGCATCGCGGTTTGTATATCGGGCTGGGTGCGCTGATCGTACTTTTGGTTCTTGTGGCGGCTGGAATCTCCGCGCCTCATTGGCTACGAACGCGTGCAAAGGAGGGAACCTCCGCCGTTCTATCGAAGGATTCTTCGCCCAAACCGACGGACGGTGGCGCGGCCGGTCTCGAACCAGTGGGCCCCGGTCCGGTTTCAACGACCCCCCTGGCCACAAGTGCAGAAATTCCAGCACTCAACGCGACGGCAGCAGAACTATCTCCACCAGCACCGGCTGTTCAGCCAGCCCGCGGAGCTCACAAGAAAGGCCGCGCCGGACCCGTGAGTTCGGCCACGGCCAAAAATCCTGCGAGCACCGAAAGCCAAGCTTCGCCGGTGGGGGGGCACCAACAAGACGAGAGCGGCGCAGGCGTGCCGCCAGCGCCGTCGGAGGCAGATCAACTAGCCGAACTTGACCGGCAAGCCGATCAGCTCTCCGGCCGCGAAACGGCGATCAGCGCGAGCCTCGACACTCTCCAGCGGCAGCAAAACACGCATGGACTGCAACTACGCGGCGACATCGTTGCCGCGCAGTCTCGCATGCGCACTTACCTTGCCAAGGCGCAAGCGGCGCTTCAAGCTCAAGACATTCGAAACGCCCGCAAGTATCTGGAATTGGCAGAACCTGAAGCCGAGAAGATCGAGAAGTTTCTGGGGCGCTAAGCAGGCTCGCTAGTTAGCTGCCGTTGCTCCTTTTACCCTTGGCATCTGGCTGATCAATCGAATCAGTGACAGCTTCTCCGGTGATCAAGCGCGCGCCGCGGCTAAACGTCAAGTATTCGAATCCCCACTGGACGAAGACCAGGATGCGGCTCTGAAACTCCACGATATAAATCAGGTGGATGAACAGCCACATCAACCACGCGAGCAGTCCGGAAACGTGCACGCCAAAAATATTTGCCACCGCGGCGGCGCGGCCGATCACCGCCATTTCCCCCTTGTTGAAATAATGGAATGGCGGCGGCTCTCTCTTGCCTTCCAGACGAGCACGGATGACTCTTGCCGCGTACGCTCCGCCCTGCATCGCGACCTGCGCCACACCGGGAAGTGGCTTTCCCTTTTCGTCTCCTGCCTGCGCGAGATCGCCGACGATGAAAATATTGGGGAAATGGGGAATGGTCAGATCGTGGGTCACCTTGATCCGGCCGCTCCGGTCCGTTTCCGCTCCCGTGCGCTCGGCAAGTTTCCAGCCAAAGGGAGTGGCCATTACGCCGCCAGCCCAGAGCACAGTCTTGGCCGGCAGGGTCTCACTCGAATCACCGCGCTTGAACGTGACGCCCCCCGCGTCGATGTTCGTCACCATCACGCTCTTGATCACTTCCACCCCGAGCCGAGTGACTAGCTTCTCTGCCTTGGCCGATAGATCCTCGGGAAAGGGGCCCAAGACTCTTGGTGCGCCTTCCATCAGAATGATCCGCGCCTTTTGCGGGTCGATCCTTCGAAAATCGTGCCGCAGCGTTTCTCGGGCGATTTCCGCAAGCGCTCCGGAGAGCTCGAGTCCAGTGGCGCCGGCTCCAACAATCACGAATGTAAGCCAAGCGCTCGCTTCTTCCGGTGTGGCAGCGCGCTCGGCGCGTTCGAATGCATACAATATCTTGTGGCGGATCGCCGTGGCTTCTTCGACAGACTTCAGGCTAGGCGCCCACTCCCGCCAGGAATCATTGCCGTAGTAAGAGGTCTCAGTTCCCGTCGCCACAATCAGGGAGTCGTAAGCAAAAGTTGCGCCGTCCCTCAAAACAACGTGTCTTGCCTGTGGGTCGGCGTCCACTGCCTCGCCCAGAAGTACCCGCGTATTTTTCTGACGGCTCAGCACGCCGCGCAATGGAGCGGCAATTTCTCCTGGTGACAGCGAGCCAGTAGCCACCTGGTACAACAATGGCTGAAAAAGATGAAAGTTTCGCCGGTCAAGCAATATAACTTCGGCCGGAGCGCGCTTCAACTTTTGAGCCGCAGCCAGTCCGCCGAATCCGCCACCGAGAATGACGACTCGATGTTTCTCCGCCATTTCGTTCGCCCCCGAACACAACCTCGTCGAAGCTAGTATCATCTCATCTATTGCCGATTGCCCAGCTTTGATGCCCGGGACTTGCGTGGCAATTACAGGCTTTTCTGTTGTCGCCCTCGTTCCGGAATGAAAGCGTTAGAGCTTTTGAATGCGCAGAAAAGAAACGGACCACGGACTTCAACTGGAGAGAAACACCTTGCGCTTCCTGTGCTCGGTACTGATCAAGAGCGGGACCCGCGTTGAGATCTGCAAATTGCTTGATCCCAGGGTCTTCGACGATCCGTTGCAGCGCGTGGTCTTTGAAGAAGTCCGAGAACTTGGATCCATCGATTCCCGCCGCCTGCGGGAACTTCTGCCGGCGCGCGTAGCCAACCGCGGGTTTCCGGACTTCGACTTGAAGGAACTGCTTGCCCCACACGAAGTGAGCGAAAAAGAGATCGATCAACTTTTTGAGAGTGCGCTGCAGCTTCTCGATCTCAGCCATCCGGACAAAGGGCTGCTCACGGAATAGCAGACCGATGACCGGGACCGCGCTGCGTTCGCTGACTTTGATTGAGGTTCTTACATTCTGCGGCTACGTTGGGTGGTACATCTGGCAGCTTCAGACTTCCACTTGGTCATCATGGACGGTGTTTCCCGTTTGGCTGGCCACCAGCTTTGTGCTGCACAAGGACACTCCCAAGACGCTTGGCTGGAGGGCGGATAATTTTTGGAAGGCGACCAAACGTTCGGCTGTCGTCTTTGTGCCATTCATCATCGGACTTTGCTTTTTGGGCCTGGTTCTTGGTGGTTTGCATCGCCCGTTCAACCATCTCTTGATTCCAAAACATTTCTTTGGCTACATGGCTTTTTGCCTACTCCAACAAGTGGGGTTGAGTTCCTACGTCACCAATCGTCTTTTCGCCGCAACAGATAGTGCGGTGCGCGCTTCCCTGATTGCGGGTACGATCTTTGCCGCGCTTCATTGGCCGAATCCGGTTCTTGTTCCGCTCACGTGTGTAGGCGGTATCGCGATGTCCTGGCTGTTCGTGCGCGAGCGCAACATTCTCCCTCTCGCTCTCGGGCAAAGTATCTTGGGAACTTTGGTTTGGTGGGCCGTTCCGGTCGCCTGGCATCACGCTATGCGCGTGGGGCCCGGTTTCTATCACTTTCATCCGCGATGATAGGTAAGCATTACAGATCCAAATGGGCGTAGTTTTTTGCTGTCGCGGCCACACCTGGCTTGGGCCAATACTTCCCTTTCGCATCGTTCTTCCAAACGCCGGAAATCGTGAATCTACACTTCGGACAGGCGCCATCCTTGATGCAATTCCCCGTCACATCGTGCCAGGCGCGCTCTACCAGCCGTTCTTTGCACTTGGGACAATAGGTGTTCGCACCATCGCTGTAGATATTTCCTTCATAGACATACCGCAGGCCCACGTCGAGCGCGATCTGCCGTGCATGGTCAAGCGTCTTGGACGACGTCCGTGGCTTGTCCCGCAGCTTGAAGTCCGGGTGAAACGCAGTGAAATGCAGCGGCACGTCCGGACCTAGATGATTCAGAATCCATTCGGAGAGCTTCCGTGTTTCCGCCGGATCGTCATTCAAAGTTGGAATCATTAGGTTGGTGATTTCGAACCAGACTGACGTTTCGTTCTTCAGCCACACCAGCGTCTCCAGCACCGGCTGAAGATGCGTCAGTGTGATCTTACCGTAGAAGTTCTCGGTAAAGGCCTTGAGGTCGACGTTCGCCGCGTCGATGTGGTCGTAAATGTCGTGGAAGGCATCGTAGGTGATGTAACCATTGGTGACCATCACCGTTTTCAAGCCATATTTCCTGGCCGCTTTGCAAATGTCGATGATGTATTCGCCCCAGATGGTCGGTTCGTTGTAGGTAAAGGCGATGGACTCACAACCGTATTTCAAGGCCAGTAGCGGCACATCTTCCGGTGGAACATGCTGCGAACGCACCTGATCTGAGCGTGATTTCGAAATGTCCCAGTTCTGGCAGAAAAAGCACCCCATGTTGCAGCCCGCCGTGCCCATGCTAAAGACGCGCGTGCCCGGCAGAAAATGATTCAGCGGCTTCTTTTCGATGGGATCAACTTGCAGGGCGGCAGGCGCGCCGTATCCCAGGCTATAAAGTTTCCCGCCTTGATTGATGCGAATGAAGCAGAACCCCGCTTGACCGGGATGCATGTGGCAGTGGCGAGGACAGAGATAACAGTGAACCCGTCCGTCGGGCTCCGCTTCCCACCAACGGGCCTCGTGCAGATGCTCTGTCTTTTGGAGGATCTTCAGCTCTTCCATGGATCTTCAAACACCATTATACCCCCGGGCGGAGAGGTCTGCGCGAGTCATTCAAGTTTGCAGAGGGAATG
>Ga0066658_10000883_pt1 | contig 10639 bp, 10 predicted proteins | sample GraSoiAngelo_107_FD_75174 | JGI IMG/M metagenome (GOLD analysis project Ga0066658, IMG submission 75174) | Grasslands soil microbial communities from the Angelo Coastal Reserve, California, USA - 14_0903_09_30cm | ecosystem: Environmental > Terrestrial > Soil > Grasslands | place: USA...
TATCCAGCCTATTATAGAATATTAAGAGGGAGGGCTGAATATGAAATGTTGTTAGTATTTTAATGCTTATATTTTTAATAGTTAGTCTAACATTTGTGTGCTTTTTTTTTGTTATCTTTTACAGTATGAATAATTCCATTGGAAATGATAACCATTTAGTATTTAATATGTTTATGATAAACAGGGTTCAAAAGGATATGAAGAAACCACCATTAAATAAAGTTATAAAGCGTAATTATTTACTTTATAGAGCTAATGACAAAAAGTTGTTTAAAGAAAAACTTGATGAAACCAACATAAAAGGTAGTAAAGAAATTTCTAAACATCCAGTTTTTATGGCAGAAGCTAAAGATGGTGATTTAATTGTCGGTAATTTAACATCCTCATCAATAGTAGAATATAAACCTACTATACCTGTTGGATTACAAAAAAATGGAAAAATTTCGTATTTGTATTTTGATAAAGCAAATATTATTAATAAAAAAGAAGTTTATAATATGAAACTTTTTTTAGAAAGAAACATTATTGATTTTGATGATATAGATATAAGTAAATCTTCTTCTGAAACTATTACTGATCATGTAGAGAAAATGACAGCAAAAGAATTGAAAAATAAAGATTTTCAGTCTATAAAATCAATTAAAGAGCTGATAGAGAAGACGTAAGAAAAAATGCCACTTTATGCAATATTAAAGAAGTATTTTGGAGAGTATTTGGACCTTTTTGTCATTATATTGATAGGTATGTTATGATATTATGGAATGTTGAAATTAGCAGTATTGAGAGCATGTCTTGAAACGTTATTATTTTTTTATTTTTATAAGATTTATTATTTAACATTTGTTCGTCAATGAGACAATTCGAAAATATATTCATTTAGTTGAGATTTAAATAGAATTTTTACAGATAAATTTTTAAAAAAAAATAAATGGTTTATATATGTTGTTTATATAATATGTGTATTGTTTCCATTTAATTTATTTTGATATGTATTAATAACAATAACAGTAAAGAATAAATTAATAAAGGTGTGATTTAATGGAAACAAAGATATATTTTTTTTCAAATATTTCAATTATGACATAAGACATGCATATGAGAAATATATAATATGATATTATGACAATATAGATAAGTATGTGAAAATATTTGTACATCAACCATTTAATAGGATAATTGTAATACCAACAATAATAAGGACTTCTTTAATACATTCATCATTTTTTTCTATATTAAAGGCGCGTATGTTTATGTTTGTATTTATATCAATGTTAGTATTTACAGGATTAAACGAATATTTACATCAACCGATATATGTATGAATAATAATAATATATGTATATTTTTTACTTGTATGACCATGAATAATAAAACTATTTAATATAGAGTATGTAAACATGAATGACTCTTTAACTGCATATGGTACGCCACAAACTATTTTCTCAGCTTTTATTCTAGCTTCAGTATATTCTGTAAGTTTACAAAGTTTAAAGTATTTTTTTTATTATTCATTAAATCCAGAAATCGATAATCATTTAGGCTTATATTATTATTTTATTTTTCCAAATTGATATCGTTATTTATTAATTGTTGACATGATGAATAATCAAGGTTTGATAGATTATGCAAATATCGATAGAAAAGTTTCAGCTATAGTATTTTGAAGATATGAGAAAACATATACATCATTTATCTCTCTTAGAATTTTTTCAGATACAAGTTATCACAAGCCATTGTTATATAAATTTGCAATAAATCAAGGATTTTATGGACGACATATAAGTGAACGGGAAATAGAAGAAATAAAAGAATTTTTAGAGTTATACATAAAAATTTCTCTTACTTTACTTGCTGATACACTAAGCTTTTTTAATCCACATCCAAGGGATGATCAACAAGTCCTTAAATGTTTTTTTGATTATAATACCTTGGAAAATACGAGTGAGGTTTTTTTATTTGCGGATTTTTTTAATAGTAATGATATGGTTATAAATCGTGAAGAAATAACATTAGAGTTTATTTCAACAAAAAGATACAAAAATATGTTAAGAAACGTTGTATTTTTTTTTTATATGGAAAATTGTATTGAAATTACAAGGAAATTTAAAATGTGACTTTCTCCATATATAGATGTAGACAAAAAAGATTTAAAAATTTTAGGAAAAAATCTAGCAATAAAATCAACTTATAGAGAAGATTATTTTAGCGACCGTTGGTGAAATTTGTTAAAACTCATTTTGGAGAAATATATGAACAGAGTATTGTTTCCAGATGATGTAGAAGCCATAAATTCAATATTTGAGGAATATAATAAATTAGAAAAACAAGATGTAATAAAGATGGAAGATATAAAGAAATTATTAAAATATAAATCTTCCAAGAAATAAATCGTATAAACTCATATGCATTGCAAGTGCGTTAGATTTAATCTTAAAAGTTGTATAAATAATTATAATGGTTTTAAATGGATGCCTTGGCATTAGTTTAATGTGGACGTTATTGTTTGACGAGAAGCTATGGTTAGTTAATGTTGTACGTTAACCTATAGATATCCATAAGGAAACATATCTAAATAGATAGATATTTTATAATATCACAAACTTGTCGAACTGAAACATCTCAGTAGACAAAGGAAAAGAGACTAATAAGTATTCTGTGAGTAGTGGTGAGCCAAAGCAGAAAAGGTTTATTGAAAATGATCTTGACTTATAAGAACATATATATGGCCAAAGAGGGTAATTTAACTTAGCCCCGTATTTATTTGCTTGTTTCATTTTTATTAGAGTAAAATGCGGTATGTGGGATCGTGTTTGAATTAAGCAGAGCCTCCTGCTAAGCCTAAATAAAACTAATGACCGATAGAGTATAGTACCGTGAGGGAAAGGTGAAATAGAAGTCCAAGAAGGACATTGAAAAGTTACTGAAATTTAAAACCTACAAGCGGCTAAAGTTGTTAAATCAATGATAGCGTACCTTTTGCATAATGGGTCAGCGAGTTAGTTTGTATAGCAAGCTTAAGTTTCTTTAGAAACGTAGGCGTAGTTAACGCAATAATGAAATATTTAGTCAGTTATATGATCTAGACCCGAAACCATATGAGCTAGCCATGGCCAGGTTGAAGCTTCGGCGGAGGACCGAACCAGTGTCTGTAGCAAGAGATTTGGACGAGCTGTGGCTAGGAGTGAAAAGCTTATCGAATATGGAGATAGCTGGTTTTCTGCGAAATTTATTTAAGTAAAGTGTTAAATCATAGTTTTATTGGGGGTAAGGCACTTTGTAGTCTAGGGGATTGCTCAACGGCTTCTTTAAAACTATTAAAACCTAGAATACCAATAAAAAACGATTTGGCAATCAGACTGTGGGCGATAAGGTTCATAGTCGAGAGGGAAATAGCCCAGACCATTAGCTAAGGTCTCTAAATTGTAATCTAGTGTGTAAGATTTGATTAATCCTGAAAACGATTAGGAGGTTGGCTTAGAGGCAGTCATCCTTTAAAGAAAGCGTAACAGCTCACTAATTTATAAATAGGAATTAATTGGTCAATGATGTAGGAGACTATCAATTATGTACCGAAGCTATGGACTTTTTTGTGGTAGCAGAATATTCTGTATATTGGAAGCTTATTTGTGAAAATAAGTGTAGATATCGGAAGAAAGCCTGCTGGCATGAGTAGCGTTAATAATGTTAGGATAACATTTTTTGTTATTCTAGTAATCATTATCACCGTATGACTAAGGGTTTCTTAGCAAGGATGTACCGCTAAGAGTTAGCCGGCCCCTTAGGATAATGAGTATTCAGAGTCTTATGGGTATTATATTTAAAATTTATAAGCTAAGTATATGTTTATGAGTGACTTTGGTTGTATATATATGTTTGCTTAATGGATTGTAAATAGTATGTATAATTGAATGGAAAATAGCTCAATATATTTAACCGTACTTAGAACCGACACTGGTGGTCTGGCAATAGTATGCTAAGGTGAGTAGGGAAACAACATTTAAGGAACTCGGCCAATTAACTCTGTAATCTTCGGGAGAAAGAGTATCGGTATTTAATATCGTAGAAAAAGTACAAAATTATTTTTTTTATTAGTGATTAGAAATCGATGGCACAGAATAGAGGAGGGCGACTGTTTATCAAAAACACAGGGCTATGCTAAATGTAGAAATGAAGTATATGGTCTGACCCCTGTCCGGTGCTGCAAGGTTAATGCCATTTGTTAATGCTTATGGTATAAACCCCAGTAAACGACGGCCGTAACTATAACGGTCTGAAAGTAGCGAAGTCCCTCGTTAATTAATTGTTGACATGCATGAATGGGGTAACGACCTTCCTACTGTCTCAAATGTTGACCTAGCGAATTTGAAATCTTCGTGCAAATGCGAAGTACCTGTGGCGGGACGGAAAGACCCCGTGCAGCTTTACTATACTCTTATATTGTTAATTGGTATTAAATACGTAGGATAGGTATTAGCTTATGATATCTTGGTTTTCGAATCAATTGTGGAGGCTATCTTGAAATAGTACTTTTTTAATTTTGATTGACTAACATTTTTTAAAATGGACATTGTAAGATTGTTAGTTTGACTGGGGCGGTCGCCTCCTAAAGAGTAACGGAGGTGTACAAAGGTAAACTGAAGTTAATGTTTTATTAACTTCAAAGCGTAACAGTATAAGTTTGCTTGACTGTAAGACTGACTAGTCGTACAGGAACGTAAGTTGGTTGTAGTGATCCAATGGTGCTTAGAGGTAGGACCATTGCTCAACGGATAAAAGTTACGCCGGGGATAACAGGCTGATGGTTCCTGAGAGTAGTCATCGACGGGACCGTTTGGCACCTCGATGTCGGCTCATCACATCCTGGAGGGGGAAGTAATTCCAAAGGTTCGACTGTTCGTCGATTAATGTGGTACGTGAGTTGGGTTCAAAACGTCGTGAGACAGTTTGGCCCCTATCTGCCATGGGTTTAAAGAATTGAAGATGTCTTTCCCTAGTACGCAAGGACTGGGTTATCTTTTGACTTGATTCAGAAGTCATGAGTTAAAAACAGGTTAATTTAAGGTCTGCCTATTGTCATCTGGTTGTTGTGCCAACAGCATAGCCAGGCCGCTACGCAGATTATGTCAAATTGCTGAAAGCATATAAGTAAGAGGACATACGCAAAAATATATTCTTTTTAGATAACAGTGGACTACTGTTTAGTTAGGATGTTAATGTACTCGTTGTAAAACGTTCAGTTATACATTACTAAATTTCTACATGTTATTTGGTTGAAAGACCAATTCAAATATATATTAAAAAAAAATTATTTTTTTCCCTCGTTAGCTTAATTGGTAGAGCATTGGATTTCTAATCCAGGGGTTACAGGTTCGAGTCCTGTACGAGGGTTATAACTGTTTTATTTTAGGGCGTGGTGTAATGGTAACATAATTGATTTGGGTTCAATTGATGTGGGTTCAATTCCCACCGCCCTGACTTTATAATTTGCTGAGTAGCATAATTGGCAAATGCACGCGATTGCAAATCGTGGGATGGAGGTTCAAGTCCTCTCTCAGCCTAGTTATTATATTTGTTTTGCAGAGTAGCTCAGTGGTAGAGCAGTAGCCTGAAAAGCTATTTACGGCGGTTCGATTCCACCCTCTGCCATTGGGAGTGTGGCTGAAATGGCTAAAGCGTTGGATTGTAAATCCAATCCCATACGGGTTATGGGTTCGAATCCCATCACTCCCATTTTTTTTCCCCGTTAGCTCAAATGGTAGAGCGTTTGATTCCTAATCAAACGGTTGTAGGTTCGAGTCCTACACGGGGATCTTAAGGGTGTAGCCAAGCCAGGTAAGGCAATGGATTTTGGATCTATGATCGTGGGTTCAAATCCCACCACCCCAATTTGATTTTGTTTAATGATAATAATGGGAGTATCAAGTATAGTAAATTGTATTGATAATACTGGAGTAGTATATGTAAAAATAATAAAAGTATTTGGACATTCTAATAAACGAGTTGCAAAAATTGGTGATAGAATTTCATTAGTAATATCATCAATAAATTTGAATACAAAAAATATGAAAGATAATAGAAGAAGACATAGATTGAGAAGAGGAACAATACATAAAGGTATTGTTGTACAAACGAAACAACGTTTTTATAGATTAAATAAAACTTGGATAAAATTTACAAAAAATGCAATTGTATTGGTGGACAGAAAAAACACACCTTTGGGAAAAAAGATAAAGGGTTTAATTCCATTAGAAGTTGCTTACAAATATCCAAAAGTTGCATCTATTTCAACTCGTATTGTATAATAATGTATACATTAACAAAATATAATGAAGTTGATTTAGATTATATTTATAGATCTACACTAAGTAGAGTAATTTTTCTAAAATGCAAGCGTCATGTAAAAAGGCCAAGAATACGTTTATTGGTTTTATTTAGAAACGTAATGGAGCCAGATTTTACTAAGATTTATTTGCATGTATTAATGTTATGAGTTATGACCGGTAAATTGCCTACAGTAAAGAAAATAGGACATAGTTTAAGACGCGGTAATAGATATTATCGCTATATTTTACAATTAAATTTATTTGATAGCTTTAGATTTTTTAAATTTGTTGAATTCATGTTGTATTCCTTATTTAGTTATGTTGGTGTTAGGAATTTTTATAGTGTAACTGATAGGGTAAATGATTCTTATTTTATCGTTAAAAATATAAATGGATTCACTAATTTACGTTTTTCAGATAGTTTTTATTTATCAGGTATGCCTAATGATTTAATAATAAATTTTTTAAATATTGATAAAAAAAATAATTATTTTGACTCTTCTGCATTTTTTATGTCAATTTTGAAATTGATTTAATGTATACTAGTATACAAAGAAGAATAGTAAAAGATTTTGTTGTTAGGAAAAATTTTAAAAAAAATGAGTATAATTGAATGTTAATGAAATATAATATGTCATTACATTTTTTAGATTATAAATTTAAAAATTGAGTTTTTTTTAAGTACATGAGGAGATTTCATTTGAATTCAAGTATGTCTAGAATAAACAGTATTTGTATTATAAGTGGAAGAGCACATTGAGTTTTACGAAAATTCAGAGTTTCACGTATGACGTTCCATCAATTAGCTGATTTTGGTCATATAAATGGTGTAAGAAGATCATCTTGATAGTAATAAATTAAATGTTTTTAAGGTTATCTTTATTAATATCTAGAATAAATCTAGCAAAAGCTCAAAGAATAGATTCATTTAAAATAATAAATACAAATGTTAATTTTTCTTTTTTAGACAAGCTTGAAACTTTAGGTATTATTAGAGGTTTTGAAGTGGAGTATGATATGTTAATAGTTTATATGAAATATGTAGATAAGCGTGTTCCATTTACACATATTCAATTAGTTGGTAAACCTAGTAGAAGTTCATCAATACCTATACAAAGATTATTAAGGGTTGCAGATAAATATGGCTCATCTATTTTCATATTATCTACTGGGTATGGTTTTTTATCTCACACAGAATGTTTTATTCGTAGATGTTCAGGAGATATAGTTGCTAGAATTGATTTGTAATAAGAAAATATGACAACATATTTAAAAATAATAAAAATGTTGAGAACTTAATGATTTTTTTACAATACGTAATTGAATTTTTTTATTATTGGTTTGTAATACACGAAGATTTTACCAAGGATTATACAGAATACTGCATTTTAAAAACCATTCAAATGCTGGGTGATCATGATTATGATAATTCTAAAAGATCTCTTGAAGATTTCTTGTATCAAAATAAAAGTAAAGAAAAAGGTGTAAGTGTTATTATAGAAAATTTTGATGATGAACCACAAGTACAACCACAACCACAAGTACAAGTACAACCACAACCACAAGTACAAGTACAAGTACAACCACAACCACAAGTACAAGTACAAGTACAAGTACAACCACAACCACAACCACAAGTACAAGTACAAGTACAACCACAACCACAAGTACAAGTACAAGTACAACCACAAGTACAACCACAACCACAACCACAAGTACAAGTACAACCACAACCACAACCACAACCACAAGTACAACCACAACCACAACCACAACCACAACCACAACCACAACCACAAATAAAAATGTCTGATAATGTAATACCTAAAGAAAATGTCCAAACATTAGATCAATTTAATGTTTTATTAAATGAAACATCGAATTCAACTGTAGAAAATATAACAGATGAAGCTGAAAAATTATCTAAATCATTTTATTTGAAAAATTTTGAAATAAATATGAATTTGCTTACCGATATAAAATATCAAAAAGAAGCACATGATCTTTGCCCTTCAGAAGAAGACTTTCAACAGTATTCAGAATTTGTAGATGAAGACATTATGATTTGAAGAGATGTGATACTACATATAAAAGGTTGAGAAGAACATATGGAGAAAATGTATACTATATCTACGCAAGCGATGTATGATGATTTGAGCACTAATCAATTGACTTTAAAATTGGCAGATTACCTTCGTGGAGTGAATTATTCAGACAAATATATAATAAATGCAATAGGTGCACATCTTGAAATAGTAACTCCCGATATATCATTATTTAAGAAGTTTCGTCATTTATTTACAGATAATGATATACAATTAGAAATAAATCTTAGTGATCAAGAAAAAGTAACTATTCAATATTGATTTGAGAAAACAATAAATGGTGAATTGACAGCTCAAGAGTTTAAACGATTGTTGGTAGCCAAAATGAGAAATCTTGGTTATAGTACTAATTATATCAGATATACATTATTAAAATTTAATAACAAACTAAAAGAAATACAAGAAAACGAAGGTGACTAAGATAATTAAATATAAATATATTGCAGATTTTGAATCTATAAAAAATATATATTTTGATAATAATATTCTTTATTTCAATACTAAATTTGGTCCTAAAAATTTTAATATGCCTAATTTTTTTTTTTTAAAAAATGAAAATAAAGGTATAAAATTAATATTTGATAATCGTAATAAATACAATTTAGTTTTTAGACAGTTAGTAAGAATTTTTTCGCATTCTTATAGAGTATTTTTCTTTAAATTAAAATTAAGAGGATTGGGTTACACAGTTGTTGCAAGAGTAAATAGAAAGATAGTTAAGTTTTTTTTTGCTTATAATCATTTTTTCTATTTACATGTTCCTAAGAATATATTTTTTAAAAGAATAAAAAGAAAATTCTTTTTTTACTCCAATAATTTACCATTATTAAATGATTTATTTGCTAAATTATTAAAAATAAAAAAAATGGACTTTTATGAACGTTCAAATACATTTATAGTTCCTAGAAAAATATTGTATATGAAAAAACGCAAATAAATGTTGAGATTTAAAGAAGCAGTTTTACCATTTGATAGAACAATATCTAATTCATTAAAAAAAATATACGGCGTGGGTAACCAAAAAGGCCTGTATTTAGCAAATATGTTTGGATTTTCAGACCGTTATAGTGTGAATTTATTAAATTTGTTTACCTTTGATTGTATGACTTTAATTATGAAGCAAGAATATGTATTAGAGGATCGTCTTAAATTTGGTTTAAGAAATAGATTTTCTTTATATAGAGAAGTCGGTTTAGTAAAGGTTAAAAGATATGATTTGGGTTTACCTATGAGGGGACAACGTACCCATAGCAATGGAAGAACTCCGCGTAGAAGTGTAATATTTTAATGCTTATTTCTACATATCAATTAATAAAAATAGTTAGAGATGAAAGAAAAAAATCTTTTAATCAAGAGATAAAGAGGGAAATGCATTTAAAAAGAATGTCCCTTATGTGAAAGTCATCAGTTTTTTTTTCTTCTGTTATTAGCAGTAATAATAGATATATTAATCATCTTGAATATTTGTTGTCATTAACAAAAAAAAGTAAACGTCGTAGAAGTTTAACAAATTTATATAGAAAGTATGCTCGCTACAATAGATTTAAATCATATAATGAACTAGTAAAAAATAATTATTATATTTTAACCTTTAAAGCTTTTTATTCTAATTTTTTTATTATGTTGACTGATAAAAAGGGTAATCCATTAATATCATGTTCAACTGGTCAAGTGTCTGGATCACGCTCAAAAAAAAGGAAAAATTCATTAACTCTTATACATCCAATGATGAGAAAAGTTAAATTGGTTTTATTAAAACATCGTATAAAATATTTAGCAATACATATAAAAACAGATATTAGTGCAAAGGTGATATCTGCTATTAAGTTTCTAAAAAATTCTAAATATAAGTTTAAATTTCCATATATAGCATTAGTTAAGCCAATGCCTCACCATTTTGGAAGGCGTAAAAGAAAACCTCGTAGGGTCTAAAAATGAAAATATATTCAAATAGTTTGTTAATAGTTTCTTATATTTATAATATAAAAGCAATTATAATGATTAATAACGTAACAGTTTTGGATAGTTGTGATTTTATTATAACGGTCTTATTATTTTATAAAGGTGATATTGCATTAAGCCTTTATATCAGTTTTTTAATAATATTAGCATTTTATATAATTGATCCTGATCCTGATTCTGATCCTAAAGATGACAAAAAGAATAATAGCGATAGCAATAAGGAAATCGATAGCAATAGCAATAGCAATA
>Ga0066658_10000885_pt1 | contig 10632 bp, 8 predicted proteins | sample GraSoiAngelo_107_FD_75174 | JGI IMG/M metagenome (GOLD analysis project Ga0066658, IMG submission 75174) | Grasslands soil microbial communities from the Angelo Coastal Reserve, California, USA - 14_0903_09_30cm | ecosystem: Environmental > Terrestrial > Soil > Grasslands | place: USA...
CGGACGCGCTGGGGCTCACCTACGGTGAAATCGTGGGACACCGGCTCGACGAGTTCATCGAGGAGCCGCAACGAGGCTTTGTCGAAGCAGGGTTGGGGCGCTTCATCGAGAAGAGGCGTTGGTCCGGTTTGACGCGGGTAAAAGTGAAGAAGACGGGCCGGATTCTTTATTTTGATTGCGTGCTCAATGCCATCTTGAAAGATGACGAAGTAGTTGGCATAAGCGGATTGGCACGGGATGTCACCGAAGCTCGGCAAAAAGAGACTCGCTTCACGGAACTGTTTGAAACCCTGCAGGAAGGCGTTTACTTCAGTACTCCGGAGGGAAAGCTGCTGGACGCCAATCCTGCCCTGGTTCACATGCTTGGTTATGAGAGCAAGGACGGCCTGTTGGACACCGACGTGACCGGTCTGAATTTTGATACCGGACAACCGCCGGTGCTGGGCCGTGATCCGGATGAAGGCGGCGGCGTGCGTACCCGGGAAATCACCCTGCGCCGCAAGGACGGTAAGCCCGTCGTGTGCCTGGATAGCTCGCGGGCAGTCTGGGATCCTACGGGAAAGGTGATTCGCTACCAGGGGACGCTGGTGGACGTCAGCGAGCAGCGGCAGATGGAAAGGCAGTTGCGCCAGCAAGAAGAGTTCCAACGCCATCTGCTGGAAAGCTTCCCTGACCTGATCCTGGTGATCGATCCCGAGGAGCGATATACGTTCGCCAGTTCGCGAATCCGCGACACCTGGGGATACGACGCCGACATGTTGAAGGGCAAGAAGGTCGGCGAAGTCGAGGAGCAGTCACCAGAATTCCTGGAATTGTGTCGCGACGTGCTTTCCGGGAAGCGGGTGTTCGGGTTTTGCGAATACCCGTTTAAACACCGTGGCGGCAATTGGCGGACCATGCGCGCGTCGGCCAGCCCACTGTTTGACGCTGAAAACCACGTTCGGGGCGTGGTCGTGTCGGTTCGCGACATCACCGTCGAGAAGAAAATGGAGCAACAGATTATCCAGACCGAGCGGCTGGCTGCGATGGGGCAAATGATCGGGGGCTTTGCTCATGAACTCAATAATCCTCTGACGAGTATTCTGGGACTAAGCGAAATGCTGCAGGAAACGGAAGTCAGAGAGCAATCGCGCAAGCACTTGGCCATGATGCACGGGCAGGCGAAACGCGCGGCTGAAATCGTGCAGAACCTGATGTACTTTTCGCGGCCGCCAGCGCCGGGCAAAAGCAAAGTTAATATCGCGGAACTTGTCCAGCGCACCTTACATCTTCACGCTTACTCGCTGCGCAAGAACAACATAAGCGTGGATTACTTGCCCGACGCTTCTCTGCCCCTGGTGATCGGCGATCCCAACCAGCTGATGCAGGTCTTCCTCAATCTCATCCTCAATGCGGAGCAGGCGATTCGCGAAGTTCGGGAAAGGGGGACACTGCGGATTCGCCTTGGGCGGGCCGACAAGGCCGTCTCGGCTAGCTTTCAGGACGACGGGCCTGGGATTCCGTCCGAGAATTTGCCTAACATCTTCGATCCGTTTTACACGACCAAGCGGCCCGGGCGAGGGACAGGATTGGGATTGAGCATCTGTAAGGCAGTGCTGAAGGAACACGGCGGGAACGTCGAAGCAACGTCCGCCCCGGGCGGCGGATCGGTGTTCACGGTCACGCTGCCCATCGAGGCCGGGTCGCAGGCAACCGGCTAAGTGGCCAGTGGTTGGTGGCCGTGGTTAGTAAGACGAGCGCTGGCCAGCAAAGAGGAATCCGTGACCCCAAGCTCTTTACTTTAAATGAAGCTTCTGAGCGCGCCAGCCGATAACTTCTGCAGTAAAGATCGAGCCGTCTTTGTCAACGGCGATTTGGTGAGGATCAAAGTGTGGCCCCTGCCCGCGTTCCGGACCACGCAGAATGCCAACCACTTTCCCGTCGCGGTCGATCTTCAGAATGCGGGCAGCGATGGCATCGCACATGAATAGGAAGTGATCGGGCGTAGTGACGAGACCGAAGGGATGGCCGAGCCGCCATTCCCGCAAAAAGCGGCCATTCGTGTCGAAGATCTGAATGCGGGTATTCTCACGGTCGCCGACATAGACCAGGTCGCCGTCAATTGCGATGGCATGCGGGGTATCAAACTGCCCGTGTCCGGTGCCCTTCATACCCCATCCCATTAGCGGATTGCCGTACTTATCGAACTTAAGGACCCGTGAGTTGCCGTAGCCGTCGCTCACGTAGATGTTGCCATCGCGGTCGAAGGCAACGTCCGTGGGCTGATTGAAATGGAGCACATCGTCACCGGCTATGCGCATGCGGCCGAGCGCCAGCAGTACCCGGCCTCCGGGCTCAATTTCAGGACTACATGCGAGCCCACGTCGGTAGTCCAGATATTGTCCTCGGAATCCACTCGCACCATGTGAGCCGAGACGAACAGGTCGTCGGCAAGGCTGTGGATGAATTTGCCCGAAGGATCAAATTCCATCAGCGGGTGCTTGCCGCGATGAAAGACATAGATGTTCCCTTGGAGTTTACGGCGACTCCGGCGGGCTCGACAAAATGCTCGTCGGGAGGAAGCTGGAAGAAGTTCGGGACTAGCTCGTAATTGAGGCTGGGAGCGGCGGGTACGGCTGGAGCTTGCGCTGTTCCCAGACGGCACGAGAGCAGAATGACCAAGAAGAGGATGCTCCAGGATGCGAGACTCCGGTTCATCAGCACCTCAGGGAAAGTTTCTCCGACTCGAAACCACCGTCGATATGGCTCTTCTGTTGTAATCGGTACTCTGAAATCGAGCCGGCGGTTCCGAGACCCGCCTCCACACCAGCTTGTCCACACCAGACCCGCCTCTGCCCAGGACTTTTAGGAACAGCCGAGCTGCCGGCGAGACGCGGGCGTACCCTACCGCTCTACTGCCATGGCTACCGCGTTGCCTCCACCGAGGCAGAGGGCGGCGATGCCGCGGTGAACATCGCGGCGGATCATTTCGTAAATAAGCGCTACCAGAATGCGCGCGCCACTGGCACCGATGGGATGGCCGATCGCGACCGCTCCTCCGTTCACATTCACTTTGCTCGGATCGAGACCGAGTTCGCGCATCACAGCCAAAGCTTGCACTGAGAAGGCTTCGTTCAACTCGTAGAGATCGACTTCATCTTTCTTCCAACCGGTCTTCTCCCAGATTTTGCGGACGGCCCCGACGGGAGCCATCATCACCCACTTGGGATCAATTCCGCTGGTGGCCTGCGCGACGACGCGGACCATCGACTTGGCGTCGAGTTGCTTGGCCAACACGGCGCTGGTAAGCACCACGGCGGCGGCGCCGTCGTTCACTCCGGGAGCATTGGCGGCAGTAACCGTGCCATCCTTCTTGAAGGCTGGTTTCAGCGAGCGGAGAACCTCGATCGTAGTGTCCTCACGCGGAGACTCGTCCTTATCGAAAATCACCGGCGCGGCACCTTTTTTCTTGGGGGGGATCTCGACTGGAACAATCTGCGATTTCAGCCGACACTCTTTGATCGCCGCGACCGCCTTGCGATGGGAGTGCAAGGCGAATTCATCCTGCTCTTCGCGGGTGATGCCGTACTTCTCGGCCACGTTCTCTCCCGTGATACCCATGTGGTAATCGTTGTAAACGTCCCAGAGGCCGTCATGCACCATGGAGTCGATCAGTTGGCCATTGCCGAGACGGTAGCCGTTGCGTGCTTGGGGCAGAAGATAAGGAGCGTTGGTCATGGACTCCATGCCGCCGGCAACGACGACCGAACTGTTGCCCGTCTGGATGGCCTGCGCGGCCAACCCGACGGCTTTGAGTCCCGAGCCGCAAACCTTGTTGATCGTCATGGCGCCGACTTCCGGGGGAAGTCCGCCGAAGATGGCAGCCTGACGCGCGGGGTTTTGGCCGAGTCCCGCCTGGACGACGTTGCCCATGATGCACTCGTCCACTTGCTTGGGATCGAGGTTGGCGCGCTTCACGGCTTCGCGAACCACCATCGCGCCCAGCCGGGGGGCGCTGAAGTCGGAGAGGCTGCCTTGAAATTTTCCCACGGGGGTGCGGACTCCCGAGATGATGACGACGTCGTCGAATGCTGCCATAGGAGCGCTCCTGAGTGACTTCACAACTACTCATTATAGTCGCGCCCACCCATGTCAAACTCGGAAATCGCGGCGCAGAGCCTCGATCAGGACGCGTTGCCGTGAGGCACAATCTCTGTCCTGGAGACGAAAATTCGAGAAAGAAACCTGACACCAACAGCGATGCTGAGAATTTTTTCTGCGGGAGAGGCTGAATGACCTCAGTCACACGCGACTCATACATGCATTTTTCTCTTGACATCGTTTTTCAATGACTCTATACATTCAATCAGTCGCAACAAAAGACCGTTGCACAGTCCATGAACAATGGAAGGGAGAATAGATCAATGGCAACCAAGAAGAAGGCAAAGAAGAAAAAGAAACACTAATCGCTCAGTTAGAAGCGAACCAGGGGACGCGAAAAGCGTCCCCTAAAGTTTTTTGTGGGAAAGTTCTTCCTGCTCGGTTGTGCTCCAGGATTTGAAAACCAGATTCCTGGCTGCGCTCGGAATGACAAGAGACGAGACCTCTCTGGCAGCAATGCCGCGGGAGAGAATTGGGTGTCGCTTCAATGGGCGCGAGTGGCGGCCTTTTTGGCGGGGTCTGCTGTGTACATCCGCTTCTCGGTTGCGGGACAGAGATTGCGATAGGCACAGAAGGTACACTGGAAGCCCGGCTTCGCTTCAAACTGTCCGGCAGCGATTTTTGCCGCGGCGTCTTCCACCCTGGCCCGGGCTTCCTGGAGTTGCAAATCTGAGCGCGCGGTCACCACGGCGGTGTTGTCTTCCAGGTTGTAGAACATCAGACGGTCCGAACGGTAACCCCATCGCTCACGCGCCGCCAAGGCGTAGATGGACAACTGCAGACTCTCATCGGCATCATCCTGCGAACGTGGCTTGCCGGTCTTGTAATCAACAATAGCAACATGTTCGCCAGTGATGCGATCGATGCGGTCGACGCGGCCGATGATCTTCGCTGCGCCGATGGCAATCTTGAATTCCTGTTCGGTGTGCAGGACCTCGATCGGAGATTTCTGCCGGGCGGCGGCTAAGAAATCTCGCAGTTGCTCAATTCCCTGCTTTTCGTACAGCTCGTGCTGGTAGCGATCCTCGATCTTGGCTTCGGCGAGGTCGGTGCGAAACTGTTCGACAAGTTGATCGCCGGTCATGGGGCGATTGAACTGAATGGCGTCGTAGTAGGTTCTCAGGACGCGATGCATCGAAGCGCCATATTGCATGGCGGCGGGAACTTCGCCAGGGATTCTCCACTCGCGCTCGAGTTTGAACTGCAGAGGACAGGCTTCGTACTTCTCGATCGCAGTGGCGCTCAGAGTGTTGGCGAGGGCAAATCCGGGGGGCATCGCGAGCCACTGGCTGGCGTTGGACAGAACCGCCTGGGCCGGCTGTTCTGCCGCGAATAAATCAACTTGCAGCGGCCGGGCGTTGCGACGGCGTAAGGCGTGTCCCAGGCTGTGATCTTTCAGCAGGTCGCGCAGGAAACCGGGAGGCGTCGTGTCCTTGCCGGTGCCCTGCTTGGCATAGATGGCGAGGGAATCGCGGGCGCGGGTCATGGCGACGTAAAACAAGCGGCGCTCTTCCTGATCGTTTAGCTGCTTGCCTTCATCCTCGGCGAGCGAATCTTGGTCGCGGAGCTCACGCGGAAATTCGAAAAGAGGCTCACGGTAGCCGAGCGGAAAAGAGGGAGCGCTGGCTCGGATGATGAAGACATGATCGAACTCGAGGCCTTTGGCGCCGTGTGCGGTCATGAGGTGGACAGCATCCTGGTCGCGCGCGGCCATGGGGATTGCGCCGCGGGCTTCTTTGAAGTATTCGAGATATTCGAGCAGCTCTCCGGCTTCTCCGGTCTTGGTGATCGCCTTCTTTTCCCAGCTTTTGACGAAACTGAGCACGGCATGAACCACCGCTGAATCCTGCAATTCGAAACTTCGGATGAGAATGCCCAGGGCGGCAAGCGCTTGGGCCTTGGAACGAGCGATCTCTTCCCGTGCATCATGGAGTTTCTGGAGAACGGCCGGGCCGCGTTCCAGCTTCTCCATCACGGATGCCAGATTGGTTTGTTTTTCGGCGGCCCTCATGGCGGCGCGAAGCTTCTCCGGGTCCATGGCGAACTGCGGCAGCGCAGCGACACGGAACAGGCTGGCGCTGTCCGCGGTTGAAACCACGGCACCAAGACATGCCAGCAGGTCGCGTACTGCGGGCGTGTCCAAGACATCCATGTTCTCGATGGAGAACGGAATGTTCCAGCGGGAAAGCTCTTCCACGACCTCGTCGCGGTGATTGTGGTTGCGATAGATGATGGCAAAGTTCTTCCACGAGGTCCTGAGCTTGCGGTGTTTCTGACGAATCACGCCGACCAGGTCCGCCGATTCGAGTTCCCGGTCACGCCACAGGACTCCTTCGACAGGATCTTCGGGTAGTTCCCTGCCCTCGTTGTGACCCTCCAGTGCCCGAGCCGCTTGCAGTGGCGCCCGGCGATAACGGAGTCTGGCACCGAGGCCGGCGGGAAAAATTGGCGGATTCTTGGAAATCACTGCGAAGCCGCAGCGAAGAATCGGCGTCAGCGAGCGCTGGTTCTTTTCGAGCGACACCAGCTGGGCTGCCGGAAAGTGACGCTGGAATAATCCGAACGCGGCACTGGAGGCTCCCCGGAAGCGATAAATCGCCTGATCGGGATCGCCGACGGCAAAAATGTTTTGCTCGGTCCCAGCGAGTTTTTCCAGAATCTTGACTTGGGCGAAGTTGGCGTCTTGGAATTCGTCAACCAGGATGAAGCGGGCCCGGGCGCGCTCGCGCGACAAGAGTTCCGGATGGGCGGCGAGGAGTTCACAGGCGCGTGTGATCATGTGTCCGAAGGTGCCGAGGTTCTCTTCGGCGAGCATCCGTTCCACGGTGGCAAACACGGACGAGATCTCACGACAACGGCCCAGCACTTCCTCGTCCGGAATCTGATCTTTCGATTTCGTGACACGCGGGATGGGCAGTTCGCGCCGTTCGAGTCGAGCGACATAGTCCGCGTACTTTTCCGGACCGACCAGCTCGTCCTGACATCGGCGCATGAAGTCGAGCAACTCATCCAGGAATTTGCTCACGTTGGCGGCACGGACGAAGTAATTCAAATGGAGTTCGCGGATGCGCTTGCGCAAGTAAATCCACAGGTCTTTATCATCGAGCACGCCGAAGTTCTTACCGCGGGCATGCAGGAGGTTATTCGAAAACGCGTGGAACGTGCTGGCCTGAACCGCGCAAGCGGCGCCTAGTTCCTTCTGCACCCGTTCGCGCATTTCCTGGGCGGCATTGTCGGTGTAGGTGAGCGCGAGAATCTCGTCGGGGCAGGCGTGACCTTCACGAATCAGGTGCGCTATGCGGCGCGTGAGGACCGTGGTTTTGCCGGTGCCCGCACCGGCCACAACCAGCATCGGACCATGCACATGTTCGATGGCCTGACGCTGGCGATCGTCGGGAGTGCAAGGGGAGGTCTTGGGCAACGGCATTCAGACGAGCATAGCAGAGAAGGATGCGTAGGTCCTAGGGATCCGGAACAGTCAGAATCGGAGTCGCGGCCAGCCGCGTCTCCACCCCTACTAGACTTAATTGCCATACCGAATCGCACAGGTTGCTTCCAGGAAGTGCGCGAGGCTTTCGACCTCGTGTTCGATTTTTGCGCGAACCGGCCCACGGAACGATGTGAATGGTTCAATGTCGACGGTGAAACTGTTTCTCGAGCGGGTGTACGACCACAGACCGACGATTCTGCCGTCGAGGAGGATTACTGGCGAGATCCATCCTGCCTGGCGGAAGACGCGCTTGTAGTGGCTGTCTTCGAGCCGATGATCCTTTTCTGCGTGGGCCAGCAGGTAGGGATCGAAAGCGGGCAGCAGGCGCAGGATTGGCGCGTTGAGGTCATTCCTCAGTTCTTCGTGATCGCGAGCGAGAATGAACACCTTCTCGTTCTCCACCGGCACTTCCTTCAGTTCAGGGAGCAACGAATCCCCGACCCGCCTGGCTTCCTTCATCGCAATTCCCAACCACGCGGAGAAATCGTGGACGCGCGCGGGGCCGTAGGCGCGCAGATATCCGCGCAGGAGGATCTGTATAGCCTTGTCTTCCGGAACTCGCTTCTGTCTGGGAAGCCAATTTTCGACTCGCCGGAAAGCGACTTCGCCCCCCTGATCCGGGGCGTAACAGATCACACCTTCTGAGCGGCTTTGCAGGGACTCCAGACCTTTTCCATCCAGGCGCGTACTCGCTTGCCTACTTTCGGTTCGAGCTGCGCGATCAGATCGCCTTGCGGCACAGCAGCGTCGGCAACCAGATCAACCATGACCTGGTTCATGTCATCCATTTCGTCTTCCGTAATGCCGAATTTGGACATGATCCGCATCAAGGCCGCGATGCGGCTGGTTCGGAGCGCGTTGATGTAGATGGAAAAATCACTGGCGGGCAGCCAGTGGAGGGTCTGGCGCATGCAGGAGGTCTCTGACGAGGGTTTTCCCTTTCCAGAGTGCGGATTGGATATCAGCGTGCGTGAGTTCCTGGTTCCTCGCCCAGAGCGCGAGTTCGGCTGCGGAGGAAAGTTGGGCCTGGATGCCGCAGACATCGGCGCAGATGGCGATGAGATCCGATGGCCGGCGGTCCAGGAAATGATGGCGGGTCAAACGGAAGCAGGAAACCTGGGTTCTAGCCATGATGGTGGCGTTCGTTCATGCATGGTGTGGGGCTTGCGCGTCCCTCCGGGGACCTGGCACATTTACTTGCGGTTGACCCAGCCCTGAAGAGCCAGGCTTTATCGCGACGCCCCTGCGGGGGCTGATCGCGCTCGGGGTCGACGGCTTGCCCTATCGAAGACCGATTCGCCAGAGCAGTTCTAGTAAAGCTCTGAGGATATAACGGCGATGGCGGCGATGGCGGCCGTCTCGGCACGCAGGATGGTATCTCCCAAAGAGGCTGACATCCAGCCTGATTGTTGGAAGAGTTTCAGCTCGGCAGGAGTCCAGCCGCCCTCGGGGCCGACGGCGACTATGACGCCGGCCTCCGCAGAGTGGGATTCGAGGGCCTGCTTCAGGGAGAGTTGCTCTTCCGATTCAGCCAACACGATTCGTGTGGCTCCCTCCAGGGTGACGGCTGCTCTCAATTCCAGTGGCTGGGCGATTTCCGGCGGCGAGATGCGGCGGGATTGCTCGGATGCTTGGCGCGCAATGCGGCGCCAGCGTTCCACTCTGCTAGCAGAAGCGGAGGCAAGATGCGCATCGCTGCGCTGGGCGATCAGCGGCACGATGCGGGACACGCCGAGTTCTGTGCCCTTCTCGATGGCCCACTCCATACGATCGAACTTGAAGACGGCGAGGGCCAGGGTGATTTCGAGCGGTCGGGCCGCTCCAACTTCGTCTCCCAGGTCAAATTCAACCCGATGATCGTGGATGGCCGTGATGCGAGCGCGGCGAACGGCGCCAGCGGTGGCGATATCGAACTCCTGGCCGACCTCTGCGCGGAGGACTCGAATCAAGTGATCGGCATGAGCGCCGGTGAGCGCCGCGCGGTGGGCGGAAGATTCGTCGGCAATCCAGCGGCGGCGTGTCATGGAAGCCTCATTGTAAACGCGATGTTGGGAAAGAAAATCCCTCACGGCTCGACCGAGGGGAAGTTAACAGGGTAGGGATCCTTCGACTCGCGTGAGTTTCCGCCCGCCAAAGCCCAGGCTCGCTCAGCATGACCAGCTATGGGAATTACGCGAAGATGTCTTTCACTTTGCCGAGCAGGGTGCGGCGTTGGGGGCGGTTTTCCACGCGAATGGTTCCGTCCAGTTCCTGCAGAAGTTCGCGCTGGCGCTTGTTCAACTTCGTCGGGGTCTGCACACGGATTTCCACAAACAGGTCGCCCTTGCCGTGTGCGTTAAGCATCGGAATGCCCTTGTTCTTGATGCGAAACGATGTGCCGGACTGCGTGCCGTCGGGAATTTTCAGGGCGTGATCGCCGTCGAGCGTGGGCACCTTGATCTCGGTTCCCAAAGCGGCCTGCGAAAACGAGATGGGAATTAGGCAGTGCAGGTCGTTGCCCACGCGCTCGAAGAACGGATGTTCTTTAACATGCAGGACTACGTAGAGGTCTCCGGGCGGGCCTCCGAAATAGCCGGCTTCGCCTAGGCCGGCGTAGCGAATGCGGGTGCCGTCTTCGACGCCGGCAGGAACTTTGGTTTCCACCGTGCGCTGGCGCAGCGTCCGACCTTCTCCTTTGCATTTGGGACAGGGATCAGTAATGACTTGGCCGGTTCCCTGGCAGGTAGTGCAAGTACGGGCGATGCTGAAGAAACCTTGCTGGTAGCGGACCTGGCCACGCCCCCCGCAGGTGCGGCAGGAAACGGGAGCCTTGCCCGGGGCAGCGCCGGAGCCTTTGCAGTCCTCGCAGGGTTCGTGGCGGCGCACATTGACTTGGGTTTCGGCGCCGAACGCAGCTTCCTCAAACTCCAGGGTCAAATCTTCGCGCAGATCGGCGCCACGCTGGGCCCGGGTGCGGCGACGGCCGCCGCCGCCGAACAGGTCGCCACAGCCGAAGAAATCGC
>Ga0066658_10000888_pt1 | contig 10626 bp, 10 predicted proteins | sample GraSoiAngelo_107_FD_75174 | JGI IMG/M metagenome (GOLD analysis project Ga0066658, IMG submission 75174) | Grasslands soil microbial communities from the Angelo Coastal Reserve, California, USA - 14_0903_09_30cm | ecosystem: Environmental > Terrestrial > Soil > Grasslands | place: USA...
GGGGGGAGGCATCGGAGGGGGCCGTCGAGGCCCCCTCCGAGGAGAGTACCCGCGCGACCTCGTCGGGTACGGCAAGATGCCGCCCGATCCCAAGTGGCCGGCGGCGCTCGCCTGGCGCTGCAGATCGTCATGAACTACGAGGAAGGCGGCGAGCGCTCCACCCTGCACGGGGACGCCGAGGCCGAGTCGTATCTGCAAGAGGTCGTCGGTCTGCCGTCGCTCCAGGGCGTGCGAAATCTTCAGGTCGAGTCGATGTACGAGTACGGCAGCCGCGTCGGGTTCTGGCGCCTCATGCGGACGTTCGCCCGCTACGGGATCAAGATCAGCGTCTTCGCCGTGGCGATGGCGCTCGAGCGCCATCCCGAGGCCGCCGCCGCCATTGTGGAAGCGGGGCACGAGGTCGTGAGCCACGGCTGGCGCTGGATCGACTACCAGTTCGTGAGCGAGAAGGTCGAGCGCGAGCACATCCGACGCGCCGTCGAGAGCCTCACGCGCGTGACAGGGAGCCGACCGCTCGGCTGGTACACCGGCCGGCTCAGTCCCAACACGCGCCGCCTGGTCGTCGAGGAAGGCGGATTTCTCTACGACGCCGACGCCTACAACGACGATCTGCCATACTGGACCCTCGTGTCGGGCAAGCCGCATCTCGTCGTTCCCTACACCCTCGACAACAACGACATGAAGTTCGGGCTGCCCGGCGGCTTCGCTACCGGCGACGAGTGGCTCGCTCACGTACGGGACGCCTTCGACGTCCTCTATGCGGAGGGCGCCGACCAACCAAAGATGATGTCGCTCGGCCTGCACATGCGGCTCATGGGTCGGCCGGGGCGGGCCGCGGCGCTCGCACGCTTCTTCGACTATGTCGAGCGCCACGACCACGTGTGGATCTGCCGCCGGATCGACATCGCGCGGCACTGGATCGAACAGCACCCGTACCGGCCCCGACCATAGACAAGGAGGCCCGCACATGGCCTACAAGGATCTCCGCGAATACCTGGCCGCGCTCGAAGTGCGTGGCAAGCTCCACCACGTCAAGAAGGAAGTTGATCCGAACTGGGAGGTCGCGGCCGTCATCCGCCGGGTTTTCCAGAGAATTCCCCCGGCGCGGCGGCCCGCGGTCATGTTCGAGCACGTCAAGGGCCATCGGATGCCGCTGGTTGCCGGAGTCCTCGGCGCTTCGCCGGAGGTCTACGCTCTCGCCCTGGAGACCACTGTCGACCAGATCGCCGACAAGTGGTCCCGGGCTCAGAGCCATCCGATTCCTCCGGTCCGCGTGAAGACGGGCCCGGTCAAGGACGTGATCCAGACCGGTGACCGGATCGACGCGACGGCGCTTCCGCTCTGCCTATGGACGCGCGACCAGGACCCGGCCCCGTACGTCACTGGACCGTGCGTGATCTCCCACGACCCGGAGACCGGCGAGCGCAACATGGGCACCTACCGCCTGATGCTGAAGGGGCCCCGCAAGTTCGGCCTCTTCCTGAGCACCACCTGGCGCGACATGTACGCGCACATCATGAAGAACGAGCGCAAGGGCAACCCGACGCCGTGCGCCGTCGTGATCGGCTGCGATCCGCCGGTGCCGCTCACCTCGGTCGCGCGGATCCGCGGCGACGAGCTGGGGGTCGCCGGCGCCCTGCGCGGCGAGCCGCTCGAGGTCGTGAAGTGTGAGACGAACGACCTCGAGGTCCCGGCGCACGCCGAGATCGTGATCGAGGGCTTCGTGCCGCCCGGCGTACGCGAGCACGAGGGGCCGTTCGGCGAGTACACGGGCTACATGGGCTCGTCGGGGCCGAGCTTCGTGATCGAGGTCACCGCGATCACCCATCGCGCCGATCCGATCTACCAGGCCTTCTTCAGCCAGATGCCGCCGAGCGAGTCGAGCTGCATCCGCGGCACCGGGCGCGACGTCGCGCTGCTCCAGCATCTGCGCCGGGAGCTGCGGCTTCCCGTGCGGGACGTCCACCTGCTCGAAGCCGGCGGCGGGGCCGCGTTTCTGGCGATTTCACTTCGCCGCGAGCATCCCGCCCTGCCCCAGCGCGCGATGTGGGCGGTCTGGGCGTACGATCCGTCGTTTTCCAAGTGGGTGGTCGTCGTCGACGAGGACATCGACATCCGCGACTACTTCCAGGTCCTCTGGGCGATGTCCTGGCACGTCCAGCCCGAGCACGACCTCTACGTGAATCGCGCCACGGCCGGTGTCGCGCTCGATCCGTCGACCGCCGAGGAGGACGTGGACCAGCTCGAGCGCAAGACGGTGCTCTCGTCCAAGGTCGGCGTCGACGCGACCCGGAAGCATCGGTTCCCGGCGCGCTCGGTGCCGCCGAAGGAAGACCTGGACCGCGTCGACGCCCACTGGGCGGAGTACGGCCTGGAGTAAGACTATGATCCGCGTGCTCCGGCAGAGCTCCCGTTGGAGTCGCGGTCGCAAACGAATCGGATCCGTTGGAGGCAACGGCCCATGAAATGCGCCCGGCGTCTCTCCTGCGTCTTCTCGGTGGTGCTCGTCGCGACGCTCGTGTTCGGGCCCACCGCCCCCGTCCCGGGGGCTCTCGCGCAAGCTCCGTCGCGCTCCGAAGCGCCGTCGGGACAGATGACCTGGGCGGTCCACTTCTCCCTCGCGCCGACCTTCTTCGACCCTGCGGAGACCCCGGGGCTCATCACGCCGTTCCTGGTCCTGTACGCGCTCCACGACGCGCTCGTGAAGCCCATGCCGGGCAAGCCGCAAGCCGGGAGCCTGGCCGAGTCCTGGAGCGTCTCGCCGGATGGCCTCGTCTACGAGTTCGTGCTGCGTCAGGGCGTGAAGTTTCACAACGGCGACCCGGTCACCGCGGAGGACGTGAAGTTCTCGTTCGACCGGTACCGCGGCGCCGCGGCGACGATGATGAAGGCGCGCATGGCGGCCGTCGAGGTCGTGGACCCCTACCGTGTTCGCTTCCGGCTCAAGCAGCCGTGGGCCGACTTCATGACCTTCTTCGGGACGCCGGCCACCGGGGCAGCCTGGATCGTGCCCAAGAAGTACGTGGAGAAGGTCGGCGACGAGGCGTTCAAGAAAGCGCCCGTGGGGGCCGGCCCCTACAAGTTCGTCTCGTTCAACCCCGGCGTCGAGCTCGTCCTCGAGGCCTACGAGCAGTACTGGCGCAAAGCCCCGAGCGTGAAGCGCCTCGTCTTCAAGTCGGTGCCGGACGAGTCCACCCGCCTGGCGATGCTCAAGCGCGGCGAGGCCGACGTGGCCTACTCGATCCGCGGCGCCCTGGCCGAGGAAATTCGGAGAACCCCGGCGCTCACGCTGAAGGCGACCGGCGGCGCGTTCACCGAGTGGATCGTCATCATCGATCAGTGGGACCCGAAATCACCGTGGGCGGACCGTCGCGTCCGCCAGGCCGCCAATCTCGCCATCGATCGTCAGACCATCAATCAGGCCGAATATCTTGGTCTTGCCCGGGCCACCGGCAGCATCATCCCGAGCGGGTTCGACTTCGCTTGGGCCGCGCCCCTCTATCCCTACGACCCCCAACGAGCGAAGCAGCTTCTGGCTTCGGCGGGCTACCCGAACGGCTTCGACGCCGGACTGATCTCGGCGGACTTCGTGTACGTGTCGATCGCCGAAGTGGTGGCGAACTACCTGCAAGCCGTCGGCATCCGCATCAAGGTGCAGCCGCTCGAGCGCGCCGCCATGATCAAGGCGAACCAGGAGAAGAAGCTCAAGAATCTCTACCGCGGGGGCAGCGCCGCGTTCGGCAACGCCGCGACGCGCATCGAAGCGTTCGTGCTATCGGACGGCATGTACGCCTACGGCGGCTATCCCGACATCGACGGACTCTTCCGCGAGCAGGCCTCGGAGCCCGATCGAAAGAAGCGCGAGGCGATCTTGCACAAGATCCAGCAGCTCATGCACGACAAGGCGATCTTCGCGCCGCTCTTCGAGCCCGCGTTCCTCAACGGCTATGGACCGCGGGTGGCGGAATCCGGGCTCGGGCTCATCCACTATCACGGGTACTCGGCGCCCTACGAGGACGTGAAGCTGAAGGCCCGCTGAGGCCTGGCGCCGCGCGCTACCGCCTGTCGCCCGAGCCGACCCAGAGGTTTCGGAAGCGCGTGGCGACCGTGTCCTCGTAGGCGACCGGCCCCGTGAGGAGCCCGATCGAGCGGGCGAAGCCGTTCATCACGGCGACCGCCTCTTCCTCGATCGCCGGGTCGTAGAACGGCAGGTCGCGCTCCACGACCGCCGCGATGATCTCCGCGGCCGCGGCCGGGAAACGTCGCCGCCCGACCTCGGTCGCGCGCGCGGGGTTCTCCCGGAGCATGCCCTGAGCGCGCACGATCGCGCGCACCGCCGCGGCGACGCGCTCCGGCTCGCGAGCGATCAGCGCCTCGGTCGTCGAGAGTGCCGCGAACGTGTACCGGCCGGCGTCGCGCGGCCCATCCCCTCGCCGGACGTCCACGATGATCCTTCCGACACCGCGGCGCACGGCGGTCTCGCTGCCCAGCGCGTTCGCCCAGAATCCATCGACGGTCCCGCGCTCGAGCGCCTCGGCGGCGGTGACGCCGAAGGACGCGCCCGGATCGATCCCTCCGGGCACCGGAGCGATCTTGACGCCGTCGCGCACCGGATCGACGCCGACCTCGCGCAGGAGCTGGAGCAGCGCGCGGTCGGGTCCCGGAGCGGCGCCGATGCGAAGTCCCTTGACGGCCGAGACGTCGCCCCGGCGGGCTGGAAGATCAGCGCGCAGGACCAGGAGCCAGGGCGTGCCCTGCGAGAGGGCGACCACGAGCTTCGAGCCCTTCCAGCCCGGGAACGCCAGCAAGGTCGTGTGGGCGCCGCCCGCCACGAAGTCCACCGCGCCGTCGCGCAGCGCGTTCACGGCGTCGAGCGAGGGCAACAGCTCGACGTGAGCGTCGAGACCTTCCTCGCGATAGAGACCGAGCTCCTCGGCCGCCAGAGCCGGAAAGTACGAGTTCGTCACCAGGTCGGGCGTCGCGATCTTCATCTCGTTCCCGCGGCGCTACCGTTCGGCGACGACGTAGTTGCGGAGCACGCCGATGCCGCTGATCTCGATCTCGATGACGTCGCCCGGCACCATGTCGCCGTCGGCGCCCTGGGTGCCCATCCATAGCACGTCGCCGGGATGCAAGGTAGCCGTCTTGCTCATCTCGTGGAGCCAGGTGGCCGTGTCCCAGATCTGGTCGGCCGAGGAGAAGTCTTCCCACACCGTTTTGTTGTGACGGACGATGATGCGGAGCTTGGCGGGGTCGAGCCCGGTCACGACGAACGGGCCGAACGGCTTGAAGGTGTCGCAGTTCTTGGCGCGGAACAAGGTGCGATCCGTCTTCTGCCATTCGCGTTGGCTGACGTCGTTCCCGATGCTGTAGCCGAGCACGCAGTCCAGCGCTTCGTCGCGGGAGACGTTGCGTGCCTTCTTGCCGATGACGACCGCGAGCTGGCCCTCGGGCTGCACCGCTCCCGTCGACTCTTTCGGCACGACGATCTCGTCCTCGGTCCCGATGATCGCGTTCACGGAGCGCAGCTTCGGCTCGGGCCGCGCCGGGTAGCGCGGCGGCTCCCCTCGCCGCTTCGCCATGCCTTCGAGATGACCGCGATAGTTCGGGCCCGCGGCGTAGAGCACACGGGGCATGATCGGAGGCAGAAGCTTGACCCGCTGGAGCGGATGGCGGGCCCGGCCCACGCGGTGGTCCGCGAACGGATCGCCGTCGACCTCGACGATTTCGTCGTCCTCCACGAGGCCGTAGCGGATGCGCTCGCCGATCTGGACTCGACACCACTTCATCGTTCGCGCCCGGCCTCGGCCTCGACGAACCCGGGGATCTGGACCCAGCGCAGCCCCTTGGGATTGTGCGTGACCTCGACCTTTCGGCCCTGGGAGTCCTGCAGTCCCAGCGGATGGTTCACGAGCTCGATCAGGTTGCCGTCCGGGTCCTTGATGTACGTGTAGTGCTCGCTGCTGTCCTCGCGGCGCCCCTGCTGCGGGTCGGTGCCGCCGATGTCGGTGCCGGTGCTGGCGGCCGACGTCCTGACGTGCGGGATGCCGAGCTCATCGAGATGGGCCAGGGTGGCTTCCCAGTCGTCGACCTCGATCGCGAAGTGGCTCGACGCCACGATGATCGGGCGCGGCGTCACGGTGAAGTGGATCTCGCCGCAGCCGAGTCTCAGCTGGAGCTGCCGGCGATTCAGCGCGGGGCCCCGGTCGAGGAACTCGGCGCCGAGCACCTTCTCATACCACGCCCGGGTCCGCTCCCGATCGCTGATCTGGACGTTCACGTGGTGGATCAGCTTGATGGCCATGGATGACCTCCCGTCCGCTGCTCACACGCCCTGGTAGGGAGTGCCCCAGCGGTCTTGGAAGACGATCTCTTTGAGCGGCCCGCGGCCGACTGGTCCGAATTTCCCCATCGGGTAGCCGATGGGCAGGATCGCGTACGAGTGAACCCCCGGCGGGAGGCCGAGCGCGGCTTCGGCCTCCTTCTCGTACAGGAGATGCCGGGTCGTCAGGGTGGCGCCCAGCCCGAGGGCGCGGGCCGCGAGCAGCATGTTCTGCACCGCCGGATAGATCGACGCGCCGGAGCTGCGCGTAGGAGCCGTCGTTCCTTCCTCGAGGCACGCCACGATCCACACGGGAGCCTCGTGGAAATGATCGGTCAGGTACTCCACCGCCGCGTGCTGCCGGTTGTACTGCTCGCGGCTGACGCCGGGCGGCGGCGCGCTCTTCAGATAGCGCGGCCCGACGACCTCGTCGAAGGCGCGCTTGTACCAGACCTGCACGCCCTGCTTGATCTTCGTGTCCTTGATCACGAGGAACCGCCAGCGCTGCGTGTTGCCCCCGTTGGGCGCGCAGGCGCCGGCCTGGAGGATCTTCTTGATCAGCTCGTCGGGCACCGGGTCGGGCTTCAGTCGGCGCATCGCGCGCATCGTCTGCATGATCTCGAACAGGTCCGTGTTGCCTGGCATAGGGCCCCTTCCTTTCTTCGTTCGGTCCGCGGTGGCCGAATCATACCTCCGAGCGGGTGTGTTGCGCGTGACGGCCGAAAGGCGCAGGATCGGCGCAACCGTCACGCGACATGGAGGCCCTCATGACGACCGTCGGCAGCGGCAGCTATCAATACGAGGTGGTGGAATCGTGGGCGAAGCTGCCCGCCGGCTGGACGTGGGGTCCGGTGAGCGCGGTGGCGACCGACTCGCAAGACCGCGTCTACGCGTTTCAGCGCAAGGATCCGCCGATCGTCGTGTTCGATCGCGACGGCAGCTACCTCACTTCTTGGGGCAGCAGCGCCATCAAGGATCCTCACGGGATCGCGATCATCGACGACGTGATCTATCTCACCGACCGGGACGACCACGTGGCGCTGAAGTTCACCCTGGACGGCAAGCCCCTGATGGTCCTGGGTACGCGCGGCCAGCCGTCCGACACGGGGGCCACGAAGGACATCGAGCTGCCGCCGCGCTCGGCCGGGCCGTTCAACAAGCCCACCGAGATGGTCGTGGCTCCGTCGGGCGATCTCTACGTGTCCGATGGCTACCGCAACAGCCGGGTCCATCGCTTCTCGGCCCAGGGTGCCTTGCTCTCCTCGTGGGGCACACCGGGTAAGCAAGAGCCGGGAGAGTTCCACCTGCCGCACAGCCTGTGGGTCGATCCGGAGGGGTTCGTCTACGTCTGCGATCGGGAGAATAGCCGCATCCAGGTGTTCAACGGGAGCGGTAAGTTCGTCTCCCAGTGGCGCGACATCCATCGTCCGACCGACATCTGCTTCAACGCGCGGCAAGTCGCCTACGTCAGCGAGCTCAGGCCGTCCGTCAGCATCCTCGATCGAAACGGCAAGGTGCTGGCGCGCTTCGACTCGCCTTCGGGCCACGGGCTCTGGGTGGACTCGGTCGGCGACATCTACCTCGCGGAGGCGGGAGGCAAGCGACTGACGAAGTACGTGCACAAGCGTTGAGGCTGCCGCGGGACGTACATGAGGCTTCCCTGTCGCGCCTGCCGCTGCTCGAGCGGCACGAGCTCGACGCGGAGGGCCGGCAGCACTACGACACGGTGGTGAGCCCTCAGAGTCGGACCCTGGTCGGGCTGCGCGGCCCGAGCGGCATCTGGCTCCATTCGCCGAAGCTCGCAGGCTACCTGAGAGCGGCCAATCAGTACCTGCGCTTCGAGACCGCGCTGGATCGACGCCTGACCGAGCTGGCGATCCTCGTGACGGCGCGCGAGCTCGACAACCAGTTCGAGTGGACCGCGCACGAGCCGGCCGCCCTGGCCGAAGGCCTCGATGCGCGGATCATCGAGGTCGTGAAGCGCCGGCAGCCCATCGGGCGACCGGGCAAGCGACTGGGCAAGCGCGAGGCGATCATCATCGCGTTCGGGCGCGAGCTGTTCCGCAAACGGAAGCTCAGCTCTGCGACGTTTGCCCGCGCGGTCGACCTCTTCGGGCGCCGCGGCGTCCTCGAGCTGGCCGCGCTCATGGGCAACTACGCGATGACGGCGATCATCCTCGACGCAGTCGACCAGCAGCTGCATCCCGGTCAGAAGCCGCTGTTGCCGGCCCGCCGGCCGAGGCGCGCTTTCGGATGAAGAGAGACTCCTGACGAAGCCCGCGTTTCTGTGGGACAATCGCCCACAAATCGAGCAGCTCCCGCTCAGCCTGGGAGGGTACTGATGTCTTACGACCTGGTCATCAAGAACGGCATGGTCGTCGACGGTTCCGGCTTCTCCCGCTATCGCGCCGACGTCGCGGTCAAGGACGGTGCGATCGTCGAGATCGGTAAGATCCGGGGTGCGGCGACCTCGACGATCGACGCCGAGGGGCACTTCGTGGCGCCCGGCATCATCGATACCCACACACACTACGATGCCCAACCGTTCTGGGACAAGCTCTGCACCTCCTCGATCTGGCACGGGGTGACGACGGTCCTCATGGGCAACTGCGGCCTGACCCTGGCCCCGCTGCGGCCCGAGCATCGCGACGCGATGCTCGCGACGTTCTGCTGCGTCGAGGACATCCCGGTGCGCTCGCTCGCGTCCGTCGTTCCGTGGAACTGGGAGAACTTCGACGAATACCTGAACGCGATCGACATCGGGCTCGGGCTCAACCTGATGCCGCTGGTCGGCCACAATCCCTTGCGCCTCTCGGCGATGGACCAGGCCGCCTGGGACCGCGCCGCGACGCCGGACGAGATCGCTCACATGCAGCGGCTACTGCGCGAGTCGCTCGAGGCCGGGGCGTGGGGATGGAGCACGACGGACTCTCCGACCCACGCGGGTCCGCAGGGCCAGCCGGTGCCGACTCGGCTCGCCGCGGACGAGGAGCGCGTGGCCCTCGGCCGCACGCTCGGCGAGTTCAACCGCGGGATCATCGAGATCCTGCCCAAGGGCGCCGGCAAGCCAAGCCCAGCCGATCTCGACCACCTGCGCGACGTGGCCGTGACGAGCGGCCGCCCGGTGTTCTTCCTGAGCTTCGACACGAATGCCTGGCCGTACGTGGAGAAGGCCTCGCGCGAAGGTGCCCAGCTCTACAACCTGCTGCGGGCCATCCCCTTCAATCCGCGGTTCACGCTGAAGAAGACGACCTTCTTCCACAACCTCGACGTGTGGGACGTCGTCATGCAGCTGCGCCCCGCCGATCGGCTGGCCGCGCTCGCCGACTCCGAGCGGCGCGCGAAGATGCGCGACCAAGCGCTGAAGCCCCAGCGGCGGCGGCCGGGCGTGCCGGGCCGGCTCGTGCCCTGGAGCTCGATCTTCGTCCGCAAGGTGAAGCTCGCCAAGAATCAGGGGCTCGTCGACCAGAGCCTCACGACGCTCGCCGAGAAGCAGAACAAGCACGTCGCCGACGTCATGCTCGACCTGGCGCTCGAGGAAGGGCTCGACACCGAGTTCCAGCTGATGACGCGCTCGAACGAGGAAGAGACCCAGATCGCCGACATGGTGAAGAGCGGCCACGCGCTGCCGACGCAGTCGGACGCCGGCGCTCACCTGAACACCAACTTCTGCACGGCCGGTGAGTCGAGCTACGTGCTGGGCCAGTGGGTGCGCGATCGCGCGCTGCTCACGCTCGAGGACGCGATCCGCCGGTACACCTTCCAGCCCGCCCGCATCATGGGCCTGCGTGACCGCGGCATGATTCGCGAAGGACTGGCGGCCGACCTGATGGTGTTCGACCTCGCGTCGATCGGCATCAAGGAGGACGAAGTCACCCACGACGGACCGTCCGGCACGCCGCGTCGCGTGCAGGGCGCCGACGGCGTGTCGCACGTCGTCGTGGGCGGCCAGGTGGTCCTGGAGCACGGCAAGCACACGGGCGTGCTACCCGGGCGCGTCCTTCGCGCCGGCCGGCACTAGGGCAAGCCGGGTCGCGACTCCCTCGGTCGCAGTATCGGCGGCGCGCGCCGGGTGAGCTTGGGCCGCGGGTATGCCCGCCGCGAGTACGCCACCAGCTCCTCGACGAATTGCTCGGCGCGTACGGCGCCAGGAGCCTGCGTGGATCCCAGGAGAAACGGCACCAGTGAAGCAAGGAGGCTGTATGAAGACGGCGCTGGCTTCGATCGCGGTTGTCCTCGTCCTCGCGGCGCTCACGGTCCCCGGGCTTGCCCAGGACAAGCTCGGCAAGGTCTCGTTCCCGACC
>Ga0066658_10000902_pt1 | contig 10573 bp, 8 predicted proteins | sample GraSoiAngelo_107_FD_75174 | JGI IMG/M metagenome (GOLD analysis project Ga0066658, IMG submission 75174) | Grasslands soil microbial communities from the Angelo Coastal Reserve, California, USA - 14_0903_09_30cm | ecosystem: Environmental > Terrestrial > Soil > Grasslands | place: USA...
AGTCACGTGGTCGGAGTCACTCCCCTCATCCCAACGTGACAGACTCATACGACGATCGCCCAACCTATACTGAGTAATTCCTGAAACATAACTTTTAGAGAGGACTGAAGCTACCACAGCGAACCAATAACCGAAGAGTTGACAGTGCCGATATCGACAAGGAGATGGCTGCGTAGACCCGAGAAATGGAATTTGGTTCCACTCGACCAACCCCGAGCTCATGGACCGCCAGTAGTGTTGTCTCCAGTCTCTTCGGCCTTGCTTCAAGCACCTATCTAGAGGCAACCAAACCTCTGGAAGCCGAGGCTGAGACTGGCGGTATGCTCCCGAACCTTGGTTAGGTGGCTCAGCAAACAACATTTGAGATTTGGCACCTAGAGACGGAACGTGTCGATGTTATCGAAGATTCTATTCTGTTCCTATCTTGCCGGGCTCTTCGACGCTGAGGGTCAGGTCGTTTTGACGCACAGCAAGAAAACTCTCACGACTTGTAATTCATAGTGTGCCAATGGACCCTCCCTGCAAACTACTGCACAAAGAGTGAGCGATTTCGGGGTAGAATGCCTCCTGGGCGCGCGAGTGCCAGACGGCAAGCCGAGCGTCCACTATCAACTCGAACTAGCGAGGAGAGGAGACCTCAGATGGTTCGTCAGGAACATTGGGAAACATAGTCGTCTGCACAGGAAGAACCGCTACCCAAGAGAGAAACTACTCCAGAAACCTCCGGCAGGCATCTCAAAGAGAAGTCGAGAAACCAAAAAGAAGAAAACCCGCCTCCCTAGCACCTCGTCAGGGACTCTACGAATCAGGAAAATAGGCCACCCTCGAAAGGGTGGGCAGATTCAAGTGGGCTCGGCCGGATTTGAACCGGCGACCTTCGCCGTGTCAGGGCGACGTCCTAACCAGGCTTCGCCGACGCTTCAAAGGCGTCTTAGACGACGAGCCCCAGAAAGCGGCTAAAAGTAAACCCGTATCAAGCTTTGCTATCGTTCGTCGCTCCACGAACTTAGACATGTTCATCGACGATAACGACTAACCTTATACCAAATCTGATTGCCGCTTCAGGCGCTATGAACCGAAAAATAGGAAAAAGGGTAGTAACAACTTCACTCGTCGCGATTGCAATCATTTCTCTCGGACTGCCAGTTCATGGCCAAACCATCGGCGCCCGATACGATCGAGCTTCGTACGTACCCGGAGACGGCGGAACACTATCCGTTACGGTGATCAACGAAAATCCTACCGCAACACTTGAGGTCAGAAATGTCACAATCTACTGGCCGTGGGCTCAGCTCGTGGACGGAAAATGGCCGTCAGGCGCGAACATGACTGACAATCTGAATCCATGGACTACAATAGGGAGCAGGAACAGCGGCAACAACGTTCTCGTGAAAACCTACTCGTTCACCATTCCCAGCTGGTACGGGGGCAGCATTTTCGGCACAAGCTCCAACTGCCCCGACTCATCTGGACCTCGATACGACACATCTTATCATGGATGCGTCATGGCCGGGATCACCGCAAACCCCCCAAGATACCTCGTTAACCAACCTCTGAGCATCCAGATGTCGATGCCAACCTATACCCCGGTGTCCATAATGTCTCAGTGGCTTCCTCTTGCGACCCTGGTGATACTGATCATTGCGACTGCCTTCTTGGGTTTGACCTGGAGCCGGCTCGGCAGACTTTCCAAGAAATCCTAGCACTAGTTCCCATCCCTCCCATTCTACTTTTTTCTTCTTTGAGGCATAGAATATCCTGCCGATTTGTGTAGGGAAGGCATTTTACTGGAAAGGCCTGTCGACTCGTACTGGGCCCGTAGCTCAGTACGGACAGTAGCGTCGGCCCTCTAACAATCAGAGGAGAGCCGAAGGTCGAGGGTTCAAATCCCTCCGGGCCCGCCCAGGTGATCTAGTTTGAACTCGAATTCCAGCGATCTCCAAAAGCTTCAGCTGCTTTCGTTCGATAGTGAATCCGACGATGTTTGTGAAATCCAATACGGATTTGGACCGCACGCGTAATGCGTAACAATTCTTTTTTCTAGCATATAGCCTCCCCGTACGGGGGTCTTTGAGAATCGTCCCTGCAATTTTCTGTACGTATAGCTTTCCCGTTTCAATCCGTAGTTCGCGTAAAAGGTGCCTCACGAAGAATAGAACGTCTTTGCTTGTGTTGCTAACCTGAATTCCGCCACTTACAGACCCTTCAGAGTCGTAGAATGCCCTTAGAAAGGCGGTTTCACACTTCCTGCAATGTCGTATCCAAGGTCTCAGCTCCCGACATTGACGACTGAGGAATTTGTGGAGGAGGATACTTGCTCCTTGGACTATCCATCTTTTTCTATTCTCACTCCAGCGTACCCTGTAGGGTCTGGATTTGTTGAGGACTATCGAGAGACATCTGCTGAATTCCTTTGCGAAGTCCCCGTCGGTGACACTGAGTAGAATCTCGTTGTGGTATTCGTGTACGTTGAGGTTTCCATCACCAAGGACAACGCCAATGGTGTAGGCAAGCTCAGGAGAGGGTTCTGCATCGAACTTGTTCACCCTTCCCAGCGGATCATGAGCTCCGTGTACCCAACCGCTGATGGTCGCCTTTGACAAACGAATTTGTGTCTTCTCGAAGAGGTTGCGTTGCAATTGTGCAAAACTTAGCCCAGAAGCTCTGAGAGAGCGGACCAGGGGAAATAGGACCATTCGAGTATCTAGCGGTAGTTGTTTCTTTCTCTTCGTGCGACCTAGGCTACATCGAACCGGGTGCAAAGGCACGGTCGATGACTTGGCACGAACCAACGCAGGAGGGAGGATCAATTGGCATCAACCTCAATTCCCTGTCCCTTACCAGATAATCGGTGGAACCGGAACCAGGGATACTGTATGCGGTTGGAATTTGCTATTGTTATGACAGAGAGGTCCGTGAACTTGTAAACGCGACGCTTTTCCGACTCAAACTTCACGACTCCGGTTAGCATCTATTTCTGTGGAAAACCACCCAATCTCCACGACGTACTGGAGGAGGGGCCCGAGAGACTCGAATTGATCCACAAGGGCGCCAGCCTCTGAAAGGTCTGAAGGGAGGTTCGAAAAGCGCCACTTATTGAACAGTACTGGCGACAGGAGAGATGGATCCATCAGCCACTAGCCATGAGGTCTGTCATCTTGCTTGCCCACAATCAAGTGCTCGATAGTCCTTAGCTGGGGGTGGAACCGATGGGGCACGGCATCTTTCAAAATGCCAAAGTCAGACGCCCTGAAGATCCTGAAAGCCCGGCTGATAGCGAGAAAGGCTAAAGCAAAAACTCCTAAAAGAATCGGCAATCGCCGGAACGGGCTTAGGTGGCCGATAAGCAGACCATCGACTATCGCAAGCGGACCCCCCACTCCAACGGCGAGGAGGATGGCAATCGGCAGGGCATTTTCGGTGTGAGTTTTAACCGAGGAGCCCATGCTGCGACGAGCCAAAATGACTGTGCCCATACTTAGGACTGTTCTGCCGAGAGCACCTCCAAGCGTCCCAACAAACCTAGTCGTTGTAATGACCACGAGTAATCCAACTACAGTTGACACAAATGTAACGATTAGAACTTGTCTTGCTCGGCCGACCGCTTGAAGCGACGTCGTTAGAATTGCTCCCTGCGCTGTGAAAATAGTAGCAAGAGCCAATATTGCAAAGATCCCAGCTTGGCTTACGTAGGTGGGTCCATAGACGAGCTCGATCGCTGTTGGGGCAATGGCCGCCAAAGCCGCTCCCAAAGGGAGGACCGCAAGGTTGGTCAATCTGAACGCAACAGCTAGACGTTCAGAAACAGCCTCTGTCCCTCCGGTGGCGTGACTTGCGGAAAGGGCCGGGTAGAGTGCCTGGGTTACTGGAATCCAGAGGACGGACAGAAAGCTTACGCTAGAGACGATCAAATAATATGCGCCAGTTGTTGAGAGTTGTCCGATGATAGCCTGCAGAATGGTAATGTCGCCATACTGTTGGCCGAAAGTGATTAGGGCAGATCCGAAGACCGGTAAGCTAAACGCCAAGAGTGGTCGTATGGGATGTGAGGCATGCTCTGGTAGCTGGCCGTGCCAGAGATATGCCGAGAAAAGTACAGCAATCAGTCCACCTATAACCCATCCTGTGATGATACCTGTTACGCGATATCCTAGGATGGCGAGAAGGAGTCCGAGACCGCGACTGAAGGGAATGTACAACGCATTCTGATAGAGGTTCCTTGCATAAGCACCTACACCAATGAAATATGCGCCATATACTAGAATTACGTCCAGCAAAAACCCAGAGAGAAAGGTCAAGATCAAGAGGGTTCCGGCATCAGACGATCCGATAACCGAGGGCCCTACTAGAGGTGACACTAGTGCGGCGATCGCGAACCCCACGGCTCCAATCAAAGTAGAAAGTCTCAGAATAGTCCTTGCAACTGCACCAGCGGTCTCGCGGTCATTTTTTCCAATATTGCCTGAAACATAACGAGTTGCTGCCGATGGCAGTCCCAGTTGTGTAATCGCGACAAAGGCAGCCTGAGCAGCAAGAAGAAGAGAAACTTGGCCGACCTCCTCCGACCTCAAGACTCTCGCGAGGGCAACGTAGAAGATCAGATACGTAGTGTAAGTGATGATCTGTTGAGTTGTTAGATACGCCGTGCCCCGCGGAACGTTATAGATGTCGCCCAGCTTAGACATGACTATTATTCCTCCGCTTACGAGCGGAGTTCTTCTAGATTACGGTCGAAACTGACTGTCAGTCGAAAACGTCTAGAGCCAGGTTATGCGAAATGCTCCCAGCCCCGTTCTTTGATCTGAATCTGCTTCCCTTCAAGATGCGCTAGGACTCCGAAGGATTCTTTCTCCACGATTCCTATCTCAGTTAGCGACGGAACCCGTTTCTTCAACTCGTCAAATCCATTTGGTTTGATAGTCATCACAAGTTCGTACTCCTCACCTCCGTAAAGGGCGAGTTCCAGGCTGGACAATCGACGTTCTTTCGCGAACCTCGCGACTTCATCAGCGATAGGGATCATATGAAGGTCGATTCCTACCTTGCTAGCCTCCGCAATTTGGTGGAGGCTGAACGCCAGGCCATCGCTTGAATCAATTGAACTAGAAACGACACGGCTTCTGGCCAGAATGATTCCTTCCGCCAAACGAGCCTTTGGCTGACGCACAGCTTTGACAAGAGATGGATATTTTGCAGCATCCTGCTTCCGATTCGCGGTAAGAATCCTTAACCCTGCAGCCGGTCTTCCAAAGAGGCCGGTCGTTGCAACAATTTCGCCGGGATGAGCTCCGGTTCGTCGAACCAACGTCTTCGGGTCTGCGAGCCCAACTCCTGCAACGTCTATTACAAGATCATTCGACTGATTTGTGTCTCCTCCAATAAGTTTGCAACGGTATTCTTGGGCTGCTTGGCCGAGCCCACGCGCCAGGTCCTGGACTGTCTTCTTCTTGACCGGTGCGGGAAGTCCTAGGGACACCATTAGAGCGATTGGCCTTACGCCCTTCGCAGCGAAATCGCTGACAGTTGCAACGACGGCCTTTCTTGCAACTTCTTGAGTAGTCATTCCAGGCGGGACATCGGTGCTCCCCACAACCATGTCGGTCTTCACGATAATCCAGTTCTTCGATGAAAGGGGGATTGCGGAAACGTCATCGCCGAATCCGAGGGGAACGCTTCGTTCCCGGGCAAATCGGTTCGTGATGATGCGGATAATTTCTCGTTCTGTTAGACCTTTCATCGAGGAGCAGGATGGTCGATTACGGTAGGAGCTTTAAGTCAAAGCATTATCGAGCGTTGGCTTGGTGCCTCGGTGGCTCAGCCTGGTAGATGTTTCTCACACCGGAGAGCATCCGCCTCGTAAGCGGAAAGGCAAACCATGTTGCTTGCCCCGCAGGGTCGCGGGTTCAAACCCCGCCCGAGGCTCCATACTGTAAGTGCGGAGCACCCCGAGCCCAATGCAAATGAGAAGGTCAAGTAACTTGACAGTCAGAAAGCTCAGACTGTCTTTGAGCAATCATCGGTTTTGATTGGGTAAGGGACGTTATCAATTTATCATACAATTTCAGTGTAGCGATAGCATGCCCGTTTGCCGTTGCCATTCATTCGATTCTCCTCGAAGCCCAGACGACTCCGATACTGTCCCACGCCGACATCTCTGATCTTGTCACAATGTCCGCCCTTGAATTCATACCCGTGGGCACCCGCCGCACGGAAACAGAGAGAGAACTCGCTCATGAGAGAATAATGAAACTGCAGGAGGATTTCCTACGCCTGATTGCCGAAAGGCTCCAGGTCTACGGACAATATTTGCGGTCTGAATGGCAAAGCTCCGAGCGACAACGGCAAAAATTCGAGTGAGATGGGGCTTCCCACGATCGCGCTCCGGCGATGAGTTCAAACTCAAACCTTTGTCATGGTCTTGCGAGGGTTCAAACTCCCTTCTGGACTCCAAACAGGACTTATTGAACCGCCTTTGATCTCGACCTGTCGGCCCTGAACCTTATCGATGATCCTGGAATGGTTCGCGGAGTGAGGGTCTAAACTCTGGCGAAGAGAATCCGCTTTTCAGTGCAACGCGATGAGAACGATTACACTCTTGGCTGTTTGCTCTCTTCGAGCCTCGTATAGAATACAGCACCCATTCAGTCAGTCTTATCGGCAGGCTGTGAGAAGCAAGAGCGGTCAGTCAGAATATCTTGGATTCATCTACTGTTCATCAGGCAAACCTTTGATGGAGCCGTCCGAGTGAACAGGACGGTCAACCCCAAAATGTAGCAGAAAATGAGCGGTATTACCTATCGGTTTTCACACAGAAAGAAAAAGGGGAGGTTTCGCTTTTGTTACCGTTGCTTGCCCTGTGCTCTATGTTCCAGAAGTTATCACGATGCTGCCTGAACTCGACGTGTGGGTAGTATCGCCGTTATAGCTTGCTGTTATTGTTACAGCTGTCGGTTTACCTGCCATTGAGGTGAAGCTCACACTGCAGCTCGCTGACGTGCTCGTAGCTGGAGCCGAGCCCAGCGTACAGCTTGTCGGGGTGAAGAATCCGCATGGGGATGGGCTGCATGTCCATGAAACCGTGCCTGTTGGTGGTCCGATGAAAGGGGGATCGTCTGTAACTGTTGCCGTACACGTTGTAGACTTATGATCTCGGATTGTAGTCGCTGCGCACATTACACTTGTGCTGGTTGTGGCCTTGGAAATGGAAATTGCCGAGACCGTGTTCGAGCCAAGGTTCGCTACGTAGATCTCTCCATTAGTAAAATCATAGACTGTTTGATGGGGACTTGGACCAACCGCGATTGTGGCAGTTACGGTCAGAGTACCGCTGTCAATTACAGCTACTGTGTTCGGGGTGGTTGATGGAGGCGAGACGGGTGGTTCAACATTCACGAATTCTGAATTGACTAATGGATTGTAGGCCGCCCATGACGGAGCTGTGCCAACGGAGACACTTGCAACGACGGTGTTTGTGGTACTGTCTATCACAGATACGAAGCTCGAGAATCTGTTCATGACGTAGACGTCATTGTTCGCAGGGTCGAAGAATGCCCCTATCGGACTCGATCCCACGACAATAGTGGTGACGACAGTATTAGTCGAACTAGATATGACAGACACAAAGTTTGAAGCGTAATTGGGAACATATACGTTCCCGTTGGCTGGGTCAAAGAGAAGATACGCTGGAGTAGGCCCTACGGGAATAGTCGCGGTCTCTAGATTTGTAGTGCTATCGATCCGAGACACGGTATTGGAATAATAGTTTGAGGCATACATGTCATGATTTACAACGTTGTAGATTATGTGTGCTGGACCGCTTCCGACGGGTATGAACGTCGGAATGTTTGTCACACTTGATATTCTCGCAACCACGTTGCTCGACTGGCTGCCGACGTAAATGTCTCCGTTAGCAAAGTCAAAGGATATCATGTGCGGATTAGACATTACTGGAATGGTAGTGATCACGGTGTTTGTCGTGCCGCTTATCACGGATACAGTAGCGGACGCATCGTTGGACACGTAAACGTCACCATTGGCAGGATTCCAACTTATCCAAGCTGGGCTTGAGCCTACCCCAATCGTTGCGATCACTGTGTTGGTCGAACTGCTTATGACAGACACAGTGTTTGATCCACTGTTAGCGACGTACACATTGCCATTAATGGGATCGTAAACCTGGAAAGCTGGTGCGTTGCCAACAGTAATCGTCGTTACACTATATGAAGCAGGCACCGCGTAAACCGTGATCGGTAGATGCAATGCTATGGCTAAGGTTATTGAGAGAGCGAGGGTTGATAGGATGGTTTTTGGTTTTGTGTAAAACATTTTTCGCTGACCCGGTCCTCATAGAACCTTTAATTGGTTTATGTTGAAGAGCGAAAATATCTAGTTCCGACAATATCGATTCTTGGAATATCTTAGCCCATCCCGGAATGCCGGATGCCCCTCTTGGCCGAATGAAGACCGCTGCGCTCCGGCCCTCCCTCATTTCACAAAATCTAAACTCGCACATTTTTCATCTCATCCTTCGAATGAGGCCTTCCCGAGTCGCTCTCTCGAATTTGTCTTTGGTCACTCTGAAGGTTGAGAGTGACTTCCAAGGTTCAGACTCTCTAATATGGTTCAACTTCAGAAGGAGGTTCTGACCTTCGCCATGCCTTGACAGCAAACAATCTCCTGCATCGTGTAAACCGATCCGAAAAAGTGATTATCAGTGGACCGGGTTTCTGCACTGCTAACGCTAGCATGGCTCATGGTCTCTGCGATTTACTGTTGCAAGCAGAGCCAGGTTGCTTACGACAACATTCCCATTTGTTAGTGTGAGCACATGCTTGCGAGTGACAACAGTACCATGTCTCTACGTATCAACTCTCGGTTGGATCGGAGAATACAACCCGAACTCCAGACTTAGACCACCTCAGACTCGAACACGAAACGCTGTAACACTAAAGGATCTAAGCTGGATCGACGGAAATGTTACGATACTAACTGTCGAGCTTATTTCCATAATGATAACTTTTTGACGTTACGGGAAAACCCCTCTCGCGGAGCCCGCATAATCATGTCCCATATCCCCATAACAACTCTGGCACAATGATGCTTACGACGCTGTCATTGTGATGCCGTCCGAGGACGGGACAGCTGGGCTGGTGTTATTTTTGCCATTTCAAGTTGTGCCATAAGTCTTCCTCCTAGTTAGCTTAGGTCAAATGCTCTTGCGACTGGATTATGGCAGCCAAGCTTAAATCGTTCATCGGGAACGTTCTTGTGTCCTCCGAGACTAGGACGACCGCAGGAACTCGGTCCTGGCCATAGAACTCTGAAGCCCAAGAATTTACCGACTGAGCTCGGTTTGTGCCAGCGGACAGGTTTCTGCTAAAAGTAGCAGTCTACGCTGTCGCATAAAAACCGGTGTCCTCATTGCGGCTCCCAGAAGATTCCTTGCAACTGTATTTTTGACCAGCTGCCAGCTTGGGTCAAAACTCTCGAGGAGCTACGACGAAAGGCGACAACGTCCGAGGATCACCCCCTCACAAAAGTCGAACCGTAATCGTTATTCTTGAGGCCCCCCTGCAGAATCCTTGCTGGATCCGAGGTAACATAGAATGGGAGCCGCAACCGGGGTTCGGTTCCCTTCTAAAGAAGCCCTCGGACGAGTGAGATCTTTGGGGGCCAGAATTCAAATCCCCGGCCGGCTTTCAGCCTGGCTTTCGTGTCTAGTTGGTCGGATAGGTGATTAACTGAGAGCCATAGATCGGATCCGGTCCCAGATTACTCATAGCTTCACTGGCAGAATGGCTCAAAGAATTCCCTTGAAGCCTCAGTTTCACAAGGTCTCGAAAGACTAGATCGGTATGATACACCGTCACAAACCTATTCCACCCGACGTATCCAGTTGCCCCCTTGTCGATGAAAGCTTTGGCGAGAGAAGTCTGCACTGCTCCATAGCAAAACATGGCGAGTACTTCAGTAGCCCGGAATTGGCCGCACATGTCTTTTGAGATGAAATCCGATGTCAATGCGAAGTAGCGCGTGCCATTCACGTCTACGGAGGTCAGTCGATTCGAAAGCTGATCAGCCACGTGGCTTGTCGCACTATACGGTATGGGAGTTCCGATCGCAACTGAATCCCCCAGTTTCATTACGCCGCCGTGCGTTCGCAGAATGATCATCGAGAAACCTAACATTGGTAGGTGGAGAAAAAGATCAAGAGTCACAGAACTCGGAGGATAATAGTGGAAATCGTAGCCTGAGCTAATAGCAGAGGAGTTAACGCTGTTAACGAAGGCTTGATCTGGAAAGTCAGCCGCGAGAGCATCGATAAGGGCCACGGAACGAGATGCTGATGTTACGCCTCCTACTTTATTGGTTACAGTACACACGCCAGCTCCACCAATTACGGTTGATATATTCCATGCAGTCAAGACCCCCGTGAGTACGGTTCCTACGAGTAGGATCGTGATGATTAATCGTCGTGTTCGGCGATCTGCTGAGATTGTTCTCTTCTGAAGTCTGGGTATCGCTCGATAGCGGGGGTGCTGAACCCTAAGCGCGGAAGCGAGACATGAGTTGA
>Ga0066658_10000906_pt1 | contig 10550 bp, 9 predicted proteins | sample GraSoiAngelo_107_FD_75174 | JGI IMG/M metagenome (GOLD analysis project Ga0066658, IMG submission 75174) | Grasslands soil microbial communities from the Angelo Coastal Reserve, California, USA - 14_0903_09_30cm | ecosystem: Environmental > Terrestrial > Soil > Grasslands | place: USA...
AGCCGGCGTCGGTCGCTTCTGAGCGCTCCTCGTCGTTTCGCGGCCAGAGGCGACCGATCAGCTGGCCCCCCATCGACTTCAGGGCGGCGGCGGAGATCACGCCCTCCGGGGTGCCGCCGATTCCCCACAGCAGGTCGACCGGCGAGCGTTCGCTCACCGCCAGCAGCGAAGCGGAGACGTCGCCGTCGGTGATCAGGCGGATGCGGGCGCCGGCCTCGCGGACTTCGCGCATCGCCTCCTCGTGGCGCGGGCGGTCAAGCATGACGACGACGACGTCGCCGACCGAGCCGCCCTTGCGCTGGGCGATCAGCTTCAAGGTCTCCGGCAGCGGCCGGTCAAGATCGAGCAGGTCGGCGATCTCTTCCCCGCCCGCCATCTTCTCCATGTAGACGCAGGGGCCGGGGTCGAACATCGTGCCGCGCTCGGCCAGAGCGATCACCGCGATTGCGCTTGGCATCCCCAAGGCGCAGAGCCTGGTCCCCTCGAGCGGGTCGACGGCGATGTCGACGACCGGCGGCGTGCCGTCGCCGATCCCCTCGCCGTTGTAGAGCATTGGTGCCTCGTCCTTCTCGCCCTCGCCGATGACGACGGTGCCGTCCATCGAGACTGAATCGAGGACGTGGCGCATCGCGTCGACCGCCGCCTGATCGGCGGCGATCTTGTCGCCCCGGCCGGACCAGCGGGCACTCGCGAGGGCAGCGGCCTCGGTAACGCGGACGAGCTCGAGAGCGAGGTTGCGGTCGGGCTTGGCGGCCGTGGGAGCGGCGCCGGCCTCCTGATCAGTGGGCCCCATGTGGGCGGGAGACTATTTGAAGAGGGAGCCGGGATGAGCGCCGGGACTTGGACGGTTGCCCCAATCGAAATCCGTGCCAAGTGATGACCACCACTCAAGACCTCTCAGCCGGTGGCCGATGGGCGCTCCATGGAGGCCACCGAGCTCTCGCGGCTGGGGCAGGAGTTGAGCGCGCGCACCACCGAGGTGGTGGCGCGGATGATGCGCAGCTCGGCCGAATCCTTGAAGACACTGGACCGCGTTGTCGAAGACAGCTTCGAGGACGTCGGCACCGTCTCCACCGTCGCCGTCGCCCGCTGGATGGCCGGCGAGGGCGAGGCGGTCGCTCGCGAGGTCGGGCAGGAGTCGTGGCGGATCTTCGCCCAGCTCGCCTCCCAGCGCGAGGCCGCGCTGAACGAGGTGACGAAACGCTGCCTGCGCTGGCGCGACGCCACTCTCGAGGTGCTCGACGAGAGCGCCGCCGACCTCGACCTCACCCCCGCGACGCTGGCAACCGCGCGGGGGATGGTCCAGCGCAGCCTCGACGTCACCCTGGTTCGGATGTGCCAGTCCTTCGAGGACGAGCGCCAGCGTGCCCATGAGGAACTGACCAGCCGCGAGAAAGAACTCGTCTTCCTCGCCACCCATGACGCGCTGACCGGCCTCCCGAACCGGACCCTGATCCTCGACCGAATCGAACAGACCCTTACCCGCGCTCGCCACAACTCCGAGCCAGTAGCGGCACTGTTCGTCGACCTCGACAACTTCAAGGCGATCAACGACTCGCTCGGTCACGCGACCGGGGACGAACTGCTCTGCGCCGTCGCCGAACGGCTCGAAGGCGTGATCCGGGAGACCGACGCCTTGGGTCGAATGGGGGGCGACGAGTTCGTCGTCGTCGCCGAGGGGATGTCGCTGGCCGCCGGCCCTGAGCTTGTCGCCGAGCGCTTGCTGGAAGCGTTCAGCGAGCCGTTCTCGCTCGGGGAGGGCGGCGAGACCCTGGTGCACGTCAACGCCAGCATCGGTATCGCGACCGGGGTCCGCGCCTCCGCCGAAGAGATGCTGCGCGATGCCGACATCGCCATGTACCGGGCCAAGTGGGGCGGCAAGAGCCGCTTCCTCGTTTTCGAGTCCGGGATGGAGGACGAGGTGCAGTCGCGGCTTGAAATCGAGATGGACCTGCAGAGCGCGCTCGCCAGCGGCGAGTTCTTCCTCGTCTACCAGCCCACCTTCGACCTGCAGACGATGGTCCCGACCGGGGTCGAGGCGCTGATCCGCTGGCGCCGCCCGGGCCGGGGGGTCGTCCAGCCGGAGGAGTTCATCCCGCTGCTCGAGGACTCGAAGCTGATCGTCGAGGTCGGCGCCTGGGTCCTGAAGGAGGCCTGCGTCCAGGCTGCCCGCTGGCAACAGGAGGAGCGGCCGTTGGGGCTCTCGGTCAACGTCTCCCAGTTGCAGCTGGACACCGACGATCTGATTGACGACGTCGTCTCCGCGCTGGAGGCGAGCGGGCTGCCGCCGGAGGCGCTGACGCTCGAGATCACCGAGACGAGCCTGATGAGCAACGCCGAAGAAACGGCGCGGCGACTGCACGCGCTGAAAGAGCTGGGGGTCAGGATCGCCGTCGACGACTTCGGCACCGGCTATTCCTCGATGGCGCACCTGCGGAAATTTCCGGTCGACGTACTGAAGATCGACCGCTCCTTCGTCTCGCAGCTGGCCGAGGGAGGCGAGAACGAGATCCTCCTCCACACCCTCGTCCAGCTCGGCAAAGCGCTAGAGATCGAGACGACCGCAGAGGGGATCGAGCGTCCCCAGGACCTCTCGCTGATCCGCGATAAGGAGTGCGACAACGGTCAGGGCTTCCTCTTCACCCGGCCGCTCAGTCCCCAGGACGCCGAATCGTTCTTCCAGCAGTGGTCGCCGAACCGGCGCTTCGAGGTCCGCAACGACCGCGGCGACGATAGGCTCGCGGTCGATGGATCGCTGGGGTCTGACGCTGCCGCTGCCGGGACTGACGCTCGCTGAGCACGAGGAGCATGTCCGGCGCGCCGAGGCTGCCGGCTACACCGACCTCTGGACGGGTGAGACGGCCGGCCCGGATGGCTTCACGCCGCTGGCGCTGAGCGCCGCCTGGACCGAGCGGGCGCGGCTCGGGACCGGGATCGTCGGCGTCTTCCAGCGCGGGCCGGCGCTGCTGGCGCAGCAGGCGGCGGCGCTCGCCGATGCTTCCGAAGGGCGGTTCGTGCTCGGGATCGGCTCCTCCTCGGACCGGATCGTCGAAGGCTGGAACCGGATTCCGTTCGAGCGGCCGCTGAGCAAGGTGCGGGAGACGTTGGACTTCCTCGAACCGGCCCTGGCCGGCGAGCGGACGGAGACCGGCTTCAAGCTGGAACAGAAGCCGGCGCACCGGGTCCCGGTCGTGCTGGCGGCATTGCGGGGCAAGATGCTGGAGCTCGCGGTCGAGCGCGCCGACGGCGCCTTCACCAACTTCCTGCCGCTGGCGGGCCTGCCCAAGGTGACGGCACAGCTGCAGGGCGCGGCCGAGGGCTTCGAGCTCCTCTGTCGCTTCTTCTGCATTCCCGGCGAGCGCGAGCAGGTCGAGCCGCTCGCCCGCTTCATGTTCTCCTCCTATATCACCGTCCCGGTCTACGCCAACTTCTACCGCTGGCTCGGCTACGGCGAGGAGATCGCGCCGATGGTCGAGGCCTGGGAGGCCGGCGACCGCCAGGGCGCAGCCGCGGCGGCACCCTGGGAGCTGATCGAGGAGATGTTCATCTTCGGCTCCCCCGAGCAGATGAAGGAGCGCCTCGACGCCTTCGTCGCCGGAGGCATCACCCTCCCGATCCTGACCCCGATCGTGACGCCGGACAAGCTGGCGGAGACGATCGAGGCGCTGGCGCCTGCCTAGACAGGGCGTTTCGGGTTACGGCCCCTCCGCCGTAGGTTCGGGTGCGGGTTTCGACGGTGCCGTGGCTTTGACGTAGACGTTCCAAACAAAAACGCTGCCGCCGCCAGCTCCGGAGAGTGCTGCCACCGCATATGCCATAACCGGATAAGTGTCTTCGGTCATCCCTTTGGCGATGACCGCGAGCGACCCCAAAGCGACAAAACCCAGAAGAGCGAGGACAAAAACCAGCGTCTTTCTCTTGAACGTGATGTCCTTATTGCCGTCGATTAGTCCGTCCAGTTCGACGCGCTCCCGCCTGACTGTGCCCCGTTCACGCTCAAGTGTGACTTCCCCGGCGTTTGTCAATTCAGAGGGAGCAACGGGTCTGTCCGGCCTAGGGGCGTCGAGTGCTTCCTTGACGGCCTGAAGCTCGTCTTCGAGATCTTCGTCCCGAGGAAGCGGGACACTGCCCTTTGGATCAGGCTCAGGTTGATTCTGGGGCTGCTCTAGGTCGCTCATAACTCTCCCTGACGCTCTTACGCGTCTGGCTGTCCCGCCTCAAACTCGGGCGACGAACGGGAGGGTGCGACCGTTACGACGCGGACATCAGCTGGTGATGCCCTCGGGCGCTGCTCTGGTTCTTGCCCTTATGCGAGGCGCGCTTTTAGCTGGATGCCTTCATCGGTTCCAATGGTTGAAGTGGTGAATTCCCTGCGATCACTGCTCGGGTTGTTCGGTGATTGGTTGATTTCGCCGGCGATGGTGCTTTGCACCGTCAGTTGTTCTGTCGCACGAACTACGCCCTCGCTGAAGTCCGTTGGTTTGGGATTGCCTTTGACTGGGGTGCTCGACACCGTCAGTTGTGCTGTGTCGAGAGAAAAACCGCCCACGTAGCAGGTGATGGCTTGACTCACTGGCACGCAGCGCGCTTTTTCGCTGAGAAGCGTGCAGGTGTGATCCATGGTGTTCCTTTCCATTGTTAGGTCCTCGAATTCCATGAATTCGTTCAACCCTGTTTTTCTAGACGCGTATGCAAATGCAGGTACAAGCAAAGCGGCAAAGGCGCATGCCGCCACAAGGAGCCTCTTCATCGGATCTTCCTTTCCTATAGGTTCAATTCGGACGCGATCAGTCGTGACGATAAGCCGATTAGTGACGAAGTCACAGGGCCGCTCAAGTCGGTCGGCAAAGAAAATGGTCTCGACTGTTCCCATCTGCCCGAACTCGCTTTCCCGGGGTGGTTCCCTCCCTGCTCATCAGGCTAAGGGCCTTTCCCACCCCGCGAAGCGACGGTAGATGAAGCCCGGATTTCTGTCAAGGTACGGAGACAGTATTACTCAAGATTGCTTGAGCCAAAGGGTCAGCCACCTTCACCGTCACAGTTACTACCTTTTACCTGTTTGCCGGTTACTGTGTACAGACTAACCGTCGGTTCGTTACCAAACCGTAGGGTACGTTTCTGGGAGCGGTGCTTCCAGGTACCCCTACCCGTCGCCCACTACCTATCCGTCTGAAGCTTCGTCGCTTCTTCCGCCAACCTCGTGTAAGCATCGGGGCGTCTGGTAGTTAGGAAGGGGAAGAGCTCCAGCCAGTCTCGGCGTTGGTCAAGGTCGAGGTCAGCAACCAGGACAGCCGGTTCGTCGCGGGGGGCCTGGGCGAGGATTCGGCCGTAGGGGTCGGAGATGAAGGAGGAGCCGTAGAAGGTGAGGGGCGGCTCGGTGCCGATGCGGTTGACCGCCACCATGAAGACGCCGTTGGCGATGCCGTTGCCGACGATCACGTGTTGCCAGAGCGGCTGGGTGTCGAAGTCCGGGTGGTCGGGCTCGGAGCCGATCGCGGTTGGATAAATGAGGACGTCGGCGCCCTCGAGGCTGTAGGCGCGCGCGACCTCTGGGAACCACTGGTCCCAGCAGGTGGGCAGGCCGAGGTTGACCTCGCCGAGACCGACAAGGGGGAAGGCCTCGGCGTCGCCGGGGCCGGGCCGGAAGTAGCGGTCCTCGTGGTAGCCGGCGGTGACGGGGATATGGAGCTTGCGGGTGCGGGCGACCAGCTCCCCTGCCGGAGAGACGACGATCGCGGTGTTGAAGCCAAGGCCGTCCTCGGCGTCGGCGCGCTCGTAGAGGGACGCGTGGACGTGGATTCCGTGCGCCGCCGCCATCCGTGCGGCGAACTCGAAGGTGCGGCCGCCCGGCAGCTCCTCCGGTTCGGCGCCCGCAGCCTTCGGGCCAGCGGGATCGACGGCGAAGTAGCGGCTCAAGGTCAGCTCCTGCAGGCAGACGAGCTGCGCCCCATCCTCGGCCGCGAGACGGATCCCCTCCTCTAATGCCCCCTCATGCTCGTCGGCGTTGGGGTGCCAGTGGTGCTGGACGGCGCCGATCCGGAACGGCGGCCGGCTCGGCTCGCGCGTGCGGGCGAGCGACTCGGGCGGGTCGGGGGCGCGGATCAGGCGGATCTCGTCCACTGGGTCAAGATAGAGGGGAATGGGTCTGACCCTGAAATCGACGCCTGCCGAAGACGGCTTCCGGATGCCGGCCGAGTTCGAGCCCCACGCCGGTTGCTGGATGGCCTGGCCCGAGCGGCCGGACAACTGGCGTCTCGGCGCCAAGCCGGCGCAGGAGGCCTACGCCGCGGTCGCGGCGGCGATCGCCGAGTCCGAGCCGGTGACCATGGCGGTCTCCGATGCCCAGTTCGAGAACTGCCGGGCGCTGTTGCCGGCCGAGGTGCGCGTGGTCGAGATTTCCAGCGACGACGCCTGGATTCGCGACCACGGGCCGACCTTCGTAATCGGCGCCGGCGGGCGCCGAGGTGTCGACTGGCACTTCAATGCCTGGGGCGGGACCGACGGGGGCCTCTACTTCCCCTGGGACCGCGACGAACGGGTCGCGGCGAAGGTGCTGGAGATCGAAGGCGACGACCGCTACCGGGCGCCTATCGTGCTCGAGGGCGGTGCAATCCACGTCGACGGCGAGGGGACGGTGCTGACGACGGAAGAGTGCCTGCTCAATCCCAACCGCAACCCCGACCTCTCGAAGGAGCAGATCGAGCGGGTGCTGCTCGAATACCTGGGGGCCGAGAAGGTGCTCTGGCTCGGCGCCGGCGTCTTCGAAGACGAGACCGACGGCCACGTCGACAACCTCGCCTGCTTCGCCGCACCGGGCAAGGTGCTGCTGACCTGGAGCGACGACGAGGACGACCCTCAGCACGCGATCTCCCACGACGCGCGCGAGCGGCTCGAAGCCGCGACCGACGCGCGGGGGCGCTCGCTCGAAGTCGTCTTCCTCCCCTCCCCCGGCCCTCTCCACATCTCAGCCGAGGAGGCTGAGGGCGTCGACACAGGCGAGGACACGCAGCCGCGCCGCGCCGGCGACCGCCTGGCCGCCTCCTACGTCAACTTCTACCTCGGCAACTCGGGGATCGTGATGCCGCTATTGGATCCCCGGCACGACGAGGAGGCAGCGGCGATCCTGCGCCGCACCTTCCCCGACCGTGAGGTGGTCGGGGTGCCGGCGCGCGAGATCCTCCTTGGCGGCGGCAACATCCACTGCATTACCCAGCAGGTTCCGGCGGTCCCGGCGCCGGACTAGGCGACGCCGGCGAGGCTGAGGGCGTAGTCGCCGTCCGCGTCAGTGAACCAGCCCCGCAGCTCCAGGCCGGCGCCGGCGTAGACAGATTCGAGCCGCTCGCGGCTGAACTTGGTCGAGATCTCGGTCCGCATCTCCTCGCCGGCGGCGAAGGGGACGTCGAGGTCGAGGCCCTCGAGCCGGACCTCCTGGTCGGCCAGCGACCGCAGCCGGATGTCCATCCGCTCGGCCTCGGCGTCGTAGCGGGCGACGTGCTCGAAAGCGTCGAGGTCGAAGTCGGCGTCGAACTCCTCGTTGAGGACCGCGAGGACGTTCTTGTTGAACTCGGCGGTGATGCCGGCGCTGTCGTCGTAGGCAGCCTCAAGTCGGGCGCGATCCTTGATCAGGTCGGTGCCGAGGAGCAGGTGGTCGCTGGGGCCGAGGAGGGCCGCGATCCGCTCGAGGAAGTCCTGCCGCGGGCGCGGGTAGAGGTTGCCGATCGTGCCGCCGAGGAAGGCGATCATCCGCCGGTCGGTTCCGTGCGGAATTCGCTCCAGGTACTGCTCGAAGTCGCAGACGAGCCCGTGGACGTTCAGCCCCGGGTACTCGTCGACCAGCTCGGCGGCGGTGCGATGGGTGATCTCCTCGGAGATGTCGACGGGGACGTAGGTATGGAGACTGTTGCGGTCGCGCATAGCGCTCAGCAGGTGGCGGGTCTTCGCCGCCGAGCCGGAGCCGAGCTCGGTCAGCGTGCTGGGGCAGCCGGCGGCGTCGAGGATCTCCCCCGAGCGCTGCTCGAGGATCTCCCGCTCGGCCCGGGTCGGGTAGTACTCGGGCAGCTCGGTGATCTGCTCGAAGAGGCGCGAGCCGCGGTCGTCATAGAAGTACTTCGGGGCCAGCTCCTTCGGGTAGTCGCAGAGGCCGGCGCGGACGTCGCGGGCCATCCTCGCCGCGGCGTCGGCGTCGAGGTGGACGTCGATCGCGATCGTCATGCGTCCCTCGCGCAGCGGATGCCGGAGAAGATCTGGTGGCGCTGCGGCAGGTCCCAGTTGCGGAAGCTGGGCCGGGCGACGCGCGGGTGCGTGGCCCAGGAGCTGCCGCGCAGGACCTTGTGCTCGTCGCCGAAGAAGACCTCGGAGTACTCGCGGTAGGGGAAGGCCTCGAAGCCCGGGTAGGCGAGGAAGTCCGAGGAGGTCCATTCCCAGCCGTGGCCGAGGCCACCGAGCTGGGGGCGCGCCGCCTCCCACTCGAACTCGGTCGGCAGTCGCTTGCCGGCCCAGCGGGCGAAGGCGTCAGCCTGGTCCCAGGAGACGTGGATGACGGGATCGGCGAGGTCGACCGGCTCGCGCCGGCCGCGGGCGGTGTCGACCCACGCATCGCCATCGCGCTCCCAGTACAGCGGCGGCTCGGCGTCCGTCTCCTCCATGAAAGAGATGTACGCGCCGTTGCTGACGGGCGTTCGATCGATCTCGAAGGCCCCGAGCTCGACGGTGTGCCGCGGGCGCTCGTTGTCGTATGCGAAACCGCGTTCCGGAGCGCCGATCTCGTACTCCCCGGCCGCAATCGCGACCATCTCGTCCCCCGGCCCCGTTGCGTGGTTCCTTTCGGACCCTGAGCGACCGGAAGGAACCACGGAATTTCGTTCGGCCTCGATCGCCGGCGGTAGCTCGTAACCATCGACCAGCTGCAGCAACTGCAGCATCGTCTCGTTGTGTTGGAGCTCGTGGGCGAGCAGCATCTCGTAGACGAACCCGTCCCGCAGCAGCGGGTCCTCGGCGTCACCGTCGATCTCCACGCCCTCCAGCACCTCGAGGGTGCGCTCGCGAACGTCCGCCATGTAGGAGCGCAGCTCGGCGTCGCGCAGGATCGGCAGCTCGCCACGAACCTTGCGCGGATTCTCGATCGCGTCATAGAAGCGCCCGAGGTCGCCATGCAGCGGCTCCCGTCCGCCGATCGTCTGCACCAGCCAGAGCTCCTCGAAGTTGGCGATATGACCGAGGTCCCAGGCGAGGGGACTGAGGATCGGCGAGTAGACCGTGTTCAGCTGCTCGTCGTCAAGCGGCGCGACCAGCGCCAGGGTCCGCTCCCGCGCTTCGGCGAGGGCTGCCGCGATCGCTGCCTTCGACTGGGGGAGAACGTCGGCCGGGATGAAACCGACCCTACACATCGATCCTTACCGGGATGTGAATAGTCAGTCGGTTCCTCTCGCCTCGGGATCGAGCCAGACCTTCTTCAGCCAGGGTGCCGAGACCGCGAACTCGAAGCCGCCCTCCGCGGCAATCGGCTCAAGCGGGACCAGGTGGACCCGGCTGCTCGGCGTGAACCGATCGATCTCGGCAAAGGCGAAGGCGTTGCCCGCGTGGCTGCCGCCCGAGACGAGCAGGAGGTGGGTTGCTTCGCCCCAGCCATCGTGGGAGGCGACACCGGCGTCGGATGCCCAGTTGCCCGAGTTGCGCTTGTAGTTGTAGCCGTGGTGGGAGGAGGCGCGCTGATCGACGCTGCCATCGGGACCGATCCGAAACTGGACGGACTCCCAGTCGTCGGCGTGGTAGCCCTTCGCGCCGGCGACAGGCACCCCGCGCAGCGTCGCCGAATCGGCGTAGTAGGTCCAGTACTGGACGTAGAGGTTCCCGGCGCGGTCGCCGGTACAGTCGGCGCCGGCCTCGGTCTCCTCCGCGGCGCCTTCGCGGCAATCGATCACGTGGACGAAGGCCGTCACCGGCAGGCCCTGGTCGGTCTGATCGACCAGCCCCTCGCCGGAGGCATCTCCGCACTCACTGCTACGGCATCGCCTGAAATCGACCGGCACCGCCCGCGACCCCTGCTCAAAGGTGAACGCCGGCATCTGCTGCCGAACCAATCGCCCGACGTCGCTACCGTAGGCGGCGATCAGCGCCGGCTCGTCGCCACAGCCGTCGGCGAGCGAGGCCGCGCAGAGGATCCGGTCCGCTAGCGCCCGCGCCAGCGGTGCTCCCGGCACCCGCGCCCCCGCGGCGACCAGCCCCAGCATCGCTACCGAGACCAGCAGCACCAGCCCGACCCACTCCACCGTCCCCTGTCCGCGCTCCGACCGCATGGGTCGAAGCTAGGGAGCAAGGTCCTACGCGTGGGTGCCTAGAGTGCCGGCTTCGTGTCAGGTTCGAGACGACTCCGAGCAGTGGCCGCCCTGACCCTCCTCGTCTGCTTCGGCGGACAAAGTCAGGCGGTCGCCGGCGGTCGCCAGGTGATCGGGCAATCCGTCCAGGGCCGTCCGATTTCCCTCTTCGCCAGTGAGCCCGCCGACCCGAAGCTGAGGGTGCTGATCGTCGGCGACATCCACGGCGACGAGACC
>Ga0066658_10000914_pt1 | contig 10502 bp, 5 predicted proteins | sample GraSoiAngelo_107_FD_75174 | JGI IMG/M metagenome (GOLD analysis project Ga0066658, IMG submission 75174) | Grasslands soil microbial communities from the Angelo Coastal Reserve, California, USA - 14_0903_09_30cm | ecosystem: Environmental > Terrestrial > Soil > Grasslands | place: USA...
GATAATGGCTGCCGTTTTCTTTTTCCTCTTCTGAGAAGGTCCATTCCGTACCGTATTCGGATACAGAGTCGCCCAGTAATTCACTTTGCTGTTTCAGGCGCAGGTCCAACCCCGCCGGGAGGGAGCGAACTGGCCACTCACGATCCGCCAACGTTGCAAGATCCGGCACGGGCCAGTAGTAATGATTCGGGCTCACGCTGATACCTAGGTTCTGCAGCGTTTCGAAAAGCACGGACAGCCAGGGAAAGCAGGGCATCGTTCTCATGCAGTTTCCTGGCCACCTTGCAGAGGACTCCGTTGTCACGGTTGTGCTCGGGATGCAGCTTGCCGTTTCTCGGCCGATTACTCCCGTGATGGGCGGGGCGGCACTGGATCAGGGAACTTGTTCGCCAGGGGTGTTCCAGAACTAGCAGCGGAATCCAAGTGGCTCGTGGTAATTGCTGCAATTGATATTCGGATGACATCAACTCGCCGAGGTTTACAGCAGCAGGAGAGAAATGCCGCAGCACACGCGGGCCTTCGCCGAACCTGCTCTTTGGTCCGGGTTGCTGCGGCCGGGAGTTGCCGCCCTGCTATTTAGCGGGCGTGATACTCGGTCGCAGTTGCGGGCTTTGGGGATTGGAGAGAGCATCCTGGGCTGCCTGAGGAAGCTTATCCGCATTCGCTAACAGCAGGCTGACCTGCCATAGCTGCGTGTTGGAGAGCGCCTGCTGAAAGCCGGGCATGCCGGTCATGCGAATTCCTCCCGAAACTTTCCAGAAGGTTTCACCGGGTGGATCATCGGTCACGCCCTGGCCACGAAAGAGCTCGGGAGGTTTCGGATACATGCCCTTGGCGATAGCGGTCTGGGGCTGTGCGGGAAGGCCGTGACAAACAGCGCAGTTGTCGCGATAGATCTGGGCTCCCGCAACCAGGTTGGACTCATTCCAGGGCAGAGGTACGTCCTTCGGCATTTCCTTTTCTGCACGCGCATGGAGCACCTTGTGGGTGAGCATATTCTCAAAAGGCATGGCTTGCGCCGACGTAGCGACGGGCGCGCTACCCGAATCGAAATACACGTATACCGCAAGCGGTACAGCGATTAATCCGAGGAGCAACCCGAAGACGAAGGCTTTCACCGGCTTTCTCCTGAGAGGTGAAAAAGCATTGTCTCACGATGTTGTGATGAAGAGGTAATCAGCGTGCCTTCCCGAAACAGGAAAACCGGGAAGCCTCCTGTGAGAGCACTCCCCTGTGGAAAAAGAAGCATTCCTCAAGACATCGCACGAAATCGGGACATTGTCACTCATGGTGACAAAATATCCACAAAGCTTCATGAGTGTGCTCTGGTTTTTGGATAGACACCTAGCGGGCAATTCGTCTTCCAAATGAAATCCCGAAAGAAGCGACGTTATTTTGGTTTGCTTGCCTCGCGAAGGGGGCGCAATGGATTTCTGGGATGTGCCGGCGCCTATGGCTTGGAATTTCTCTGAACTTCAGACTGCCGCCGCGCAGGAAAACACCGCGTGGTGAGTTGAGGCGTTGCCGGCTGAGTGCTAAAACGTATTCAGTCCTGGCCGGGCGATTCCGTACTGCTTGATCTTGTGATAAAGCGAACTCCGGGGAATACCAAGCCTCTTGGCGGCAGCTTCCACCCGGCCCCCCTCCAGCAGAAGCACCTCTTCGATGTAGTGCTTCTCCATTTCCTCTAAGGTTCTCACCCCTTCGCTTGCGCCAAACCGCTCCATTTCCGGCACCTCGAAGTGCAGGTCCTTTTCGTTTAGAACACGGCTTCCGCTGAGAAGAACAGCGCGCTCAAGAACGTTGCGCAGCTCCCGTATGTTTCCTGGCCATTGGTACGACTGCAAGCTGCGTATTGCATCGGTGGTTATTTCAACTCGCCCGGTACCCAAATCGACCGCCAAGCGATCGAGAGTGTCCTCGGTGAGAACTGGAATATCTTCCACCCGTTCGCGCAGCGGCGGGGTGGTCAAAGGAATGGTGCTGATCCGAAAATATAAGTCAGCACGAAAGGATTTCTGCTTCACGAGTCTTGCCAAATCCTGGTGAGTCGCCGCGATCAGACGAATATCCACCCTCCGGTCGCGAACATCACCCAACCTTCGAAACACTTTGTCCTCAAGCACCTTGAGCAGCTTGGGCTGGACGTTCAGGTCCACGTCTCCAATTTCATCCAGGAAAACCGTGCCCTTGTGCGCGATTTCCAGGAGTCCGCTCTTGCTCTGGACGGCTCCCGTAAAAGCTCCCCTCTCGTGCCCGAACAACTCGGTTTCCAGGAGGTCGCGGGAGAGCCCGCCACAATTCAAGTCCAAAAAAGGCTCGGCCGAACGCCGTCCGTTGTCGTGCATCCACCGCGCCAATACTCCCTTGCCAGTGCCGGTTTCACCTTGAATGAGCACGGGACTGTCAGCGGCAGCGATCCGGGCCGCCAGTTCAGCCAGTTTGAGGATCGTGGCGCTGTTGCCGAGGAAGGGATTCATAGTCCCGCGCGAGTAACGCACCTTCTCCGCCGCCTGTTTCTGTTGGTTGCGCTGGTTCTCCATGCTTCTCTGGATGAGCAGGACAAGGGCGGAGAGATTTGCCGGCTTGGTAAGAAAGTGTTCGGCGCCTAGTTTGACCGCGTCCACCGCCAGGTCAATGGAGCCGTGGCCGGTAAGAATGATGATAGGGACGGTGGGATCGATGCTCTTGAGGCGTGGCAGCAGTTCCATGGCATTGCCGTCAGGCAGCTCGTAATCGAGCACGACCGCATCGGGCTCTGCGGTCCGCCACGCCCGTTCCCCTTCGGCACAGGTCCCTGCGGTCTCGACCTCGTAGCCTTTACCGCCGAGATAATTGCAGATTAGGGAACGAAATTCTGCATCATCGTCGACAACCAGAATCTTGTTTCTAGCCACTGCTTCCTCGCTCGGTAGCTGTCGCGGCCGAATACTCTGTCAAGTTTTTGTCATCAACAACAATCTACACACCTCGATACCGAGGCTCCTCAATTCGGGTTCGAACCAGACGGGCGAGCGCGTCAAGACTAAAAGGTTTCTGCAGAAAGCTTGCTCCAATGGCGGTCGCATCATCCGTCGGCGTGCGATCGGCGTATCCCGAGACAAGAATGATGGAGAGCTGCGGCCGCACTTCCAGTGCCGCCTTGGCCAGCTCGATTCCTCCCATCCCAGGCATCACCATGTCGGTGATTAGCACATCAATCTCACGCTGGTAGTTCTTGCAGACCTTCAGCGCCTCGGTTGCGTTGCCGGCCTCCAGGATGGCGTATCCTTTCGATTCCAGGTATACGCGGCTCACAACGCGAAGGGCTAGCTCGTCTTCCACCAAAAGAATGGTCTCGGTGCCGCCAGGGGCGATTTGGGCACTCCGGGAAACCGGTTCGGCAGCCTTGGGGACATCAATCCGAGGCAAGTAGATTTTGAAGGTGCTCCCCTTATTCAACTCGCTGTCGACCCAGATAAATCCGCGGCTTTGCTTCACAATGCGGTAGACGGTTGCCAAGCCCAGGCCGGTGCCCTTGCCAGACTCCTTGGTGGTGAAGAACGGCTCGAAGATATTCGCCTGGGTCTCGGCATCCATGCCAATTCCCGTGTCGCTCACTGCCAGCATCACGTAGTTTCCGGGAGGGACATCGCCGAGGTGTCCGGGAGAGGACCGGGTGTCCAACTCGACATTCTTGGTTTCAACGGTTAAATGGCCGCCCTTGGGCATGGCGTCGCGGGCATTGACGGCCAGGTTCATGATTACCTGCTCAATTTGTCCGCGGTCTGCCAGCACTTTTCCCAGGTTCGTCCCCAGCGTGGTCACCAGCTCGATATCCTCGCCCAGAAGGCGTGGCAGCATTTTCCCCAGGTCAGCCGCGACGTAATTCAAGTCAAGCGTGGTTGGTTCCATCACCTGGTCGCGGCTGAAAGCAAGCAGTTGGCGTACCACGCTGCCGGCCCTGGAGGCCGAGTCTCGTACTTGCCCGGCATATTGCATCACCCGCGCAGGATCATGGGGGCTCTCTTCTAGCAGCTGCGCATAGCTGCTGATAATCATTAGAAGATTGTTGAAATCGTGAGCTATCCCACCGGCGAGTCGTCCGACCGCCTCCATGCGTTGAGCATGCTCAAATTGCTTCTGCAGCAGCCACCCTTCGGTAGTGTCTTCGACGAAGACCTCAAATCCGGCAGGCTGTCCGCGCTCGTCCATGAATTGCCGTCCTGCTAGTCGCACTGTAATCGCAGTTTCATCGTTGCGCTTCCACTTCGTTTCATAGCGGGTGCTCGTGCCGGCCAGTTCAAATCCCGAAATGGCGTGGTTGTATTCTGCGGAGTCCAGAAAAATGTCCGTTACCGCATTCCGTCCCACCACGCGTTCCCGGTTCTCGTAACCGAGCATGGCGACGAAAGCGGGATTCGCCATGATGACTCGTCCCTCCTTGTCAACGCGGAAGATGCCGTAGGGCGCCCCGTCGATGATGGAGCGATATTGCTCTTCCGACCGTCGCCGCAATTCCTCCGTCTGCTTTCGCCGGCTGATGTCAAAAAATGTAACCACGCCACCGACTACTTGTCCTTCATGCAGCAGCGGGTAGGACCAATACTCCACGGGAAAACAGGTACCATCCGGCCGCCAGAAAACCTCATCGGCGAGCTGAAAGGGCACACCTTGGCGCATACTTCTTAAAACGGGGCATTCTTCTTCCGGGTAAGGACTTCCATCTGCCTTGGTGTGGTGCACCAGAGCGTGCACATTCTTCCCTTGTAACGCGTCTGCGGAGTCGTACCCCAGGATCCGAAGGGACGCGGCGTTTGAAAAACTGTACTTGCCCTGCAGGTCAATTCCGAAAATACCCTCTGGGGTGGAGTCGAGAAGCAACTGCAGTTGTTCTTTACTGTCCCGAAGTTCCGCGTCGGCCCGCCGCTGTGCGGTGACATCGCGGGCCAGTACGAGCTGCGCATTCACGCTGCCAAACACAATCGGCTCAGAACTGATTTCTACATCAATAACCGTGCTATCCCTCTTACGGTGTTTCCACAAGGCGTTGTAAGTCTCACCCGGGTCCACCCGCCGATCTACGCTCTTCACAAAGCGTTCCAATTCTTCCGCCGGACGTATGTCCTTGACGGTCATGGAAAGGAATTCCCGCAGAGAATAGCCGTAATGTCGAATGGCGGCGTGGTTGACTGCGAGAAAGCGTAGCGTTTCTGAATCGAAAACCCACATCGGGTGGGGGTTGGAGTAGAAAAGCAGCCGATATTGCTCTTCAGATTTGCGAAGCTCCTGCTCGGCCCGGTCGCGCTCCTGGCGCAACCTTCCCTCTTCCAAAGCTCTGCGAACGGCGACCGGGAGACGATCCAGGCTGTCTTTGAGGACGTAATCATTGGCGCCCTCCTTGATGCATTCAATCGCAAGTTCGTCACCCAGTGTGCCGCTAACCAGAACCAGTGGGATGTCGCGACCCGAGGACCGCAACCAACGTAACGCTTCCATTCCACTCCAACTCGGTAGCCGGTAATCGCTCAGGACGATGTCGTAGGGATTGGCGAGCGCCTTTTCGATGAACTGCTCTGAACTGTTAACGACATCCACTTCGGTCGCGAGTCCCGCGCTCGTCAGTTTGTGAATACACAGCTCTGCGTCGGCTCGATTGGCTTCAAGCAGCAGAATCCGTACTCTCCCCTTCTGGTTCGCGCTCGGTTCGTTCATGAAAACTTCGGGTACCCGGCCGCGCTGTGAGCCAACTAGTCTCGCTTGGATCTGGGTCCATTCGGACCCGCGACTGCCCGGAGGATCACCTCAGGGGCGTATCCGAACAGGTTCTCCGTATGAGAGTCGACGACAAGAATTCCGCGATTTTCGTTGGCGATCTTCATTGCGACTGGCGCCGACTCAATCAGGGCACGGAAGGGGCGGTAAAATCTTCCTTGTCACATTCAAGGTAGACCTGTGATCTGTCCGTTTTTACACGGTAGTCGGAGCGCGGGCATAGCGCGCCGATTTCACCTGACCCCGAAAGGACCCCAAATTATTGAAAACACCCCAACTTATTATTGTTTCCCAGTCACCAAGGTTCTCGCTCAAAAATTTCTTTCTTGTTACGAATTCGGAACAAGATTGCCCTGACAGACAAGATTGGTTTGTTATTGCCTTAGCCCTCTGTAAACTTTCTGTAAGCGCGTTGTAAACGCTCTGTAAAACAATCGTGAGGTCCTAGGTCATGCTTTCACCAAGGGATTTGGCCGAGAAGCCATTCCCTCTCCTTCGATTTGTCATTTCTCAGGATTGCCGCATAGGGGTGCCGTTCGCGAGCCGGGCATGGCTGAAGACTCCTCGGGTTACCACTACCCGCTCAGCAGCCTCTTTGCCCAGCCAACTACGACTGGCTGGGACGGTCATCGTTAACTGACGAGCCGATAGGGTTCTATCGCGAGAAGGGCTACTTGAAGGAGATTCCAAATCCTCTCCGATGAACAGGTAGAAATCCTGCGCGGAGAACTGGACCAGTTGATGGATCCGGGACATCCTGGGTGCCACCTGTTCCAGCAGTATCACTCGAACGAATCCACGGACCCAGACCGGATTGGCTTCCATGCGCTGGGTGCGTGGCGTGTCCTGCCCGCCTTGCGGTGGAATCCTGCATTCCTGGTGGTGGACTGGTGGCATGGCACCAGGCCACGTCGCGCCACAGTCGTCAAGGTTTTGCGGGAGGGCGTGAAGTCGAATTCAGACAAGCCGTTGCTCCAAGCCGTGACGGCGATTCGCCGGGGACGAAAGATGGACCGACAGTTCTTTCCGCTCCGGTTCGACCCAGGCTCGGCCAGAGTCAGCTTTGGAGCCGCGGCGAGCCGCGTTCCTACTCACACGAACTAAGGTTAGGGTTAGAGACGGGGCTTGCCCCGCTCAGCGTGCTGGTTTAGGTCTGCGTTAGACCGCATCTCGGCAGAATGTCACCTGTGCCTATTGCCTGAGGATTGATGAGACTGTCCGCCGCCACCGCCCGAACTGCCACGCCCTCCGCCTCTCGGTCCAGGCTGGTACCCGCCGCCCCTACCGCTGGAACCTGAATAGGGACCTGCTGATCGAGGAGATTGACGCGGTGTCACAATGGGCCGCCTCAGGTCCAGCGGAGGCCGGTAACCCCGATTGGAATCGCGATACACAGATGGCCGGCCTTCGTTGCTGGGTGCTTCGCGTCGCGAAGGGAAGCGATTCCAGGAGTCATTGCCTGGCCCGCCTCGATTCGGAGATTCTGAAGCGCCCGCCGCCGGAAACCGGCGCCAGCCATCGTTCCGGGAAGGTTCTGCGGCTCGAGAACTACGATTCATCGAATTGTCGTAACCCGACGAGGACCCGTTTGCGCTCGGTGGACGAGGCGCCCGCTCTTCACGCGGCTGCTCTGAGACAGGGGGACGATGTACCATGCGCCCGCTGTTTGAGTCGGAGAAACGGCGCCAACCGGATTGATCGGAGGCGCCCGGTCTTGCGCGCTGTGGGTTCCCGTTTTGCGAACGCGAAGAAGGAGACGGTCTCGCCCGGGACGAGCCTTGCTCCTGAGCATCCGGTCTCCGGTTCTGTGCGATATCTGTGCCAAAACGGCGCCAGCCTTCTGAGGAACCCGAATTCATCGCTTTACCAGAATTCCCGGGATTCCTGATTGCCCCGCCTTGATCCATCCTACCCTGCATCGGCCTTGCCACGTTTGCTTGCGCGGACCCTGATCCTGACCGCATCGCTCGAAAGCGGCCTGAGCGCTGGATCGACTGCTCGACTTGCGCCGCCTGGCGGTCGAAAGACTGGGGTGCGTTCGGACGAGACTTCATGAAGAAGCGCTCCTGTCCGCCATGTAGCGTTGAAGGATTCGCACCGCGGTTCGAAGCCGACAGCGTCTCTCGCGTGGGAACGATAGGCAGGTTGCCGGTCATCATGCGGCCTTGGCGGAACACTCCACCCTTCATCGGCAGGGGCGTGAAACGTCCAGTTCCAAAATGCTCCGAGGGAACAGTCGAGATCGCGTGCTGGAAACGTTCGTTGGTTGCAGCCAGGCGCAGGTTGGAATAGCGGTTCCCACCGTGAAGCGGCCCGATGCCATCGAAGCGATGGCCGCCCCTATAGTTATAAATGTTAGTAATGTTGGTGACGTTGACGACGTTAAAACGTGATCTGTAACGGCCGTACCAGGGGAAGAACCGATCACACGGCCCAATCGGCAGCCATCCCACTGAGCCAAAGCCAAAGGAAGCTCCCCAGCCACCGCCGCCGAATCCGAAGAAAGATACGTACGCTGGCGCCCACAGCGGCCGATAGTGCGGATAGCCGAAAACCGGCCCCGGCCACCACACCCACGATGCGCCATACATAAACCAGCGGCCATAGTGGTAAGGAGCCCAGCCCCAGGGTTCGGAAGATACCCAAGTCCAACCCCAGTATGGTTCCCATACCCAACGGCCTACGCGATAGGGCGCCCAATCGATTCCGACCACCGGAGCCCACACCGGACCATAGTCGGGTACGTTAATCCAATGTCCATAGGCATCCAGATCCTCCGAGCCCACGTAGTAACGGTTGGTGTGGCTCCAGGCTTGCGCGTTGCGGATTAATCCGTTGCGATCGCTGTTCCAGGAGTCCCAACTGTCCTGGGAAGGCGCGCCGGCGACCTTGTACTGCGTGTCATCTCCCGTGCCGCGCACGGTGACCGCTTCACCTTTTTCGACTCGAGTGCTGCCCTGAGGCGTAGAAATCTCCGCCTCACCCTTGCGAACGATCAACTGGGTCTCACCGTTGGAGTTCACTTCGATGCGATAAACGCCTTCGTTCAGCGCCGGACGGATGGCTACATTCGGAGTATTAATCTCAACATCCGCTTCCGTGCCTTTGAGGACGTTGTAATTGGCGAGCCCCTGTCCCAGTTGAATCTGGATATGGCTTCGCTCAAGGGTTGCGATGGTTGCCTGCGAATGGTCACTCAGGCGGAGAATGTTGCCGTAGTCGAGTTGCACCTCGGCGCGGGAGCGTTCTCCCGTAGAAACCTTGTCGCCGCTGACCAGGGGCTGATTCAGCGCCGCGGCTGCCCATTCTCCGGAGTCGCCGCGCTGGGTCGAAACGTCGCCGTGAATCAGGCTGACGCGTCCGATACCTGGCGAGAGGTCGACCTGCGCACTGGAATATGACGCGCTGAACAGTGTCATCAACAGAATCGAGAATGCAGCCAGCAGTCTCGTTTTCATGGCCCACCTCACGGCGTGAACACCGCTCGCAAACGGGTGTCGCGCGCTGTTCGAGATGCAGGTGCTGTGCCAGACGATGGCGCTGGCTGCCGGTCGTAACCTATTGCTGTTCAGTGGCTTACGGGGATGGCGATCGGGGCGGATTCAGGAATTCTGGCGAATTGGTGGCCGCCTTCGGCCAAGGTGGTGGATTTCGGCCACCCGCGTGAATCCGGTGGAGACGGGTCCTTTCACCCGCCCGGCGCGGGTCGCCGACCGCACCCACAACGTATTATGTCCCCTCTCCTTCGTCGGCAATTCCCATTTTCGAGAGCCGATAACGCAACGCGTTCCGCGACAGACCCAGCATCCGCGCGGCCTGGCTTTTGTTGCCATTGGCTCTGCGCACAGCCTCGCGGATCATCTCGTCTTCCCACTGCTCGAGCGTCATGCCTTCGGGCAGAAGAGAGGTGCCGGCATTCTGAGGCCGCGCGCGAGGAGGATCAAAGTGAATGTCGGACGCCCCTAGCACAGGCCCCTTGGCCAAGGCGAAGGCGCGCTCAACAATGTTCTGAAGCTCGCGGACATTCCCCGGCCAGTAATAGTCCATCAGCATTCTCATCGCCTCCGGACTCACAGTGGTGATTTCCTTGGCGGATTCGCCCGAGGAGCGAGCCAGGAAGAGGTTCACCAGTTCCGGAATATCTTCTTTGTGTTCACGGAGGGGCGGGATATCGACAGGCACGACATTCAGCCGGTAGTAGAGGTCTTCGCGAAAAGTGCCCTGCTCGAGTGCCTCGCGCAAATCGCGGTTGGTTGCCGCGATCAGGCGCACATCCACTTTCAAGGTTCGCGTGCCGCCCAAGCGCTCAAACTCGCGTTCCTGCAAGACGCGGAGAAGTTTTACCTGGGTGGCGGGAGGCACGTCGCCGATCTCGTCAAGAAACAAAGTTCCCTTGTCAGCGAGCTCGAATTTTCCGGGCTTACTGGTCGTGGCGCCCGTGAACGCTCCTTTCTCGTAGCCGAACAGTTCGCTCTCCAGCAGGTTCTCTGGAATGGCCGTGCTGTTGATCTTGATGAACGGTCCGGATGCGCGCCGCGAGGTTTCGTGAATGGCGCGGGCGATCAGGTCCTTTCCGACGCCGCTTTCTCCGCCGAGCAGCACGGTGGAATTCGTGGCCGCCACTCGTTCCACGGTGGCCAGCACTTTCTGCATCTTCGGGCTGCGCGCCACGAGGTTTGGGTGCTGATAGCGCTGCTGCAGCGCTTCCCGAAGCGATCGATTCTCTTCGCGCAGACGGCGAACATCCA
>Ga0066658_10000916_pt1 | contig 10476 bp, 9 predicted proteins | sample GraSoiAngelo_107_FD_75174 | JGI IMG/M metagenome (GOLD analysis project Ga0066658, IMG submission 75174) | Grasslands soil microbial communities from the Angelo Coastal Reserve, California, USA - 14_0903_09_30cm | ecosystem: Environmental > Terrestrial > Soil > Grasslands | place: USA...
CGGGAGCTCAAATCCCCGAATCCCAAGCGGGGCGCGAGACGCCGAAGCTCGCTTCGGTGCGTGGGGTTGTACTGTGGGCGTATTTCGCTAGTTGAGATCCACATTAAGGTGTTCCCCTCGTTGCGTTAGATAACCCCCTTTCTGAATGAGGAAAGCGCAGAGGACCTCCCTTGATGACAAGGGAGCCTGAAGGGTTGATTTATTAGCGGGCAACCGCGAAGGAGAAAACAAATGCTTCACAAGCGAGCTTTATCTTCGGAATCCACGACCAAGAATCAAGACCAGAAGCCGAGCCCGTTACGGCCACGTCGGTATCTGGAGCTGCTGTTGCTGATGGGGCTGGGATGTGCTGTGGCGGCGGCTCAGTGCAACGTCTACGTGGCGAATCGCGAGACAAACTCGGTTTCGGTATTTAACTCGCTCACCAATCAGTTGGTGGCGATGGTTCCGGTGGGGAATCAGCCCCTTCGTGTAGCTATCACCCCGAACGGAGCTTTCGCCTATGTGGTCAATACGACACATCTCGGTTTGATAACTTCGAACTCAGTTTCCGTGATCAACACGGCCACCAATGCCGTGGTGACGACTATCCCAGTAGGAGGATACCCGGCGGGCCTGGCCATCACGCCAAACGGGGCCTCCGCCTATGTAGCCAACCTGGGCTCCAACGATGTTTCGGTGATCAACACAGGCACCAACACAGTCACGACTACGGTCGCCGTGGGAACCGGCCCCTGGCGCGTAGGCATCACGCCAAACGGGGCTTTTGCCTATGTATCGAACTCGGGTTCGAACAACGTTTCCGTGATTGACACGGCCACTAACACCGTGGTGGCCGCCGTGCCAGTGGGAGCGAGCCCGGCCGGCGTAGCCATTACCCCAAACGGGGCCTTCGCCTATGTAACCAACTATCTTGGAAACAACGTCTCGGTAATCGATACCGCCACTAACACCGTGGTAGCCACGGTGGCGGTCGGGAACGACCCCGTGGACATAGCCATTACGCCCAATGGGGCTTTTGCCTATGTTGCGAACGATCAGACCGAGAACGTATCCGTGATCGACACCAGCACAAACACCGTGGTCAGCATTGTTCCAGTGGGGCTAACCCCTCGCGGCGTGGCGATCACTCCGGACGGGGCGTTTGCCTATGTGACCAACGAAGTCGACAGCACCGTCTCAGTCATCAACACCGCCACCAACGCTGTGGTCGATACGGTACGCGGGGTTACGGTGCTGCCTGAGGGTCTTGCCATCTTGCCTCAGCCGGGGGCGGTCGCATGCCGCTAGCCGATCAAGACCAGAGTTTTCAATGAGCCACAGGGCCCGAAGCGGCGCTTCGAAAAGCGGAGTTCTCCGCAAGCCAGAGCGGCAGAGGCGTGACAAAAAGGACTGGAAGATGCCAACCAATGTCTTTGTAAGCGGCCAATATCTTGAAAAGATCCCTCGGTGGCACACGGAAGATTCTTCCTGGAAAGCGAACGGTGTCCTCGAGATGATCCAACGCAACTGTCTCTCGCCGCACACCATCAGTGAGGTCGGCTGCGGGGCGGGAGAGGTGCTCAGGCAATTACAGCTTCAGATGGACCCGGAATGCCTCTTCTTCGGATATGACATCGCGCCGGCAGCCATCGAGCTCTGCCGAAGCCGTGAGAACGAACGGCTCCACTTCCAATTAGCGGATGTCACCAAGGAGCCCAATGCATTTTTCGACGTCCTTCTAGCTCTGGACGTCCTGGAACACCAGGAGAACTATTTCAGCTTCCTGCGTGACATAAAGCCGCTTGCAACCTACAAACTTTTCCACCAGGTCCTCGATCTGTCGGTATACACGCTCCTGACAAGAGACGGCCTGACGAGCCGCCGACGGCTGCTTGAGGATCTCCACTTCTTCACCAAGGACACCGTGCTCGAAACCCTGCGCGACGAGCATTATGAAATTGTGGATTGGTTCTACGCGCCGCGCTCCATCTACCGGTCGACCAAAATAAAACAGAAGATACGCCAGTTGCCTCGAGCCTTCTTTTTCTCCTTGCACAAGGACTTCGCCGTGCGCCTGCTGGGCGGTTACACGCTTTTCGTGTTGGCCAGGTGAACAGCGCGGAGACTGGTTTGATTTCTTAATGGCCCCCACAGGACGTAAAAAGTATCCCTTCGATACATGCAGAAGGATTTCTCAGATCCGTTCTTGACCTCGTGCGTTAAGGGGAAGCAGTTGGAGTTCAAGTTTCCCGGAGGATACAGATCCAATGGAAAAATGTGACGTAGCAATCGTGGGCGCCGGCCCATACGGCTTAGCCGCGGCCGCCCACCTCGTGTCAGTGAAAGGCTTGGACGTAAGACTCCTTGGGGAACCGATGTCGTTCTGGGAGCAACATATGCCGACCGACATGCTTCTCCGCTCTCCCTGGGACGGGTCGCACATTGCCGATCCGGAAAATCGATGGACGCTGGATGCGTTCCGGAACGTAAACGGAAACGGTCACCTGGCGGAGCCGCTCCCGCTGGGGGACTTTATTCGCTACGGGCACTGGTTCCGCGAGCATGCGAAGCTGTCAGCCGAGCGACGGAAAGTCCTGCGAATCCAGCCCGCTCCTGACGGATATCAGCTCGAGTTCGAAGACCGCGAACAACTGCTTGCGCGTCGGGTGGTTGTAGCAGCAGGAATACAGGTCTTTGCCCATCGCCCAAGAATATTCGACCGCATTCCGTCATCTCTGGCAGCACACGCTTCGGAGCACAGGGATTTCGACAAATTCCGCGGTAAGGAAGTTCTCGTCATCGGTGGTGGGCAAAGCGCCCTGGAGACAGCCGCCCTTTTGTCGGAAGCGGGAGCCTATGTCGAGGTCCTGGTTCGCAAATCCAACGTTCATTGGCTCGGGCGCCACGAGTGGTTGAGCTCGAAGCGCGTTGCATGGATGTTTTATGGGCGGGGCGGAATAGGTCCGGCTGGAGTCAGCCTGATTATCCAGCGTCCCGACGTGTTTCGTCGGCTGCCGCGTGAAGTTCAAGATTGGTGGGGAGCGCGTGCAGTTCGTCCTGCAGGCGCCGCCTGGCTCAAGCCTCGCACCCGGAACGTAAGCTTTCGTACCGAAGCAACAGTCGACCAGGTGCGGATTGAGGGAGAGCGTCTGCGCGTCCGGTTCAGCGATGCAGACGAGCGAGTTGTCGATCATGTAGTGCTCGGGACCGGCTATCGGGTCAACGTTGCCCTCTATCCGTTCCTGCCGCCAGAAGTTCTTAGGCGACTAGAGATCGTAAACGGATATCCGAGCCTGCGGGATGGGTTCGAGAGTTCCTCACCCGGACTGCACTTTCTGGGAGCCGCCGCAGCCTGGAGTTTCGGACCCCTGATGAAGTTCGTCGCGGGCACGGAATTCGCGTCCCAAGCGCTCCGGCAGCGAATTCTGCAGTCCGCGATACCTACTCGTGTTGTCACCTACAGACGGGTTCCGGTTCAACCCGCTCGGAGTTACCGGCCAGATGGCGACGCTGCGGTCGGAGAAAGCAGAGCTTTTCAGCAGAGCACGACCTCTTATCGGAATAACGCCCCGCCACAAACTTAAACAGAAGGAATCTGATCTCGCCTTATGCTTTTCGACTCGCCCATCTACTTCGTCTTTCTGGCCCTGGCAGCGCTGGTGTACTGGCGCCTCAGTCACCGCCGGCAGAACGTTTTCCTCCTGCTGGCTAGCTACTTCTTTTACGGCTGGTGGGACTGGCGCTTTCTGGCACTGATGATCGGCGGGACCGCTGCCGATTTCTTCATCGCTCACAAAGTTGTCCCTGGGCGGCCTGAGTCCAGCCGGAAGAAGTGGCTTGTTCTCTCGCTAATCCTGAATTTCACCATCTTGGGCGCGTTTAAGTACTTCAACTTCTTCGCCGACTCGCTGGTCGACGCGCTCAATCTGTTCGGTTTTCACCATGTCCCCTTGTCCTTGATTCGGATCCTCCTTCCTCCGGGAATCTCGTTTTATACCTTCGAGGAAGTTGCCTATATCGTGGATGTGTACAAGGGCAAAGTTGAGCCTTCAAAGTCCTTCCTGGATTACAGTCTCTTCATCAGTCTTTTCCCGCATTTGATTGCGGGACCGATTCAAAGACCGGGCAGCTTGCTCCCACAGATTCAGAAGGAGCGGTCCTTGAATGGAGACCAGTTTTTTGACGGGCTGATGCTGATTTTCTCCGGCCTCATCCGCAAGTGTGTGATCGCGGACAATTGCGCTCTCCTCGCCAACGCTGCATTTGGGGGCCAATTGGGTCCTCCGAACTTCTGGGTTTTTCTCATCGGAGTGTATGCGTTTGCCTGGCAAGTCTATGGAGATTTCAGCGGCTACACCGACATCGCACGGGGTAGCGCACAGCTGCTGGGCTTCCAATTTGTGATTAATTTCCGGCAGCCATACTTGTCTCAATCGCTTCAGGAGTTCTGGCGACGCTGGCACATCACTTTGAGCACGTGGCTGCGCGACTACGTCTATATCCCGCTAGGCGGGAGCAGGTGTGGAAATGGGAACACCTATCGGAATCTATTCATAACCATGCTACTCGCCGGTCTTTGGCATGGAGCGAACTGGACCTACGTCGTCTTTGGCGCCATCCATGGACTCGTGATGGCGGCGGAACGCTTCTTGTACGGAGGCAAGCCTAGCGATGCCACAACCGGTTGGTTCGTCTGGCCGCGGCGTATTCTCACGTTCAACATTCTCTGCCTGAGTTTCGCATTTTTCCGGGCACGGTCGCTCAGTTCAGCGGTGCAGTTCCTTGCCGGATTGTCCCACTTTGCCTGGCGAAGCGAATATCTCACAGCTTTCGTGATGCTGTCTGTGTTCTCTCTCCCGCTTTTTCTTGTGGACCTGTTGCTGGAGTCCAGCAACCACGAATATCCATTTGCGGAGGCACCTTATGCCATTAGGACTGCCATGGCAGCCATCGTTCTCATCGTACTGGCGATCCTCTCGGGCACTAAGTTCAGCACGTTCATCTACTTCCAGTTCTGAGGCTACCGCCCTGCGCTACGTCAAGATCCTGGTAGGCATTTGCGCCCTCCTCATCATCGCTCTTGAAGTGTGCTCCGTTTATCTGTTGACGAACTATTCGGTGACTTTTGCTCGCGTGTCGCGGCAATACGCGGAAGCCGTGAAGGCGCGTCCAGCCGCAGCGGGAGAACCAACCTCCGTTCTTATGGTGGGGAATTCTTTGCTTCTGAATGGCGTCGATGTCGGCCGGCTCCGACAGTTGACGTCCGGAAGCATGCGGATTTACCCAATCTTCCTGGAGGGAACGGGCTACTACGACTGGCTGTATGGGCTTCGCCGCCTGTTTCGCCAGGGAGCCAGACCTCAGATCGTCGTGGTTGGTCTGGAAGTGAATAGTTCTCTCGTCAATGGCGTATGGGAGGAGTCGCCCATGATGCTGTTCGACGCCAAGGACATCCTCGACGTAGCATCCGACCTGGGACTGGATCACACAGCGACAAGCGACGTTCTACTGTCACATGTGAGCGCGTTTTGGGGGATGCGCACGTTCTTTCGCAGACGAGTCCTCCGAGGCATGGTTCCGGGTTATGAGAACCTTTTCCCCTTCGTCCGCTCCGATCAAAGCGCCTCGGATGACCCGGAGCTTGAAGCGGTTCTGAAATCCCGGCTGCAGAACCTCCGTGAGCTATGCGCGGAGCATGGCGCCAAACTGATTGTGGTGATTCCACCGACTCCGTCTTCGGAAATCGCGGTTCGCCGCATGGCTCTGGCGGCGCAGAAAGCCGGAGTGGAGGCATTGGTGCCCATCGATCCTACGGCGCTTTCGGCAAGGTTCTACCAGACAGATCACGTCCATCTCAATCCCAACGGCGCGCTACGCTTCACGTCCGCTTTGGCGATGGACCTCTGTAAGACGATTCCGGCTGCACCGAATCGTACGTCATAAACCAGGAGGCAAACATGTCCGAGACCGAATATGGTGTAAGCCCTATTCCTACGTGTAGCTCTCCACAGGCTTACTGCCCCCGTTCACGCCAACCCGTCAGGCGGGACAAAATAAGGAATCCGGCGAATGCTCTGCTGCCTGCAGGCTTCGGAATGACAATTGGTTGGGCTTAGCCGGATCGCTAGCCGTCGGCGTAAGAAGGTTGCAACCGATCACTCCTTAGTAACCCAACAGAGCCGATTCTGAGGGCCTTAGTTATGCAATCTGTCGCATTAAGCACGCCTCCGAAACCGCTCGTCAGCGAGCGCATTGACACTTGCGGGGGAGCCTTGGTCACTGGCGCCGACTATCGAGGGCTGGGCATCGTTCGCAGCCTGGGCCGCCGGGGGATACCGGTTTGGGTGATGAAGCAGGATGGGCTAATGCTAGGCGCAGCCTCGCGCTACGCTTCTCGCAGCTTGTCTTCTCCGTCTTCGGACGACGGCCGCAAACTGCTCGATTTTCTCGTCGACTTGGCCGTCAAAGAAGGAGTAGCAGGATGGGCAGTCTTCCCGACGTCGGATGAAACCGTAACGCTTATCGCGCGTCATCATCAGTTGCTTTCCGAATACTATCGCCTGACCACGCCACCTTGGAGAGTGTTGCGTTGGGGTTGTGACAAGCGCCTGTTGTATCGTCTCGCGCAGGATCTCGGGGTAGATCGGCCCTGGACATTCTGTCCTCGCAATCGCGATGAGCTGGCGGCTCTGGAGTGTCCATTTCCGGTGATTCTCAAGCCGGCCATGAGGTTGGGATTCAACCGTCTCACCCGCGACAAAGCCTGGCGTGTCGAAAATCGTGCATCGTTGCTGGCGCGCTACGACGAGGCCTGTAAGCTGCTCGCTCCTGAGATGCTGATGGTTCAGGAACTCCTGCCAGGAGGCGGCGAGTCGCAGTTCTCCTACGCTACTCTTTGTCGGGATGGGGTTCCGTTAGCCTCGGTTGTAGCCAGGCGCACTCGGCAATTCCCAATGGATTTCGGCCGGTTCAGCACGTACGTCGAGACGATTGAAGAACCTCGGTTGGTTGAGCCCTCCGTTCGGTTACTGTCAGCCATGGCCTTCACCGGACTGGTCGAAGTGGAGTTCAAGAGAGATCCGCGCGACGGCAAGTTCAAAGTTCTCGATGTGAATCCTCGCGTATGGGGTTGGCACACGCTGTGCGGGCGTGCGGGAGTCGACTTCCCTCACCTCGCGTGGCGGCTCGCGAGAGGCGAACCCGTACCAGACGTGCGGGCGCGGGCAGGCGAGCGCTGGGTCCGTATGGGTGCTGACCTATCCGTTGCAATTCAGGAAATCCTGGGCGGACGACTCTCGTTGCGAACTTATCTAAAGTCGCTTCAAGGTTCTTTGGAATGCTCCATGTTCGCCTGGGATGATCCCATGCCAGGACTGCTCGGCTTGCCACTGGTTGTCGCCACGTTGGGCAAGCGGGTCCTCAGCGGAAAAGCGGCTTAGTCCTACCTTCCTCCCAACAGGACTTGGTGAAACAGAACTCGCAGCATCTTGCAAAAGTTACAGTTCCGTAAACCATCGATAGAGGAGTTTGGAGATGAAGGTTGAAGAGTCTGCACCGCCGTCAACCGCAAGCCCGACGCTGTCGAAGACCGAACGAAGTCGAGTAGCCGGCAGGAGAGGAAGAATTTGGATTGACTTGGACAATTCGCCCCACGTCCCGTTGTTTGCTCCAATCATTGAGGAGCTTGAGAGACGCAACTATTCAGTAGTCGTCACCGCGCGCGATTGTTTTCAGGTGCGCGAGCTAGCCGACCTCTTTCGTTTGAATTACAAACTTATCGGCCAGCACTCTGGCAAGAACACGATTCGTAAGATCGCGGGATTGTGTTTTCGTGCCTTACGGCTGATTCCCGTCGCCCTGCGCGAAAGGCCCTATCTGGCCGTCGCTGTCTGCTCGCGTTCTCAGTTGATTGTATCCACGCTGTTAGGAATCCCCTCTTTATTTATGGGGGATTACGAGTTTGCAACCGGCTGGGCGCTTATCCGTCCCACCTGGCTGTTGTGTCCGGAGGTGATCCCCAACGATGCCATCCGACTGGATCCGAGCCGGATTATGAAATACCAAGGCATCAAGGAAGATATCTACGTACCGCGGTTCGTTCCCGACCCCAGCATCAGATCCCAACTCGGGCTGGAAGAGCAGGATGTGGTAGCTACCATTCGTCCGCCCGCGAGTGAGGCGCACTATCACAATCCGCAGAGTGACGAGCTCTTCTCAGCAACGGTTGAGTTTCTAGCCAAGTCCCCGAACGTGAAGCTAGTCGCGCTCCCTCGAAATGAGAAGCAGGCCGTTGAGTTAAGGAATCGCTGGCCCGATCTATTCCTCGATGGCAGGATGCTCATTCCCGCGCAGGTCGTAAATGGCCTTAATCTGATTTGGAATTCCGACTTCGTGATCAGTGCGGGCGGTACGATGAACCGGGAGGCTGCGGCACTAGGCGTGCCGGTTTACAGCGTATTCCGTGGCAAGATTGGCGCTGTTGATCAGTATCTCGCCAGGCGTGGCCGGCTTGTACTCCTTGAAAGCCTCGAGGATGTCGAGACGAAAATTGTAGTAGCCCGGCGCCAGCGCCCCGAAAGGCCTGGCGAACTTGCGGATACGATTTTGAACCGCGTGGTCGAGCAGATAATCACCTTAGCAGATGCGAAACACCCTTCGAACACCTACGACGGTATCGGTCTGAATAAGTTTGCCTCCGTGGTCAGGGAGCGGGGCAGGGAATTCGGCAGCTCCGAGTCCACAAAATGAGAGCTCCGATGGTTCCTGGCGCTCCCGCCAAACTGCACAAAAGACGTAGGCATCATTCCTGCCGTTAAGCAGCAGAATCACAAGTCACCCGCGATGTCCTCACAGATCCAAGAACACTCAGCCGAGTCGGCGCCGCCCAGCATCAGCGTCCCGGTTCATGAACCCCGGCGGGATGCTGTGAATTCGGCTTTCCTCGATTACTACCGTTGTCCGGAAAACTTTGCGGATCTCATCTTAAGCAGAGATCTGTCTGCGAATAGAGGTTTTTTCCAGTTTGGCCGGGATGCGATTTGCTACGGACAGTCGTCCAGAGGTTCACTCGCCAAGCGCGCCACGGACGAACTGTACGATACAGAGACGGATGTCGTCGCCGACCAGAACACGCTTCGGCTCCCGTTTAACCCCTCAGAAATCGTCGCGAACCTGCGCTATGAGCGCTATGTGTCATCCTGCAACGGCGGGGGGGTACGCGGTTCCATTCTGCGGAAATCATATTACCTAGTAAGGCCACTCTTGCCGGTCTCCGTACGGAAGCACCTGCAGCGAATCCAGCTGAGAGATTGGCATGAAATCCCTTTCCCCAACTGGCCTGTCGACCTGACAGTGGAGCGCATCCTTGCGAAGCTGTTAGTGCTGTTGCTGAAGACTGGGTCCACGGACAAGATTCCGTTCATCTGGTTTTGGCCGGACGGATCTCCAAGCTGCGCCATCATGACGCACGATGTAGAAACACTGTCCGGCCGGAACTTCTGCTCAGAACTAATGGACTTGGACGATGCGTACGGGGTCAAGTCCTCTTTCCAAGTTATTCCTGAAAACCGATACCCGGTGGCGCAGTCTTTTCTCGACAGAATTCGCCACCGTGAGTTTGAAATCAATGTTCATGATTTGAATCACGATGGCCATCTGTTCAGGAACCGGGAGCTATTTCTGCGCCGCGCCGAGCAAATCAACCGTTACGGCAAAGCGTATGGAGCTTTGGGCTTTCGTTCCGGCGCTCTTTATCACAACCTCGACTGGTACGACGCGCTGAATTTTTCCTATGACATGTCGGTTGCGTCAGTGGGGCACTTGGAGGCGCAAAGAGGCGGTTGTTCTTCGGTAATGCCCTTTTTTGTCGGCGACATTCTCGAATTGCCCGTCACAACGACGCAGGACTACTCCCTGTTTCATGTTCTTAACCAGTATTCGACCGATCTCTGGAAGCGCCAGATTGCCCTGATTATGAAGAACCATGGGATGATCAGCTTCATTGTTCATCCAGACTACGTCATGGAACGCCGAGCTCGGGATATATACGAGTTGCTGCTGGCCCATCTCGCTGATTTGCGCTCGGAAGGAAAGGTCTGGATCGCCCGCCCGGGAGAGGTCAATCAATGGTGGCGAGCGCGAAGCCAGATGAGGCTGGTACTCCAAGGCGACCAATGGGTCATCGAAGGACCGCAAAAGGATAGGGCGCGAATCGCCTATGCTGTCCTTGAGGGAGACTCGTTGCGCTACCAGGTACAACCTCGGGAGCATGAGGTGCCCCAAGGTGAGGAGCACCCGGCAGACGCTGCACCGGAGCCACAGCGGGACAAAACTGCGGCGTGACTTGGCGAATTGGCCAAAGCCGTTGCTGGAGCAGGGTTCAGAAAGCGTTCAGCACCGAACTCTTCGTCGAACCGACCACCAAGGGCCCCAGGTAGATCGTCGAATTCCAGGTCGCGTGCCAGCGATAGTTCGCCAGGGTCAGCGACGTATAGC
>Ga0066658_10000922_pt1 | contig 10376 bp, 3 predicted proteins | sample GraSoiAngelo_107_FD_75174 | JGI IMG/M metagenome (GOLD analysis project Ga0066658, IMG submission 75174) | Grasslands soil microbial communities from the Angelo Coastal Reserve, California, USA - 14_0903_09_30cm | ecosystem: Environmental > Terrestrial > Soil > Grasslands | place: USA...
CTGCAATCGATTGTCGATCTTGATCGGCCGCTCGCGAGAGCCGCGGAGATGGTCGAACAATGTTTGCGCGGCGGAAATAAATTGCTCGTCTGCGGAAACGGCGGCAGCGCTTCCGATGCCGCGCACTTCGCCACCGAGTTGGTCGTGCGCTTCGCCAAAGATCGGCCCGCGTATCCGGCGATCGCGCTCGCGGGCGACGGCGGATTGCTCACCGCCGCGGGAAACGATTACGGGTTCGACGAGATTTTTGCGCGCCAAGTCGCGGCCTATGGAAAGGAAAATGATTTGCTTATTTGCCTAACTACTTCCGGCGAGTCAAAAAATGTACAACGCGCGCTCGAAGAAGCGAAAACGCGAAAATTAAAAACGATCGCGCTGCTTGGGCGTGACGGCGGATCGACCATCGGTATTGCCAATATCGATCTTCTCGTGCGGGGCGATTCCACCGCCCGGATTCAGGAAGCCCACAAACTTCTTCTCCATGTCCTCTGCGAAGAGCTGGAGTCGCGTCTCGCGCAAAAATAGATAATTATGGGCTGCGCGCGCATCTTGCGTCTCCCTCGGACAAACCGGATGTCGGGCTGCGTCCCTTTACTGCGACTCCTTCAAGAGACGATTGCGCGCTCGATCGAGCTGGCGTCGTTCGCTCGCGGTCAAACTGCCAATGCCGGATTTTGAGATCTTGTCGAGAATCGGATCGACCGAAGCGTAGACGTCATCTGGTTCGACCACGTGTCGCGCGCTCGTCTTCTGCACGATGTGGAATTTCGGCCTCGGTTGCAGCCGCGATTTCAGATTATTCAGCCAAACCAGTTCAGGTCCCGCGCCGCGCCATTCGACGAACAGGAACGCTACAGCCATGCTCGTCCAGACGACGGCCAGATCAGCCCATGCGTGATAGGCGAGTAGCTGCAAAGTGTAAATGGCAGCGAGAATCAGCGCGAACCATTTCGCCGTAATGCGCAGGAACAACTCGACCCGCGGATACATTGTCGCGAAGGCCACAAAAATTCCAAAGTGCAACGCGGGCGAGCCGGCGAGCGCTGAACGCTGCCAAAAGCCCCAGGCGGTCAGCACCGCGGTTGGCGCGATCAGCAACGCGACGTAGAGGGCGATGTAAGCGCGCTGGCCGATGAAGCGTTCCACTTCTCGGCCGAACACAAACAGCATATACATCTCGACCGCGAACCAGAGCAGGACCGAGGGAGCGTGCACCAACGCGTAGGTCGCAATCCTCCAGACCTGGCCGAGATACAAAACTCGTGCGCTGTCGTATTGGAGATAGTCGAGCACGGATCCGGCGCCGAGTGCGACCAGAATGCACGTGATAATCGCAAGCGCGGCGTGGAGGCCGACCAGCATGGTCGTGACATCAACGGGATAGCGCCCCATCCATGCGACTGGCCGATAATCATCGGAGGTAGTGACTCCGAACATGCGGGAATAAACAGCGAGCGGTTTGAGCGCGCAAGCCGAGTTCGCCGGCGCGCGAAAAATTTCTTGGAGAAGCGGCTGAAGCGGCGAAAAGTGTTCCTTGCTCCAATCGCAAGATCGACAATCCCGAAATAATCGGGCTCAGGAAAGCTTTCGGAGTCGCTTCATGAAAGATATCGCACCTGCCATTTCGCCGCCGGCTGGAATCGGCGATACCAAGCCGACGAATCAAGCGGTGCTCGATTGGGGACATGAAGTCGAGCTCCTGACCAAACCGGAAAACATTTTTTGGTGCGATGGGTCGGAGCGCGAAAATAATTTCCTGCTCGAGCAAGCAGACCGGCAAAATGTGATGATCAAGCTGAACGCCAAAAAAGTTCCGCGCTCGTATTTGCACCGCTCCAATCCGAACGACGTCGCCCGCGTCGAGCAGTTCACTTTCATCTGCACACCGACGAAAGAAGAAGCGGGACCTACGAACAATTGGTCCGAACCGGCGGAAACTTATAGCAAGCTCCAGAATTTGCTCAAAGGCGCGATGCGCGGCCGCACCATGTTTGTCATTCCCTACATCATGGGCCCGCCCGATTCGCCGCTCACGAAAGTCGGCTTTGAAATTACCGATTCAATTTACGTCGTGCTCAGCATGCGAATCATGACGCGCATGGGCGCGGTCGCTGTGAAGCGACTCGGCAACGACCCGGACGCGGAATGGAATCGCGGTGTGCACTCATTATTAGATGTCGATCCGGCGCGGCGTTTCATCTGCCATTTTCCACAGGACAACGCGATCATCTCGGTCGGTTCCGGCTACGGCGGAAATGTTTTGCTCAGCAAAAAATGTCTCGCGTTGCGCATCGGTTCGTATCTCGCCCGCAGGCAAGGCTGGATGGCGGAACACATGCTCATCCTCGGCGTCGAGTCGCCGCAAGGTCGCAAGCATTACGTGGCCGCAGCCTTCCCGAGCGCGTGTGGCAAAACCAATTTTGCCATGCTCATTCCGCCGAAACATTTTCGCGGCTGGAAAGTGACGACCGTCGGCGACGACATCGCCTGGATGCAGATTCGCGATGGCCGGCTTTTCGCGGTCAATCCGGAGAACGGTTACTTCGGCGTCGTGCCGGGCACGAGTTACAAATCGAATCCGAACGCGATGAAATCGATCGAACACGACACGCTTTATACAAATGTCGCTCTGACCGATGACGGCGATGTTTGGTGGGAAGGCAAAGACGGCCCGCCCGCGCACGCGATTGATTGGCGTGGCAACGATTGGACCCCGGATTCGAAAGAAAAAGCCGCGCATCCAAACAGCCGTTTCGCCACGCCGATGCGCAACAACCCGGCGCTGGATGCCAATGTCGAAAAAGGCGAAGGCGTGCCGATCAGCGCGCTCATCTTCGGTGGACGCCGGAGCGATACCATGCCGCTCATCTTTCAAGCGTTCGATTGGGAGCATGGCGTTTACATCGGCGCGACCATGGCCTCGGAAACAACGGCGGCGGCGACTGGCGCGGTCGGCCAGGTGCGCCGCGATCCGATGGCGATGTTGCCGTTCTGTGGTTACAACATCGGCGATTATTTTCGTCACTGGCTAAAAGTTGGAAAACGCCTGACCAGTCCGCCGCTCATCTTCAACGTGAACTGGTTCCGCAAAGGCGAGGACGGCAAATTTCTTTGGCCTGGTTTCGGCGACAACATGCGCGTGCTCAAGTGGATCATCGATCGCTGCGAGGGAAGCGAAGCCGCGGTCGAATCACCGATCGGATGGTTGCCGCGTCCCGACGATCTCGATCTTGCTGAACTCAATGTGCCGCACAAATCCGTCGTCGAACTTCTCGGCATCGATCACGAGCAATGGCAAAAAGAGCTCGCCGGCCACCAAAGGTTTTTCGAGTCGTTAGGCGGCGTCGTGCCGGATGAGTTGCTCAGGCAGCGCGAGAAACTCGCCGCGCGCTTCTCTGAGTAGCGTACGCGTCTCGTGTGCTGGTTGCGGCGCCCAGGCCGCAACGGACTTTCTTTTATGGACTGGCCCTTTCGAAAAGGTGCTGGCTGACGCGTGCGCTACCCAATCGGATTTGCGTCGCGGTTGGCGCGCACCGAATATCTCCAGTGGGTTCGAAGGTTGCTGCAAAAAAACGCTTCACCGTGCCCGCCGCGGCGGGTTGTGTGGAGATTCGCGGAGCGCGCCAGAACAATCTCAAAGGCATCGATGTCGATCTTCCCCTCGGTAAACTGACCGTCGTTACCGGTCCGAGCGGGAGCGGCAAGTCGAGTCTCGCTTTCGAAACGATTTACGCCGAAGGCCAGCGGCGCTACGTCGAAACGTTCAGCCCGTACATGCGGCAATTCCTCGACCGCATGGACAAACCGCGCGTGGACGATATCCGCGGCATCCCGCCCGCCATCGCGATCGAGCAGTCGAATCCGGTCAAGAGTTCGCGCTCAACCGTCGGCACCATGACTGAGATCAGTGATTATCTGAAGCTGCTCTTCCCGCGCATCGCGCGCGCGTTTTGTCCAAGCTGCGGCCGTGAAATCCGACCCGAAACCGCCAAGTCGATCGCCGATCAAGTGCTGCGCGAACTCGCAGGCCAAACCGCACTCATCACTTTCTGGGTGAGCGTTCCGGCGAAAACTGAGCCGCGGAATTTTTTCAGTTTTCTCCAGCAACAAGGTTATCTCCGGGTTTGGATTGACAGTGAAATTGTGCGCGTCGATGTCGATCCAAAAATCCAGCGGCTCGGCGCGCGCGTGCAAGTCATTCAGGATCGAATTACGATCAGCCAAGAAAATCGCGCGCGTCTTGTCGAAGCGCTTGAAACAGCTCTGCGATTTGGGAAAGGCAAGATCAACGTCATTCCAGCGGCTGTGGAGGCAGGCGTGTCGCCTGCAACCTCAAGGCCTGCGGCCGACACGGCCGGCACTACAGTTTCAGCAATGCCCTCCGCCACCGGCTGGCATTGCGCGCGTTGTGACATCGACATTCGCCCGCCCACGCCCGGACTTTTCAGTTTCAATAATCCGTTAGGCGCGTGTCCGGAATGCCGCGGCTTTGGTCGCACCATCGCGATCGATCTGAACAAAGCGATTCCAGATCGCAGCTTGAGCATCGCGCAAGGGGTGGTGCGTGTTTTTCGCGGCGCCGAATTTGGCGAATCGCAAAAGGATTTGCTCCGCGCCTCTGCCCGCGAGGAGATCGACATTCATGTTCCATTCGAGGAATTGCCGAAAGCCGATCAGCATTTCGTGATCAATGGCGAAAAACGCGGCGATTACACCGACGAGGATTACGAAGACGATCGCTGGTACGGCGTCCGCGGTTTTTTCCGATGGCTCGAGAGCAGAACTTACAAAATGCACGTGCGTGTGCTGCTCAGCCGCTATCGCGCGTACACGACCTGCCCAAGCTGTAAGGGCGGACGATTTCAGCCAGAAACGCTGAATTATCGTATTGTCGCGGCGGTCTGTGACCGTTGGACGAATAAATGCGCCGCTCATAGAGCGCCGCTACAGTTAAGTCTGGCTGATTTCGCTGCGCTCTCGATTTCCGATGCGCGCGATTTTCTCGCCAAGATCGACATTCCAGCGAGCGACTCGACCGCTGAGATGCTGCGTGACGAAATCTGCGCGCGCCTGAATTATCTTTGCGAAGTTGGCGTCGGTTATCTCACGCTCGATCGTTCCACGCGGACGTTGAGCGGTGGTGAAGTGCAGCGCGTGAACTTGACGACATGTCTTGGCGCGTCGCTCGTCAACACCCTTTTTGTCATGGATGAACCGAGCGTCGGTCTGCACCCGCGCGATGTTGGCCAGCTCGTGCGCGTCATGCATAACCTGCGCGACAAAGGCAACACGCTGCTTGTGGTCGAGCACGATGAAGCGATCATTCGCGCAGCCGACAATTTGATCGATATCGGTCCCGGCCGCGGCGAGCGCGGTGGAGAACTGGTTTTTAGTGGAGCACTCGACGAGATGCTCGGTGGATCGGGCGCTCCGCGCGCGATGCCAAACAAAATCGCGCCGCGATCAAATCAGAGCCGCTTCGCGGCTTCGGGTTTAACATCGCCCGCGGAGCGGCCGATCCACCAATCTCTCACACGTGATTACCTCGCGGGCCGAAAAAATATTCCTGTTCCCAAATCGCGACGGCAGTCTTCTTCCTCGATCAAGATCACCGGTGCACGCGAGCACAATTTGAAGAATATCGATGTCGATCTTCCGCTCGGCGTCTTCGCTTGTGTGACCGGCGTTTCCGGTTCCGGCAAATCGACGCTCATTCACGACGTGCTCTATCGAAATCTTTTGCGCGCAAAAGGGGAGTCATCAGATCAGGAACCGGGTGCAAGTCGATCCGTGACCGGTGCGCATCGCATCGGCGAAGTGGTGATGGTCGATCAAGCACCGCTTGCCCGGACCCCGCGCTCGACGCCTATTTTGTATCTCGGACTTTACGATCGCGTGCGCGAACTTTTCGCGGCGCAGCCCGAAGCGATGGCGCAAGGACTGACCGCGAGCGCATTCTCCTTCAATTCCGGGAGCGGGCGTTGCGAGCGCTGTTGCGGGACCGGCTTTGAAAAGATCGAGATGCAATTCTTGAGCGATCTCTATGTCCGCTGCGCGGAATGCGAAGGCCGCCGTTTCCAGCCGCACGTGTCGAAGGTGCAACTGCACGGCAAATCGATTCACGACGTGCTCGAGCTTACCGTGACGGAAGCGATTCAATTCTTCGCGCAGATCGGCGAGCAAAAAAATCTTTCGGAGCCGCTCGATGTGCTCGAAGAAGTTGGACTTGGCTATTTAAGACTTGGACAACCGCTCAACACGCTTTCCGGCGGAGAATCGCAGCGGCTCAAGCTCGTTAGGCATTTGTCGGAAACGGAAACCGCTCAACCCGCCTTCGCCCGGGACGGGCTACGCCGTCGCGAGCGTTCAACGTCCAACGTCCGACGTCCAAGGAAAGGCGACTCTGTCGCCATTGGTAATCTCTTTATCTTCGACGAGCCGACGACCGGATTGCATTTCGACGACGTCGCGATACTGCTGCGTTTGTTCCAGCGACTGGTCGATCGCGGACATTCGATCGTGGTGATCGAGCATAACCTCGAAGTCATCAAATGCGCAGATTGGATTGTCGATCTCGGTCCGGAAGCGGGTGATGACGGCGGCGAAGTGGTCGCGGTTGGAACGCCGGAACAAGTGGCGAAAGTAGCGAAGTCGCACACGGGCAAATTTCTCGCACGTGTTCTGGGTCGCGCACGCGTCTCGCGTGTTATTCGCGGCGTTCTGCCGCGAAAGTTCAACGGCGTTTACTCAGATGATGAGACCGAACTAGCTCGCGCCGCAGAAGAACCGTTCGGCGAGACGCCGAACGGCACACGCGAGACGCGTGTGCTACCCAGAACAGACGGCGCAATCGCAATCCACGGCGCGCGTGAGCACAACCTGAAAAACATTTCTGTGAAGATCCCGCGCGACGAGCTAGTCGTGATCACCGGCATGAGCGGTTCGGGAAAATCGACGCTCGCGTTCGACATTCTTTTCGCGGAAGGGCAACGAAGATTTCTCGACAGCATGTCGCCGTATGCGCGGCAGTTCGTCGAACAACTCGAAAAACCCGATGTCGATCTGGTCGAAGGTTTGCCGCCGAGCGTGGCGATCGAGCAGCGCGTGACGCGCGGCGGAGGCAAATCGACCGTCGCAACCGTCACGGAAGTTTATCATTTCCTGCGGCTCTTGTTTGCGAAAACGGGAACGCAATTCTGTCCCGATTGCGATTTGCCGGTCGAAAAACAAAGCGTCGCTGCAATCGTGAAACAAGTTGAAGCGGCGGCGAAACGCGGGCCGCTCAAGGTTCTCGCGCCGCTCGTGAAAGCGCGTAAAGGTTTTCACACCGATGTCGCGCGCTGGGCGGAAAGGCAAGGTTTCGACACACTCTATGTCGATGGAACGCTTGTTCCGGTTACACACTTTCGAAAACTCGAACGCTTTAAAGAACACACCATCGACGTCGTCGTTGGCGTGATCGACGCCAGACGAATCCTGAAAGCGCGCAATCTTACACAACGCGCGCTCGAGATCGGGCGTGGCACGGCCCACCTCCTCGACGCAAAAAATCGACTCACGGTTATGAGCACGGAGATGAGTTGTCCCGGTTGCGGCCGGGCGTTCGAGGAGCTCGATCCGCGTTTGTTTTCGTTCAATTCGCCCCACGGCGCGTGCGAGGAATGCGGCGGGTTTGGCGAAATTTGGAACCAGGATCTGCAAACGGGCGACGGCGACGACGGCGATTCGGTTTTGGAGAACGAACTTGCGGCTGAACGCGAATCGGAATGGATCGACGAAGATGAGGCGCAGGAATGTCCGTCCTGTCACGGCTCGCGCTTGAACTCGATCGCGCGTTATGTGCGCGTCCAAGGGTTGAGCATCGACAATTTCACGGCCCGTTCAGCGAGTGAAGCGCGGAAACTGATCGAGGAACTGCGCTTTCGCGGGACGCACAACACAATCGCAGCGGAATTGCTGCCTGAGATCCAGCAGCGTTTGCGCTTTATGGAAAACGTCGGGCTCGGTTATCTCGCGCTCGGGCGTTCGGCCAAAACCTTGAGCGGCGGCGAATCCCAACGAATCCGCCTGGCCGCGCAACTTGGATCAAATTTGCGCGGCGTGCTTTATGTGCTCGATGAGCCGACAATCGGTTTGCATCCACGAGACAATTTGCGGCTGCTCGATACGCTGGCTGCGCTTCGCAAAAAGGGAAATTCGCTCGTCATCGTCGAGCACGACGAGGAAACGATGCGCCGCGCGGATCACATTGTCGATCTTGGCCCGCGTGCGGGCATGCACGGTGGCGAAGTCGTGGCGCAAGGAAGTTTGCGCGACATTAAACGCGCAAAAAACTCCGAGACTGGACGCTGCTTACAATCGCCCATCTCTCATCCCATCCGGAAATCGCGCCGCCCCCTTGGCGATGCCGAAAACTGGATCGAGATCCGCGGAGCGCGCGCCAATAATTTGAAGGACGTTAACGTACGTTTTCCGGTTGGCCGATTATCGGTGATCACCGGGATTTCCGGCTCCGGAAAATCGACCTTAATGCATGACGTGCTGCTGCCGGCGGTGCGGGAGCAATTGGACAGGAAGAAGCGCAGCGGCGACGGCGAATTATTTAAACTTGTAAGTGGCGCGGCCGAGATCGAAGCCGTTTACGAAGTCGATCAATCGCCCATCGGCAAAACTTCGCGCTCGACGCCGGGAACTTACGTCAAAGTGTTCGATGAAATTCGCAATCTTTACGCGCAATTGCCGGTCTCGCGGGTGCGCGGTTATTCCGCGAGCCGGTTCTCCTTTAATGCGGAAGGCGGCCGCTGCGAAACGTGCAAAGGCCAGGGTGTAATCAAGCTGGAGATGAATTTTCTGCCGAGCAGTTATGTGCCGTGCGAAGATTGCGGCGGACGCCGTTACAACCCGCAGACGCTGGAAGTTCTCTACAACGAGAAATCAATCGGCGACGTAATGGAGATGACGATCGAGGAAGCGGCGCAATTTTTCTCAGCTCATCCAAAAATCGGGCGCGCTCTGTCGCTGCTCGTCGATACCGGTCTTGGTTATCTCAAACTGGGGCAGCCGAGCCCGACCTTGAGCGGCGGCGAAGCGCAACGACTCAAGCTCGTGACGCAGTTGAAACGCGGGGTAGGCCGCGCGCAAAACGAACAGTTGCGCAAGATGCGCAAACCGAAGTCGACGCTCTATCTTCTCGAGGAACCGACGATCGGTCTGCACATGGCCGACGTGGAACTGTTGCTCAACGTGGTGCATCGGCTCGTCGATGAAGGCAACACCGTGATCGTGATCGAGCACAATCTCAGCGTGATGGCCGAGGCAGATTACATTGTCGATCTTGGCCCGGAAGCCGGCGCGGAAGGCGGCGAAGTGGTGACAGTTGGAACGCCGGAGGAAGTTGCCAAGAGCCGCAAGAGCCGCACCGCGCCGTTTCTGAGACAGGTGCTGAACATTGCTGCGCGCAAGAAAGCGCTGTCATCCTGAGCGGAGCGAAGGACGTGGCATAGCGTGATTGCACGTTCCGGTTATGTTTCGTGCTCCAAGCTTTGATTGTCAGGTGCCCTCGCCCCGAAAGCGTTCGGAGCTCGGGATGGCACGCGTTTGTATTGCGGGTATCGCGAACATCACTGACAATCGCCCGCGCCAATGCTCGCTTACTACCTGCACGATCTCGATCCGATTATTTTCCGGGTCTATGACAACATTGGCCCGCGGTGGTACGGCCTGGCTTATGTGCTCGCGTTTATTTGCGGGTACGCGCTCCTGGGTTTGCTGGCGAAACGTGGTTATGCAGATCTCCCGGCGTCAAGAGTGGGCGATTTCGTCACGGGTTGCGCGCTCTTCGGCGTGATCATCGGTGGCCGGCTCGGTTACGTTTTCTTCTACAAACCGGAAATGCTGCGCGAGCCATTGTCGATTTTGCGCGTGTGGGAAGGCGGAATGTCCAGTCACGGCGGGATGATCGGCCTCCTGCTCTTCACCCTTTATTACGCGCATCGGCACAAACTTTCCTGGACCAATCTCGCCGACAACCTTGGCGTGACTGCGCCGCTCGGGTTGTTCTTCGGGCGCTGCGCCAATTTCATCAACGGCGAACTTTACGGGCGCGCGGCCAACGTTTCCTGGGCGATCCAGTTTCCGAAAGAATTGCTCGATCATCCGGCGGAAGCCGACCGCGCCATTGCGGCGTGCGCGCAGATCGACCCATCGCTCACAACGCCGGAAGCGATCGTCAGCGCGGTCCATCGGCAATCGCAAGTGAAAGAGGTTTTGCGGACAATTTTGACACCGCGCCATCCATCGCAACTCTACGAAGCTCTCTTCGAAGGTGTCATCTTGTTCGCAATCTTGTGGATCGTGCGCACGCGCACGCGACAACC
>Ga0066658_10000923_pt1 | contig 10368 bp, 5 predicted proteins | sample GraSoiAngelo_107_FD_75174 | JGI IMG/M metagenome (GOLD analysis project Ga0066658, IMG submission 75174) | Grasslands soil microbial communities from the Angelo Coastal Reserve, California, USA - 14_0903_09_30cm | ecosystem: Environmental > Terrestrial > Soil > Grasslands | place: USA...
CCTTCGCGATATGAAGTGAAGTTATAGCTCGGCGCGAGCGATATCCCGTCGGTTGTTCCAAGCTGCGGCAGATCATCGGCGGTGACTTGCTCGCGAGAATTCATTATGACTACCCGCTCTATCGTATTGCGCAATTCGCGCACGTTGCCCGGCCAGTTGTACAACGCCAGCCTTTCAAGAGCATCTTCGGTGAACGTCTTTGGCGGACGCGAATAGCCCGCCGAGTATTTCTGATTGAAGTGCTCCGAGAGCTGCGGAATGTCTTCGCCCCGTTCGCGCAAGGGCGGAATCTCGAACGGAATCACGTTGAGCCGATAGAAGAGATCGGGACGAAAGGCGCCGCGCTCCATCTCTTCATCGAGGCGCTTGTTGGTGGCCGCGATTATTCGCACATCCACTGTAGTCGACGAGTTCGAGCCGACGGGCTCAAATCGCTGTTCTTCGAGGACCCGAAGCACCTTCGCTTGAACCTTGAGGCTCATATCGCCTACTTCGTCCAAAAGAAGCGTGCCGCCGTCCGCCATCTCGAATTTTCCCTGTTTAGCCTGGGTGGCGCCGGTGAATGCACCCTTTGTATGACCGAATAGCTCGGACTCGATTAGCTCTTCGGGAATAGCGGCGCAATTGAGCTCGATGAGCGGCATCGACGCACGCGATGACGCTCGATGGAGGGCGCGCGCGGCCAACTCTTTTCCGGTGCCCGACTCCCCGTAGATCAGGATTCTGCCGCCGGTCGGCGCCGCGATCGCGATTTGCTGGCGAAGCGCCCGCATCGGGATGCTGTCGCCGATCATTATGTAGTCGTCGACTTGCTGGCGCAGCCGCAGGTTGTCAGCTTCGAGCTGCCGTTGTCTGAGGGCGTTTCGGAGAGCGAGGACCGTGCGCTCGATCTGCAGAGGCTTCTCTATGAAATCGAGCGCTCCGAGCTGAGTGGCGCGCACAGCCGTTGCTATGCTGCCGTGCCCGCTGATCATTATTACGGCTGTTTCAGGATATGAAGCGCGGAGTTTTTCAAGCGTTTGAATTCCGTCGATTCCGGGGAGCCAGACGTCGAGGAGAATGCAACTGAAGACTCGGCGTTCGAACGCCGCAAGACATTCCTCTCCGGAGGAAACCGTCTCGACGGAGAAGCCTTCGTCTTCAAGGACGCCCTTGAGCGAGCGCCTGATCCCTTCTTCGTCGTCAACTACGAGGACCGAATTTGACATTTTGCGTTAGCTTAGCGGTCCTCGTTATTCGGCGGGCTCAATTTCAATCTGAAATCGCCGCCGATGGTATTCGGACGATTGAACGCAGGCTCGATGTCCAGATGCAGCATCCCGCCGGCATCAGTGAATACTTCGCGAAGGCGCCGCCGCCGTCTCATGAATACGAAGGCCCCGAAGCTGCCGCCGCCGATGAGGACCGTCAGAATCAACAGCCCGATCACGCCAAAGGTCGAAAGCAGCATATCCGCCGCCTTCTGAGTACCAAAAGGGTCATTGGTCCGCCAGAGCGGGTTTCGAAGCCACTTGACTTGATAAGGATACTGCACCAGAGACACAAGCCGCTCGGCGCCTTCGCGATCGCGAACATTCGTCGATTCAACCAGGTAGTTGCCCTCTCGCTTCAGGATGGTCCGGTCACGCTCTTCTTCCGGCAGAGTCGAAAGAAAATCGCCCGCCCGCTTCATGGCATCATAAGCGAACTGCGGAGTGTGGTATTCAATAATCAGCAGGTTCGCAGTTGAAGGCGAGCCGGCTTCTTTCGGATATTGACCGAGGACCGCTTCGGCATGGCCGTCGAAGGAGAATTGCTCCTTCGCGTGCTCGACATATTTACTGAGTGCGATCGGCCCCAGGAAGTAACGCACTGAAGCCGTAGATCCCGCCGAGGCGGGGAAATTCGATACAACAAGCGGCAAGATTGGAGCGCCGTCACCCAACAATGAAGCTACAGACGACGCGAGCTTGCGAGCTTCAGGGCTTACTCGACCGCGATTGGTCGATACGGCAACGACATAGTTCTTTTTCCAGAACAGAATCTTACCGTCGGCTTCCGAGCTGCCCCAGCCAATCGCGGCTTCCGGTTGGGAGGAGGGATCCGCCGTCGAATACGTGAACAGCCCGTACGCGGCTGAAAGGCCTTCGGTTTGAAAGACCTCTACCCGCGCGTTGCCGTACTCGCGCGCATATGCAGCCGCTGCGCCGTATTCGCCATATGCTTCCGCTTCTTTGCCCACAAGTTCCGAAAGCTGATCCCTGGTGTATCTGTTAAACGTCCCGCTTGCGGGGGTGTTGGAAAGGCGATCGGGAAGCAATTGGAGCGGATCCAGATTCGAAGCAGCCTGGATGATTTGAACGCTCTCCCGAGATGAAGGATTGTCGCCCGCTGCCGCGGGCTTGGCCTGAATTAAATAGGTTGATAGAGCGATCGCCGCAACAACGATTGCCGCCAACAAGTTGGTTCTTTTGTTGTCCTGCATTGATTAACCCGTGAGTCCTTGAATTCGCTCGCGAGGAGCGGGCGCTCACGAATATTCTAGCAGAACGAACTTACGCTTGCAGTTTGAAAGCGGTCTGTCGGCTTTTCAGGACTACATAGTCAGCCGTTTCGCGTTGCGCTTGTAGCTCTAATGTCGCCTTCTCAGCTCGGCAAGGATCATGTCGGCGTAGCGCTCCGGGTGGTGGATTTCGGAGAGAAATATTTTCCCCGTCTCCGAAGCGCTGTCGATAACGATGTCGCCGAGATTGGCCAATCGCTGCAAGACCGATGCAGTGACGGTCACGTCTTGAATGTTGCGCAGAGGAATGTTCCTGATTGTTTTCGCAAGGAGCCCGTATCGCATCTCGAGCTTATAATTCGTGAGCGTGTAGACCTCGCGCCGCCGCTGAATGTGTTTGTAAACGGGAATTGAAAACGCTAAGACGAAAAGCACTGTAAGACCAATAAAGGCGACCTGCGCCGGCGCGTGAAAAATTCCCATTAAGGCGGCGACCGCCAGTACAATCACGCTAGCTAAAATATACCAGGCCATAACGAATATGAGGGTCGGCCGAAGTGTAAAAATGGAATGCTCTTCGGCTTCAATTTCGCCTCCTGGCCGAGAGGCTAAAGAAGATGCTTGCTGGTTTCGTTCAGCTTGCGCGAGGGTTGCGCCGCAGCTATTGCAGAACCGGCTTCCCTCAGGTAAAGACTGCCCGCATTGATTGCAAAACATTTATTGACCTCTTCGCTCGCGCATTCGCGCTGAATGTTATCATGAGAATCAGCGGCCGATAAAACAGTAGGCATCAAGGCGTTTTGAACGCTATAACGACTCTCGAAGACGCGGATAGAACCTGTAGATCGCCAGACTTCAGCCTATCGACGCGAGCCGGTATTTAGGCTGTTTCTTAACGATTTCTACCAGCCTCGAAAACTCATGGGTCTCTTGTTTTTCTTTGATTAGTAAATCGGCCTCGCGCTTCGCGGCTTCCAACAGGGTCTGGTCGCGAACCAGATTGCCGATTCGAAAATCAGGTAGGCCGGCTTGGCGGGTTCCCATCATCTCGCCAGGACCGCGAATTTCCATATCTTTTTCAGCTATCCTGAACCCGTCCGTAGTCTCTTCCATAATCGCGAGGCGTTCGCGAGCCTCACTCGTTCGCTTGTCGCCGGCCAGCAGTATGCAATAAGCCTGTTCGCCGCCGCGTCCGACCCTGCCTCGAAGCTGATGAAGCTGCGATAAGCCAAATCGTTCGGCGTGCTCTATTACCATGACATTTGCATTTGGTACATCGACTCCGACTTCTATGACGGTGGTCGCGACCATTATCTCGGCCGAACCAGTTCGAAATTCCTCCATCGCTCGGTCCTTTTCGTCCTGTTTCATTTTTCCATGTACGAGCACGACACGGTGACCTGGAAATATTTCCGTGCTCAGCCGTTCAGCCATCTGCGTCGCCGCCATTAGATCGAGTTTTTCAGACTCTTCGACAAGGGGATAAACAATGTAGACCTGGCGCCCCTTTTGAATCGTCTGCTCGAGGAACTTGTAAATTTTGGCTCGGGCGTCTTCGCTCCGAACCTTTGTTATGACCGGTTTTCTTCCCGGAGGCATCTCGTCGATTATCGACACGTCGAGATCGCCATAAACCGTCATCGCAAGCGACCTGGGGATGGGTGTTGCGGTCATAACAAGAACGTCGGGGTTGTACCCTCGCTTCATCAACTCTGCTCTCTGAAGCACTCCGAAGCGATGTTGTTCGTCTATGACTACGAATCCCAGCTTTTGAAATCGCACGCCTTCCTGGATCAGAGCGTGCGTTCCGATCAGCAGATTTATTTCCCCTGATGAAACAGCTTCGTAGAGCTCGCGCTTCTTTGCCGCTGATAGCGAGCCCATCAACAGCTCTACTCTGTAAGGAGATTTGGACAGAAGCCGCTTCACATTCCGGGAGTGCTGCTCGGCGAGAATTTCGGTCGGAACCATCATCGCCGCCTGGTATCCGCTCTCCATCGCAACAACCGCCGCTTGAATCGCGACAATGGTCTTCCCGGATCCGACGTCCCCCTGCAAGAGCCGGTTCATCGGCTTCGGACCGGTCATGTCGTTGACTATTTCTCGAAGCACGCGTTTCTGCGCTGAAGTGGGTTTGAAGGGAAGAACTCTTCTTACGGCTTCGCGGACGCGGTCTCCCGTTTTGATAATCGCGCCTTTGGGCGCCTCTTCTCGCCCTTGTTTTCTCAATCCGACGGCGAAAACGAGCCAGAAGAATTCTTCGAATATGAGTCGTTGATGAGCCGGCGACCTCATCTGGTTATACATCTCGATCGGCGAGTCCTCAGCCGGAAAGTGTATCTGGCGATAGGCTTCAAGGCGGCCGATTAGACCGTTGCGAGCGATGATGTCAGCAGGCAGAAGCTCCTTGATGCTCGAGGCGTCGAGTCTCTCGAGCACGTAGTACATTATCGATCTGAGCTGCTTCGTTCTTATCTCGCCGAGTTTTCTGTAGACCGGAACGCGCCGCGCCGTGTGAATCGGATCGATCTGTTCTTCCTCATCGGACAGGAGCTCGTAATCGGGATTCTCGATTTCGAAGAAGCCCCGCCTGCCGCGCTTCCATTGGCCGTATAACAGGACACGAGTTCCGCGGGTCAGCGTCTTTTGGAGATAGGCCTGATTCCACCAGATCGCCCGTATCTGGCCGGTGCGGTCCACGGCCGAGCATTCAAAGATGCGAAGCTTCCCTCCCTTAACGGCGTATGTTCCGGCGACTCTTACCTCGACTTCTATCGTCGCGTATTCGCCGTTTTTCAGGCCTCCGATTTTGGTTAGATTGGAACGATCTTCGTAGCGCATCGGAAGGTGGTGGAGCAAATCTCCTATAGTGGCCGCGCGCGGGTTTGCTGCGTTGACGTTCGCGGCAACCGCGGCCGCAAGCTCTTGCGCGGTCTTCATCGCTACGCGAGGGATCTCGTGAAGATGAAGCTCGACCAGGGAGGTTGACGGCTTGAGCATAGTCATCGCAACGCGGAAGCGTCTGATTCTATCATCATCTCCTGGAAAGGACGCCGTTCCGGTTCATCGCTTCGTCCAGGTTGGACAATTATTGGACAATGCTCGGACGTTTACGGCAATATCGCGCTTGCCGTACACTTCTCCAGGATGAGGCGGACAATTTTTTCAATGTCCGAATGTCGCGCGTTCAAAACTGAGAGCGGAGGAAGCGATGAACAACAGTCCTCAATCTGATCCATCCGAAAAATTCGTTCAACCCCCGCTCAGCTATGCCCGCGAAGGGCCGGCCCTTGTCGGAGTCAATCTTGCTCCTGGTGAGGAGGTCCGCTGGATCTGGACCCACTATCCCGGCGGTCGGAGCGTGGTCACCGGCTATGAGATAGTAAAGCCCGAAGCAAGCGAATCTCGGTTCGATTTTAAGAACGCCGTCGAGAACTGGCTGTGGCCGAAACAATGAGAAAAGGCGCTTGATGAACGCTTACAGAGAAAGCGAGCCGGAAAAGCTGGAGGACCGGCTTTCCAGAATTGATTCTGAAATCGCCGGCCTTCTTACCCGCGCGGTTGAAGGCGGTGAACTCGATTTCGATGACGGTCTCAAGCTGGCGCGAACCGAGGGCGCCGAGCTCGATGCGCTTGTGCTCGCTGCCGATCACGTGAGGCATAAGCGGGTCGGCGACGTGATAACCTACGTAGTCAATCGTAATATCAATTTTACCAATGTGTGTTTTGTGGGCTGTCGCTTCTGCGCTTTCAGCCGCGCGCCTCGCGAACACGATGCTTACTTTTTGTCGCTGGAAGAAGTCGCCCATCGCTCGATCGAAGCCTGGGAACGCGGCGCGCGCGAAGTTTGCGTTCAGGGAGGCCTTCCGAGAGGGCTCGACCCCTTCTATTACAGAGATATTCTTCATTCAATCAAGACTGCTACGCCCTCAATGCATATTCACGCGTTCTCTCCGATGGAGATTGTCTACGGCGTCGAGTTAACGGGAATGCCCCTGCGAGACTATCTGCTCATGCTGAAGGAGGCCGGTCTTGATACGCTGCCCGGAACCGCGGCCGAAATTCTCGATGATGGGGTTCGTCACGAGATAGAGCGTATAAAGCTCACGGTAGCTCAATGGGTCGACGTGATAACGACGGCTCACTCAGTGGGCATCCGAACAACGTCGACGATGATGTACGGCCATACCGAAACGGAAGAACACTGGCTGCGCCATCTCTTATTGCTCCGAGACATTCAAAAGCGTACGGGTGGGTTTACCGAGTTCGTTCCACTCGGTTTTGTTCACCAGAATACCCAGTTGTACCAATCGGGCGATGCGAGGCCGGGTCCGACCACGAACGAACACCTGAAAGTGCACGCGCTTGCACGATTGATGCTGCAGGGTTGGATAGACAACATTCAGTTTTCGTGGGTGAAAATGACTGCTGAGATGACTCAGTCGTGCCTGCGAGCGGGAGCCAACGACTACGGCGGCACGTTAATGGATGAAAACATCTCCCGGCTTGCGGGCGCTACGTCGGGCCAATACCTTTCGCCTTCCGATATTCGAGCCCGGATCAGGAACCTGGGCAGAGTTCCCGCGGAGCGAAACACCCTTTATAAGATTCTCAAAATTTACGGCTGCGAAGAGGAAGCTCAGGATGAGCCGGAAGTCGCCGCGGCTATTCCTTCGCCTTTTGTCACGCTGGAGCATTCGCGAGCGCACGCAGCCCGCCGCACCGGCTCAGAAGACTGAACAGCATCTCGAAAAAGCGCTCGATTCAATTTCCGTCTCTGAATGGAACCGGCTTGACGCTTTCGTTCGCGGCGAGCCGGCGATGCTGGTTAACTCCCAATGAGTTGCGACCCCGGAACGCGCTCACGTTCGATCCTCAAATTCGGCTCGTTTGACTCACCATATTGCATACCATAGAATTCGTTGTTGGTGTCATCGGCAGTGCCTTTTGCATGCGAGAGGACCCGACCAGCCAATCCGATTTTATTAAAACTCAACAACCAGCAAGGCTCGTGCGAAAGAGTGATTTATGACCGCAATAGTCAACAAGATCGCGACGAAGATATTCGGCAGCGCTAACGAAAGATTGCTGAAGCGGCTTTGGCCGACTGTTTCAGAAATCAATTACCTGGAAGCCGAAGTCGAAAAACTGACCGACGACCAGTTGCGTGAACGCACCGCAAAGTTCCGTGAACTGGTTGAAAAACGGGTCGCCGAGACAGAGATCACCGGAGACACCCAGGCCGATATGAAAGCATCGCTGCGAACGGCGGTCGATGCGGCGCTGGACGAAGTTCTCGTCGAAGCGTTTGCGGTCGTCCGCGAGGCTTCTCGTCGAGCCATAGGCCTCAGGCACTTCGACGTTCAGCTCATAGGCGGAATGGTTCTCAATCGAGGAATGATAGCGGAGATGAAGACCGGCGAAGGCAAGACTCTTGTCGCGACGCTTCCTGCTTACCTCAACGCCATCGCGGGACGAGGCGTCCACGTGATCACCGTCAACGACTATCTCGCTAAGCGCGATACCGAGTGGATGGGTAAGATCTATCGCTTCCTGGGTCTGACCGTCGGATGCATCCAGCACGACATGGATGACATGGACCGCAAGGAAGCCTACAACGCCGACATCACCTACGGCACCAACAACGAGTTCGGCTTCGACTATCTCCGCGACAACATGAAGTTCGAGCCCTCGGCGATGGTTCAGCGCGGTCATTACTACGCCATCGTCGACGAAGTCGACTCGATCCTAATAGACGAGGCGCGAACGCCATTGATCATCTCGGGAGCCTCGGAAGAATCGACTGAAAAGTATTACGTCGCCAACGAAGCCGTCGTCCGCTTAAAGGCGGAGCAGCAAAAGCTAATAAGCCAGTTAAAGAGCGACGAAGGCGACGTCGACTTGAAGAAAGACCCGCGCCTCCTGTATCACGTCGACGAAAAACAGCATAGCGCCACGATGACAGAAGAAGGGGTCGAGGCCGCGGAGCGCATTCTCGGCGTAGGAAATTTATATGATCCTACGAATATGGAATTGCTCCACTGCGTCGAGCAATCGCTGCGGGCGCAGAGCCTCTACCATCTCGACAAACAGTACATTGTCAAAGACGGCGAGGTCATAATCGTCGACGAGTTCACCGGCCGTGTGATGCCCGGGCGCCGATGGAGCGACGGTCTCCATCAGGCGGTCGAGTCAAAAGAAGGCGTGAAGATCGAGGCGGAGAACCAGACGCTCGCAACCATCACCCTTCAGAACTACTTCAGAATGTACGCCAAGCTCTCGGGCATGACCGGAACCGCCGAGACGGAAGCACAGGAATTCGCGAATATCTACAAGCTTGATGTCGCGGTCATACCGACCAACGCGGCAATGGTAAGAAAAGATTTTTCAGACATGATCTACCGGACCGAGCGCGAAAAATGGGACGCGGTTGTCAACGAGATAAAAGATATGCACGAGAAGGGGCAGCCGTCCCTGGTCGGCACCGTCTCCGTAGAAAACTCCGAGCTGCTCGCGGCCCGGCTCAAAAAGGCCCATGTTCCCCATAACGTTCTCAACGCGAAACCCGAGCACGCCGCGCGCGAAGCCGACATAGTCGCGCAAGCGGGGCGCAAGGGTCAGGTAACTATCGCCACGAATATGGCGGGACGCGGAACGGACATCCTGCTCGGCGGAAATCCCGAGTTTCTTGCAAAACAATACCTGAAGGAAAAAGAGATAAATCCGGACGATGCAACTGAGAACCAGTGGAAAGAGGCGATCGAACGCGCGCGCAAGGTAACCGACGCGGAGCACCAAGAAGTCGTTCAGGCCGGCGGCCTTCACATCCTCGGAACCGAGCGTCACGAATCTCGCCGAATTGATAATCAGCTTCGAGGCCGATCAGGCCGGCAGGGCGACCCGGGTTCCTCCCGCTTCTATCTCTCCCTCGAAGACGACCTGATGCGCATTTTTGGCGGCGAGCGCATCAAGGGACTGATGCTTCGGCTCGGAATGGAAGAAGGTGTTCCAATCGAATCGCGCCTCGTATCGAAACGAATCGAGGCCGCTCAGAAGTCGGTCGAAGGGCATAACTTTACGATAAGGAAGCACCTCCTCGAATACGACGACGTGATGAACAAGCAGCGCGAGGCTGTCTATAGCCAGCGCCGCCAGTTGTTGATGGGTTTTGATGGAGATACACCCGAGGAACAGAATAAGAATCAGAGGGACTACATACTCGGAATCGGCGAAGGCATTTTCGAGAACCTGCTCGAGCAGTACATGCCAAAGGATAAGAGACCCGATGAATGGGATCTTGTGGGACTGAAGGAGCAATTGCGAACCGTCTTTGCCTTTGATCCTGACGAGGAAGATATAGACCTGGGGTCGCTTGGACCGATCGAAGCTCGGGATGTGATCTGGCCCAGCCTCGAAGAGAAGTACTCCACCAAAGAAGTCCAAGTCGGCCTGGAGTCGATTCGGAATCTCGAGCGCTACATAATGCTCAATATCGTCGACTCGCAATGGAAGGACCATTTGCTTGCGCTCGATCACCTCAAAGAGGGCATCGGCCTGCGGGGTTATGGCCAGAAGGACCCGCTCGTTGAATACAAACGCGAATCCTTCTATCTCTTCAATGCGATGCTCGATCGGATCGATACCGACACGGTTCGCTATCTCTTCAATTTCCAGGTTCAGGTCAGCGACACGGTCGAGCATCAATTGCTCGAGCGCCGTCGACGCCAGCGGCGCGGACGCGTGGCGTTTACGAAGGCAAACGAGACTGCGTTCGCGGGAGGCGAAGAGGAAATCGCCAAGCCGGTGCGTCACCAGGGACCGAGGGTCGGCCGCAATGATCCGTGCCCCTGCGGGTCCGGCAAGAAATACAAGAAGTGCTGCGGCGC
>Ga0066658_10000932_pt1 | contig 10324 bp, 10 predicted proteins | sample GraSoiAngelo_107_FD_75174 | JGI IMG/M metagenome (GOLD analysis project Ga0066658, IMG submission 75174) | Grasslands soil microbial communities from the Angelo Coastal Reserve, California, USA - 14_0903_09_30cm | ecosystem: Environmental > Terrestrial > Soil > Grasslands | place: USA...
TCCCCTTCCACGATCGTTACGTGGGTCAAGCCCATCCGCTCGATGTTCGCTCTCGCCTTCTCGATCATCGCGGGCGTGAAATCCAAGCCAATGACCCGGCCTCGGGGCCCAGCAAAGAGCGACGCGTAGAGGGCATCCGTACCCGATCCAGAGCCGACGTCGAGGACCGTGTCCCCGGGTCGGATCGACTTCGTGGCGAACGGATAGCCGACGCCTGCGAAGGATTCGACCGCCCTCTTCGGAAGCTTCTTTAGGTCCTCATCCGGGTACCCGACGAACCGGAGGGCTTCGAGGCCGAGCGGGAAGTGGTACGCCTTGCCGGGCTCTCGGGCGACCTCCGTGTACAGATTCTGAACCGCGGTCGTGACGATGGGCGTAAGGTCCGTCACGATTTCGATCCGCGATTCGGGAGGCACATGCGAAATCTTCACGACTTCCAGAGGAAGCTTGTCCAGCGCAAGCTTCCGGGCCGTCCAGAAAGGCGAGCCCGCCCATTCAAATCGGTCCAGGATGCCGGCCTTCTCCAGACCAACGAGGCGGCGATCCGCGTCGTCCTCGCCGATCCGGAAGACCTCCGCGACCTCGTGGACCGGAGTGAGGTCTCGGTGCTTCTCCAAGTACTCCAGGATGTCGGTGGGGGCCCGCTTCGCGAGGCCAGGCATGAATCGGTCGATCATTTCCTCGAAGGGCCCCGACGTGAAGACCTCGCCCTTCGCCTCGGTCTTGCCTCCGGCCGACACGATGAGCGTTAGGAAGTTCGCCCGCGACCTCTCCATCATCCGGCGGTCCTCCTCGAAGGCCGCTTCGACCGCCCGGGAGTGGAGATCTCTCGCAAGCCGAGCCCGATCGAGTCCGACCGACCGCCCAAGCCGAAGCAAGGTCTCCTCGGTTCCCGACGCGGCTTGGACCTGGAAGGCCTCCATCATCCGACGAAAGAACTTCTCCGCCTTGTGCTCATCCTGAACCTGCGCGGCCTTGAAGGCGAGGCAGGCGGGATAGGTGCCCCGGACCCCGCTCTTCCGGAGGTATCCCGGATCGAGCGCATTCTTGAACAAGGCCATAGACTCCCGGATCCACTCAACCGTGGAGGCTTCGTCGACGGCATACTCTTTCATCCACGCGTCGAGATCCTGACACATCCCGCCGATGCGGTATTCGACCTGGAGGCGATCTCCGTAAACCTCCCGCAACCTCTGGAGGACCGGTTCCAGCCCCCAGCTCCACCAACACCACGGATCGGCGAAATGGACGACCTTCACGTCGGGCGCGGCTGGTCGTGGCATCAGGAAACCTCGCAACGAACGATATCGGCAAGGAACCTCGAAGCGGTTCGATGTCCCGGGTCGCATCATCCTCGACGGCTAAAAGGGTTCTGCGGCGATTGCGGACACCTGGGTGCTCGAGTTGGTCGACCCGAAAGGGAAAGCATCTTGACGCCGCCCGCCCATTCGCGCCAAGAGCGCGATGACCGAACCGAAGTGGAAACTGAAGGTCGAACAACTCATGGCGTGCAACTGCAACTGGGGATGCCCGTGCTCGTTCGACGCGCCTCCCACCTACGGCAAGTGCGAGACAGCCCTCGCCTATCGCATCGCGAAGGGGAGCTACCACGGGGTAGCGCTCGACGGTTTGAAGTTCATCCTCGTCGCGGCTTGGCCGAAGGCGATCCACCTCGGACACGGACGCGGGGTCCTTTTCCTCGATGCACAGGCGACGGGACCGAAGCGGGAGGCGCTCGAGGCGATCGCAACGTCGAAGGCCGGAGGACCGATGAACATCTACATGTCGATGATGACGGAGCCGCCGGAGGTCCGGACGGCGCGCATCGAATTCCGGTTCATCGGCAAACGGAGCCGGTTCCGCATCGGGAACCGGGTCCGGGTGGAATTCGAACCGATGCAAAATCCCGTGACCGGCGAGGACCACTTCCTGATCGGCCAGCTCCCGACGGGACTGTTCACGAAGAGCGAGGAGTTCTTCTCGGCGAAGAATTTCCGCGTCGCGGTGAACGGGTTCGAGTTCAACTACCCGGGACGAAACGCGATCCTCGCCGCCTCGACGTGGCGGGGCCCGACGCCCGCGAAGCCACACTCCTGAGGCCGGTCGCAACACGAGGGACTCCGGTTTCGAACTAGCGACCCGACTGCATGGCACGCACGTAATCGTCCCACTCTCGCGAGGTCTTCCGGACGATGAACCCTCGCGCGAACGGGGCGAACAACCGATAAAGCCCCGTCAGGTGGACATCGAACGTCATTTCGAGCCGAGTACCTTCCGTGTCCGAGAACAACCGATACGTGTTGTGCGTGTGCCCCATGTTCGACTGGCCGTCGGCTTCCCAGCCGTCCGGCGGCCGTAGGCGTACGAGGAACCGAGCGACGAACGGGAACGCCATGATTCCGGTCTCTTCCATCTCGATCAGGTCTCCCTCCCGACGGATCACCTTGCGTGAGCGCAGCCGGACTCGGCTCAATTCGGGGTCACTGTCCCGAAACTCTGTGCACCAGGCGTAGACATCCGGAAGAGGGGCTCGAAACCGCTTCGTCACTCGGAAGAGCACGCACGCCGAATTCGCCGGTGGCACAAAAAGGCCTCGGCGTCGGCCGCGTTTCGTCAACCACTCGCGGGCGGGGAACGAGGGCGTCGACAACGTAATCCGAACAGAAGGGGGCGTCCTCCGTCGCGAAACTGATTTGTGTATCCTCACGCTTCTACAACTCGGGCCATGTCGCCAAAACAGCGAGTGATCCTTCGGCGACGGCTCGTACCCCTGATCATCAGCGGTGCCGCGAGCGCAGCGTTGGGAATCGCGATGTCTCTCCTTCTCCTGACCGCCCCGGGAGGTCCGCTCCCCATTCAGGTCGTCGTGAGTCTCCTTTTCTTGTTGACTCTCGGCGTCTTTGGCTTCGCCAGCTCATTGTTCCTGGCGATTCCGTTCACCGTCGAGGCGGACGAGGAGGGGTTGCACTTATACCGCAGGGGTGAGCTGCGCCTCAATCTGTCAGGGTCGGACGTGACCTGGATCGCGTTCGGCCACTGGTCCGTCCCCGTCGTTTTGACGTTTGCGAGGAAGACGGCGTTGTGTCTGCTCGTGAGAGGGCGCAAAGTGCGGAAAAGTATCGGGATGGATGACGTCGCGTACAAAGTCTCGGCGGACGAGGTGACGGAGTTTGCGAATGCGGTGGTGCAGATGGCCAATGCCCGGTCGATCCCAGTCTTGCCGCGCCCGCGCTTCAGATCGTTATCTTGAGATCCGACAAAAGACACGCCCGAGAAGGGAAAGGGCCCGCCCTTTTCGGGCGGGCTTGGTAGGGAACGAGGGCTTCGGCGACATAATCCGCACAGAAGGCGACCTTAGTTCCGCGCCGTCCTGGGACGCGTAGCAACCTTGTTTATTCTCTATTCTTAGTCTGGGGGGACGTTTCGTCGGGCGCCTGGTCTTCCGCGACTGCCTGTCTGAACCTTGTAACCGCCCACTCTGTTTTGCCGCCACCGGGTGTGCTGCCGAGGACGCGTCCGACGAAAAGTAAGAAAAGCAGAACCATTGTGACGACGAGCACTGCGCCGAAGACCTGGCCCTGAGGAGAACTCACCCAATTCAGAAAATTTTGCCAATCGCCACCCTTCAGCTGTCTCCCGGGATCCTGCGTTGACCTAGTGCCAAACCAGATAAGCAAAATGAGCAGAGCAAGTACGGTCACGACAACCGCGAGGCCGATTCCCTTCCGGTTGCCCAAGAATCTCCCCTCCGGAAGTACATATGTCAATTCGAGGATAAAAGGAAAGGGCCGGACCATCGGGCCCGGCATGGGTGAGGAACGAAGGCGACGACAAAATCCGAACAGAAAGGGACGTACGGCGTTCTTGAACCTCGCGAGGTAAAGGGCCGGGCCGAAGGGGCCCGGCTTGAGGGGACGTGTGCCACGGAACGTCGCCTTCCTTGGGGGTCGTTGTGTGCCAAAAACGTCCCGGCCTATGGGGAGAGCGCCGTCGTGCGGATTCGCCCTATACCTGTGAAATCGGCGTCAATGGACGGGTAGTTTGCCAGAACTCAAGGACGACGCCTACCGATGTCCTGTCCCACTCATGAAGGCCGGTGAACCGGTCCTCCCCTTACCCTCCTTCGCGGATCCGGTTCGAGATAGACTGGACCGGATCGAAGAGTCCCGCAAACATGAGGTGTCTCTGTTCGATTCCAATTCCGGGGTCCGCCTTCGATCTGGTGACAATCGGCCAGCCGAGTGTCCTCAAACCAAGTCGTCCTTGAGGCTAATTCCGCGCCCCAAGGGCGATGCGCCTTGTTGAACCGTGAGGCTCCCGGACGCGGTTGACCCTTCAAATTATCCTGAGCGCGGCTCCATTGCAAGCCTGTTCAATGTGGTCGATTGTTATTGGCCAAGGAGCGCCACCGCAAGAATTTCCTGATTGAGGTCCGCCCACCGCTCGTAGCGCCACACAAAGCCTCTCAACGACGATTGAAGGACCCAGGAATCGGGGATCCAGGGAAGGCCGCTCTTCGGCCAACTCTTGATTTCGTCTACCAGGGCACCTATCGCCAGTCGGACCGGGCGGCGGGACGGGGTGAGTGGGTCGATCAGGCTGAGTACCTCTGCTCCGTTCCCTGGGCCCTCCTGCATCTACTCGCTACCCGGTAACTCGATGCAAGGGCCCCGGTATCCAGTTGCCGGTCCAACCGGTGATGGCCTACGAGAGCGGACCAACGACTCGGCAATCCAAATTGGCAGAGCAATCCTGCCAACACGGCAGCGAGCAAGCGCCTCAGCGTGCAGCCCCTCGCCCTGACCATCTACAATGAAGAGAAGCAGATCCTGGGTCTTGACGCACCGATGCTGGTGGTTAACTTTTGTCGAGGGGTCGCAGCCACCCCCCTTTTCCCATCTTGACAGGGGTCCGACCGCGGTTAGTGGGATAATAACGATGCGCCGATCCTTCCTTGTCGAACCACCGGGGCTCAAAGTCCAAACCGATTGCGCATGAATCGGAAGGCTATGTTTCCCTTTGATGTCAAAGGTCTCGCTTGGATGGATCCAGCGGGAACCATCGCCGGGTTACGGATGCTCAATGCGGCAGACAACGCGTCGAAGGTGCCATTCACAAGGACGTCCGGATTCGGCGACCCTCCAATTCGTAAGGAGACGTTCCCTTCCGTATTCACATTGAGCGTCACGGTCTCCGTTTCGGTTTTGAAGGCCCAAGCCTGAGGCGAGTAGCCCTGGATCCCCCCGCCGAAAATTCCGTGCAAGTTCGGTTGAGTTGGGCCTCGAGTTCGGGACGCAGTTGGTCGAGGAGATCGGCGATGTGACCCACGATTCAAACGGTAAGTGCAACGTCATTATCAACTTTGAGATTTACACGGGCCGGCAAGTGACTGGCACGAACACAAATTGATTGATGATACTAGGGATGCGGCGGCTTTCAAGACCGATCTCCGAGGAAGCACAGCGTCTTCTCGAGGACTAACTCTGAGGGTAGCAGCCCGCACACCTCGACCTCCTGGCTGAATCGAAAATCTTGCCCCTCGCGCGACGTCCCTCGGTACGTCCGCGTTTGGGTGTCCCATCGAGGCCACGATGACTCCCAAACTTGATAATGGCGCCGCAAGCCTGAACCGGGCGACTAGCATCCAACGGATCAGTAAGGCACTCCGCCATGAGAGCAGAGAACGAGAACGACCGCCCGATGCTCGGTAAGACCGAGAACGACCGCCCGATGCTTGGAAAGACCGAGAACGACCGCCCGATGCTTGGCAAACCGTTCGGATTGGAAGACGGGACATGCTACCTCGTTCGGGGGAAACAGGCCGAAACGAGCTACCTGCTCTTCCAAGCCATTGTGGAACAGGGGACTCCCGGCCTTTGCATTACGACGATGTACCCGGAGAAAGTGCGTTCGCGGTACAGTCTCGCCTCCGTTCCGGTCTGGTGGATTTCCTTCGTCCCGGGCGATCAGCACTACGCCCCAAACGCGATCGGCATCCTTGCGAAGGTGATCGAGGGCTTCGTCGACGAGAACCCAGCCGGTTGCGTCGTGCTCCTGGACGGGGTTGAATCGATCATGAACAACATCGGGTTCGACAAGGACATGCTCTTCGTCGAGCACATGAACGAGTACGTGATGTCGCGGAAAGCGATCGTCCTCTTCACCGTGGATCCGGAGTGTTTCAAGCTGTCCGAATTCGCCCGCCTCGAGAGATCCCTCAAAAGCATCGACGAACCGCAGTTGCGCCAAGCCCTGGACAACCCGGAACACTACCCTCGAACTGGAATCCGCTAGCTGACGTGGACCCAAACATGAACGAAACGGTCTGCCGGTGACGGGACGAAGTGAAAGGATATCACCTCAGCCGTCCACCTCGCCGAGGAACGCATCCTTCGCCGCCCGCAGGTGATGGATTCACCCAAGGATGCCCTTGCGCGAATCAAACGCGCCTTCGCGGGGCCCTTGATTGATCGCGATTTGCATGGGAGAGAGCGCCGTCGTGCGGAGTTGCTCTATACCTGTGAAATCTGCGTCAATGGACCGGTAGTTGCCAGAGCTCAAGGCCGACGCCTATCGATGTCCTGTCCCAGCACGAGGGCCGGAAACCGGCTCTCACCTTTCCCTTTTTCAGCGTCGGTCTAAATCCGAATGGACCCGGAGTTACCCCTGGCTTCCGCTCACACCATGTTCGCGTCATCCGGACGGTCGGTTCGCTCGGGGGCTTTGGGAGAGGCGCAGAGATGGCCAAGCATTATGGCGGAGAACGGGCCGTCTACTTAGCGTATGGAAGCCCCAACGACCAATGCTCCCGGACCGCAGCCCGACCTCGAATTGGTGCGGGTAGGCTACACGATTGTGTCGATTCTGTTCGGCGTGTTGCTCCTTCTCTGGCTCACTACGATTGCGTTCCGAGGCGTGAATAACGATCCGAATCCGGTCAGGACCACGATGGATGTGTCCTCCATCGCGCTGTTTTTCCTTGGAACGCTCATCGGGCGCTCAGCGCGGTACCGACGAATCTACGCCCGCAGGTTTGCTGAGAGGCATCGGATGTCGCGGTCAGAGAGGATCCGGACCCGCGCCGCTGTGAGCGTTGCTGTCGTGGGGCTCCTCGTCCTCTACTTTGTCGCTCCAATTCTTATCGGACCCGTGCTCTGGCCTGGTCAGGGATGGGTGGACAACGCAATCGCAGCCGACCCGGCCATGCGGCTCGCGGCATCTGCGGGCTTCGCAACCGTCATGCTATACCGGTGGACGGACAGGCCCAGCCGCAGCCACGCGGCGAGCGCGTAGCGTCCCGGCCAACCCTCCGCCATATCGTCCGTCCGGCCGACTTGGGGCGAGAGCCGGGGGCACGCTCGTGTCTGCCGTTGCGCGAGCAGAAACGCTTAACGGAGTCCCCGCGCCTGCCACTTCCGGATGACGGGCTGGCGAGATCTCCCTCAGCTGCTGGCCCCGAGGATACAGGAGGCCGGGAAGCGACGAGGAGCCGTCCTGATGCGGTTCGACAACGGGCTCTACCTTCGTGTCGAGGCAATCACGCAACCGCTCCAGGGGGTGATGCTGTACCTCCGGTTCGCACTCCTCCAATCCATCGACGGCCGGGTCACGGCTCTTCCGTTGGAGGACGCGGCCCGCCACATCACAGGAGGCCGAGGCTATCGATTCACCGAGGTCGTCGGTCAGCGGTTCGGCAACAAGGGGACCACACCGGGCGCCATCGATGGGCTCGAACATGTCAAGTCTCGGCTCAGCGCCAAGTCAGGGATGCTGTTCCTCGCGGCAGCGGTTCGACCGGAACGTTTGGAACTGGGCGCTCCCGCTTGGAATGCCAGGGCGGAGTTCACTATCAGAGGAGAATTCGAGGGGTTGTTGCGGCCGCCCGACGTTTCCGGCATCGCTCAGAGGATTCTCGAAACTCTCGATGAGATCAAGCAGTTCTTGGTCGACTGCACCGCTCAGTCACCCGCTCCCAGCTTTCAGCCTCGGTGACACGCCCTCGGAATTTGGCGGAAGCGAGCACGCGTTCACTCCCTTCCCCTTGCGTAGAACCCGAGGAAGGGTCGGGCGCACCCTAGACTCCTGGAGCAAACCCGCGTCGGGATACTCCCGACGGGATTTGTTATCTCCATAGGAGCGGTACCAATCATGCGAGTTTGGGTCTTTGCCTCAACCCGCCCTCTGTCCCCCTATGAGGGCCGGTTGAACCGGTCCTCTCCTTACCCTATTCGCGGATCCGGTTCGAGTGCGGCTGGACCGGGTCGAAAGGTCCCGGCATACCAGGAAGTGGCTCTGTTCGATTCCCACTCAGGGGTCCGCCTTCGATCTGGTGACAGTCAGACATCCAATTGTCAACCATCACGGTGCCTAGGCATCTCTAGAGTGGCTCGGGTCCGTGAACCTTCACTTGTACGTCGTTCACGAGGCGTACGCAACGGAGCCGAGACACAAGGGTGAGGTGCTACGGACGTCTCAGAGCGAACGTCCCGGCGTCCTTGAGATTCATCCTGTGTCCCTCGCCCACGCCGACGCGAAGGTCGCGTCATCCAACTCTCCTCGGATGGGGGCCAATCCCTTCTCGTATTCCGGGCCTTCATCGGATCCATCGCGGAGGCCCGGCATCGAACTGCGCTCTGGCCGCTGCAAAGAGTGTCGCTGCCCGCGTCGGGTTCCTTGCCTAAGGCGGTCCGTCTCAGCCAGATCAGGCCGTATGGCGCGAGGTCCCGCTCCCCTCGCTTGTACGCCATATCGAGACTCTCCCGGAGCAGCGGCTCGGCCTCTGAGAGCTCCCCCTGGTCAGGACGTGCACGGTGAACCCGACGTCATCCGAGGGTGGCCTCGTAGAGGATGACGTCCCCCGTGACGGGTTTGGTGAGGATCTGGACGAGGTCGTTCTCGCTGTAGAGGGCCGCGGAGAGTGTGAGCAAGTCCCCGCGGCTCAGGACGCTGGAACCGGGCGTCGCGGGAGTGTATGCGATGCTCCCGTTGTAGGGGGATCGGTAGAGGGCGCCCAAAGCAGTCGCGGGCACGACCGCGGCACCGTCCAGGGTCAGCACCCTCAGGTAGGTCGTCGTGTTCGAGTATCCGTATCCCGCGGACGTGACGTTCAGGTTCCAGCGGGTCCCGTCTGCCGATCTCTCGATCGTCGCGAAGAGGTCCGAGAACGTGACGGGAATGTTTACGAGGTGGACGAGAATCCCAACGCTCACGGCCGGGGTGAAGGGGCCCGTCACCGTGGCCCGGATGCCGAGGAACGCGTTGTCGCCGAGGGGATCCTGCTCATCGATGTAGGAGGGGTAGAGAAACTCGAAGTACGGCCCCGTCTTGGACGTGTTCTGGAAGGTCGCGCTCATGCTTGCCGATCCATTCCCCACGACCTGAGACAGAAACTTCGAGGTGGACGTAACGTTGGTCGGGCCCGGGAAGGCGATCAAGGCCCCCGCGAGGGAATTGTTGAAGGCCGTCGCGTAGGGATATCCGAAGGCGAACGCTTGTCGCCCTGTCTGGTTGAACGTGAGCGTGAGCCCGGTCGGCGACAGGTCGGGAGCGAACTTGCCCGAGACCACGGGGAAGAGGTCGAGCATCGCACCCTGGTGTGGGTCATAGAAGGCTCCCAGGAACAGGCGCAGGGTTAGGGTCGACGTCGCGCCACCGCTCTCGTTCGCATACGTCGTCGCGGTGTAGATTCGAAAGATGGGATGGCCGGTGTTCGAATAGTCGGCGAAGGTCGCCTCGAGGATCTTGCCGATTGAGCCGTCCGAGACGGTCAGGGGAATCGGTGGAGGCCGGGTAAGGACGTACACCGAAACGGAAGCAACCACAAGGACGACCGCAACGGCGAGGACGATGAAAGGCCACCGTCTTCGGCGAGAAGGCGTTGATGCGGAACTCGTAGTCGTGCCGGGTTGCGTTATCTCCACCCCGAAAAGAAATCGTTAGTGGGCATTGAAGCTTCGGTTGGTTTCGCGGCAGAGGCTCAAACCCAAGGCTCGTGACCTTGCTTGGTTCGGAAGAGGGGGGACGGTAGTGACGGTTGGAGTGCCGAGCGTCAACCCCGTGTTCATCGCGCCGTCCATGCAGCCGCCGGATCTTCAGAACCGCTCAGAACCAGTCCGTCGCGTGCATTACGAACTTGCCCTGCGGACCGCCGAAGAGACGGGGCGCATCTTTAGGTCGTCGCCCATCGAGGGGCAACGCCATTACCGTGGCCGGGAGCGAATCGTCCAGACGGTATCCAAGGGAACGATACCATCCCTGGTCGCGTCGAGAGCCGGTGGCGTCCACCGCGGCGAAGGGTCCCTTCGCCTTCGCTTCCAAAGCGCGA
>Ga0066658_10000934_pt1 | contig 10313 bp, 10 predicted proteins | sample GraSoiAngelo_107_FD_75174 | JGI IMG/M metagenome (GOLD analysis project Ga0066658, IMG submission 75174) | Grasslands soil microbial communities from the Angelo Coastal Reserve, California, USA - 14_0903_09_30cm | ecosystem: Environmental > Terrestrial > Soil > Grasslands | place: USA...
CCTAACATGTTCTGAGCGCAGCTTTAACAGCGAATAGATTTCCCCCACGAATTTCACGTAATCAGTAGTCTCTCTGTAGGGCGGAACACCATGGAATCGTGTAACTGCGCGCTCCCCTGCGTTGTAGCTGGCGAGAGTCAAATTGACGTCTCCCTTAAATGTCTCTAACAGGTCACGCACCAGGTGTGTGCCACCGTCAATGTTACTCGCGGCATCAAACGGGTCCTCTACTCGGTACTTCTTCGCTGTGACCGGCATCAGGGCCATCAACCCCATGCCGCCGGTTGTACTGATGTTGTTGGGGTTAAAGTCGGACTCGTAAATCACAATGGATTCGATCAAGCACGGATCCACGCTGTATTTCTCGCTTGGTTCACGGATCATCTGCGTCACAGTTTCAGCATCCATTGCCAGATTGCTGACCTTGGAAGGGGACCGCAGCAGCCGCAGGTAAGCAATCCCCCGATCGCGAAGGTGTTCGGAAAAGGAGTGTTGGTAGCGATCAGGCTTAATGGGAAACGTGAACGCCACGTAATCCCACCAGAGCAGCAGAAGCCAGGGCGAAATCGCCAATACGAGCTTGAACGAGCTTCGAATGCTTAAGCCTCTGCTTCTCGTACGCGTCGGCTGCTCTTTTGGATTCTCTGGGCACACTGCGTGTCTACCTTAGAACGTCGAATCTATAACCCGCCTGCTTCAGTCTGGGAACGATCTCTCTCACAGCGCTTTCCGTGGCTGGCGCATTTGGCCCTCCCAGATGCATAATCACAACCGCCCCCGGTTCCGCGCCGGATATGACTCGGTCGACGATTACTCTGGGATCGGCCTGGAAGGCATCACCGGAGACCAGCCCCGCATCTCTGATCTTCAACCCGAGTTCCCATGCAACGAATTGATCAAACAAGCTATAGCAAAGGCCGGGGTGGCGCAAATTTCTGGGGCTTGTGCCCGTTAGGGCGTAAATCATTTGCTGTGTTTTTTGTATCTCATACTTTTTTAGCCTGAAATTGCTCGTCCAGGGCAGGCCGTAACAGTCGCTTTGAAAGGCTAAATGGTCATAGGTGTGGTTTTGAATTGAAAAATGCGAATTGCTGCCAAGCTCTTTCACAAGTTCGGGATAGGCCTCCGCGAACAACCCGGTTACAAACAGAGTCACCGGAGCTTGTTGCTTCGCGAGATACGCTACTAAGCCTGGACTGTACCACGCAGGCACTTCTCCTGCCTGCAGGCGGTGCCTCATCTCGGGCGTGATGTCTGCGTCAAATGTCAAATAAATCTTTCTCGGGGCCTCCATGTCTTCGTTGGTCGTATTCGAACCCTGTCGCTGCCGTTAGCAGCAGCACGAGAACGGCAGCAATTGCTGTTCTGACTAGCGGATCTGTTCGCCGCTTCATCTGCCAGAATGTGCCGAATAGGAACATGATCTCATTGGCTGTCGTCCGACGCTCGCTTCGGAAGAGCTTTCCCCGCAGCTGTAAGACCTTGAGCAGTATTCCCAATTGCCACCGTTCGTTCTATAAAACGCGGTTGCGTGTGAAACAAGTAAACGTCGAGCACTGCTTTTACTCTAGCCAGAGACTCACGGATCACGGTTCTGCCACTGAAGACATCGGGGGCATTGAAGCCGATCGCGTCCAGCCTCGAATGGTTGGCGATAAAGATGGCTCGCTGATTCTGAAATTCCTGTGAGATGATAGTGATCTGGGTCTGGCCAAACACTTCTTTTGCGCGGACAACCGAATCGAGAGTCCTGAAACCGGCATAATCCAGATAGACCTTCTCGGCTGGCACTCCCTGACTGATCAGCCCGCTCTTAAGGTCCGCGGGCTCGTCATCACCTGGACCGTTGTCGCCGCTTGCCAGCAGATAATCCACCTTGCCCTGCCGGTATAGCTCCGCGGCTGCCTTGACCCGCCCCAGAAAAAACAGATTGAGCCGGCCATCTGCAACACGTTTGGGAGAGCCGAGAACCAGTCCAACGCGCTGGTGAGGAATCAGCGTGACATCCGAGTAAGTTTTACCTTTGGCGGCGTGGGTAATCACGATATTCGCCGCGAACGCACCGGCAACGACGTTGTCCACAGCTACCAGACCAAAGTTAATTAGCTTGCGTCCACGGATATTCACCATAAGCTAGTGCTCCAGGTACGGACCACTCACAATCATGCTGATTCAAAGCGCGCCCGAAATCGCGCACCGCGCGAACAATTAGGGTACGAACACCAATTTATTATTGGCGGTGGGCTGCGCTTCCAATACCTCTTCCAGTTTCTTGTACTGCGCGCTGGCCTTGCAGTCTGTACTTAGGACCATGATGCAGCCGTGCGTGATTAAATTACCTTTCCCCAATAGAAAATCGCCAAAGCTCCTGGCACGCAACTGGGAAGCTCGCGCTACGGACTCTCGCGCGCCAGGGCGGATTGCGTTCCAGGGAAGGGATTCAGTAGCTCGCGAAGCTTATCAAAATCAAAACCTTCGGGATCTGATTTCCTACCAGCGGGCAGGGCTATCTCGGCGTGAGAGACAATTCGTCCGTCGGGAATCTCATGACTCTGACGAAGCTGATGGATAATTAGAGCGACAGCTTCGTACTGCAAATCAGAGTAAGGATCCGTGCCGTCGTTTCGATTCACGAGTTCAATTCCCACACTGAAATTATTCACATCGGACATACCATCCAGTTGCGAAATTCCCGCATGCCAAGCCCGCCGCTCCACAGGAACAGTCTGAAAGACCCGCCCGTCCTTGCCCACGATAAAATGCGTCGAAACCATCGAATTGGGATCTTGAAAAAAGTTGATGGTTGTTCCCAGTGTTCCTAGGCCACTAGCATGCAGAACCACACAGGTAATTCTGCTGTCTGAGGGTCTAAAATCATAGTTTGGTGAATGCCTATAAGGGTAGATTATCGTCGTTGAAGCACGTTCACGGTTGACCTGATAGCAGTGCAAAACGGAACCAGCGAATAAGCTGCACACAGCCGCGGATAGCAGCACTTTGATATTCACACTTTGGGGTACGGCACCTGCTGCGCCTCGGTTGCTGCTTCGAAGTGTTTTCACTCCGAATCCGGCAGTCACTACACACGCCAGGAAAATGCTGAGGCCTATCAACACACCGATATTGCGCCAGTACCACGGAGGGAGGATTGGGCTCAGCGAGGATGCTTGGGTTTGCTGGTCCAGCCCGTTCTCTGTAGCCCTTGTCGCATCGCTAGGGAGGCGAAGAAGACGATTCAAAGGAATTGCTGCCGCTCTTTCAAAATCCGCCTCCCAGTAGCGGTCTATCCATCTTATTTTTATCAGATTAAGCGCCGTGCGTTCTGACACGGCGAGCTCGTATAACGAGAGGCTGTGGGGAGGTCGCGACACAAGGCCAGCTAGCAGGGCACTCTCCGGTAGGGATAGCTCGCTAGGTGTTTTGCCAAAATAATACCTAGCTGCGGCACCAACTCCCCGCTGATTCATCCCATACTCAATACTGTTCAGGTACAACTCCAAGATTCGTTGTTTGGGTAGAAGTCGCTCAAGCTCAAAGGTGAGCGCAGCTTCCTTAAGCTTGCGGCTCAGCGTACGCTCTTTGGTCCAAAATAAATTCTTGGCCAGCTGCTGAGTTATTGTACTGCCTCCCGCAATCACGCGGGCTTCTCGCAGGTTCAGCCGAAGTGCACTATGTAGGGATCTCCATTCCAGACCGTCGTGTTCGTAGAACCCACGATCCTCACAGGCTACGATTGCCTCCTGCATTGCAGTCGAAATTTCGGGTATAAGCGCATAACCCGAGAGAAAACCAGGTGGCGTGCCGCTGCCCAGATATGGCTCGATCATCTTGTCCAAGTTACGCCGGTAATAGATGAACCCCAGACAGGAGAGAAGCGCAATTTCAGCCAAGCAGCCAGTCAGCAGAGCCAGACTGACCTTGTGCCTAAGTGCTACCGCCATCTTTCCAAAAAATCCAGGACCATGCGATGCCCCGACCATGGACGACCCGATACCCGCTGAGGCTACTACAACCGCTAAAGTCGCTGTTCCCATGACCGAATCGCTGGTCATAAACGGGGGTCTGAGGCGAATGCTAAGTAACAATCCATACATTGAGCTAATGGAACCAGCGCACAAGGCAATGCGCGCCGCCTGTGCTTCACTGTCGGTGTCTGGCTTGGTATAAAGGAGCTTCACTACCCCAGTTACGACCGCAATCCACACTAAAAGCCCAACGACTAGGCATGTAAGTAGGCCGTGCTCGGTGGCAAGGGTCCGCCCAAACGCTTGCAAAGACCATCCTTGCGCTAATGTCAGACCGCTGCGACTCAGTCTGGCGCGGTCCCCCCACCCTAACCCCAGTCCGAGCATTGCGGCATCGGAGATACCGAGGAAGAGAGAAGGGCCGAATGTCACACCGAGTAGAATTGCGAATCCGCCCACAATTAGGAAGGCGCAAGACCGCATCAGCGCTGAACGTCCTCTGGGCTGAAACAAACTTGCGCCTCCCCCCTTCGCCAGCCAAACCGCTAGGCCTGAAACCGTTGCCACAACCAGGCTCAAAGAGAAAGCCCAAAGAAGCTTCTTGGATTGAGCAGCCCACACGCACAAGCTCATCCCCCCCGACGCGGTGGCAGCTGCATAAAATTTCCTGTTCCCATCGTGGGCTTGCTCTGTGGCACTGAAAAGGGAAGCGGTGCCGAGGGCAAAGCTAAGCACTGGGACCGCGGGGAAAATACCAATCTCTTTGGGGGCGATTCCCAAAAGATCTATTATCGTAAGCGTAAGCGTGGCCCACAAAAGAAGATCACGCCAGCGCATAGGTGTTCGCACCGCAAGCAAGCTAATGAACCCTCCAACGACCGCGATTGTTGTGGCGAGCGAGGCCGTGAAAGGATATGGATCCATATAGGAGAGAAACCAATCTTTTGAGACGCCCTCCAACCATAGGAGATAGACGACACTTAGAAGCATCAAGGTCGCGTGCAACAGGCGATCATCTGATGGAACAGTGGTGGAAGGCACTCTAAAATTGCCTAACACTTGGTGGATCCTTCGGGAGCCACTCCAGCTCGTATATTTGTTGGACGCTACACTAGCACTAACGTATTACTCGCAAGTAGTTGCTGCCATGCTCCGCTTCTAACAACTGCAGCATTTTTCCGTACTGCGCGCTCGCGGTTGGATCCTCTTTCAGAACCGTGATACACCCGTGCGTAAAGCTACCTAAGCCCAACAGAAAACCACCTCGCAACGATCCAGGCATCCAACTGGGAAGTCGAAGCCTCCATCCCGGCTTGGCCGGGATCGGCTCCAGTACGAAACGCCCTGGGTGTCCCGGACGCGCATCACGCTTCATCTTGTACTCGCCGGGCTCGACAGGACCTCTCCGCATATATTTCCTGCCCGTGCACTGCGGGTTATCCTGGCATGTACCGTAACCGGAAGCGATATTCTCGGGCCCCACAATGATCGGCGGCATCTGATGGTTCACACTTGAGCTGCACTCCAGGGTGTGAGCCGAAATACTGTACAAACACTCAGCCCCTCGAGCGGTATCGTAAGCAGCGACCGAGTGGCTTGCCAGCGAGCGGGTGAGCAGCCCCCGCAGCTTCACCAGGCCACCGGGATAGTCATTACCGTCTCCAGTGGATTGGACAGGGAAGCTAAAGGGCGGCAGCCTGCTTGCCTGCGGCGTTGTTTTGGCAACGGCGGACACATTCACGGCCGACCGCTTCGATTGGTTTGGTGACGGATCCTGCCCGAACGGTGCCAGACGAGCGCCGAACCCGAAGACAACCACGGCGCAAGGCAAAAACAGCAGCAATTTATGCTTCATTAATTTATGCTTCATTGAAGATGCCCCTGGGTGAGTACCGTTCGAGAGCGGCTAACCGCACTTTGTGATTGCTTCGGAGCCCGCGATCGGCCCACGCGGCGACCGGCTGCGTCAAGTTGGTTTGTTCGCCTCCGTTCTTCTTGCTCTTTATCTAGTCGCGTTAAGCCGATCACGCGCAATTTGCTCAAGATGGGGATCTTATGGAGCGCAGGGATCCAGGGGCTCCGAGCTTGGCGCTCTGGGCTCTGCCCAGCTCCGCCGAAAACGGCTCCCTTTCTCGCCGCCCCTAACTGCAGCAGCCGACGTAGTACAGGGTCCCGCACGTTGTTTGTACGACTCCGGAACCCTGTCACCGAAGGTGATAATCCCTAACAGTAAATGCTCCTTTTGTCGACAATAGTCCCTACTGCGAGGGAGGCTCTATCGGATCAGAGCATAACCGCCGGGTTTCAGTGTCCCCACCGTGTTGAACGTCGAACCGTTAGCATCAATCCAGCTGAGCGTGAATGCCCCATAAGGAGCCTTCTTGATGATGAAAAAGACGTATTTAGCTCTTGTGGCAATGCCCCTAGCGACGCTCGCGTCGCAGTCGCCATCCACCTCCGCCGCCGCCTTGTTAATGCTTTCAATAAGCCTGGCCGCGGTCCCAACACATTTATCACCCTTCTCGTCATCAAAGTCCGTGGTGCCGTTAGTGTTGCCGTTGCAATCCTTAACGACCTTCACAGCCACGTGTTGCTTAACATTCAGAGGACTTTCCGCGTCACCTACTTCTTCAGCATCTTCAGGACACGTCCCCTCCTTGCCCGGAAATGGAACTGCGACAAAGTTTGAGATGCCGCCAGTTGCAAGGGAGAAGGCGCTTACAGAATTGGGGATGGGGTTGTTGTTGATCGAATTCGATTGAGCATGGACACTAGCCCGAAGTCCCGGAAGAAGGTGGAACTTCGGACTAGCTGTAAGCAGCGCCAACCCGAAAAGAACAGTGAGCGCTGCCGGGACGTACTTAAATCCAGGTTTCATATTCCCTCCTGTTCGTTCTTAGTCTTTCAGTCAGCACAACTTCTACACCAAGAGGCCAATTTGAGCTCCCTGATTACAATTCACTCTCTAGTCGAAAATGGTTCCACCTGACAATGAATCCATCCACTCGCTTCGTACACGCTTTGCGCCTCTGATTCGAGGGCTTGAGCGAAGCACACTCACTTTCCGCGTTAGCCCCCTTGGTCGCCGACCTATTCGTCAACTCCCCGAAAGAAATTGGGCTCCTAATTACAGACAATGATCGTGGCCGTCACAACAAGCGCGGTCTTGCAGTTGTCGTCTTGCAAACATCCTGCCATCCAATCGTGGTAAGCCGATCACGCACAATTCGCACAAGATAGAAATCTCCTGAAGCGAATGCGCGGCTACTCAGAGGGGGCCCTCTGGTGGTCGCACCATGGTCTTCGCGCCAGGGCTCTCACACGGGTACCAAGTTTATCGGCATAGGATCCTCGCACTTGTCCCGGGTTGGACCGCCGTTCCTCCTGTCGAGCTGTAGCGCCGTTTACTCGTCAGCACCGCCACTGCCCAGCGTTGAAGGCTGCGTCGTTCGGTTGTCTTGGAACCATGAGGTAGGTCTGAGGGAGCCATTCTTGTTGGTAGGAGGCTCGCGAACCCTGGCTGGGTTCGTCACCGCGAGTAACATGGGAGGCGGTGGCAGGCGGCCAGCGGAAGTTCGAGTTTGTCTCAGTCAAGCCTAGCGTAAAGGGCAGCCGCACACAGACCAGCATCAATCTTAGTGATTTGGATGAGAGCACCCCCAACGGAAATCTTCTTTCGGCAGTTAAGTTTCCGCTAAGCGCATACATCGAGTTTGCATACAAACTCACACCCTACCAGACCCACTTTCTGGAATCGCAATTGCCGACTTGGGCCAAAACGCCTTTTGATATTGAGGGGCAAGCGCAAGGTAGTCCAACCACAGATCAAATGCGTCTGATGATGCAATCTTTGCTTGTGGATCGTTTCCGACTGGCGGTCCATTTTGAGATGCGAGAACTCCCAATATTCGCGCTTAACCTAATCGAGCCCGGAAAGACAGGATCTCGGCTCCAGCCGCATTCTGATGATCCGCCCTGCTCTAATACGCCCATTCCGCTTGCGCCAGGTTCCGAACCGATGCCTCGAACAAAGGTCGGCGGATTCGCAACTACTTGCGGTGCGCTCCTTGGGTTCGATTTGCCGCATGACGCACCGACCCTTTTCAGATTGAGGCGCGAAATCTTACGATGCCGCAGATAGCAAGCCACGTGGCTGTAGTCGGGCACCTTGACCGCGAAGTCTTGGATAACACCGGCCTCAACGGGAGTTTCGATTTCAGTATCGTGTTCGTACCCGAGCCCAACCTTTATCGAGTGCGTAATTTCCAACCCGATCCCTCACTGCCGAAGTTCCCGGAAGCACTACACCAGCAACTCGGGCTTAGACTGGACGCGGAAACCGGGCTTGTGAATGTTTTGGTGATTGACCATATCGAGGAGCCTTCCACAAACTAGGTCGCACGCGGGATTTGTCCCCATTCGATGCTGTTCCTCTGGTGCGTTCGGGTGAACGGTAGATGGCGCGTTACTGAGGCGTCCAGACCACCATTTCTCGTGTCGCGACAAAGCGCCATCGACCACGCTTTCTCTGCACGACTTCACAGCCGCGACCTCGAAGCACCGGCAGCGGTTTTCCGAGGTTTTCCATTCGCATCTTTCATGCCAGTGATTGTCCAGGAGCCGTCCACGATAGCCATGTCGGAACGGAGGAAACGAACTTGCTCAATGACACCGACTTCTGTTCCGGCGCCCGACTTGAGAAGCTTAGCGAAGAAATCACGCATTTGTTGTCGCCCGTGGATAAATTGGCCGTCAATGCCTACATAATCGGCGTTCTCATCCCAGTATTGGTCGATGGCATTGCGGTCGCCATGATTTAATCGGACAGGAGCGCGACCACAAGCGAATCGAACGCCTATTCAATCCCTACACGGGCGCGGATCTGGGCGATCGTTATACGGTGATCGAGCACATCTTCGCATGGCTTACCGACTTACATAATAATCTTTTAGGTGGGAATACCGGGCGTCTGGTGAACGGCATTGCTTCCTGTCTCCTCACGCTGCTTTCCTTAACCGGAGCCATTCTCTGGTGGCCGGGGATTAAGCATTGGCGATGCAGCACCAAGATCAAGTGGGACGCACGTTTCCCGCGGTTCAATTGGGATCTACATAGTGCAATCGGGTTTTGGTGCTGGGTCTTTTTGTTCGTCTGGGGAATCTCGGGGATCTATTTTTGTCTGCCTACGGTCCTCGGTCCTCCGATTCATCCGCGGGATCGTTTCGGCGATTCATCTCTTTTCTTCACCTTGATTGCGCGACTCCATGTGGGCGATTTCGATTGGTTGACGAAGGTGATCTGGAGCTTTTTGGGGCTTGTGCCCGGCATCTCGGCGGTAACCGGTGCTTTGATGTGGTGGAACCGAGTGTTGCGGAAGAAATTTCGCCGTCCGCATCGGCATGTGGGGCCGATCTCTTGAGGGCGATCACGGACGCATTCAGCCCGGATCACTCAGGACCGGTTTGGGTGTGCGAGATGTGCAGCGCTCCCATTTCCAAAGTGAGGCTGGAGGCCGTGGCTTGGATTTGTCTGTGCCGCGACTGCAAGGAGCGCGAGCAGTCAGCCGCTTGAGAACAACGTCATATGAGATATGAATAGGATTTCGCCCAGCCGCCCCTACTTCGCCTTCCTTGCCTTCTCCGCCTTGATCTTCGCCCAGCGTGCCTTCGCTGTCCGAGATATCCTAGCCCGGACAGCGGCGGACATGGTTCGCTTACCGTGTACCGTTCGGACTGTTGACATTACGCCGTGAGGCTACAGTCTTACAACCATTCAAAGCGGCGATGGCACCCTGGACTGCCGTCAACTGTCGCCGTAGCTTCGACTCTTCCTGTCGCAATGCTCCAATAATATCCATGAAACCTCCGGCAGGTATTAAGCACGCACGAATGCTAAAGGTCAAGAAAGCCGCAAGAAGTTATCGACGTGATCTCGAGAGTAAATAGCTTCCGGTGTGCGAAGCTTCACAAAGCCAATGCATGACTATCGGAATGCGGAGGGTCGATGCCCCGCACCGCATCCTTCGGGAGTTTCTGTCACGGCAGAGGTCGCGGGTTCGAGTCCCGTCGTCCCCGCCATTCTTTTCACAAGAGTTAGGTGAGTTCTGTTGAGATCCTTGAGGGCGCGAAAAGGGCGCACTTCGCGCCCTTTTGTGCCCTTTTTGTTCGGCTAAGCGGAAGCGGTTCCCTGTCCGCCAAAGATTGATGCTCCGTTCGCATCGGAAGAAAAGACCAACGACACGACGGCGGCTTGCGCTGCATGATTAGCTGGCGTAATAGCCTGCGTGTAAACATCCATCGTTGACCGCATCGAGGAATGCCGCAGTAGTTCCTGCATCAACTTGAACTC